>Ga0136619_10000712_pt1 | contig 12735 bp, 14 predicted proteins | sample AntDrymUQ3532106_2_FD_104807 | JGI IMG/M metagenome (GOLD analysis project Ga0136619, IMG submission 104807) | Polar desert sand microbial communities from Dry Valleys, Antarctica - metaG UQ353 (21.06) | ecosystem: Environmental > Terrestrial > Soil > Desert | place: Antarctica: Dry Valley...
AAGCCGGAGGCCGTCATCGTCCGCGGGCAAGGCCTGTAGGCCTTGTCAAGGGCGAGGGCGGCTTCCGGCGCCGCGTGATCGTGGGTCAGGGACCCGGCGAACGTTGCCGGTCAGACCACTAGCGCACCGCGGGGATTTCGTGGTCCGCGAGCGTCCGCCGCGTGGGATTCGACACCGCTGCCAGCTCCACGCTGACATTCCCGCGAACATCCTCACCCACAGGAACCGGAAGCGACTGGCTGAGGGAGCCCGGCCCGATGACGACCCCTCGGCAGCTCGGAGCGGTAGCTCGGAGCGGCCGCGCGGCGGGGCCACCCATCCCGCGGATTGAGAGATCCGAGACGCAGACCGTCGCGCGTGCCTCCTCGCTCGCCGCGAGAACCGCTCTGACCCTCCCGAGAGAATCGACTCGAAGCTCGGAGTAGGCTCCGACAACATCCTCGGTCGGAATCCAAGGTCGAGGCGCCTCCGCGCAGCCCGTCGCGGTGTCGACGATCGCAGCCCGGACGGCGTCTGCAGCCGGGCGCGGCGTCCCGTCGGCGCGCTGGAGCGCGGCCTGGAATCCGGTGCGCAGCCCGTCGTCCCGGAAGCCGAAGAAGCTCACCTCGTCGACGTCAGGCTCGCAGGCAGAGCGGCGGATCAGGTCGCCGTAGATCGCGGCCTGCGTGATCTCGTCGGTCACCGGCACGTTCTCCTTGCCCTGGTATCCCACTCTGCGCGAGGTATCCACCTGCCAGCCAACCTCGTCCAGGTGCAGCCTTAGGCCGTTTATCGTCGTCGGCTGAGCGGTGCCGTTGAACGCATCCCACAATGCCAACTTGATGCGGCCGAGGTTCACAAAACCTGCGTTCGGCCAGCCGTAGCCGCGATCGAGCGGATCGGTCGCGCGGTTCGGGTAGGGATGAAAGCTGAACGAGTCCATCAGCGGCCGCGTCCGTCCGCTCGCGCGGTACCAGGCGCCGAGCGCACGGAGGAACCGCACGGGTGACGTGGAGACGTTGCTCTTCGCCTTCGGCTTGTCGTTCCCCCGCGGAGAAAGCCCGATTCCGACGACCTCGAGTCCTGGGTCGATCCCTTTCAGCGCGTCGTACGCCGCGGCGAGGTAGCGACCGAAGGCAGGTCCGGATGCATTCGCGCCTGCGCGCGTGAACTGCGGCCTCCAGAAGGCGGGTTGGTTCGGCTCGTTCCCGATGACGAATTGCTTCACGTCGGGGTACGCCTGCGCGACTGCGGAGACGTACGAGGCGAAGAGAGTCGGGCTCCCGAGGCCGGCCTCGATCTCTCTGGGCGGATAGGGGTACACGGCCAGGACGACGCGAAGGCCCGCGTCGAGCGCGTTCGGAATCGCGCGATCCAGGAGCTGCTTGTCCTGGATCACCAGCGCTTCGCTCGGCTTGAAGCGGACACCGATCACCGTCTGCCGAAGACCGACGGCCGCCATCTCCTGGTACATCGTCAGCCCGCCGTCCGCCGCGTACTTCGCCGAGTCGTCGTTCGCGCCCACATCGGCGGCAGGGGCGACCGACGCCCCGGCCAGGAGCGCAACGATAAGAGCCGTTGCCGCAGCGAGGAGTCGCATTCGAATGTTTTCCGCGGGCTCCCCACTGCCCGGGCCGTCGCAGACTAGATGATTCATCGGGAATTGTCGCGCAGCCGGGGGCGGTCACGACCAAGCTGGGCGACGTACTCACCGTCGGGCAGGCTGGTAAAGCCTGGACGGCGAGGGAGTGCGGTGATCCGGCGCCGTGTCGTGGCCGTCATCCGGCCCGCCGTGAATTCCCGATGAGTCATCTAGAGCCGGTTCAGAATTGCGTCAAGGAGATGCGCCGCGCCGAACCGCACGGGGTCGTCCGCGGGAAGACCAGTTTCCGCAGCCGTGGCCTCGATCGCCGTGCGTGCATCGTCGTCATCGGGAAGGTCCGCGGTGTTGAGAGCGAGACACACCACCTTCGCCGGGCGCCGGGGGAGTGCGATCCGCTCGTGGAGCGCGACGAGGTCCTGCAGCGGAGGAATCGGATGCCCGGGGCAGCCCTCGATCTCGGTCGAGCCCGCGCGGTGACAGAGAACCAGGGCATGCGGCGCGGATCCGTGCATGAGCCCGAGCGTTACGCCGGAGTACAGAGGGTGCACGAGCGAACCCTGGCCCTCCACGAACAAGAGCTTTCCCCCGCGCTCGGCGCCCTCGACGACGAGCCGCTCGGCCGCGCCGGCGAGGAAGTCCGCGACGACCGCATCGACGGCGATCCCCCAGCCCGCGATCGCGATACCGGTCTGCCCCGTGGGGACGAACACCGACTCCAGCCCGCGCCGCTCGGCCTCGAGGTCGAGCTCGACGGCGACCGTCTTTTTCCCGATGGCGCAGTCCGAGCCGACCGTGAGCACGATCTTCGCGTCCACCTCGAGGTTGGCTCCCGTCGGCACGCTCAGCCCCTCGGGCGGCCGGCGAAGGTCACTGAGCTCGACCCCGTGCTCGCGGGCGAGCGCGATCAGCTCCGGGTCGTCCGATATGAACTCGTGGAGCCCGCTTTCCACGTCGAGCCCGCCCGAGATCGAGCTCTTCAAGAGCGAGCGCCAAGCGGGAGGAAAGCGCCCGCCCTGCGTGGCGACTCCGACGACCGCGACCGTGGGCTCGAACACGAGGGCTTCTTCGACCGTGGCGACGACCGGGATTCCGTCGTGCGTCTCCCCCGCCCTGGCCGAGTCGAGGATCGCGACCACCGGGTCCGGCCCGTAGCGGATGATCCCGCGCATCGTCTTGCCGTAGTGGGCGTCGTGCGAAAAGCCCTCACCCAGGATCAAGAGCCGGCGCTCGCGCCTCACCGGTCGAGCGTAACGGTTCGCCCTCGCAGGCCGGACCGAAGCGAGGGGCCGGGATTGCCCGGCCCCTCGCGAGGTTCATCGGTCCGCTGCGACTAGAGCTGATTCAGCGGAATCGCGATCGCGATCACCTGATTGCGCGAGGAGAAGCTCCCGAGCGACTCCGCGCGACCGGTGAACAGCGTGATCGCGTAGAAACGGGCCTGGCCGCCAACGGTCAACGACGCGAAGGCGTCGAGGTCGACGGTCGTCCCGTTGCGGATCGTGCTGTAGACGTCGAACCCGATCGTCGAGGTCGTATCGACTCCCAGCTTGCCGGTGGCGGCGAGCTGGCCCGAGTTGGCCGGCGACTGGATCGCTACCTGATCCAACATCGAATCGACGTCGTACAGAGTCGTCGCCGTGTTCGGGTCGAGGTCATTGTTCGTGTAGCCCGCTCCGGTGACGCCGGTGGCCGGCGTCGTCGACGGCGGGTAGGTCAACGTGACGTCCATCGTGGTCGTTCCCAAGGCGAAGCTGAAGCGCAGGTTCTGCCCCGTGTCGCTGATGATGCGCAGAGCGTCGGCTGCTGGGTTGACGTCCACGCCGAACGACGCGCCGGCGAGGGCCACGGTCAGCTGTCCCACCTTGGTGGCGACGGCTGTGTCGTCGTTGATCGTGTAGGCGCCGCCGGCGTTGCCGACTCCGTAGAGAAGGCTGTTGGAGGGCCGGTAGTCGATGCCGACGAGCCTGGCGTCGCCGACCAAGCCGGTGACGTTGCCGATCGTGCGCGCATCGCCGGGATCGTCGGACTCGAAGCAAATCAGTCGCGCTTCGGCTGTGAGGCCGATCACGTCGAGGTCGGCGATGCGATCGCGATCGCCGCGATGGTCGTCGGAGCGACCGCGGTCGCCACCCGAGCGCGAGTCGCCGCAACCATCGTCCCCGCCTCGCGCGCTCCCGAGCGGTGCCGCTATCAGCAGCGAGACCGCCATTGCCAGCGCTCCGGCCAGCATTACCCATGTCCTCATCTGGTGTACCCCCTTGGATACAGCTCGTATCGGGAGGCGCGCCGGCCATGGCCGCGCCTCCCCTGTCAGCTGGGGTTCGTAGCTCGGAAGCGAAAAGGTTCAACGGGTCTAGCTGGAGCCTGCAGGCGTCGAGCGGAGAACATCGTTTCCGCTCGCGACGGGATCGCCGTCACCCGGCTCGGCCGAGACCACCAGTGTCGGGTAGAGCGCCGGGTCGACCGCCACCGTCAGCGTGACTTCGGTGCGGCCGTTCTCGTCGGGATGGAACGTGCCCGCAGAGATGCGCTTCGGAGCGGACGGGCTGTCCTCCGGCGCGGCAAACCAGAGCTCGTAGAACTCTCCTTTAGGCAAGATCGGCAGCTCGTCGGTCCGGAAGTCGATCTCACGGCCGATCCCGAGCTTGACGACCTCGGCCAGCGCGGTCGCGTCCCCGCTCACCGAGGCCAGGGTCGCGCGCAGCTCGAGCTCACCCGCCGGTCCGTCGTCGCCACCGAGTTGGATCCCGAGGATGAGCGCGGCGGTCGCGGCGGCCACGGCAACAGCACCCCCGATGCCCCAGCTGAGCCACGGGCGTCGTCCGGCTCTCCGCGGTTGAGCATCGATGCGCTCGTGCTCGGCCTCTGCCTGAGCCTGCTGGAGCGCGGCGAGCGTTCGAACGCGCAGATCCGCGCGTGACTCGACTGCCTTGGGCGCCCTCGCCAACAGTCGAGCCGTCCCTTCCAGCTCTTCGAGCTCTCGCTGGCACTCCGCGCACCCCGCGAGGTGCGCGCGGAAGGTCTCGAGCTCGCCAGGGTCGAGCATGCCGAGGACGTAGGCGCCGAGATCTTCGTGGAGCGCGCGCTCAGGCATGAACGTTCCTCTCCTCGAGCACACGGCGTAGAGCCCGCAAGCCGTGGTACGTCCTCGTCTTCACGGTGCCGAGCGGGATCCCCAGGTGTTCTGCGATCTGGCTCTGAGTCAGGTCGTGGTCGTAGTGGAGGGTCAGCACCGCACGCGTTGCTCGTGTGAGAGCGTGTCCAGCGCCTCGCGAACGCCGATGGCGAGTTCGACCTCGCCCTCGTGCGACGGAGCTGTCTGATCGGGCCCCGGGCGATCGTCGTCGACCAACGCAGCGTGCGGGCGCGACGAGCGCCTGCGCCGGAGATCGATCGCCACCCGCCGGGCAATCGTGTAGATGAAGGTCGTCCCCGATCCGAGCTCTCGATCGAAGCGAGGCGCCGAGCGCCAGAGCCGGAGAAACGTCTCCTGGACCAGCTCTTCGGCGAGACCGCGATCGCCGAGAAGGCGAATCCCGAGCCCGTACAACCGCGAGGAGTACAGGTCGTAGAGCGCGCCCATCGGCTCGTCGAGGTCTCCCGATGCGACTCGCTCGATCAGAACAGTCTCCTCTTTCATCTCGGTTTCGACGTCTCTTTGCGGCGCGCGGGTCATCGTCCCGATGTGGGTTGTCCCATCTCCGTCCTGCATGAGCTTCGATTACCCGCAACTGAGCTGTGGCAACCGACCGATGCGAGCTCGTGTGCATCGAACGCTTGCACATGTGGTTCGGAGCGCAGCCGTGGAAGGTTCAACGGCCGGAACTGCTTCAGTGTGCTTCGAGAGCCGGGCGCACGCCGAGACCTGGCTCGACCGACGGGACTTGAACCCCATCCACGAGCTCGACACCGGGCCACGGGTCGTCGCGCAGGAGAAGATTCCCGTCGAGGTCGACGTGGTCGCAGAGCGGGGCCACGCAGCAGCCGGCCGCGATCCCGAGACCCGACTCGAGCATGCACCCGAGCATCACACCGAGGCCGAGCGCGCGTGCCGCGTGCGCCATCCGGAGCCCCTCGCGGATGCCGCCGGACTTGGCGAGCTTGATGTTGATGCCGTGCGCGATCCGGGCGCAGCTCTCGACATCGGCGAGCACGTGGCAGTCCTCGTCCACGTAGATCGGCACAGGCGAGCGCTCGCGCAGCTCGGCGCCTCCCGCGTCGCCAGCCCGCAACGGTTGCTCGCAGTACTCGACACCGAGCTCGGCAAGCTGCGGAAGCGAGTCGAGCGCCTCCTCGAGCGACCACCACTCGTTGACGTCGACCTGGAGCGAGAGCTCGGTGACGCCGCGCACGGCCCGCACACGCTCGACATCGAGGCCGTCGCCGCCTCCCAGTTTGAGCTTCAAGCGTCGGAAAGTGGACGCGGCTTTCTCCGCTCGCCGCGCCATGTCGTCCGGGTCGCCGAGCCAGACCGTCCACGATGTCGGCAGGCCCCGGCGAGGGAGCCCGAGCAGACGATGCGCCGGCACGCCGAGCAGCTTCCCCTGGAGATCGTGCAAGGCGGCGTCGATCGCTGCCTTCGCCGCTTGCTCGCCAGGGATGGTCGCGAGCCGCTCTCCTATCTCCTCGAGCGCGAAGGGGTCCTCTCCCACGAGCTCGGTATGCTCCTCGACGAAGCGCGAGGCTGACTCAACCGACTCGCCGTAGCGGTCGATGGGAGCTGCCTCGCCGTACCCGGTCACTCCTTCGTGCCGAATCGAGACGTGGACGACGTCTGCATGATCTGTCGTGTCTCGCGCGATGACGAAGGTCTCGGCCAGAGCCAGACGAACGATCCGGGCCTCGATCTCCACTACCGGCTACTGATGGAGACGACATACGCGACGACGTCGGCCTGCTCCTGGCCGGAGACCAGCGCGGGTGGCATGACCCCCCGCCCCAACTCGACCGTGGCGGCAACCTCGACGGCGTCCAGGCCGGTGTCGACAAGCGGCGGGCCGGGACTCCCTCCCTCGCCTTGGGGGCCGTGGCAGCTCGCGCAGGCGCGCTCGAATGTGAGCTGGCCGCGGTACACGTCTCCGCCGGCAAGGGTTGCTGCGGGCGGCGCGGTCGGCTCGAACACAGCCATCTGCGCGAGCGCGAACGTCGCTGCGGCAACTACCGCGCCGACGAGCAGCGGCCTCCACAGACGTCCCATCAGAGTCCGAACCGCACGTTGGTGAAGTACCAGAGGCTGGACGTCAGCCAGAGGAGCGCGAGCACCGATGCCATGGTCAGTCCCGCTGCGGGCAGAGCCCAGCCGGGAAGCGAACGGTCTCGGACGATCAGCACCTTCGCGGCGAAGACGCCGTAGACGAATGTTCCCGCCAGCGAGTGCACGGCGACGCGCGTGTCGGGCGTCTCGAAGCCGAGGATAGTCACGCAGTGGAAGAAGACGGGCAACGTGAACAGGAACGCCAGTCGCCCCGACCAGCGGTGAACGCGGGCGACGACCGGGCCGTGCATGCGCAGAAACCCGAGCCGACCCCACATCCGCGCGGCTGTGGTCACCTGCACGATCGCCAGCACCACAGCTGCCGTCGCGAACCAGGCTTTCGCGGCGATCGTCGACGAGAAGACCGAGGTGACGAGGTCCGTGTACACGTCGTTGACGTCGGCGAGGGGCACCGCTGGAGCGTATGACGTCACGCGCCGGACCGCCAAGGCTCGAACCGCGGCTAGACTGCGTCACTCGCGCGCTCGTAGCTCAGGGGATAGAGCGCTGGCCTCCGGAGCCAGAGGTCGTAGGTTCGATTCCTACCGGGCGCATGACGGGAACACCCTGCTCATACCTAAGTTGACCGCGGGCTCGGTCCCCCAGCCCGGGTAGGGTTGGCAAGGTCATAGCACGCGGCCGGGCTGGAGGTTCGCCATGAGCAAGGGCACCGACAAACCGAAAAAGCAGGAGAAGAAGAAGGCGCAAAAGACGCTCAAGGAGCGCCGCAGCGAGAAGCGCGCGGCGAAGAAGGTCGGCTCGGGCTAGGTCTCGGGCCCGAACGAAGAGCTTCTCCGGGGGCGCGCAGAACGGCGTCCATAAGGGACGACATGCCGCATTGAGCGCCCTGCGGGTTCACGCGTCCAGAACATGACGTGCGCGCTGCGACCCGAGAGTGTGGGCGCGCAATGTGGGTCGCCTGCACGGACATTGGCTAGCGGCTGCCGCACGCCGCTCGCCGAGCACCCGTGCAGACTCCACGCGATGAGCGCCGTCGAGCCGACAGCAGTCCAGCAGCTCCGCGCGCTCGGCATCGGCGAGATCCTCGACGTCGGCATCAAGATCACCACGCGGCACTGGCGGACACTCGTACTCGCGGTGCTGGTCGTGGTCGTGCCGCTCGAGCTCTTGGGCGCGCTCGTGACGCTTTCAGTCGCCGACAGCTCGGTCTACGATCCGCTCTCGAACGAGTTCGACGAGCAGGCGCTGTGGCGGGAGATCGCAGCCGTGCTCGTCTCGACCGGTCTAACGCTGCTGGCGACGACGATTGCGACTGGTGTCTGCTTCAAGACAGTCGCCGACGCTTACCTCGGCCGGGCAGCGTCGTGGCGGCGCTCGCTCGGTGAGGTAGTCCGGCGGCTGCACTCGATCGTCTGGATCTCGTTTCTCGGCACGTTTCTCGCTGTCCTTGCCCTGTTCGCCTGCATCGCACCGGGCGTCTGGCTCTACTTCGCGTGGGCGGTCGCGGTGCCGGTGCTCCTGATGGAGGGGACGAAGGGGCGCCGGGCACTCGGGCGCTCGTTCAGGCTCGTCAGAGGCTTTTGGTGGAGGACCTTCGCGATCCTCGTCCTGGGCGCCATCCTCGCCGGGATCGTCCAGTCGGCTGTCACGGCGGCGTTCCTCGCCGTCACATTCTCGACCGACAGCGAGGCCGTGTCCGTTCTCGCGAACTTCCTCGCGTCCGTCTTCGCCGGCGTCCTGACGACGCCCTTCGTCGCTGCCGTGACGATCGTGCTGTACATCGACCTCCGAGTGCGCAAGGAGGGATTCGACCTCGCGCTCTTGGCCGCGCGCCTCGGGGATCCAGCCGAGCCGGGATCTGATCCGCCGTTTGCAGACATCCCCGCGCCGCCGCCGCTCCTGCCGAGCCCTCGACACCCCACCGGAGGCGCGCAGCCGCCCTTCTGGCCGCCCCCACCCGGTTGGAAGCCCCAGGACGGCGAGGACTCGTGAACGAGGATCCCGCCGAGGCGCGCGAGGAGGCGCAGCGGATCCTTTCCGAAGGGCGGTTCAACGAGACCGAGCTCCCCCGTCCGCTGCGCGGCGTTCTCGACTGGCTGGGCGACCGCTTGCAACCGATCGGCGACTTCGTCGATCGCGTTCTTCCGGGCGGCAACAACGTCGTCTGGCTCCTGCTCGCCGCCATCGTCCTCGCTCTCGCGCTCGTGTTTGCGACGACGCTCGCCGGGCGGCGCGGACCTGGAGCCGAGCGCAGGAGCGGCCGGGCTCGGGTCGAGTCCGCGCAGGACGCAGGCGCGCTCGAGCGAGAAGCGGACGCCGCGGAGCTCGCCGGAGACCTCGAGCTTGCGCTTCGGCTCCGCTTCGGCGCCGGCGTTCTTCGTCTCGCCGAACGCCGGCAGCTCGACGACCCGTCGTCGATCACGACCGGCGCGCTCGTCCGAAGGTTTCGCTCGGACGCGTTTGCCGCCGGCGCCCGCTCGTTCGACGAGGTCGTTTACGGGCGCCGTCCGCCCACCCCCGACGACGCGCGTCGCGTGCGAGAGGCATGGGAGGCCGTGCTCGCTCGATGAAGATGCGCTCGCCGTGGGCGGTGATGGGCCTTGTCGCAGCCGCGATCGTCGCGGTGAACCTCGGCTTGCGCGCGCTCGACCAGGCGACCGGGTCGCCGGGCGGTCCGGACTCCTCCTCGTTTGCCACCGCGCCGGAAGGCGCGGCCGCCTACGCAGAGCTCCTGCGCCGCTTCGATCGCCCTGTCGTGCGGCTTCGGGCGCCGCCAGGAGACATAGAGCTCGACCCGAGAAGCACGCTCGTGCTGCTCGACGCGCGCCCCGTGCCGGCCGAGGACGCTCGCGCGATCGAGGCTTTCCTGCGCGCCGGTGGGCGGCTTCTCCACGCAGGAGAAGATCCCGGCTGGCTTCGCGCCATCGACGACGGGGTTCCCCGCTGGCAACCGCTTTCCGTGGGGCGGGCGACCGCGTCTCCCGCCGCCGAGGGCCTGGGTGGCGTACAGAGCGTCGAGGCCGACGGAGTCGGCCTGTGGAAGACCACCGCCGGCGTGCTGCTGGAGACCTCGGACGGGGCGCTCGCGATCGAGCGGCCCGTGGGTCGAGGCGAGCTCGTTCTTCTCTCCACCGCCTCCCCGCTTCGAAACCGGCTCCTCGCCGAGGCCGACAACGCCGCCTTCGGGCTGGCAGCGGCGGGAGCGGCCGGGAGACCGGTGGTCTTCGCGGAGAGCTTCCACGGCTACGGCGCGGCCAGCGGGCTCCGGGCGATCCCTCGTAACTGGTGGTGGGCCTTCGCAGGCCTCTGCCTCGCCGCGTTGACCTTCGCCCTCTCCCGTGGCCGGCGCCTGGGGCCGCCGGAGCTACCCGGCCGCGAGCTGCCGCCCGCGCGAGTCGAGTTCGCGGAGGCACTCGCCGTTCAGCTCGCGAAGACGCGACCGCGCAGCGAGGGCGTCCGGACAGCGCGTCGAGTCGTTCGCGAGCGCCTCGCAAGAGAGCTGCGGCTGGCCCCGGACGCGAGCGAAGAGGCACTTCGAGCAGCAGCCACGTCGAGGGGACTCGATCTCGACCTGGTCGACTCGGCTCTCGGTCTGGACACCGGCGAGAGCGAGCTGCTCGCCCTGGGAAGATCCCTGCGACGACTGGAAGAGAAGGAGGCGATCGCGTGAGAGAGCTGGCTGCCCGCGTGCGGGCGGAGGTCGAGAGGGTCGTCGTCGGTCAGGGCGCGCTCGTCGAGCAGCTGCTCGCGGCGGCGGTCGTCGGAGGGCACGTCCTCCTGGAGGGGCCGCCGGGCACCGCGAAGACGCTGCTCGCCAACGCGCTAGCGCGTGCGCTCGATGTCGACTTCCGCCGGGTTCAGTTCACGCCGGACATGCTTCCGTCCGACCTGACGGGGACGACCGCTCTCCGTGGCGGCGAGCTCGTCTTCCGGCCAGGGCCAGTGTTCACCAACATCCTCCTCGCGGACGAGATCAACCGCACGCCTCCGAAGACGCAGGCCGCTCTCCTCGAGGCGATGCAGGAACGGCAGGTCTCGATCGACGGCGAGACCCATCCGCTAGCGGCGCCCTTCCTCGTCCTCGCCACCCAAAACCCGATCGAATACGAGGGCACGTATCCGCTCCCGGAGGCGCAGCTCGACCGCTTCCACTTCAAGCTCGAGCTCGGCTATCTGCCCGAAGCCGACGAGATCGCGATCCTGAGGCTCGCCCACCGAGGCGTCTCGGCGCCGGCGCTCGACGCAGTGACGGCGGTCGTTCGCGGCGAGGAGCTCGAAGCTGCGCGCCAGGACGTCGACGCGACCGCGGTCTCGGACGAGGTGGCGGCCTTCGTCGTCGCCCTCGTCCGCAAGACACGGGAGCTCCCGTCGGTCGAGCTCGGCGCCAGCCCGCGCGCGGCGGTTCATCTGCTCGCGGCCGCACGAGCGCTGGCGAGGCTGGCCGGTCGCGACTTCGTCACGCCCGACGATGTCGTCGACGCCGCGCGCCCGGTTCTCCGGCACCGGCTCGTCCTTCGTCCCGAGGCAGAGCTCGAGCGCTACACGGCCGAGGATGCGGTCGGCGCGGCGCTGGCGTCGGTGCCGGTTCCGCGGTGAGCCCCACCCAGCGCACGGCCGTGGCTGTCGCGGCGCTCGCCCTGTCGGCATTGGTGCTCCCATGGACCGTCCTCGCGCTCGCAGCGGCTGCGCTCGTGGGCGCGCTCGCCGCGGATGTGTTCGCCGTGCGCGGGCCGCCCGCTGTTCGACGCTTGCTTCCGCGCTCCGCCGCCCGCGGAGTTCCGGCCGCGGTTTCGCTCACGCAGGTCGTGCCCGTCTCCGGCTCGGTTCGACTGCGCCAACCGGTTCCGCCCGATGTCGAGCTGGAGCCGTCCGAAGCGGACACGCAGCTCGAAGGAGTGCTGGTTGCCAGGCGCAGAGGCCGGCATGTGCTGCGAGCGCCCGTCGCCCGTCGCACGGGGCCGCTCGGCCTCGGCCGCCGCGACTTCACGGTGCTCGAAGAGACGGAGCTGCACGTCTACCCGGATCTTCCGGCAGCAAGCCGCATCGCCGACTCCGTACGTCGCGGCCGCTTTCGCGAGACCGGTCACCGCACGCGTGGCAGCCTCGGGCTCGGCACCGAGTTCGAGTCGATCCGCGACTACCAGCCGGACGATGACATCCGGCAGGTGAACTGGGCCGCGAGCGAGCGGGTAGGGCGCCCGATGTCGAACCAGTACCGCGTCGAGCAAGATCGTGACGTCATTTGCGCCCTCGATTCGGGCCGGCTCATGGGCGCTCCGCTCGCTGGCGGCACACGGCTCGACGTCGCGGTGGATGCGGTCGCCGCCGTCGCTGCGGTCGCCGACGAGCTGGGCGACCGCTGTGGCCTCGTCGCCTTCGACGCGGAGATCCGGCGACACGTGCGCCCGAGCCGCCGCGCCGCGCGGGACGTCGTCGCTTCCCTCTTCGACCTGGAGCCGACCCGCGTGGACTCGGATTACGCGCTCGCGTTTCGCCGGCTCGGCGTCTCCAAGCGGGCCTTCGTGCTCGTCCTCACCGATCTGCTCGAGTCCTCGGCCGCGCGCTCGCTGGTCGACGCGCTTCCGATCCTCGCGCGCCGACACCACGTCGTGGTCGCGGGCGCGACGGATCCGGATCTGCAACGGCTCGTCTCCGCGGACCCCACTTCTGGGCTCGCCGTCTACCGGGCCGTCGCGGCAACAGAAGTGCTCGCGGCACGCGAGCAGGCGGTGTCCGCGCTCCGCTCGGCGGGCGCGACGGTCGTCGAGGCGCCGCCCGAGCGCCTCGGCGCCACGTGCGTACAGGCGTATCTCAGAGCGAAAGCTCGAGCGCGACTCTAACTGGCGCAAGATCGTGAATCCGCTAGCGCGGATTCTCGATCGCGAAGGAGCAGACCCCTTTCTGGAGCGCCCGGGAGACGTGTGTTTCGGGGTGTGAA
>Ga0136619_10000715_pt1 | contig 12706 bp, 11 predicted proteins | sample AntDrymUQ3532106_2_FD_104807 | JGI IMG/M metagenome (GOLD analysis project Ga0136619, IMG submission 104807) | Polar desert sand microbial communities from Dry Valleys, Antarctica - metaG UQ353 (21.06) | ecosystem: Environmental > Terrestrial > Soil > Desert | place: Antarctica: Dry Valley...
GCGGATGGGGATCGAGCGACTGCGTGCCACGCTGCCCCGCGTGGCCGAGCTGCCCCTCGGTGGCACGGCCGTGGGGACCGGCATCAACTCGCCCCCCGGGTTCGGCGGCCTGGTGATTGTCGAGCTTGCATCTGCCACGGGCCTGCCGCTGACAGAGGCGCGCGACCACTTCGAGGCACAGGGCGCGCGAGACGGCCTGGTCGAGCTGTCGGGGCAGCTGCGGACGATCGCGGTGAGCCTGACGAAGATCGCCAATGACCTGCGCTGGATGGGCTCGGGGCCGCGGGCCGGCCTGGGCGAGATCAACCTGCCCGACCTCCAGCCGGGCAGCAGCATCATGCCGGGCAAGGTCAACCCGGTCATCGCCGAAGCGACGCTCATGGCCTGCGCGCAGGTGATCGGCAATGACGCGGCGGTGGCCTGGGGCGGGGCGGCAGGCAACTTCGAGCTCAACGTCATGCTGCCGATGCTCGGCCGCAACATCCTCGAGTCGATCCGGCTGCTGGCCAACGTCACACGCCTGCTGGCGGACCGATGCGTCGACGGCATCACCGCCAACGTCGATCGCCTGCGCGAGTACGCGGAGTCCTCGCCCGCCATCGTGACGCCGCTGAACCGACACCTCGGCTACGAGGAGGCCGCGAGCATCGTCAAGCAGGCGCTCGCCGAGCGCACGACGATCCGGCAGGTCGTGATCGAGCGTGGCCACGTCGAGGCCGGGCGCCTGACCGTGGCCGAGCTCGACGAGGCGCTCGACGTGGAGCGGATGACGCGGCCCTAGCGCGGGGTGGCCGCGATCACCGGTCTTCTCCGGGGGCGGGCATGAATGCAAAACGGATCTCCGGATCCGGTCCGTTGCCGAGACCATCCACCTCGGCGTGGAGCCACGTGAGCAGGCTGCCGCTGATGTGGGGTCGCAGGACGTTGACGCTGGTCTCCGGCGGCCAGCGATCGATCAGCCTCGTGGCGCGCAGGTCGAGGTCGTACACGCCGAATGCTCGCGAGTCGGCACCCCAGGCGGCGACGAAGCGCGCTCCGCCTGAGGGGTAGTTCACGTACTCCTGCGGCCGCGTCGGGAGCGCCGCAACATCACTCGTGTCCTCGTCGAACAGGAACATGTGGCCCCAGTTCAGCATGCTGAACCCCGGGTCCGCCTCCTTCCAGGCGACGCCGCCGTTGAGCAGCAGGAGCGGCATCGTGGCCTGGCCCGTCGAGTCGAGCCGGCGTGGCGGCACGTCCGGGACGGCGGCGTTCAGCACGAACACGCGGCGCTCGTCGGTCGACCGATCCGGCGAGTAGACGACCTCGCTGTAGGCGACCTCCGTGTCGCGCAGGGAGGGGAACCACAGCTCCGCAGTCCGGGCATCGCGTTCGGCAAGCACGACCGGCTGCCAATCCGGGGCACGGGCGTAGCGCAGCTGTGAGACCGCACCGCTCGGCCCGCGGTCGAACGAGGTCCATGCGATCTGGGCCTGGTGCACGGTAAAGCTCGGTACGAAGTCCGGCACGCTCTCGTCTCCGGGATGGCTGTCGAGCAGGATCGCCTGCGCCCCGGCGGCCGGCAGGAGCCAGAAATCCCATGCGCGCTCCCCGCTGGTGGGCATGTCGACAAAGGCCCACGTCCCGAACTCACCACCGATGCGGGGCAGCACATGATCCCGCCGTGGGTTGTGCCAGAGCAGCTCCGGGGCATCCGTCGACGGGTGGTAGCGCCACAGGTCGGGCGCGTGCTCGGCGTCGGGCCCATCGGCCACGCCGGAGGAGAAGATGATCGACTCGCCGTCGCTGGCGAACTCGAGCGTGGGCGTGGTCCACGCCGGATCCAGGCTCCCAACCTCGATCTCCCGACCGAGGTCTCCCGCCGGCTGCCGAGAGGCGGCCGGAGTCGGCGTGAGCGACATCGTTGGCGACGCAGACGGCTCCGCCGCGGCGGAGGCAGGCGCCGGAGCGGAGGGTGACGACAGCGGCGCGGCCGGGGTGGCGGCGTTGCACGCCGCCACCCCGCTCGCCAGCGCCAGCAACACGGCCGACGCTCGCATGCGAGCCGTCACCACACAAAGACCCGGGTGTGGACGTTGATCATTTCGGCGATGTGGCGCGTCGGATCCCAGTACTTGCCCGTGCCGCCGCCCTCGTCCCTCGAGGAGTCCGTGTAGTACGTCCGCGCCTGGTCGTTGAGGTTGTTGTAGTTGCTGACCCACCCGTAGGCGGCGATCCAGTGCCCCGGCGACCTCACCGGCCGAGCCCAGCTGACGAGGTGGAACTTGCCCCACGGATCGTATGGCTTCAGGGAGAACGCCAGCGGCATCTTCGATCCGCTCACGTTGGCGCGGATGAAGCCGTGAAGCTCGTCGCCGGTGTGTCCGTCGCGGTCGTTGTCGGCGAGCGGCGAGACGACCCACTGCCACACCGCGGGACGCCGAGGCGCCCCCCGCGTCGCGGTCTCGAGGCCGTTGGCGAGTGCCTGAGAGCTCGTGCCGCCGCTCGCGTCGGTGCCCATCCAGACAGCTGCTGCTGCGTGAAGACGTTGCGTCCGGGACCCATCGCCCACGCGTAGTTGGCGATGACCTGTCCCACCGCCGGACCGCAGTAGTGTCCGAAGATCTGGTCGCGCGCCTCGACGGCAAGGAAGCCCTGCGGAACCGCACAGGCCTGGATCGTCGCCGAACCGCCGACCGCGGCGGGCGCCTGGGTGGTGCCGGTCGGGGCGACGCACTGGAGCGTGGCCAGGTCGCGGCCGCCGGCCGGCACCCCGGCGAGGTAGGCCTGGGCCGCGGCAATCTTGCGGTCCGAGGCGGCGATCTGCTCGGCCGTGAGCGGTGGCTCGCTCACCGTCGGGGGTGGGGCCGGTGGAATCGGCTTCGCGGCGGCCGTGGGACCGACCGCGATGGCGGACAAGAGCATGGCGCCAAACGCGGCCATCCTGATCCGTCCTGAGAACATGGGGCAGCCTCCTGTCGTTGGAGGCGAGCCGGCGTGCTGTCGGTGGTCGGTCGAGTGCTTCCCATGATGCCCGACAGCTTCTTTGCGTCCGCTTACCGGCCGCTTACCGGCTCGGTCGTCGGATTCCACCGCGGCGCACGGAGACGCCGGCTCATTCGAGCCGGCGTCTCCTCGGGGAGCCGTCATGACGGGATGCCACTACTTCAGCCCCGTTATCGTTACAACAGGAACCCGTCACGACGGTTCTTCAATTGTGGCCACATACTGGGGCGTGGCCGCGACCGCCGGAAGGGTCGAATGTCCCGGCCACGCCGGGAAGATAGCGCGAAACCCCCGCGGCGATAGAATCGGGGGACGCGCGCAGCTCCCGGCGCGCACCGCAGGAGACGCCCGCGTGACGAAGACGTACCGAAACCTGATCGGCGCCGAGTGGAAGGGTGCCGAGTCGGGAGCCACCTTCACGAGCACGAGCCCGGCGAACCACGACGAAGTTATCGGCGAGTTTGCAGCGTCCGGGCCGCCAGACGTCGACGCGGCCGTCGCCGCGGCGCGACGCGCGTTCGTCAGCTGGAGCGCCATGCCCGCGCCGAAGCGCGGCGAGATCCTGTTCCGCATCGCGCGCCTGCTGGCCGAGCACAAGGAAGAGCTCTCGAAGCTCATGACGCGCGAGATGGGCAAGGTGCTGCCCGAGGCGCGTGGCGACGTGCAGGAGGCTATCGACGTCGCCTACTACATGGCCGGCGAGGGACGCCGGCTGTTCGGCCAGACCGTGCCATCCGAGATGCCCGACAAGTTCGCGATGGCCATCCGCCGGCCCATCGGCGTGGTCGGTGTCATCACGCCGTGGAACTTTCCTGTCGCCATCCCGGCCTGGAAGCTCTTTCCGGCGCTCATCTGCGGCAACACCGCCGTCATCAAGCCCGCCTCGGACACGCCGGCATGCCTCGTTCGATTCGTCGAGCTGCTGGTGGAGGGTGGCCTGCCCGATGGCGTCGTCAACGTGGTCACCGGGTCGGGCGGTGAGGTCGGCAACGCGATCGTCGACCACCCCGACGTCAGGGTCATCAGCTTCACCGGCCACACCGATACCGGCGTGGAGATCAGCACGCGCGCGGCGAAGACCCTCAAGCGCGTCAGCCTGGAGCTGGGCGGCAAGAACCCGATCGTGGTCTGGGAGGACGCCGACCTCGACCTTGCCCTGGACAGCGTGATCTGGTCCGCCTTCGGCACGAGCGGCCAGCGCTGCACCGCCGCGTCGCGACTGATCGTGCACCGTGCTGTCCACGACGATTTCGTGCATCGGCTCAGGCAGCGGGTGGGGGCCCTGGTGCTCGGCGATGGGCTGGACGAGAAGACCGATGTCGGCCCCGTCATTAACGAGGCCGCCGTCGAGCGCATCGCCTCGTATGCGGCGATCGGTCGCAACGAGGCCGACCTCGTCATCGGCGGCGAGGCGGCACGCGACGGCGATCTGGGCAGGGGGAGCTTCTTCCAGCCGACGATCTTCACCGAGGTCAAGCCCGATGCGCGCATCGCGCAAGAGGAGATCTTCGGCCCGGTGACATCGGTTATCCCCGTCGACGACTGGGACGAGACCGTCCGGATCGTGAACTCAGTGAAGTACGGCCTCTCGACCTCGCTCTTCACGCGCGACGTCAACCTCGCGTTCCGATCCATCCGCGACTTCGACTCGGGGCTTGGCTACGTGAACCACGGCACCATCGGCGCGGAGGCGCACCTGCCGTTCGGCGGGACGAAGGCGACCGGCAACGGGCACCGCGAGGTGGGCCAGGCGTCGCTCGACTTCTTCAGCGAATGGAAGAGCGTCTACATCGACTACTCGGGCAAGCTCCAGCGCGCCCAGATCGACACGACCTTCATCGACGAGGAGTAGCGCATTGTCAACTGTATGCACCCGGTACGGATGGCAACCGGGAACTCTTGTCGCGGGGCGTAGAGTGGCAGCATGACGGCAGGGCCGCGGCGCGCGAATCGGCGATCGAACAGCCTGAGCTGCGACGGGTCATCGGCCCACGTCTCCTCCTGTTCTTCGTCATTGGCGACATCCTCGGAACGGGCATCTACGCCCTGACCGGAAAGGTTGCCGGCGAGGTCGGTGGAGCGGCATGGATGTCGTTCGCGCTCTCATTCGTGGTCGCGCTCCTTACCGCTACCAGCTATGTCGAGCTGGTGACGAAGTACCCGAAGGCGGCCGGCGCAGCGCTCTACACGCATCGAGCCTTCGCGATCCCGTTTCTGACGTTCCTGGTCGCGTTCACCGTCATGGCCTCTGGCCTGACGAGCGCGAGCGCGGCGTCGAAGGCGTTCGCCGGCGATTACTTGGCGCAATTCATCCAGCTTCCCACCCTGGTCGTGGCCATCGGCTTCATCCTGGTCCTGGCGGCGGTCAACTTCCGTGGCGTTGGCGAATCGGTCAAGGCCAACGTGGTGCTCACGCTCATCGAGCTGACCGGGCTGCTCATCGTCATCGGCGTCGGGATACTGGCCTTCGTGCAGGGGATCGGGGAGCCGGGACGTGCCCTCCAGTTCAGAGATGGCGTCAGCCCGCTCGGCGGCGTTGTGAGCGGTGCGGCCCTCGCCTTCTTCGCCATGGTCGGTTTCGAGGACTCCGTCAACATGGCCGAGGAGACGACGGATCCGCCGCGGGTAATTTTCCGCCGGCGCTCTTCATCGGCATCACAGTCACCGGCGTGATCTACATCCTCGTCGCGATCATCGCCACCATGCTCGTACCGATCCCGACCCTTGCCGAGTCGACCGGTCCGCTGCTCGAGGTCGTGAAGGCGGGCTCCCCGAACTTCCCGCTGGCGCTGTTCGCGGTCATCGCCCTGTTTGCCGTGACTAACTCGGCGCTCATCAACATGCTGATGGCCTCGCGCCTCGTGTACGGCATGTCGCGCGAACGAATCATCCCGGCGGCGCTCGGCACCGTGCACCTATCTCGGCGTACGCCGTGGATCGCGATCATATTCACCACCCTGCTGGCGATCGGGCTCATCGCCTTCGCCGACCTGACCGCTCTCGGCGGCACGACAGCGCTCCTCCTCCTCTGCGTCTTCACCGTGGTAAACGCGGCCGTGCTCGTTCTGCGCCGCAAGCCCGTCGAGCACCGGCACTACCGAGCGCCCACGCTGCTGCCCATCCTGGGGATCGTCAGCTGCGCCTACCTGGCCAGCCCGCTCTCCGGTCGCGACATCACGCAGTACGGCGTCGCGGGGATCCTCCTCGCCATCGGGATCGTGCTGTGGTTCGTCAACCGCCTACTCGTGGGCCGCGAGGACTTGGACCCGGCGAAGCTGGCGAAGGGCGAGTAGGTCGAGCAGCACCAGCCGATGACGGCGGTCGCAGCGCCGAGGGGACGTGTCGGGCGTCGCGACAGGCCCCACGCCGGAGTTGAACGCCGCGGTGGTGCCGGCCGGCTCGGTCCACGGCCGGCTGACGGTCAGTTCGGTCGGAGCACGGGTCCGGTACGACCAGCACTTGCCGGCCACACTCGCCGGATGGGAGGATGCGCCGCGATGCACTTGCCGTACTTCCCGCTTCACACGGTCGTCTTCCCGCACCTGCCGCTCCCGATCCACGTCTTCGAGGAGCGCTATCGGGCCATGGCAACCGACCTGACGGCCGATGGTTCGCCGTATGCGGGCCGGTTCATCGTGAGCATGATCGTGGACGGCCCCGAGGTGGGCGGCGACGCGGCCACCCGACCGATCGGCACCATCTGCGAGGTCCGCAGCGCCGAGCGCTTCCCCGATGGCCGATGGGTGCTGCTCGCCGTTGGAGTCGGCCGCGGCAGGCTCGGCCAGCTCGATCGATCCGGCGCCTACACCCTCGTCGACGTCGAGCCGGTGGATGAGCCGGTCGGGGACGGCGCCGCCGCGATGCTCGCACCGGCGCAGCGCGCGCTGGATCGGTATGTGGCCACCGTGAAACGATTCGTGGTGCGAACGGCGTCTGTTGGGAACGATTCGCTCGAGACCACCAAGGTGGCCGCTTCCCTGGACCACATGCTCAAGCCGATCCAGCTGCCGGACGACCCGGTCGCCGCGAGCTACGCCATCGGCGGCATGCTCCAGATCGAACTGTCGCGCAAGCAGCACCTGCTCGAGCTGCCGGACGCGGCCGCACGGCTCCGCGCCGAGCTGGAGCTCCTGCGCCGCGAGTCCCGCCTCCTCGACGACGGTGCACTCCCGCCGGTGCAGGCTTCCGACATCGGCTACCACCCGAATTGACGGATGCGACACCCGAGCCGCGCGCCGCTCCTTCTCGTGCTGCTGTTCGCCGTGACCGCGTGCGCAACGCCGGCGACGACGACGACGGCAAGCTCCCCGCCGTCGGCCCCGGGTGGGACGTTCGCGCCAACCGCGTCTCCGTCGCCGACGCCCAGTGCCACGCCCTCGAACTCGCCGAGCCTCTCGCCGTCCGCGAGCGTCGAGCCCACGGCACCTCCGGTGACCGGGACCTCGTACACCGTCCGGAACGGCGATTCCCTGTCCGCCATCGCCCGCTCGTACGGGACCTCGACCGGGCAGCTCCAGGCCTGGAACAGCGGCCGATATCCATCGCTGGCGACCAATCCAGACGTGATCGAGCCCGGCTGGGTCCTCATCGTGAGCGCCGATCCGAATGCGACGCCGATCCCCACGCCGGCGCCGACGCTGGCGCCCCAGCCCACACCTCCACCGACGGGCGCCGGCTGCACCGCCAACAACCGCGTCGCGGCCGGAGCGGCCCAGACGTTCGCCACGATCCCCAATGCCGGGCCCGGTGTCGCCCTCACCTTCGACATGGGAGGCCGCATGGATCCGGCGGTCGACATCATGAACTTCCTCGTCGCCAACCGGGTGTGCGCCACCATCTTCGCGACCGGCGTCATGAGCAACACGGCGCAGGGGCAGCAGGTGCTGGGGATCATCCGCGCCCATCCGGAGCTGTTCGAGATCGCCAACCACACCATGTACCACTGCGACCTCGCGCGCGGCGGCGGCGGCTCACCCTCGACCGGGCCGTGCACGGGCGGGTCGTTCAGCGCCGACCGCATCCGCAAGGAGCTGACCGACGCCGAGGGCATCCTCGCCGCGGGGACGGGGCAGAATCCGCAGCCGTATTGGCGCCCGCCGTATGGGTCGCTCAGCCAGGGCGTCATCGACGCCGCCGCATCGGTCGGCTATACGAAGACCTTCATGTGGGACATCGACACGATCGACTGGAAGCCGATCGGCGACGGCGGCCCATCAGCCGAGCAGATCGCGGGGAAGGTGATCGGGAACGCGGTGAACGGCTCGAACGTGCTCTTCCATCTTGGGGGCTACGAGACGCTCGACGCGCTTCACCTCATCGTGCCCGGCCTGCGCGACCGTGGCTTCACCCTCACGAGCCTGTCCGACCTGCTGAAGTAGCCGCGCGGGCGCTCGGTGGGCGGCCACGCCAACCCAGTTGGCCTTATGACCGACGAGCGCAGCACTTCGGCCGTTCTCCGGTCGCCACGCCAACTGGCTTGGCCCCTCGACCGAGGAAGCCCTGCTCGCCGGTCATGAGGCCAATCCCGTTGGCATCCGCGCTTTGATGGTGGACATCGCGGGCGGTCAGCCGCCGATTTCTGCCGGTCCCCTCCGCGGTGATGCCGACGCGGTAACCGCCTCGCCGAAGATGCGCACGGCGGTGTCCACGGATGCCTCGTCGACGATCAGCGGCGGGCTGAACCGGAGGGACGACTCGCCGCATTCCAGGGTCAGCAGGCCGCGCCGGAAGACAGCCTCCTGGACGGCCTCCGCCGCCTCGTGCGAATCGAACTCGACGCCGAGCATCAAGCCCACGCCCCGAATATCGCGCACCGCGGCAACGTCAGCGGCCGCCCGCTCCAGCCCGGAACGCAGCCGAGTGCCCATGACGGTGGCATTGGCGATCCCATCGGCCTCGATCAGGTCGAGGGTCGCCAGCGCGGCGGCGGCGCACACGGGATTGCCGGCGAAGGTGGAGCCGTGCGCGCCGGGCGGCCAGGTCCAGACCGAGTCGCGCGCGATGAAGGCGCCGATCGGCATGCCGGACGCGATCCCCTTGGCGGTGGTGATGATGTCGGGCTCGACGCCCATCGACTCGATCGCCCACCAGCTGCCGGTACGCCCGAGCCCCGACTGGATCTCATCCGCGACCAGCAGGATGCCGTGCTCGTCGCAGAGCTCGCGCAGGCCCTGCATGAACGTGACGGGTGCCGGAAAGTAGCCGCCCTCGCCCTGGATCGGCTCGATCACGATGGCGGCTACGTCCGCCGGTGAGATCTGGCGGCCGAAGATCGTGTTGCGCAGGTGCGCCAGCTCGGCGGACCCGTCGCCGCCGGAGTCCTCGCGCCAGGCACGAATGCGCGGGAACGGGGCGTGGTGGACCATCGGAACCAGCGGCCCGAAGCCGGCGCGCTGCTTCACTTTGGAGTTCGTCAGGCTGAGCGCGCCCATGGTTCGACCGTGGAAGCCGCCCTCGAACGCGATGATTCCCGGCCGATGGGTGTGGTATCGGGCCAGCTTGATGGCACCCTCGACCGCCTCGGTGCCGGAGTTGGTGAGGAAGACACGCGCCTTCTCGGCGAACGGTGCGATGCCGGCCAAGCGTTCCATCAGCTCGAGGTAGCGCGGCTCGTAGAAGTCGGTGGCCGCGATGTGGATGAGCCGTTCCGCCTGCTCGCGAATCGCGGCGACCACCTTTGGATGGGAGTGGCCGGTCGAGCAGACCGCGATGCCGGCGGCGAAGTCGAGGAAGCGGTTGCCGTCGACGTCGGTCACGACCATGCCCGATCCCGACTCGGCGACGAGCGGGTACGCGCGCGTCAGCGACGGACTCGCGACGGCCTGGTCGCGGGCGATGATCGCTCGGGCCCTGGGCCCCGGCAGCTCCGTGATGATGTGCGGTGCGATCGGTTCGCGGGCAGCCGCATGCGAGGGTGTTGCCTCGACGGTCGTCATGAGGTGGGGCACTCCGGGTTCGGAGCGGCGCGTCCTGCCCGCGCACCTTGGCTAGACGGGCGACATCCTAGCAGGCTGCTGACCTCATTGGGCCGTCAGGCAGTCTGCCTGCGCTGTGCCCGTACCCGCTCGACTGCCAGTGTCCAGAGGCTCGTGCCGATCGCCGCCACGTAGACCGCGAAGTCGGCGCCGCCGCCGATGTCGATGCTCCATCGAACCGCTCCGATGAACGTCGAGACGCCGATCACGGACGCAACGACGGCCCACCATGGCTCGCGGCGCGCCAGCCCGAATCCGGCTGCAACCAAGGCCACGAAGAGCACCAGGTCAATCGTCAGCGGATCGGTCAGCCACGCCGGCATGGGCTTGCACCTCTGCACCTTTGGTCACATGGTCCGACCGGTCAAGGTTCAGACCAGACCCCTTCAGCGGATGGTCGGGCGCCGGGGTCGCTCGTTGCCGATGGCCCACATGCTGGCGCCGAACCCGACGGCCGCGGCGGCGAAGAGCGCGGCGCCACCGTAGGCGTTCGCCCACGCCAGTCCCGCCAGGGCGATCCCGCTGCCGATGGCCGACATCGTGATGACGTGCGCGGGATCGCCGCGGACGCGCCCGGCCAGGAACGCGACGACCACGCCGGTCACGAACCCGGCGACGGCGAGCGGGCTGAAGAGGACCTCGGACGGGATCATCGGCGCACAGTCTCGCCGATGAGTCCAGGTCCTGCATAGATCATCCCGGTCCACAGCTGCGCCAGGTCCGCCCCCGGCGGAACGCCCGGTTCGTCACCGCCGATGCCACCCGACGCGACGATGACGAGCCGGGTTCCTGCCAGGTGGCGGGCTCGCGTGACGGCTCCCCGCATGCGCTCACGAAGCGGCCGGCCCGAGAGGCCGCCCTCTTCCGCAGCGTTCGGCGATCGGATCCCGGAGCGCTCGGTCGTCGTATTCGACAGGACGAGGCCTGCCGCCGGCGAGTCGCGCACGGCGGCGACGAGTGCGTCGAGCTCGCCGGGGTCGAGGTCCGGTGACAGCTTGACGAGGATCGGCCGCGCCATGGCAACGCTCTCGACCGCGGTGAGCAGCTCGGTCAGGCGCGCCGGGGCCTGGAGGTCGCGCAGGCCGGGCGTGTTGGGGCTGCTGACGTTGAGGGCGAGATAGTCGGCGACCTCGGCCACGGAGCGGGCGGCGGCCACGTAGTCGTCGACCGCGCGATCGTCCGGCGTGTCCCGGTTGCGCCCGATGTTGACGCCGACGACGAACCCGTCCGGCAGTTCGCCCCGCGCGTCGCGGATGCGCGACGCGAGCGCATCGGCCCCGAGATTGTTGAAGGCCATGCGGTTGACGAGCGCCTCGTCGTCGGCCAGACGGAAGAGCCGCGGCTTCGGGTTCCCCGCCTGGGGCCGAGGCGTAATAGTGCCGAGCTCGACAAAGCCGAATCCGAGCGCCGCCCAGCCGCCGATCGCGACGCCGTCCTTGTCGAAGCCGGCGCCGAGACCGATCCGGTTCCGGAAGCGCAGGCCCATGACGTCGACCGGCGCCCGTGACGCATCGGCTGCCGAGAGGCCCGAGGCGAGGGAGCAGAGGCTTCGTCCGAGCGACCCGTAGGCTGCTACCGCGAGCGCACGCAGCGTGGCACCGTGGATCGCCTCGGCGTCGGCGGCGAACAGGAGCGGGCGGACGGCCGCGTAGACCGTCGTGCGCCAGCTCACTCCTCAGTCGTCGCGGGCGCGCGGGAAGGCCATCTCCTCCGGATAGACCGGCGGGAGCGGCTCGCCCTCGCCGTCGATCGAGGGTTGCGACGGATCGGGCGACATGAATTCGTGCCAGACCTCGATGCCTGCCATCGGCGGGTCGTCGAGCTCCTTGATCGCCACGATCCCCTCGAATCGGATCGCGCCCGGCTCGCCGTCCTGGGCCTCGAAGTCGTCCTCGTACAGGGGAGCCATCTCGACCGCGCGGCCGAGCGCGGCCTCCTCGTCGCTCCCGTCGACCAGGATCACTCGATCCTCGACCAGGGTCGAGCGCTCCGGGTCGCCCGCCAGGTAGGCATATCGCAGCTGGACCGCGAACCAGCCCGACGGCTCGACGAGCGAGTCATCCACGGCGACCGATCCGTTGAATCGCTCCGTCATCGGACCTCCTCGACGCTGATTGGTGGGTGGCTCACAGGATGGGAGGCGCCTCGTCGCTGACGACGGTCTGCGACTGCTCCCGGAGGAACTGCTGGACGTAGTACGGACCGAGGCCGCTCTTGCCGGACGAGCCCGACCCCTTCCAGCCGCCGAAGCTCTGGATGCCCGGCCAGGCGCCGGTGGTCGCACCGGCGCGCCGGTTCACATAGACCACGCCCGCCTGGATCGTGTCGAGGAAGCGCTGCACCTCGGCGGGGTCGCGGCTGAAGATGCCCGCCGTGAGACCGTACGCGGAGTCGTTTGCCTCGGCCAGTGCCTGGTCGAGCGAGTCGACCTCGCCGACGACGAGGAAGGGCACGAAGAGCTCATCCCTGAAGAGCCGATGCTCCAGTGGAAGCCCGGTGACGACCGTGGGCGTCGGGTAGAACCCACGGGCGGCCTCGCCGTCGCGCAGTACCTCGCCTCCGACCTCGATCGTGCCGCCGTCGGCCCGCGCTTCGTCGGTCGCCTTCTCGAACGTGTCGAGGGCTCGCTGGTTGATGACCGGGCCCATCCAGTTCTCGCGGCGCGTCGGGTCGCCCACGGCGATGCCCCGCGCCTTCTCGACGAGCCTGTCGACGAACTCCCGCGCGACGGGCCCCTCGACGTAGAC
>Ga0136619_10000722_pt1 | contig 12660 bp, 12 predicted proteins | sample AntDrymUQ3532106_2_FD_104807 | JGI IMG/M metagenome (GOLD analysis project Ga0136619, IMG submission 104807) | Polar desert sand microbial communities from Dry Valleys, Antarctica - metaG UQ353 (21.06) | ecosystem: Environmental > Terrestrial > Soil > Desert | place: Antarctica: Dry Valley...
ACGAACGGCACTTTCGTTCGGCCCTATCGGCCGAAAGTGCCGTTCGTTCGGGATGGGCGGTCGGCCCAGGGCGGGGCTACTCCTCGCCCTTGCCCTCACGCAGTCCGCTGGAGATCAGGTCCATCACCGTGGAGTCGGCCAGCGTGGTGACATCGCCGATCTCCCGGTTCTCCGCGATGTCGCGCAGCAGCCTGCGCATGATCTTGCCCGAGCGGGTCTTGGGCAGCTCCTCGACGACCATGATCTGACGCGGCTTGGCGATCGGTCCGATCTCCGACGCCACGTGGTCACGCAGCGCGGCAAGCGCCTCCTCGCCCTTGGCCTCGTCCTGCCCCGCGCCGCCGCGCAGGATCACGAACGCGACGATGCTCTGCCCGGTCGTCGGGTCGGTCGCGCCGACAACAGCGGCCTCGGCCACCGTCGAATGGCTGACCAGCGCCGACTCCACCTCCGTGGTGGAGATGTTGTGCCCGGAGACGAGCATGATGTCGTCCACCCGGCCGAGCAGCCAGATCGCGCCGTCGTCGTCGTACTTCGCGCCGTCGCCCGCGAAGTAGTAGCCCTGCTCGGCGAACCGTGACCAGTAGGTCTCGCGGTAGCGCTGCTCGTCGCCCCAGATCCCGCGCAGCATCGACGGCCACGGCTGGTCCAGCACGAGGTATCCGCCACCGCCCGGCCCGACCTCCTCGCCGTCGCTGGTCACGATCTTGGCGCTGATGCCAGGCAGCGGGCGCATCGCCGAGCCGGGCTTGCACTCGGTCACCCCGGGCAGCGGGGCGATCATGATCGCGCCGGTCTCGGTCTGCCACCAGGTGTCGACGATCGGGCACCGGTCGCCGCCGATGTTGCGCCGGTACCACATCCACGCCTCGGGGTTGATCGGCTCGCCCACCGAGCCGAGCAGCCGCAGGGAGGAGAGGTCGAACTTCTCGGCGATCTCCGCGCCCCACTTCATGAACGTCCGGATCAGCGTCGGTGCCGTGTAGTACAGCGTCACCCCGTAGCGCTGCACGACCTCCCAGTGCCGCCCCTCGTGCGGGGTGTTGGGGGTGCCCTCGTAGATCACGGAGGTGGCACGGTTCGCCAGCGGGCCGTAGACGATGTAGGAGTGCCCGGTGACCCAGCCGATGTCGGCGGTGCACCAGAAGACGTCGGAGTCCGGTTTGAGGTCGAACACCACCCTGTGGGTGTAGGCGACCTGGGTGAGGTAGCCGCCGCTGGTGTGCAGGATGCCCTTCGGCTTCCCGGTGGTGCCAGAGGTGTAGAGGATGAACAGCGGCTGCTCGGCGTCGAATGCCTGCGGCGTGTGCTCCTCGGACTGGCGATCGACGATGTCGTGCCACCAGACGTCGCGGCCGTCGGTCCACGGGACGTCGGTCTCGGTACGCCGCACGACGAGCACGTGCTCGATGGACGGGGTCTGCGCCACCGCCTCGTCGGTGTTCTCCTTCATCGGCGCCTTCTTGCCGCGCCGCCACTGGCCGTCGGTGGTGATCAGCAACTTGGCCTCGGCGTCATCGATCCGGGAGCGCAGCGCGGCGGCGGAGAACCCGCCGAACACCACGCTGTGCACCGCCCCGAGCCGGGCACAGGCGAGCATCGAGAACGCGGCCTCGGGGATCATCGGCAGCTGGATGGCGACCCGGTCACCGGCCTGCACCCCGAGCTCGGTCAGCGCGTTGGCGGTCTTGCAGACCTCACGTTGCAGGTCGGCGTAGGTGATCGTGCGTCCGTCACCGGGCTCGCCCTCCCAGTGGAAGGCGACCTGCTCGCCGTGGCCGGCTTCGACGTGGCGGTCGACGCAGTTGTAGGCCACGTTGAGCTTGCCGCCGACGAACCACTTGGCGAACGGCGCGTCGCTCCAGTCGAGGACCTGATCCCAAGGCTGGTCCCAGCTCAGCCGGTCGGCCTGCTCGGCCCAGAACGCCTCGCGGTCGGCGTCGGCGTGGTCGTAGGAGTCCTTCGTGGCGTTGGCCTGCGCGGCGAACTCTGCGCTGGGCGGAAAGCTGCGGTCCTCGTGGGAAAGATTGCTCAGGGTCTCGCTCATGCGGTCGGTCCCCCTGTTCGCTGGACGCCTGCGAAGGTAGCCGCCAGGGCAGCCCAGCGCACGCGTTGAGTCCGGCCCGGGGGACCACGCTCAGTACCGCCAGGCTGCGCCGGTGCCGTCGTAGGCCTCGACCGGGATAGGCGTGACGCCGGGCCGCATCCGGTCGATGTACAGGCGGCCGTCCAGATGGTCGATCTCGTGTGCGACCAGCCGCGCCAGGCCGCGGTCGAAGATTGTGATCCGGGGCGCTCCGGTGATATCCCGGTGCTCGACGTGGATGGTCAGCGGCCTGGGCACGAGGCCCCGGACGTCGAAAAAGCTCAGGCAGCCCTCATAATGCTCGGTGCATTGGTCGCTCGCGTCCACGACGCGCGGATTGAGCAGCGTGATCAGTTCGATCGCGCCGGCCGGGCGGACGACCGCGACCGTCCGGTCGATGCCGATCTGCGGAGCGGCGATGCCCAGCCCCTTGCGAAAGGGGTGCACTTCGGCCACCCGCCGAACCGCCGACTGCAGCTCGGAGATCACCCGCCGCGCATCCTCCGCCTCGTCGGGCAGCCGGAACTCCCGCGCCGGGGTCGTCAGGATCGGCTCATCGGCCTGGACGATCCCCAACGCGCTCATGCGCTCGCTGGGCCGGTCGGCGTGCTCGCGGTTCGACGCGGCACGGAAGTTCCACTCGAGGCGGTAGCGGGCGTGCAGCGGAGGGTCCTCGGTCGACCAGGAGAACACCCGGCGCTCGCCGGTGTCCTGGCGCTCGATTGCGGTGGCGAACGGCGCGGACTCGGCGGTCATTGACGTGTGCAGGCCCCAGACCGCCGGATCGAGGTCAGAAGGGAAGTCCAGCCGTACGGACAGCCGCCGGGTAGGCAGCCGGACAGACCGCCGGAACCAGCGCCCCCACTTGGCAGCGCTAACCGTATAGCTGTACTCGATCACCGTGGACTCGCCCGGGTACAGCGGGAACTGCCCGTCCTCGTTGGCGAACAGCAGCCAGACCTCCTTGAACGCGTCCCTGTCGTGCTGGGTGACCCAGCGCATCGGCTCCGCCCGGTGTTCGCCATGCCATGCGTGCAGGTCGAGCTCAGACCAGGTCAGCGGGTCGGCCCGGTACAGCTCGTTGGACAGCTCCGGGTTGCCCGGAAAGCGGTCCACCGAGATCCGGATGAGGTAACGGGTGATCGGCTCCGCGCCGGCATTGACGAGGCTTCGGCGCATGGTGGCTCGGTAGCAAGCGCGGGAATGGTCGTAGACCAGCTCGGCGTCGTCGTGCGCCACGACCAGGGCAGACGCGTTGCCGGTGGACGCCTCCGGCAGGGGTTGGCGACGGGTGGTCGGCCGCTCCCGCCAGGCACGCTTGAGCGCCCCACCCGCGTTCAGCGCGGCATCGGCCGCCGCCGCGAACTCCCGCGACGGGCGCTCGGCGCCGGACTCGACCTTCGACACGTAGGAGCGGCTGTAGCCCATCACCTGGGCCAGCGCGGTGCGGGACAGCCCGCTGATGTCACGTCTGTGCCGGAACTCGGCCACGAAGGCGTCCTGCTCGACCGCACCCACCGGGTCGGTCGTCGCGGCCATCAGAGGTCACCTCGTGAACGTGAGCGCGCGTGAGCTGCGCGTGAGTTGGTCTCACTCTAGCGACGCCGCCGGAGAAAACGATCTGCTCGGTTCATCTGCCGTGAAGGAAGCAGGGATGACACCAGCCGATCTGAACCAGTCACGTCACCAGGACCCGACGCTGACGCTCGCACCCGCCACCTGGGCGGTGGCCCGGCGCACGCGGCGCACCCAGCAGTTGGTGCAGCGGGTGTGGTCCCGGCTCGAATCACTCGAAGCAGCCGGCCATGACCTCCGGGCCCTGGCGGCGCTTCGGTACCCGCTGGTCGCCCACCAGCCGACGCGTGGCGGCCGGTGCCGGGTGTGCCCGCGCCGGTGGGGGCGACGCCGGGCGTGGCCGTGTGTGATGTGGCGGCAGATCTCCCACGAGCTCTGCGACGGGCTCGCCGGTGGCTGAGCCGGGCCGAACCTGTCGCTGCCACCGTCCGCTCGGCGCCTCACCCGGACCGCACTGGTGGCCGCACCGTGACCGCGAGCCCGGCGAGCGGATTCGAGTCGTGACCATCTATCGGGACGATCCCACCTTCCTGCGGCGGGTTCGAGTGGCCGGCGGCTGGAAGACGGAGGGGACCGGCGCATGCCACGCAGCGCACACGCCCCCACGGCCGTGGGCGGAGACCGGCCGCTGCTGGGCCGGGACGAACCACGCCGTGGTCGAGGTGGCCGGGTGAAGATCACCGTCAGAGTGCGTCGCGAGGTCACCGACCGACGTGGGAACGCACGCAACTGGCGATCATGAACTGCGGTGCCGGCGGCACGGACGGGTGCGGACATGAGTCGGGCGGCGCCTCCCGAAGGAGACGCCGCCCGTCAGCACCAACGACCGGGATCCAGCGTGCACTACGTGTCGTGCTGATGGCCTCGGCGTCCAGCGTCCCGGTACGCAGGCCCACGACGACATGCCTCCCGCGGCGTTGCTGCGCGTGGAGTGCCCGGCGTTCGTGCACGGAGACTTGGTCGGGGTGGACGGTGCTTCTCCTCCGCACCGCCCCTGGCCTACCAGGAGTCCGTGGGGTTATTCCTAGTCTGCGACGGGTCTGCGGGCAAGGGCCATCGGGAGGTGCACCGGTTCAGCGACCGTGGGTAGCAGGTTCGGTTGCCGACCGTCAGCCCATCGCAGTAGCGGCTCGTCCGACCCGTTGACGGCGGCGGCCGTACCAGCCGAGCGCCAGCACAGCGACGGCGGCGAGACCGGCCGCGACGGTGACGGTCTGGGCCGACGGCGGGCGGATCTGACGCTTCAACCGGACCGGCTTGGTGAAGCTGAGCACCGGCCAGCCACGGGTTATCGCGACCCTGCGCAGGGCGCGGTCCGGGTTGACGACGACCGGGTGACCGACCACCTCCAGCAGCGGCAGGTCGGTGATGGAGTCGGAGTACGCGTGGCAGGCGACGAGGTCGTAGCCGCGCTGCGCGGCGACCGCGCGAGCCTGCTCGGCCTTCTGCTCGCCGTAGCAGTAGAGCTCGATCTCACCGGTGTAGCGGCCACCCTGGACCACCATGCGGGTCGCGATGCAGTCGTCCGCGCCGACCAGCTCGGCGATCGGTCGCACGACCTCCTCGCCGGACGCGGACAGCACCACGACCTCGTCGCCGCGCTGCTGGTGATCGGCGATCAGCGCTGCCGCCTCGGCGTAGATCAGCGGCTCGACGATGTCGTGCAGCGTCTCGGCCACGACCGTCCGCACCTGGGCGACGTCCCAGCCGGTGCAGAGCTGGGCGAGGCGGCTGCGCATCTTCTCCATCAGGTCGGCGTCGGCCCCGGAGAACATCAGCAGGAACTGGGCGTATGCGCTGCGCAACGCCGTCCGGCGGCTGATCAGGCCGTGCTGCAGGAACGGCCGGCTGAACGCGAGCGAGCTCGACCCGGCGATGATCGTCTTGTCCAGGTCCATGAAGGCAGCGACGCCGGACGGCGCCGACGTTGCGCGGGCAACCACAGCGGCAGCATAGAGACGCCCACAGCAGGCTCACATTCACCAAGAGATGCGGGCGTGTGTGGACGCAAGGGTCTACAGTAAGAGCGTCCGGCCGTGGTCGGATGTCGGTTCAGCTCTACCCCCCGGAGCTGAATTGACGACGGCCCCCGCCAATCCCCCCTGGCGGGGGCCGTCCTCTTTCTGCCTTCCCTGACGTTGCCGGTCGGCTGGCTCGCTGGTGCGGTGAGTTGTCCCCACCCTGGATGGCTGTCCACAGCTCCGAGGTTCGCTCGCCTGCGGGCCTCGGTTCGGCCGCATCGTTGACGCGTGGACGAGCGCCGAGTGCTGACCCTGACCCACGACCCCGGCCTGCTCGAGGAGCTGCTCCGGCTGGCCGCCGCAGCCGGCTGCGAGCTGCACCGCGCGCCGGATCCGACCTCCGCGCGCCAGGCCTGGTCGGCCGTGCCGATGGTCCTGCTCGACGAGGAGGCGGCCCGCTCGTGCGCGCGGGCGGGTCTGCCGCGGCGCGACGGGGTTGTGGTGGTCAGCCGCGGCGAGCCGGCCGCGTCGTTGTGGCAGCACGCGATGGCGTGCGGCGCCCAGCACGTGATCGCGCTGCCGTCGGCGGAGACGTGGCTGGTCAACGCCCTGTCCGACGCGGCTGAAGGGGTGCGGCGGCAGGGGCCGGTGCTCGCGGTCGTCGGCGGGCGTGGTGGCGCCGGGGCCTCGGTGCTCGCCGCAGCCGTGGGCGTAGCCGCGCTGACGCAGGGCGAGCGAGTGCTGCTGGTGGACTGCGACCCGCTGGGCGGCGGGCTGGACCTGGTACTCGGCGCTGAGGACGTGTCCGGCCTGCGGTGGCCCGAGCTGACGTTGTCCGGCGGGCGGGTGCCGGCAGCCTCGCTGCACGCCGCGCTGCCGGCTGCCCCGGTCGGCGCCGACGGTGGGCTCAGCGTGGTGTCCTGCGGCCGGTCCGGGCCGCCGCCCGCGCCCAACGCCGTCGCCGCGGTGGTGCAGGCCGGCCGGCGGGCCGGTGAGACGGTGGTCTGCGACCTGCCGCGGTATCCCACCGAGGCCGCCCTTTCGGTGCTCGACGTCGCGGATCTGACCGTGTTGGTGGTGCCCGCCGAGGTCCGGTGCTGTGCTGCGGCGGCCCGGGTGGCTGCGGTGCTGGCCGAACGCGGCACCGACGTGCGGCTTGTCGTCCGCGGCCCGTCACCTGGCGGGCTGTCCGCCGACGACGTCTGCCGCGCGCTGAGCCTGCCGCTGCTCACGGCGATGCGCCCGGAGCCGGGGCTGGCCAGGGCGCTGGACCGCGGCCGCCCTCCCGGCCGGGGGCGTGGGCCGCTCGCGGCAGCCGCCCGTGAGGTTCTGGACGCGCTGCACGGCTTGGTGGGCTCGGCGGCGGCCGGGGTGGCCCGATGAGCGCCGGCTTGGTGGAGCGGGTCCGAGAGAGGCTTGCCGGCGCGCAGGGCGCGATCACCCCGGCCGCGGTTGCCGATGCGGTGCGGGCGGAGGCCGGCGGAGTGGTCTCCGACGTCGACTTGCTCAGCGCGCTGCAGCTGCTGCGCCAGGAGTTCACCGGCGCCGGCGCGCTGGAGCCGCTGCTGCGCGACCCGAGTACCACCGACGTGCTGGTGACCGGTCCGGATGCGGTGTGGGTCGACAGGGGCGACGGGCTGGTGCGCACCGGGATCGGCTTCGCCGACGACGACTCCGTGCGCCGGCTGGCACAGCGGCTGGCGCTGGCCACGGGTCGCCGGCTCGACGACGCCTGCCCGTTCGTCGACGGGCGGCTCGCGGGATCCGCGGTGCGGTTGCACGCCGTGCTGTCGCCGCCGGCGTCAGGTGGCACGTGCCTGTCGCTGCGGGTGCTGCGACCGGCCGTGGACGACCTGCCGGCGTTGCTGCGGCGTCGCACCATCGACGCGGCGGCGGACCGGCTGCTGCGAGCCGTGGTGGCGGCGCGGCTGGCATTCCTGGTGTCCGGCGGAGCCGGTGCCGGCAAGACGACGCTGCTCGCCGCAATGCTCGGGTGCGTCGACCCGCGCGAACGGATCATCTGCGTCGAGGACGCCGAGGAGCTGCGGCCGGCGCACCCGCACGTGGTTCGGCTCGTCACCAGGGCGCCGAACGTCGAGGGCGCCGGCGAGATCACCCTGCGAGACCTCGTGCGGCAGGCACTGCGGATGCGGCCGGATCGGCTGGTGGTCGGCGAGGTGCGGGGCGCCGAGGTGTGCGACTTGCTCTCGGCGCTGAACACCGGGCACGACGGTGGTGCCGGTACGGTGCACGCCAACTCGGTGCGCGAGGTGCCTGCGCGGCTGGAGGCGTTGGCCGGGCTCGGCGGTCTGTCGCCCGTCGCGCTGCACAGCCAGCTCACGGCGGCCGTTCAGGTGTTGCTGCACATGCGTCGCGAGCCTGCCGGTGCGCGGCGGCTCGACGGCGTCGGGCTGCTGGAGCGGACCAGCGGCGGGGTCGAGGTCCACGCGGTCTGGTCGCACGGCGCGGGCTGGGGTTCCGGCCGGGAGGCGTTCGGGGCGTTGCTCGCCGAGCGTGGAGTGCGGCTGCCATGGTGAGCGGCTCGGTGAGCGGCTGGGCGAACGGCTCGGCGGCGTCGCTCGTGCTGGCGGGGCTCGCGCTGGCTGCGGCACTGCTGTGTTGGCCGGCCGGTCTCGGGCCGCGGCGGCTGGCGACGATCTTTCCCGCACCGGTCCGACGGTGGCGGCTCCGGGCGGCCGTGCGTCCTGGTGCCCCGGTTGTGATCGGGGCCAGCGCCGCGGGCGGGGTTGCGGTGGCGGGGGTCGGAGGCGGGGTGGCGGCTGCGCTCGTAGCCGCGGTGGTGCGGCGGCGGGTGCGGGCCGCGCGGGCCCAGCGGCGCGTCGACGCCGCCAGCGCGGAGCTGGCCGAGGCGCTCACCGACCTGGTCGGGTCGCTGCGTGCTGGGGCGCACCCCGCGGCCGCCGTTGCGGCTGTCGAGACCGCAGTCGACTGCTCGGAGATCGGCAGCGCAGAGGTCGGCGAGGTGTTCACGGCCGTCGGATCGACCGCGCGGCTAGGCGGTGACGTGCCGGGCCAGCTGCTTCGGCTGGCCGCCGACGATGGACCGCTTGCCGGCGAGCTGACCCGGCTCGCCGGGGCGTGGGCGCTGGCGGAACGCCACGGTGTCGCGCTGGCGGAGCTGCTCGACGCCGTCCGCCACGACGTCGACGCGCGGGTGCGCTTCGGCCGGCGGGTCCGCGCGCAGCTCGCCGGTGCTCGGGCCACGACGACCGTGCTCGCGGCGTTGCCGGTGCTCGGGGTAGTGCTCGGCCAGGGCGTCGGCGCCCAGCCGTGGCGTATACTCACAGTCACCACCGGCGGCCAGGTCCTGCTGGTGATCGGCGTGGCGCTGGCGTGCGCGGGAATGCTCTGGAGCGACCGGATCACCGCGCGGGCGGTGCGACGATGACGCTCACCGGCCCCGGACCGGCGGTGGCGCTCGTGCTGCTCGCGACGGCCCTGATGGCCGCCCCCGGACGGTCGCCCGTGCGCCACCGCCTTCGGCACCTCACCGGGGGCGCAGCCGCGGACGTGCCGTCACGGTCGCAGCCCGCGAACACCGCCGGATGGCTGGCGGCGATGGCCGGGCTCGGGGTCGGCTCGATCGCCTGGGCAACGGTCGGCGGGCCGGCCGGCGTCGTAGTTGCCGGCATGCTTGCGGTGGTAGCCGCAATCGGCTGCCGGCGGCTGCTCGCCGGGCAGCGAGCGGCACCACCTGATCCGCTCCGGCTTGCCGGCGCCTGCGACCTGCTCGCCGCCTGCCTGCGAGCCGGTCTTGCCGTGGAGCAGGCCGCTCGCGCGGTGGCCGATCAGTTGCCCGCCCAGGTCGGCGTCGAGCTGCGCCGGGCGGCGGAGCTGCTCGCCCTCGGGGCCGACCCGGATACCGCATGGCGGCCCTGCATAGCCGTACCCGTCATCGGCAAGCTCGCCAGGGCCGCCCGCCGTTCGTCGGCAAGCGGGGCCGAGCTCGCCGGCGTGGCCGCCGCCGCGGCCGACGAGGCCCGCGCCGAGGCTGGCGACAGCGCGGAGGCAGGCGCACAGCGGGCCGCCGTGCTGATCGCCGGTCCGCTGGGCGTGTGCTTTCTGCCCGCCTTCTTGTGCCTCGGCGTCATCCCCGTGGTGATCGGCCTTGCCGACGGGCTCATGACGCCGTGGTGACCGCCACGGACCCCTCGAAACGAACAGGAGCTCACAAGATGAACCAGCTCGCCCAGCGCATTTCGCGTCGCGCCAAGTCACTGAGCAGCGACGACGCCGGAATGAGCACCGTCGAGTACGCCATCGGGACGATCGCCGCGGCTGCTTTCGCTGCCGTCCTCTACAGCGTGGTCACCGGCGATTCGATCATCTCCGCGCTCACGTCGCTGGTGGAACGGGCGCTCTCGGTGACGTTCTGATGCCCCCGCTGCGCGGCGTCGGCGCACCGGAGCGTGACGCCGGCGCGGTGACCGTGGAGGCGGCGCTCGCGCTGACCTCGCTGGTGGCCGTCGTCGTCCTCGCGGTCGGCGCGGTGCTCACCGCAGCCGGGCAGCTGCAGTGCATCGACGCGGCCCGCGAGGCGGCCCGGCTGACCGCGCGCGGTGAGCCGCAGCGGGCGCGTGAGGTGGCAGCGGAGCTGGCTCCGGACGGCGCGGAGGTGGCCGTGGTGGTCGACGGCGACGAGGTGCGGGTGGATGTCCAGGCCGGCCTCTTCGGTGGTCGGCTCGGCGCCTTGCGCGCCCACGGCCGGGCAGCGGCGATCATGGAGCCGGGACTCGACGCCGAGGCACCGCCACCGTCCGCGGCTCCAAGTCCGGAGCCACCGTGAACGAGTCGGACGATCGCGGGGTCGCCACCGTCTTCGCGGCGTTCGCGGTCGCCGCCGTCCTCGCGATCACGGTCCTCGGGCTGCAGCTCGGCGCGGCGGCCGGCGTTCGTCACCGGGCCGAAGCGGCGGCAGACCTCGCTGCCCTTGCCGCCGCGGCCCACGCGACAGCCGGCGTAGACGGCGCGTGCGCACGGGCCCGGCGGGTCGCCGACGCGATGGCGGCTCGGCTGACCGACTGCCGCTTGTCTGGGTGGGACGCGCTGGTCGAGGTGCATGCTGCCGCCGCCATACCGCTCGTCGTTCCTGGCGACGCCATCGGGCGTGCAAGGGCTGGTCCGGTGCGGTGATGACCAGTTGAGCGACCGCCCACCGAAATCGATTGATTACGCTATGTCACCAAGATCACTTGCGGCGAGCGGCCAGGACGCGCGGACGAGTGGGCGCTACACACGTCCGAGAGCGCGCGGCGAGAGGCCGACCTCACGCTGGCCCGCTCAGCGGTCAGGGGGCTCACGCTCGTCGTGGCAGCGCGGCCGATCGGCGACAGCGGGTAGCGCGAACCTCAGGTCGGGCCCTTACTGGCAACCGCACAACAGACGTACCGAGGCGCTTGAGACGACACCAGTGCGCAGCAGAGCACAGGTTGGAACTAGTCCAAACAACGCGGGGACAGGAGGCCGGGCATGTCGTGGTGGGACAGCTCCCGAGTCGGCTACGGCAGACAGCTGCAGTCGGCCGCGGTTGGACTTGCCGAACACGCCTGGCCCGTACTACCCGGCACCTTCTGGGAAGGCAGGGCGTGGTGCGGCCGACCTGGCAGCCGCTCAGCTTCGCAGGCGGGTCCGCTCCCCATCCCGGCGAGCGGCCTGGCTGCGGCCACTACCGACCCGGCTCGCGCCGCCGCGTGGTGGTCGGGCCTGCCGTACTCGATCCTGGTCGCCACCGGGACCACGGTGGACGTGATCGAGGTCGCCGCGACGGTAGGTCGGCAGGTCCGCACAATCCTAAGGGCCAGGGGCGTGACGGCACCGGCGTTGTCCACGACCGCAGGACGCTGGCGGTTCGCGGTCCGAGCCGGCCAGCCGTTGCGGCCGGAGCTGGACGCCCAGCCCGAGGTGATGCTGTACGGGCGCGGCTCGTACATCGTCGCGCCGCCGTCCGACGACGCACACGGCGCGCAGCGATGGGAGATCGGTCCGTGGGCATGCCGTTGGCAGCTACCAGACCCGTATGACGTGCAGTACGCGGTGCTGACCGCACTCGGACTTCAACCGGCTGCGGTGGGCGACCCCGCGGGCGAGCTGGCGGGCGAGCTGGCGATGACCGGGTCCGGCTCCTAGCTCGGCTCGCAGGCAGTACCCAGACAACTTCATCGGCACGCCAGGCGTGCCCCCTAGACGCGGTGGGGCTGGACTCTCTCGACGCCGACCCCCTAGTCCTTCTCCGCCGCACACGAGGCCGCCGCCGGCCGGGTCGACCCCCGACGTTCCCGGCCGGTGGCGGCCCTCATCTCGCCGCTATCGCTGCGCCGCCTGCGCGGGCGCGGGCGCGGGCGCGGGCGAGAGTGCCCCGAGAACCACGTCGAGCACCGCGACCGCACCCGGTTTGTCCAGCGGCGAGTTGCCGTTGCCGCACTTCGGTGACTGCACGCACGACGGGCAGCCGGTCGCGCAGGCGCAGTCCGCGATCGCCGCCCTCGTCGCGGCCAGCCACGCTCCAAGCGTCTCGTAGCCGCGGTCTGCGAACCCCGCCCCGCCGGGGTGGCCGTCGTGCACGAACACCGTCGCCGCTGCGGTGTCGGGGTGCAACGCGGTCGACATCCCGCCGACGTCCCAGCGGTCGCACATCGCGAACAGCGGCAACAAGCCGATCGCGGCGTGCTCCGCCGCATGCAGCGCGCCGACGACCCGGTCGGCCGGCAGCCCGGCGGCGGCCAGCGCCGACTCGTCAAGGGTGTACCAGACCGCCCTGGTGCACAGCGTGTGCTGCGGCATGTCCAGCGGCACGGTGTCGATCACCTCGCCGCCGATCGCCATCCGCAGGTACCCGATGACCTGGCTGGTGACCTCCACCTCGCCGATCGCCGCCGTCACGCCGCCCACCGTCCTGGACGCCTGCGTTCCGGTGACCACGACGTCGACGACCGAGCGGGCCGAGGTGCTCCACGACGGCTCGTCTGCGTGCAGCTGCGCGAGCCCTTCGTCCAGGTCGAGCGCGTCGACCACATAGCT
>Ga0136619_10000727_pt1 | contig 12639 bp, 8 predicted proteins | sample AntDrymUQ3532106_2_FD_104807 | JGI IMG/M metagenome (GOLD analysis project Ga0136619, IMG submission 104807) | Polar desert sand microbial communities from Dry Valleys, Antarctica - metaG UQ353 (21.06) | ecosystem: Environmental > Terrestrial > Soil > Desert | place: Antarctica: Dry Valley...
GCCGGCCCGGGCGCGAGCGTTGAGGATCGCCTCGGCGTCGCGGTCGATACCGACTACGCGCCTGGCGCCCGCCTCGGCGAGGATGGCCGCTCCGTAGCCGACTCCGCACGCGGCGTCGAGCACCTCCGCATCGCGCGCAAGTCGGGCGGCCCAGCGATAGCGCGCTTGATGCTCGGCGTCGATGAGGTGCCCGCGGAACTCCTCCGGCACGAAGCGCTCCGGGATGTCCGGCTTGCCGTTCGGACCCAACGAGCGCGATTGCGGCCGCTTTCGGTGTCGTGCGCGGATGGGGCCCTCGACTCCGACCGCCTGCCCATCTCGTGCCACCGCGACGACCGTGAGCCGGTGCTCACCCTCTTCCACGTCGCCGATGTCGACGTGCAGCTCGAAGCCCGCGTTACCGGCGTCAGGGTGCACAGATTCGATGAGGTCTGCACGCCCTCGCCCGTACTCGGCGGGCTGTCGCCAGCGGCCGTCGAGCGATACGAGCACGGCCTCGATGCCACTCAGCGCAAAGGCCCACCCGTGAACCGAGAAGGAGTCCCCCGCCTCGTAGTTGCCGTCCAGCGTCGGCTCGTCGCAGTAGAGGACGGGGCGGCCGTCGGCGATGTCGGCGACCATCCTGGACAGCGACGTGGGAGCGATCTGGTGAGGGAGAACGTCCAGCGTTCCGGTGCGCGAGGTCTCTCCGCCGGCGCCATCACGCGCGACGATGCGGATCTCGTGCTCCCCGCGCTCCCAAGCACTCGTGTCGACACGGATCTCGAAGCCGGCCCCTGCGGGTTCGCTGATGTTGGGCCGAGCGTCGGCTCGCGCGGTGGTCTCCGCGCCCGTAACCACTGGCACGGGCTGCCCGTCGATCGTGGCTGTGACCGCCGCCGGTCCGGTTGCACCCACGGCCGAGCCGCACAACCGGAGCTCATTACCGACGAAGAACCGGGCGTCGTCGGCAGGGAGGCCGGGGCACTCCAGTCGCGGTGTGGAAAGCTCGAGGTCGGTGGTCGGCACGAGGGCGTAAGGCTATCCGTTGTGGCCACCCCCGACGATCTGGGGCCCGCGGTGGACGTCCTCTTCACGGCCGCCGCCGGCCGCCTCTTAACTACGTTTACCGACTCGACCTCGTGCCATGCCTGTCGGTGCTACCGTCGGTTCGGGAGGAAAGCGGGGGTCGTTTGAAACACACGATGCAAGCCACCCAGCGGAGGCGATGGCTGGCCCCTTTTCGTCGGCGGCGGCTGCGCGTCGCCGTCCCAGCCCCCCTCATGCAGCACTCGCCGAGGACGGGGCACGGACGCGTGTGGGGCCGAGTGCTCGCGGGCTTGGCGGATCGCGTCGCGCTCGAACCGGTAGACAGCCCGGTCTCGTCCGAGGGCATAGAGGCGGACGTCTGGCTCGCGTGCGGGCACTCCGGCGCCCCGAAGGTCGACGAGCCGGTGGTCGCCGCGGTCCACGAGGTGGGATGGACCACCCAAGAGTTGCGAAGGTTCCTCGATCCCGGCTTCGCTCGCAGAATGGCTGTGACGACGACCGGGGGTGTGCGGGCCGCCGCCCGCGTTCTCACGCCGTCGGAGTCCAGCCGCAGACAGGTGCTCGACGCCTACGGTGTCCCCGCCGACCGCGTGCGTACGGTCCCGTACGGAGTGGACCTCTCCGTGTTCCGTCCTGGATTGACCGGCGGCCGTTCGCGCGTGGGCGCGGTGACTGCCACCGACAATGCGGCCTACGTCCTGTTCGTAGGGACCTTTCACCCGCGTAAGAACCTCCCTGCCGTGCGGCAGGCGGTGGCCGGGCTGGCGAGACGTGGATTTCACCATGTGCTCGCGCTCGTGGGGGCAGACGCCTCGGACCGCGACTCGAGCGACGAGCTCCGTCGAGCAGCCGAGGCCGAGCTTCCCGGGGCACCGGGGCGCGTTGTGTCCCTTCCGGGGCGTGAAGACTCCGAGCTGGCGGAGCTGATGGCCGGTGCCGATGCCGTGTGCCTGCCGAGCTTCTCGGAGGGCTTTGGCCTGACTGCGCTCGAGGCCATGGCCTGCGGCACGCCGGTGGTCGTATCGGACCGCGGCTCGTTGCCCGAGGTGGTGGACGGTAGTGGATTGATCGTGCCGCCGACCGCACCGGCGGTGGAGGAAGCGTTGGTTCGGATTCTCTCCGATGCCGCGTTCGCCGCGCGGCTGCGATCGGCTGCTCGCCTCCGCGCCGAGCGCTTCACGTGGGAGCGCACCGTGGACGGATGGCTAGACGTGCTCGAACGTGCCGCCTGGAAAGCACGATAAGCGCGCTCGCTGCATCGGCGTGCCAGCCTGCCTTCCCTAGAATGCAGCCCATGCGAGCGGTTGGCTACGCGTGCGCGCCTCCGGATGACCGCGCTCCGCAAGTACCCGCCGACGTTCGTGAGCGGCTGGGGGTTGTACTTCCGAGTGTTGGACTGGATGCTCAGCGAGCGGCGATCGTCGACGCCTGCAGGCGGCGCGGGTGGGAGCTCGGCGACGTTTTCGTCGATGCTCGCGGTCGTGACGATCACAATGGCCGGACCGGCTATACCCGCGCTCTGAAGGAGCTCGAGAGCGGACGAGCCGAAGTGCTGGTCGTGCCCAAGCTCGACACGGCCTGTCCCTGGTCCGAGCTCCCGGACTTCCTGGATCGGGGTGAGCGAGAGGGATGGGCCCTCCTAGCCTTGGACTTCGGGCTCGACACCCTCTCCTCGGAGGGGAAGAACGCGCTTCGCTCACTCGGCTCGCAGGCGCGAGCGGTTCCGCGCTCGGAGTTGCCCATACCGCCCGGGGAGCTCATGTTTCGCGTCGTCGGAAGCGACAGTCCCGGACGCTTCGAGGTAGGCGGGCGCCTCGAGCTGGAGGAGCTCGACCGCGTGCTGAGCGCTCACGGTCGTGGCTTGGCTCGCTTCGAGGACATTCTCGACTTCGGCTGCGGGCCGGGACGGTTTCTTCGCCAGCTACGCGCGATGGCCCCGCGGGCCCGTCTCTATGGTGTCGATCAGGATGAGGAGGCGATCGCATGGGTCCGCCGCGAGCTCCCGTTCGTGGAGACCGCCGTGGCGGGGCCACTGCCTCCCCTTCCCCTCCCAGAGAGCACCTTCGACCTCGTGATCGTCTTCAGCGTCTTCACCCATCTGGACGAGGCCTACCAGGACGCTTGGCTTGAGGAGCTACAGCGACTGACGCGGCCGGACGGCCTGGTGGTGGCCACCGTTCACGGCATGTCCAAATGGGAAGCACTCCGACACGGACCGATGACGCGGGAGCCCAACCTCGAGCGGATGGCGGGGGAGTTCGACCGTCGCGGCTTCCTGCATTGGACTGGAGACGACTGGGGGGCATTCTTCCCCGACTACTACCACACCTCGTTTCACCGCGGCGACTACATCCGCGATCGGTGGGCGCGCTGGTTCGAGGTGGTCGACGTGATCGAGCCGCAAGCCAATCAGCCCGGCCACCGCATCCTGTTCTCCGGCCACGACATCGTGCTGCTGAAGGCGCGGAGGCGGTGGCGCCGGAGTGGACTGCTCGGAGGCCTACGCCCCCGATTGCGCCAGTCGGGACGCGCGCGTCAGATCCGCGAGCGCTTCGGGACGAAGGAACGGTAAACCGCTCGGCCGCGTTGCAACGCGCGCCTGCCCAAGCGCAGCGGCCGGGTGACTCGCCAGGACAGGGAGGTCATGATGTCTTTCAGCGTGGCCTCGGCTTCGCGCCGACGCTCCTCAGCCTGCTGGATGAACTCGAAGGTGCGGGCGGTTTCGAGCCGGGCCGCGTGCGCGTCGGCACCGCTCGCTGAGGCCTTCCCCTCCGCAATCCGAACACGTTCCTGTAGGGACCACGGAAGATCCTGCCACGACCGCTCCTCGAGCCGGCCACCGAGCAACGTCAGCGTGCTCATATCAGGCAGCTCCGTGTCGCTGGCCGCCGCGATCGTGTAGAGCTCCTCGCCTGGACGCGCTTGAGCCAGTGTGCGAACGCGAGAGAGATCCCGTTCGGGTGCCGGCTCAGCGAGGGTGGCGTCATTGCCGACCAGTGAGGCGAAGTGACTTTGCTGACGGTAAAGGCGGACATTCGCAAAGCGGCGCACCAGCGCGGCCTCGACCTCGTCCGGTAGGTACTCGTGGAGATGGAACGGGTTTCCAGGCGGGTAGACGGCGGCATTCGGCACCGACAAGAGCAGGACGCCCTCCGGCCGGAGGACCCGCCGGAGCTCGTCGAGCGCGCGCTCCGGATACCTGACGTGCACGGCCGCCTCGAAACAGACCACTACGTCGAAAGAGTCATCCTCGAAGGGCAGTTCGTGGAGATCGCCGGCCACGAACTCCCCCACGCCTCCGAAGCGCTCGCGGGCATCGAGGATGGCTCCCTGACTGATGTCGACGCCGACGGCTCGCTTGGCGCCGGCCCCGGCGAGGGCGGCGGTGCCGTAACCCATGCCGCAGCCCGCGTCAAGCACTTCCCGGTCACCGACTATCTCGGTCGCCCAGCGGTAGCGGGCCTCGTGTTCGGCCTCCAGCGGAGTTCCTTGCGCGTCCTCGCGCACGAACCGCTCGACCGGACCAAAGGCCGGTGCTTCAAAGGGCTCACTCACCGAATCGGCGCCGTCACCTCCAAGGGGGACCGCGGATAACCCCGGAGCCGGCCGGCATTCGACCTCTCCGCGCACGCCGACGGCGTGTCCATCCGTCCCACGCGCCACCACGGTCAGGGGGAGCCAACCCGACTGCTGAGGGTCTAGCTCGATGGTCAACTCGAAACCGGCGCCCGCCAGTTCGTCACCGAAGCGGTCCTCCAGAACCTTGCGAGCAAACCCATGCTTGGCCCGGTAACGGAGGCCGTCCAGATACACAGAGACGTCATCAATTCCTGCGCGAGAGTACGCCCACCCCACGATGTCGAGGAAGCCGACGGCTCTGGCCTTACCGTTGAGCGGTGGATAGTCACACCTCATTGCGGTGCGGCCCTCGGAGATGGCCTTGGCGAGCTCGTCAACAGTCCGAGGCGACGGCTCGAATTCCGCCTCCGTCCCGGCTGCCGGGGGACTGGCACCTTCACTCGGGGGGCGCGCCTCCATCGGCGGCAGACTATCCGCCGCTGGGATGCCATCGCGCGGTAGCTCGTAGGACAGGGCGAGGAATGCGGGGTGGTAGAAGGGGTCGCCGCCCGAGTAGCGCGAGCTCCAGCGCTCGCCGAAGCGCTGGAGGTCACGTCTATTCACCTCCATGGGAAGCGAGGATCGCTCATGATGGGTGAGAACCGCGTGGGGCGTCCACGCGACACGTCGCCCGCCCTCGACCGCCCGCAGGCACAGGTCGGTGTCGCTGAACTCGGACTCGAACGACTCATCGAAGCCGTCAAGCTCCGCGAAGAGCTCCGCACTCACCATCATGCAGGCGCCGGTCACCGCGCTCCAATTCCGCGCCATCTGGAGCATCCCGCGGTACCCCGGCGCGTCGGCGGAAAACCCAAGGTTGATGTGCCCGACGCCTGAGGCGCCCCGCGCGAATACCACCCCAGCGTGCTGAACCTTTCCACTCGGATATAGGAGCTTGCAGCCGACCACCCCCACGCCGGGCGTGAGAAGGTGCTCGAGCATTCGCTCGATCCAGTCGGGGGACCACACCTCCGTGTCGTCGTTGAGGAGCACGAGGTGATCGCCTGAGGCGTGCTCGGCCCCGATGTTGACCGCCCTGGAGAAGTTGAAGCGGCCGTGATAGGGCACGACGCGATGGGCGAGTCCCTCCAGGAGCTCCCCGGCGCAGGGGAGCCCGGCGGCGCTCGAGTCGACGACGACCACCTCGAGGCGCGGGTAGGCCGTGCGCTCGCGCTGCGAACGTAGGCACCTTGCCAGCAGGTCGTTCGAGTTGCTGGGAATGATTACGGAGACGAGCGGCTCCTCGTCGAGCTCCCACTGAACATCCCGGGTGCCGGGGCGCCCCAGCGGGACGACGCGCGCGCGCCGTCCCCGCCGCGCGGCCAGCTGCTCTATCGCGTCGCGCGTCTGCGGATCGTCCGCCGGAACGCGCGGAGCAGCGAAGGTAAACAACGTCTCCGGGACCCGCTCCACGCTCAGAGGAGCGTCGACGATCCTTAGCATCACCTCGTAAATCGTCCAGGGAGGCTCTGACTCGGCGGCGATTGCCGCGCTGGCGGCGCGAGGCCCGATCGCCAGCAGTGGTCCGATGTAGTCCGTGCTCAGGAGAAGCTCCGGTGACCAGCCGGGCTTTAGGAACGCGTCGCCGCGCTCGCCGTCCGCCATCACTGCGTCCTCGTCGGCGTAGACGAGATCCGGCGCCGGATCGCGCCCCATCGCGGTCGCGAGGCGCGCTAGGGCTCCAGGCGCGAGCGCGCCGCGATCCTCGACCAGGACGGCAGGCTCGCCACCGCCGGCGACGGCATGCAGCGTGTCCCCCAAGGACCCGACGGCACGATGCCAGTTCGAGTGCGTCTGGCGGACGAGCGAGGCACCGAGTCCGTCGAGCGCACCTGCCGTCTCGACGACGTGCACAGCCAGCGCGGGCGCCGCTCCGCCCGGCGTGGGCGAGATCTCGACCTCCGATGCCCCGTCCCGTCGCGAGCGCCGCAGCCACGCCCGGTAGGGCAGGTCGGGTCCTATCAGGACGACGCCGGTTTGAGCCACCGCGCTGCCTCCCTGCCCTATGGCTCGAACCGTCAGCTCATGCAGCCCTGGAGCCCAGTGCCGGGTGTCGAGGACCAGAAAGAACCCCGAGACGCTCCCTTCGACGCCGGGCAGGACTCGCTCCACATCGGGCCGGGGAACGTCGGTCCTCGGTTCGAATCGACGTCCCTGGGCGATGACGGAGACCTCTTCGAGGCCCGCGCGGCAGCATGCCCAACCGTGGACATGAAGATATTCGTCCGCGGACGCCGTCCCATCGAGGATCGGCCAGTCGCACCGCATAACGGTCCGACCCGCGGCGATCGCCGCCGCCATGCCCTTGGGCGTTGCAGGTGGCGCCTCGAATGTGACGGCGCCGCGGGGCCGGCGCGGAGCGGACCACCCGGCACCAGCGGCGCCTCGTGGTGCCCTCAGCCTCGACAGAAGTGTCTGGAAGCGCATCCGGGGGCACCCTAGCCAACCGGCGCGAGCACGGGTCTATAGTGCCCTGCCGTGACCGACCTCGCCGCGGAGCTTGCCAAGCACGATTACTGGTACCACACGATCGAGCTGCCCGGCGGGATCAGGACGCCCGGCATCTTCGACATGCCCCGAGCGCTGGCGCGGGTGCGGATGCCGAAGTCGCTCGCCGGGAAGCGTTGCCTCGACGTAGGGACGGCAGAGGGGTTCTGGGCATTCGAGATGGAGCGGCGGGGCGCGAGCGAGGTGGTCGCCATGGACCTCGGCGAATGGGCGTTGGTCGACTGGCCGCCAGCGTGGCACGGCCCAGTGCCACAGGGAGAGATGGACGTGCTTCCGCGGTTCAAGCTCGCGCACCAAGCCCTCGGATCGAGCGTCGAGTGGGTAGCCGGCTCGGTGTACGACCTCAGCCCGGAAGTCCACGGCAGGTTCGACTTCGTCTTCCTGGGGAGCCTGCTGATTCACCTCCGTGATCCGGTTCGCGCGCTTTCGGCCGTGCGAACGGTGCTACGCGGCGAGCTGCTCGTGAACGACGCCGTCTCGCTCCCTCTGACCCTGTTGCGCCCCCGGTCGCCCGCCGCCCGGCTTCCAGAAGCAGCGCAGCCCGGCTGGTGGGTCCCCAATGTCGCCGGCCTTCGTCGGCTCGCCGAAAAGGCGGGCTTTCAAGTTCTCGCCGCCGGCCGCCCGTACATTCTCCCGTACGGAAAGGGGCGCGCCACTGATCCGCAGCGCGGCCACACGCCGATCGCGCTGAGGCCGCTGCGAAGACTTCCGTCTCAGCTCGTCCGCGAGGCGTCGACTCGGGTCGGAGTCCCCCACGCCTGGTTGCTTGCCTCGCCGCGGCCCGACCTCTCGAACGGCTCTCCCTGAGCGACCTGGCAGGTGTGTCCCTACGCTGCTCACTCTGCGCTTGAGCGCCACGCGCCCGGCCTCATTCGGTCGTCCGGTCGGATCGCGGCGAACCAGCGCCGGCGCTCGACTCGAAATCGGGGATCGCCGACGATGGGCGCGAAGACCCTTCGCGCCTCGGCGCTCTGCCAGGTGGGCGGCGGCCACGGGTAGGTCCCCAAAAGCAGGTGGAAGTAAGGCGCTATCACGACATCCGTGCGACCCGCGCGGAACGCCCGCGCCACGTCGTCGCCGGTCACCCCCGGCCGCACCATCGCCTGCACCTCGACGGGCCACCGCCGATACGCCATTATGGCATTCTTATCGCCCCCCGCATTGAAGGCCCTCAGCGATGCCGCGGGCGCGAGGAAGTTCACCATCCAATCATTGTGGGTTTCGTCGTAATTTAGGAAGAAGACGCGCTCGCCCGGTTGTGTCGCCGCACGGAGGTCGCCGCCCACCTCGAAGGCGACCGCCTCCATCGCCGAGTGGGCGCTCCGGTACTGGGAAACGAGGAGAGGAAAGTTCGGCGCGAGCTCCGCGGCCGCGACTGCGGCTAGGCCGATGGCGAGCACCCGGCGGCGGGTCGGGCCCCGGGCAAGGGCAGCTATCCCCAGTCCCGCGAGAACCACGAGCGCCAGCCTGGTCACTCCGAACCATCGATATGGGGCTCGCATGAACTCTAGTCCTGGTAGCTCCGTAAAGAGGCCTCCCCAGGGCAGTTCTGGCGCAATCCCTTCCGGCATGAAGTACGACTCGTAGCCGCCGGCTACGGCTTGAGGACGAGGCAGCCCTTCGACGTCGACTTTCAAGGCCGGCCCGAACGACATAACGAGGGCGATAACACCGGCCAGCGCGATCGCGGCGACCCGCCGGTCCCGGAACCGGCGACTGATGCCCAATAGCGCAAGCCCCAGGCAGAGGAAGCCCACGTAGTTGTATGCAGCGTTCGTACCGTCACCCCAGAGGCTGTGGTCGGCAGCTAAGTTAAAGCGATCCGCTGGCCACACGTACACCGAGGGAGATACGAGCGTGACGAGGTCGAGCCCCATCGAGCGGAAGACCGCGAGCGGGCTGGGGTCATAGCCCCTGCCAGGGACATAGACCTCATAGAGGGCCAGCGCCGCGATATTCGCGCCCAAGAAAAGGACCGGGCCAGCGACCCTCCTCAACGTAGCCACGCGCGCACGGGCCGCCCAGCCAACCCACAGCAGCACGCTAACGAGGTTGGCCGCGATGAACGAGTATCCGTCCATGAACAGCGCGCCGGTCTTTACCCCCGCATACCCAGCCGCCGCCACGACGAGAGCCCGTCCCCTGCGGCGTTCGACTGCCTCGATCGCCAACAGATCGCTCAGGATGTAGGCAGGGAGCAGTGTGTAACCGGTGAACGTACCTCCGAATGCGAGCAGGCCGATTATCGTCGGCGTGAGCAAATAAGCCCCCGCGGTGCCGAGTGCCACGAGCCAGCCCGCCCCGAGGCGCCTCATCAGGTGGTATCCGCCGAGCAGCGCCACCGCATCGAAGGCCGCGAGGGCGAGGGAGTAGGCGCCGCCCGAGTCGATGCTCGGCAGATGCATCAACAGTGCTCCGACCAGAAGGAAGGGACCCCAGGTCAGCAGCGGATAACCGAGAGGTTCGCCGTAGGAGTGGCACCAGGAGGTGAGGGCACCGAGTCCCAGGTCATGCAGGCACCGGATACTGCCCTCGCCCAGATACGCGATCGGGGCGGAATTGACCATGCCCGGGAGTACCCCATGGCCGAGAAGCACAAGGGCGAAGAGGGACAGAGCGACGGCAGCCCGGGCGCCCCAGCGGCCCCACGAAGGTTTCGCGAGCCGCCTCATACCGAGTTGAGCGTCCCCCCGGTGGCGTCGAGGACCGAACCGATCAGGTTCCGTCCATCGCGGAGCAGCGAGACCAGGCGGGAGCCGGGACGATCAGTGCAAGTAAAGCCACCCTCGAGCACGGCTATGGTCGGTGTCAAGCCATGGATCGAGGGCCGCAAGTCGGGCGTTGCGGCGCAAGTACCGCCGTTCGGCAACCAGGTCGGGCAGCCTCGGATCGCCGCCCCCTTTCCGACCAGGGTCTGGAGAAAGGTACCCCGTCGGGCGCTTAGGGCGACCTTGACGGTCGGCGGCGGTTCCGTGGCCAGTCCGGGGTCCAAGCCCGGCGCATCGTACTTGCTGAGTGCGCGAGACCCGCCGTGGGGGGCGCGCCAGCGCAGTAGCCATAAGACGGACTGGCCGTCGAAACCGCACGCGCGACCTGGCGTGCTCCGGCCGGGGGCGGACCGACACCGCTCTGATCCCCGACTTTCGTGCCGTTCCATCCCGCCGAGAAGCTATGTCCCTAGCCGGTCAGGAGGCTCAACAGATAGGTTGGGCGGGCCGGGTTGGCTCCTATCGGCTCAGGTTGATCGCGGCGGGGAGTGAGTCAGCCCGCCTGCTTCTGCGGCACCCCGCTTGCGAGCAGCTCGAGGTCTGCGTCGACCATGTGCTGAATCAGCTCCTCGAAGCCGGTTCTCGGGTACCAATCGAGCCGGTCGCGTGCCTTTGCGTAGTCGCCGACGAGGTGCTCCACCTCGGCGGGACGAAGCAGACGCGGGTCACGCGCTAAGTACTCATCGGGGTCCAAGCCCACACGAGCAAAGGCGAGATCGACGAGCTGGCGCACGCTGTGGGACTCGCCGGTTGCGATCACGTAGTCGTCGGGCTCTGGTTGCTGGAGCATCAGCCACATGGCCTCGACGTAGTCGCCGGCAAAGCCCCAGTCGCGGCGGGCCTCAAGGTTCCCGAGCGCGAGACGGTCCTGAAGCCCGAGCTTGATGGCTGCGGCTCCGTGGGTCACCTTGCGCGTGACGAACTCGAGGCCCCGGCGCGGTGACTCGTGGTTGAAGAGGATCCCCGAGCAGCAGTAAAGACCGTAGCTCTCGCGGTAGTTGACCGTGATGAAGTGGCCGTAGACCTTCGCCACTCCATAGGGACTGCGGGGATAGAAGGGAGTGCGCTCGTTCTGAGGAGCCTCGCGGACCTTGCCGAACATCTCAGAGGAGGAAGCCTGATAGAAGCGCGCCTCGGGGACGACCTCGCGCATGGCTTCCAGCATGCGCGTAACCCCCGCCCCCGTGAACTCGGCGGTGAGCACGGGCTGGTTCCAGGACGCAGCGACGAACGACATGGCGGCGAGGTTGTAGATCTCGTGCGGCTCGCAGGCTCGCAGGACGTCGCCGAGCGAACGCTGGTCGAGCAGGTCGCCCGTGTGGATGATCAGGTCGTCGCGAATATGCTCGAGGCGTTGAAAAGCCTCTGTGGAGGAGCGGCGCACCATTCCGTGCACCTCGTAGCCCTTGGCGAGGAGAAACTCGGCCAGGTAGCTTCCGTCCTGGCCGGTGATGCCGGTCACGAGCGCTCGGCGCCGCCCCCCGGTTGGCTCTCGAGCTTCCTCCGCCACCAGCGCAGCGTATCGTCGAGCGTCGTCTCGAAGCCGATCTCGGGTTTCCAGCCGGTCGCGTCGGTCAGCGCCTCGCGCGAGCCGCGCAGCTCCATCACGTCGCTCTTCCGCAGGCGAGCCGGGTCCGTCCTCTGCTGTATCGACAGGGGCGTCAACCGCTGGAGCTTCTCCAGGATCTCGGCCGCGCTGACCGACGAGCCGCTGCACACATTGAATACACCTCTCTCGACAGCCTCCAGGAGGCTCCAGTAGGCGCGGACCACGTCGCGGACGTCGGTGAAGTCCCGCCTGACCTCCGAATTGCCGGTGACCACCGTGGCCATACCGTTCCGGCCGGCTGCTCGAGCCTCCGCCTCGGCGCTCGCGACCTGCCGGGCGAGCGTCGATACCACGTAGGCGTCGCTCTGACCTGGGCCGGCGTGGTTGAAGGCGCGCGTACGGACGACGGCCAAGCCGTGCGCATCCGCGTAGAAGCCGGCCAGCAGGTCCACCGCGGCCTTGCTCACCGCGTAAGGGTTTTGGGGACGGAGTTCCTGAGCCTCGGATACGGGAAGCTTGGAAGGCGGGACGGGGCCATAGATCTCCCCTGAGCCAGCGGCGAGCACGCTGGCATCGGGGGCTTCGCGGCGCACGGCCTCGAGCAAGTTCTGGGCGGACCGGATGTTGCTGAGCACGATCCGCGAGGGGTCCGCCCAGGACGCCGCGACGGAGGCCTCGGCTGCGAGGTGGAAGACCCGCTCGGGAGCGGCTGACCTAAGCGCTTCCGCCGCTTGGCCCGAATCGTTCAGATCGGCGGCGATGTAGGCGTCGAGCCCCGCGGGGCGCTCCTCGGCGGAGAGCTCGCGGCGGCCAAGGCCGATGACCTCCGCCCCGTACCGAGTGCAGAGCTCGGCCAGGTGGCGTCCCGAGAAGCCGGCTACGCCCGTGATGAGCACGCGCAATGTCGAGGACCTAAAGTCGTAGACGTTGCATCTTGGCCTCCCCGCCGGTTCCCTCCCGTGAGCTGCGGACCCGTACTGAGTCCAAAAGCGGACCGTCCTTGAAGCGAGTGTACCGGCGTCGCCTTCGCCACCGAGCGCCTCTAAGGGCTCGTAGATAAACAAGCTCGTAGGAATGGCTGTGCCGATGTAGAACCTACGGGGCGTGATCGACGAGCAGGCGATTGGCGAGCGCTACCGAGCCCTGGCTGGAGAGCTCGATGAGCGC
>Ga0136619_10000729_pt1 | contig 12635 bp, 12 predicted proteins | sample AntDrymUQ3532106_2_FD_104807 | JGI IMG/M metagenome (GOLD analysis project Ga0136619, IMG submission 104807) | Polar desert sand microbial communities from Dry Valleys, Antarctica - metaG UQ353 (21.06) | ecosystem: Environmental > Terrestrial > Soil > Desert | place: Antarctica: Dry Valley...
ACGAAGGGCTTCGCCGGCATAGAGAGCAGCATCTCGGAGCTGGCGACGAGGGCGCGCGAAGGCAAGCTCGGCCTGGAGGATCTGCGCGGCGGTACGTTCACCATCACCAACGGCGGCATCTTCGGGTCGCTCCTCTCCACGCCCATCATCAACACGCCGCAGGTGGCGATACTGGGGATGCACAAGATCCAGGAGCGCCCGATGGTCGTAGACGGCGAGGTGAAGGTGCGTCCCATGATGTACCTGGCCCTCTCCTACGACCACCGCATCATAGATGGCGCTGATGCTGTCCAGTTCCTGGTTCGCATCAAGAAGTTGATCGAAGACCCGGAGTCCCTCCTGCTGGAGGGATAGTTTTGCTGTGTGGCGTTTTCTCCAGAGACCCTCCGAAGAGGGCCTCTCTTATTGGGTAATCATCTCAAAACCTCCACCTTCGGGTATCATCGGTAATGATCACCGTCAGGATCGCCGGTGTAGAACGTGCGCGACGACAAGCTATTGTCCGCCACGTTCGACACCGTCGTGATCGAGCGCCTGGAGCCGGCCAAATAGCGTTCCGGCGCCTGTCTGACAAGAGATACGACAGCAAGGCGGCCAGGCAAGCCGCGGGCAAGATCCGCAACGGAAAGAAAAGGTTTAGATATGGAACCATCGGAAGTCCTGGTCACCGGCGGGACGGGGACGCTCGGCCGAAGGGTGGTCGAGCGTCTGCTTTCCGAGGGACGCGGGGTCCGCGTGATGAGTCGTGGTGGACGTCCCGGCACGGTAAGGGGCAACCTGCTCACGGGCGAGGGCATCGAGGAGGCGGTGCGTGGCGTGGACACCATAATCCACTGCGCCTCCGGCCGCCGCAAGACGCGCCAAATCGACGTAAGGGGTACGGAGTTCCTCCTTCGGAAGGCGGCCCAGGCGGGTATCTCGCACGTCGTCTACGTCTCCATAGTAGGCGTGGACCGCAATCCGTTTGTCTACTACCAGGTAAAACTCGATACCGAAAGGGTGGTGGAGCGCTCGGGTGTGCCGTGGACCATCTTGAGAGCCACCCAGTTCCACGACCTCATCCTGGCGATAGTCGGCATCTTGAGCCGCGTGCCTCTAGTCGCAGCGGTACCCAAGGGCTTCCTCTTCCAGCCCGTAGATGCCAGGGAGGTGGCTGGCCGGCTGGTGGAAGTGGCGCTCTCTGACCCTGCCGGACGCGCTCCCGACGTAGGCGGCCCGGAGGTGAGGACCCTCGCGGACCTCGCTTGCGCCTATCTGCGGATCACGGGCAGCGCGAAGAAGATCCTGGAGCTTCCGTTGCCCGGCAAGACGGCATGCGCCTTCCGCGAGGGTGCCCAGGTGGCCCCGGGCCCGGCGTGGGGAACGACTACATGGGAGGAGTTCCTGCGAAGCAGGATCCCGCCGACGGAAGCTCGCGTGGGCGAGGCTTGAGGAGGCGGTAAGCCGAGGAAGACGAAGGAGAAATAAGCATGGAAGGGAATGTACGACAGGGAGAGCCCGGCGCGCGAAAGTCGGCCTGCTACGAGTCGGGCTCTGGCTCCTGGCGATTGTGAGTGCTGGGGCCGGGACCTGGGCCCTGTTCCTGCCCCGCCTCTTCTACGAGGGCCTCCCACTCCCTGGTAGGCACTGGGTCTCGACTTTAGGCCCCTACAACGAGCACCTGCTACGAGACGTGGGCGCGCTGTACCTCGCTTTCGCCGTGCTGCTGGCTGGGGCTGCGATCTTCCTGGAACGGCGGCTGGTGCAGGTTTCTCTCGTCGCGTGGCTCGTTTCTGCGGTGCCGCACTTCGTCTACCACATGACCATGCTCCACCACTTTCCCCTTCTGGTGGATAAAGTGGGACAGGTGGTCGGTTACGGCTCCTTCGTACTCCTCCCGTTGATCCTGCTCCTCCTCACGCAACCAGGCCGACTTTCGCGGGGACGATTCTTCTGGAAAAGATGAGCGAGTCCCCATAGACGCGACACCGGTAGAAGGCCGCGCCCCATAGTGCCCGAGCGCGTGATCTCTTATAACCGATGTGGAAGTTTCGAGATCTTTCGTAGGTGGAAAGGCTAAAATGGCCTCGCATGAGCCGAAGCCGACGAAGGAGGGTCATGGACCTGCGTTCCGTACAGAAGCCGCTGAAAGAGAAATACCGGAATGAGCCCGAGTCTTCCCGGATTACGCTCACCGCGAAAGCCAGCCAGCAAGATGCCCCTGTCTCCTGCTCCGTGGACATCGGGCGCGCCGTCTACGAGGCGCAGGCTCACGAAGGCGTCGGGGGAGCGGGGACGGCGGCCTGCTCCGGAGACCTGTTACTCGGCGCCCTGGCGGCCTGCGCCCAGGTCACGTGCCAGATGGTCGCCGAGGCCATGGGCATCGAGGCCGAGAGCATCGAGGTAGAGGTGGACGGGGACATGGATCTCGCGGGCACCCTGGGGATCTCACGGGACGCGCCCGTCGGTTTCGAGAGCATAACGACCAAGTTCAACATCGTGGCGCCCGGGGCCACCGAAGAGCAGCTGGACAACCTGCGCAAGAAGACCGAGCAATATTGCGTGGTCTTCCAGACTCTTTCCAGTTCTTTGGATCTCCAGACGGAGTGGGCTTAGCGGAGTCGGGGTAGCTTCGGTTTTACTCGTATAATTCCACCGACGCACGGATACCAGGAGCCTGAGCCAGCCTGGCATCCGTCGTTACGAGCGGGGCTTCGAGTGTCTCCGCAAGGGCTACGTAGGCCGCGTCGTAGGCGGTCAAGTTGTGCCGTAACTCCCACATGCGGGAGAGTAGAGCGGTGTGGGGGTAGCGGGTGATCCGCATGGTTGTGAGGTCTTCGAGCAGTTCGGCGCTTCGTCTCCTGGAAAATTCGCGGATCAAAGCGTAACGTCTCAAGACGTTTATCACCTCGACCTCGAATAGCTGCGGCGCGTGCAGGTCGTCGCCCTCAGACTCCATACGCTCCCGGATGCGTGGCGCGTATGGACCGAGATTCAGCAACACGGCCACCGCCGCCGAAGCGTCCAGGACGATCACCAGCGGCTAACCAGGAGCACGGGGATCATCGGCTTCTCGCATCCGGCGGACGATCACCTCCGGCGGCTCGTCCACCTTGATCGGCTCCCGGCTGCCCACTTTCTCCAACCACTCTTTCATCGTCGGCTTTTTCGCGACCTGCTCTATCTCTGAGAGGAGGTAGTCTGAGAGCGTCATGCCGGACTTCGCCGCCCGCACCTTCAGCGTACGATGCAAATCGTCGGGGACGTTCCGAATCTGGATCATCTTCGACATGCTGCTAATATTAGCGCATGTGCTGCACATGCAAAAGTGGTTTCCGTGCCGAATAACGGCCTCGTAGAGCGTCTGCTCGATGGAGACAGGCGAGCGCTAGCGCGGACCATATCGAAGATCGAACGCGAAGACCAGGAGGCGGCGGATATTGTCGCGGAGATCTACCCCCACACCGGGAAGGCCGTGACCATCGGCTTCACCGGACCGCCGGGCGTGGGGAAGAGCAGCATCATCGCGAAGCTCATCAAGCTGTATCGTGACGAGGACAAGCGGATCGGAGTGGTCTCGGTGGACCCTTCGAGCCCGTTTTCGAAAGGCGCTATTCTAGGCGACCGCATCCGGCTCACGGACCACTTCCTCGATCCCGGCGTGTTCATCCGTTCGATGGGGAGCCGGGGGCACCTGGGCGGGCTCGCCGGTGGTTCCAGGCTCGCTGCCCTGGCTATGGAGGCCGCCGGGATGGACGTGGTCCTCTACGAGACGGTCGGTGTGGGGCAGGGTGAGGTGGAGGTGGCTTCGGCGGCGGATACGGTGGTGCTGGCGTTGCAACCGGGTACGGGAGACGCGGTGCAGGCTCTCAAGGCGGGCGTTATGGAGATCGCAGACATCTTCGTTATCAACAAGGCCGACCACCCGCGGGCGAAGGCGGCGGCCTCGGAGGTGCGCTCTATACTGGAGATCGGGCACGAACTCGACCCCGATCCGTGGTTCCCGCCCATACTCATGACCCGTGGAGATAATGGCGAAGGCGTCGAAGAGCTGAAGGCGACCATCGAGAAGCACCGTGCGCACATGAGGGGGAACGGGGGGCTTGAGAAGCGGCGGCGGGCGTCGCTGCGGGATCTGGTCGTCTCGTGGGCGATGGATCGCCTGCAAAAAGAGATGCAACAGCGGCTCGGCCGTGAAGACACGGACCTGATGGAGAAAGTCTACAGCCGCGAACTGGACCCTATCTCCGCATCGGAGAGGATCTTCGAAGAAGTTGGCGACGCCGCTTCGTCCGGTCCCTGAAAAGCTTCCGCCAACCCTTCGAGGGCTGATCCCACCTAGAGACAGGCTACTCGACGACGGGTTGGGAGAGGATCCAGAGGCTCGTGACGGTGTAGAGGACCATGAGCGCGACCATCGGGATCTGGCTTCGCAGGGCCAGCTTCGTGTTGGGAGCCGAGCGCAGCGCGACGGCGTGGGCCAGGTACACGGCGATCACATGTCCCGCCACGATCAGGGCTACCTGTGAGTACCACACGAAGGCCGCGCCCACGATTGCTGCGTTCGGCTCGTAGCCGCCCGTGCCGAAGAGGTTCCAGCCCCATCTGAAGGGGTCTGAGGCGAGGTAGAAGATATTCTGTCCGTCGGTGAGCAGCAGGGTGAAGTAGTGGGCTGCCTGGTAGGCGAATGCGATGGGCACGAGCGAGTAGGCAAAAGATCCGGCGAGCTTCCAGAAACCCGTGCCGCCACCCAGGGCCTGGCAGAGCTTCACGAAACCCGCGTACAGGGCGAAGAACAGGAGCGGTACGGCTAGAAGGCCCAGCGTCCCATAGAACAGGCTGCTCAACGCCCCGAACGAGCCCGCGATGGACTGGAGAGAGAAGATCAGGCTGACCCACACGGGCGTCGCCAGCAGCCCATCGTAGGTGACGCTCGCCAGCATGAAAACAACGAACGCAACCCTGGCCACGGAAGTTCCCTCCGGGCGCAGCAGCCCCACCGCCGGAGGCCGCAGGTTCAGCTCTCGATGCTCCGGTGCGGCGCGCTCGAAGCACCCGTAGCAGTTCACGCATACATTCTTGTTTTTGATCCCGCAGGCATCGCAACCCTCACATGCGGCTCCACCGGTCACGCGCATCTCGGTTGGGGCGAAACGCGCCAGGATATCGAAGAACACGGAGAACGCCTCGCCCCGGCGTAGCCAGACCTCCTTGCCGAAGAACGACATTCCAGCCCAGGTGACGCTTGAGTACAGCAGCGCGAGGAAGGCGATGTTGCGCGGCGTCGCCGAGCCCCAGAATACCAGTTCGACCCACGCGAAAACGAAGAAGAGCGCCAGCGCCGGCCACACGTCCCACGAGACCGGGTACGGGATGTCCGGCTCCAGGCCGTCCTCCACCCCGAACCGCCGAACCGCTGCATCAGCCCACTTGAAGACGACCTTCAGGGGGTTGGCGAGTGCCCACATGTTCCCGATGAGCGCGACGAAGAGGCTCAGGCCGACCCACCAGATCACCCACACCAGAGTCGGCGCGAGGTTGAGTTGCGGAGTCTGGTTCCCGAACAGCCCCGTGACGATGAGCAGGATAAAGAGCGCCACCGAGACGACACGCAGCCCGGAGGCGAACGTCCGGCTCGCTAGCGTCGCCCGGAAGAAGCCGAACCGCAACAGATTCAGCCGGGGGTATCCGCCGGGCGAGCCTCTCTCCCCGACGAAGAAGCCAAACACGACGAAGGAGAGCAGCACGGCGCTGGCCGCCCCATAGAGATAGAGCCACAGCGGGACCGGCAGGTCGTAGCGTTGCCCGAAACCGTGGGCGAGGGCCGGACGGCAGACCAGCAGGGAGAGCAATGTTACGGCGGCCGAAGTCGTAGTAGCGCGGCGCATCCGTCCGATCATCCGTCTAGCGCGGCTCCACGACCAGGGTCCCGAGCTCGGCTTCCGTATCGTGGTCCTCGATGGGGAAGCGGCCGGTGAGATCCGCCCGGAAAGTGATTTCGGTGGCCTCGCCCGGCTCGACTTCCTCCTCCAGGTCGTAGCCGTGGACGTGCATCTCCACCGGGCGGTTGGCGGTGACGTTCAGCGTGACCCGGTCGCCTTCGCGGACGGAGACCTCCCCGGGGCTCATGCCATCCTCCCGGATCTCCAGGTCGAACGAGCGTTCACGGGAAGATGTCTCGGGCGGGTCCGGGCGAAGGATCAGTAATAGCCCGCCCAGGATGAGGATGGAGATCGAGATCAGAATTATGACCCTGGCTGCCATAAGCTCCCGGATAGTCGCGATCCTGCCCCAACTATCCTACCAACTCAGCTTGCTGGCCGTCTCTCCCGCTTCGCCCGCGAGCGGCAGCGGTCGCTGCAATACATGACCGACTCCCAGTCCCGCTCCCACTTCTTGCGCCACCGGAAAGGCCGGCCACAGGCCGGACATACCTTCTCCGGCAAATCCCACTTCATCCGACCGCCCATGTGCCCAGTGTAGGCGGAGGCATTACCCCCAGTTGTGCGCGAGTCTACACCGGGTCCACCGCGACCGGCAGCGCCCTTCGTCTCCAGTTCAAGAGGCTGCCCGGTCTTCTTTCGTACTTCTCCACCAGAAGCCGCCGCGCAAGCTCGTCCTCTTCCGCATCCTCGATGACGCGGGCGCGTCCCTCGAAAAACTTATCGGCGATGCGGATCTCGACCTCCGGGTCCCGGCGGAGGTTCTTCACCCAATCGGAGCGGTCGCCGCCACCGGAGAGCATGTAGAGCGTCTTGTCCTCCAGACCGAACCACATCTCGATCTCGTGCGGTTTACCCGTCACTCGGCCCGTGGTCGTCAGGTAGCAGAAGTCTTCGTCCGTGAGGTCGCTCAGATCTGGCGACAACTTATCTGGCTCTCCCGGCTGCCACGTAGCGTACCGGGTTCTTCAGCTTCTCGACTTTCTCTTCTTCGACGGCTCTTTTCAACCAGGTTTGAGCCTGTTTAGAATTCACGTCGAGGTGCTCCGCGAGCGCCTTGCTTTCGAGAGGTCCTTCCAGACGCTCCAATATCAGGGGCAGGACGGCTTCGTAGGCGGTCTTCGCACGAGAAACTTCGTGTGGCTCGCCTGCTTTTCCCGTCTGTTCGTCGAGGGGGGAGTCCGGTATCAGTTGTTCCTGGATCACTTTTCCATCATTGGCGGTCTGCTGGAGCTTTTCGGCCAGGTCCGTCCAGGGGTCTTCGGGGAAAGGCAGCCCGCCCATCTTCTCCAGCCTATGGTTGCCTTCGGGGATCTCCCGTCCCTGGAGCCGCACGAACACGGATTCTCCGAGCTTGAGAGCCTCCACGGCCCCTGACCACGTGCCGCCTTCGCCGAAGGATGAGTTCACCACGAGGCCGTGGTCCGCGAGCGCGTAGATGTGACGGTTGCGTTGCATGGCGTGGCCCACGTTGAAACCGCTTCCTGGGTCGTAGGGAGAGATGAGAACGAGCCTGCCTTCCTGGAGAGCTTCACGGTATTTGCCCGTTACCGCCGCGCGGGCGAGACCGTTCGTGAGTACGCCAACCGCGCTTCCGCCTTCTTCCAGAGCGGCCACCGTCGCCTCGGTGTCTACTCCGCGCGCGCCGCCGGAGACGACCTGCATCTCCTGTTTGGCGCACGCTCGAGCGACCATGCGGGCGAAATCCAGCGCCTCCTCGTCCACGTCCCGGGAGCCCACGACCGCCAACCCTCCACGGGACAACAGCGCGGCGTCGCCAACGCCATAAAGTATCGGTGGCGCTGGCTTCTTATGCTTTCTCAGACGGCGAGGGTACTGCTCGTCGCTCCTGCTCAAGACCCACAGACCTTTGCTGGACCAGCTTTCCACGGCAAGGGCGAGGGTGGCTCCCCGATCCAGGAGAGCTTGCAGGCGGGAAGCAGGCACGGGGGATCCATTATCCAGTGAGCGTTGCCAATCCTTGCCGAGCAGGTCCGCGGGACGTAGCCCGCATCTTTGCAGCCACAATGCGAGCGCGTTGTACTCGGAATCTGTCAGGGGTTCCGCGCCGTCCCGCTGCTGCCTGCCGAACCGGCCGCACAGGAGCAAGACGGCCTGCGTGTCGGGGCTGAGTACATGGTCGTGTAGCTGGTGGATCACCTCTATCCCCTCGCGGTCGTAGCCAACGCCACAGGAAAGACCGGCCCGGAGCCTCGCTCGAGGAGGTGGGCCGCGACGACGGTGAACGTCCAGCGAGAATCCACCATGTCGTCCATCAGCAAAACCGGCCCGGCGCGAACCTTGCGTGTCTCGATCTCGAAAGCATCTTCTAGATTATGGGCCTGCTGGTAGCTGTTTTCCATACTCTTTTGCGGTCTGGTGGGGACTTTCTTGCGCACGCACTGGACGAACGGCAGCTTCAAGGATGAGGCTATCCGTTTGGCAAGATCCGGAACGAGAGCCGGACGCTTCAAGGACGGGACGCACGTCACCCAAACTGGAGCAGGCCGGGGCCGCCAGCGTTCCCGCACCATCTCCACTACGGCGACTATCAGCTCGTCAGAGAAGCGGCCAACCTCATATTTCTGGTGGCGAACCGACTCCCCCCAGCCACCGTCGCCCCAGAGACAAAGCGCGCGACCCTCCTGAGCTTGAAGCCCGGTGGATATGTTGCCCCGCCATCCATGAAACGCGAGCGCATCCCCCGGCCACTGCTTGCGAGGCTCTATCGGCTGATGTGTGCGGCGTAGAAATTTTGCGGCTTCGGTGGCAAGGGCGGAAGAATACGTCTCCGGCAGCGGCGGTTCGCCCCGGCAGACCGCGCAGCGCCCGCAGGGAGCCAGCTCGGGGTCATCCAACTCGCGCGCCAGAAAGAGCATCAGACACTCCTGGCTCCGCATATACTCCCTCATCCTGTCTTGTTCCTGGTGGCGAAGGGAAGTGATATGCTCGACCTTCTCCCGATCCGGCGTGTAGGGAACAGGGTTGGCGTACCATCTGGAGCCTTGCTTGCTCACCGGGGCAGGCACCTTCACCACGAGGCTCTTTAGCACCTTCTCGATCTGTCCGCGCGTCAGGTTCACCCGGCGCTCGATCATCGGCATGGAGAGCCCGTCGTCCGCTGCTTTCAAAGCCTCGAGTACTTCGCGGGCGTGAGCTTCGGGAGGAAAAGCCGAGCGTATGAAGTACTCCGTTATCTCCCGGTCCTCTTCGCCGCCGAGCAAAACGCCGTGGGCACTCTCCAGAGCCCTGCCCGCCCTTCCCACCTGCTGGTAATAAGCCACTGCGGAGCCGGGTCTCTGATAGTGAACTACGAAGCCCAGGTCCGGCTTGTCGAAACCCATGCCCAGAGCCGTCGTGGCGACGAGCGCCTTGACCTCGTTGTTCAGGAGACGCTCTTCCAGGTCTTCGCGCGTCTCCGTTTCCAGACCTCCCCAGTATGCGTGGGCATCAATGTCTCTTGAGCGGAGCCAATCGGCGAGACGCTTGGCGTCCGCGATGGTTAGCGTGTAGACGATGCCGCTGCCCGGCAGCCGTGGTAGCTGCTCCGCCAGCCACGCCATCCTCGTTGTCTGACGGGGCAGGGAGATGTTCTGGAGTCGGAGGCTCTCTCGAACCAGGGGTCCTCGCAGTACCTGGAGATCCGCCCCCAACTGCTCCTTGACATCCCGCACTACGCGGTCGTTGGCCGTGGCGGTGGTCGTCAGCACCGGGATGTTTCGGGGCAGGGATTGCAAGACTCGCGTGACCCGCAGGTAGTCGGGCCGGAAGTCGTGGCCCCAGTCGGAGATACAATGAGCTTCATCCACGACGAAGAAGCCGACGCGATCCGCCACCTCGAGAAGCACGTTTTGCCGGAACTGGTCATTGGAGAGACGTTCGGGTGAGATCAACAACACGTCCACCTCGTCGGCGTGCAGATTCTCCACTACCGAATCCCATTCTTCCCTATTGGACGAGTTGATGGTGACGGCGCGGATGCCCAGGCGATTTGCCGCCTTGATCTGGTCCCGCATCAGCGCGAGCAAGGGCGAGATGAGCAGGGTAGGACCAGCGCCCCGATTCCTCAACAACCGCGTGGTAAGGAAATAAACCATGCTCTTGCCCCAGCCGGTACGTTGTACCATCAGCAGCCGCGCTTGCTGATGAACCAGAGCTTCTATGGCTTCCCATTGCCCATCTCGAAACTCGGCAGCAGGATCGCTGACGGCCTTTCGCAGCAGGCCGAGAGTTCGCGGCTTCAAGTCTTGTATCAGTTCTATCCTTCCGCTGGCTGCGTGGTCTCCCGCTGCCTCAATTCGACGCGACGGATCTTGCCGCTCGTGGTCTTGGGTAGCTCATCTATAAACTTGATCTTGCGCGGGTACTTGTACGGGGCGGTGTGGCTCTTGCAGAAGTCTTGTATCTCCTTCGCCAGCGCGTTGGAGGGCTCGTAGCCCTGGCCCACGACGACGTATGCCTTGACCACGCTGCCACGGTCTTCGTCCGGGGTGGGGACGACCGCGCTCTCAACGACGGCAGGGTGCTCTATCAGCACGCTCTCGACCTCGAACGGACCGATGCGGTATCCGGCCGAGAGGATCACGTCGTCCGACCGGCCCACGAACCACAGGTACCCGTCCTCATCCCTGTACGCCCGGTCGCCGGTGAGGTACTGGCCTTTTCTGTAGACAGCCTCCGTCTCATCCGGCTGCTCCCAGTACTCCTTCATGAGGCAGGGGATGCGTCCAGTGAGCGCGATGTCTCCCGGCTCGTCCGGCGGGCACTCGCCGCCCTCCATGTCGATGATCTTCACGTCGCAGCCGGGAGATGGCTTGCCCATCGAGCCCGGCCGCACCTCCAGACCAGGATAGTTTGCGACGAGCAGGGTGTTCTCCGTCTGGCCGTAGCCGTCGTAGATGATGATGCCGTGCAACTCTTTCCAGCGTTCGATCACCGGCGGGTTCAAAGGCTCTCCGGCGGAAACCACGTGTCTTATTTTCGAGAGATCAGCCCGCTCCAACTCGGGCGTCTTTGCGAGCAATCTGTACTCCGTTGGGGCCTGGCAGAGGACGGTGATGTCGTAGCGGGTTATGAGGTCCAGGCGCTCTGCGGGGTCGAAGCCGCCTTCGTGAAAGAAGATCTCGGTCCCCATGCTCCACGGCCCGAGGTACACGTTCCAGATGCTCTTGGCCCAGCCCGTTCCCGAGGTACACCACAGCCGGTCGCCTTCCTGAAGGTCGAGCCAGTACCGCGCCTCCATCCGCTTGGCGTGCGTGTAGCCGTGGGTGTGCAGCGCGCCCTTCGGGTGCCTGGTCGTCCCCGAGGTGTACAGGATGAACGCGCCCTCGTCCGCCGCCGTGTCCTCGACCTCGAACTCGTCAGAGGAGGCGTCCATGAGGTGTTCGAAAGAATCCCAGCCTTCGTGTTCGCCACCCAGGGAGACGAAATGCTCGAGGCCGGGCGCGTCAGCGCGCATCTTTCCGGCCTCTTCGATACCTTCGGGGCCGGAGATCATGGCTACAGAGCCAGAGTGATCCGCGCGGAACTTCAGGTCGCCGGACCGTAGCTGCGGGGCGCAGGGGATGGCTATGGCGCCGAGTTTGAGGAGGCCGGTGAGGATGGTGTGCCACTCCGGGACCTTGCCGAGTAGGACCATCACCCGGTCGCCCCGCTGCACGCCGAGTTCACGCATCGCGCCGGCGAAGCGGTTCGAAAGACGCGAGAAGTCCCGGAAGGTGAGGCGCTTCTCCTCGCCGTTAGTCCCGAGCCAGATCATGGCCGGCCTGTCTTCCGCCGCCCATCCGTCAACCACGTCGCGCCCGAAGTTGAACCGCTCCGGCGTGTCCCACCCGAAGCTCGCGTACGTCCGCTCGTAGTCCCCGATGTTCGACACGATTCCTCCCTTTCCCCAAAGGCAGCTTTCCCGGTGACGTATTTTACTAGAAGGCGTGTTCTGGAAACGTGGAGCGGGCGAGCCCGCGCCCGCGCGTCTTCCGCGTTCGGGGTTGGGGGAGGAGTGTACTCTATGGGCTATGGATGGCCGCCGGTCGGGAAGATTCACGCTATCCTCTCCGTGGCCGCGGTCCACCGGAAGGAGATTTCTCGGATGACGGAGAGACGGAAGGCGCGCTCCCCCGGACGACTCTATGAAGGTTACGTCTTCGACCTCGACGGGACCATCTACCTCGGTGACGAGCTTCTACCGGGCGCGGAGCGTTTGATCCTGAAGCTCCGCGAGATGGGTAAACGTGTGGTTTTCCTATCCAACAACCCGACCAAAGACCCCGAGATGTACGCGGAAAAGCTGACGAAACTGGGTCTGGAGACACCAGTTTCCGAGATAGTGAACACCGTCGTGACCATGACGCGGTGGCTGCGGGAGAACCACCCGGACGCGACCGTCTTCCCCATCGCGGAGGAGCCGCTCAAGAACGCACTTCGGGAGGCCGGAATAAAGATGTCCGAGAACCCGGAGGAGATAGACATCGTCATCGCCAGCTACGACCGGGGCTTCGACTACCGGAAACTCCAGATCGCCTTCGACGCCATCTGGTTTCACGGGCGGGCGAAGCTCGTGACGACGAATCCGGATCGCTACTGCCCATTCCCCGGTGGTCGGGGAGAGCCGGACGCTGCGGCCATCGTCGGGGCCATAGAAGGATGCACCGGCGCGAAGTGCGAGGTCAACGTCGGGAAGCCGAGCCCGATCATGCTCCAGACCATCATGGACCT
>Ga0136619_10000732_pt1 | contig 12591 bp, 12 predicted proteins | sample AntDrymUQ3532106_2_FD_104807 | JGI IMG/M metagenome (GOLD analysis project Ga0136619, IMG submission 104807) | Polar desert sand microbial communities from Dry Valleys, Antarctica - metaG UQ353 (21.06) | ecosystem: Environmental > Terrestrial > Soil > Desert | place: Antarctica: Dry Valley...
GATTGGTTCGACCTACTGAGCACACACGCGCCGATCGATCAGCTGCTGCCATTCATCGCCACCGACGAGCTGGAAATGGAGTTCCCGGAGCGCACGCTGCACAGTCACGCCGACGTCCGCGACTGGTACCTCGCGGTCGGCGATTCCTACACCGGCCAGGATCACATCGTCGAGAAGATCGACGCCACGCCGTCGCGAACCGGCACCGACCTGGACGTCACCGTGGTGTGGAAGGCCGAACAGACCTCCGACGGCGCCCGGCTGGCGTTCCGGGTGAACCAGAGCTGGCATCTCGCCGACTCCGCGAAAACTGGCCGCCCGCTCATCGTGAAGTACCACGTCCTGTCACTACGGGACTTGTGATCGGACCACCGGGTCCATAGCAATGCGCTGACCAGTACCGAGCCGATTTGCGGCGGGCGCGGAGAGACGAGGGTTCACGTGGCAGCATACGACTTCATCGTGGTGGGGGCTGGCGCATCCGGTTCCGTACTGGCCAATCGGCTGAGCGCGGACCCGGACGTGACGGTGCTGATGGTCGAGGCCGGCAGCGACCGGATTCCGGCCACCGCGGACGTCCCGTACCGTTGGGCCGAGCAGCACTTCACCGATGTCGACTGGGCGTACTTCAGTGTCCCGCAGCTAGCGCTTGACAATCGCACGCTGTATTCGGCGGCGGGCAAGGGAATCGGCGGGTCCACCAATCTCTACCACATGATCCATATCCGAGGGGCAGCCCTGGACTACGACAACTGGGCCTACCACGGCGCGGCCGGCTGGGCCTGGTCCGACGTCCTGCCGTACTTCCAGAAGTTGGAGGCGCAGGAGGACAAGACGAATCCGACCGCGGGCTACGACGGCCCGATCACCGTCATCAACCCGAAGGACCACAACCCCAACCCGCTGTCCCAGACGTTCATCGACGCGTGCCTGGAGCTCGGCCACGCCGCCACCGAGGACTTCAACGCCGAGCTGACCGGCGCCGGCTGGCACCATCTCGACATCGCCGACGGCAAGCGGGGCGGCGCCAGGGTGTCCTACCTCGAACCGGCGCTGGCCCGCCCCAACCTGACGCTGAGCGCCCACTCCTTCGTCACCCGGGTGGTTATCGAGAAGGGCCGGGCGGTCGGCGTCGAGTACCTCCAGGACGGCGAGACGAAGCAGGCGCGGGCCGACCGCGAGGTGGTGCTATGCGCCGGGGGTGTCCAAACCCCGAAGCTGCTCATGCTCTCGGGCGTCGGGCAGCCCGCACACCTCGGGGAGTTCGACGTCCCGGTGCTGGTGGACCTGCCCGGCGTCGGGGAGAACTTCCACGACCACGCAATGATGGTCAACCCGATCAACATCACCGAGCGGCGCGCGCCGGACCCGGCGCTGAACATGTCCGAGGTGTGCCTGTTCGCCAACACCGGCGCCTGGCCGGTGCCGGACCTGCAGATCGGCTTCATCCACCGGGCGCAGGCCGCGTTCGTGCAGCATCCCCGGTTCCACGTCCCGCAGGACGATCGGCTGGTCACCGCGCTGCCCGGCCTGGTCCGCCCGCTCTCGCGCGGCACCGTGCGCCTGGCGAGCGCCGACCCGACGGACAACTCGCTATTCGACCCGAACATCCTGGGCGACCCCGAGGACTTCCGGCGGATGGTGCTCGCATTCGAGATGGCCCGGGACATCTTCCACACCCGCGCGTTCGCGGAGTGGGGCGTCATGGAGGTCTGGCCCGCCGACGTCGCGAGCACCCCGGACGAGGTCGCGCAGTTCGTCCGGGCGAGCACCGGCTCCTACTACCACTACGTCGGCGCCTGCAAGATGGGCACTGACGCACTCGCGGTGGTCGACCCCGAGCTGCGCGTGCGCGGCGTCGACGGGCTGCGCATCGCCGATGCGTCGGCGATCCCCGAGGCGCCCACCGGCAACACCCAGACCGCGGTGGTGATGATCGCCGAGCGGGCCGCTGACTTCATGCGCACCAGCGTCGGGCAGAGCAGCGGGAGCGCCTGACGTGGCCGCGACCGAGTCGTTCGACGTCATCGTGGTCGGGGCAGGCTCGGCCGGCTGCGTTGTCGCGCACCGCCTGGTCACTGGCACCGACGCGCGTGTCCTGCTCGTCGAGGCGGGCGGGCCGGACACCAAGCCGGAGATCCACGACGAGCTGCTGTCCGCGACCATGTCGCTGTGGGGCGGCGGGGAGTGGGACTGGGGCTACGCCACCGAGCCGCAACCGGCGCTGGGCGGCCGGTCGGTGCCCGTCGCCCGCGGCAAGGTCTGGGGCGGCTGCAGCTCGGTCAACGCGATGGTGCACGTGCGCGGCAACCGGCGCGACTACGACCACTGGGCCGCGCTGGGCAACCCCGGCTGGAGCTACGACGACGTGCTGCCGCTGTTCCGCCGGTCCGAGGACTTCGAGGACGGGGCGTCGGCATACCGCGGTGCCGGCGGGCCGGTGAGCGTCATCTGGCACGCCGACCCCACGCCGGTGTCCGAGCGGCTCTTCCCGGCCACCGCCGAGCTCGGCATAGCGCAACGGGGCACCGGGTTCGACTACAACGCCGAGCAGCAGGAGGACAGCCCCTTCCGCTATCAGACCACCAAGACCCGCGAGCACCGCCGGGCCAGCACCGCGGTGGCCTACCTCCACCCGATCCTCGACGAGCCGACCTTCTCGCTGCGTAGCCACGCGACGGTGACTCGGCTGGTCACCACCGGCACCCGGGTCACCGGCGTTGAGTACCGCCAGGACGGGCACACGCACCGCGCCGAGGCCGCGCAGGAGGTGATCGTCTGCGCCGGCGCCTACGAGTCGCCGAAGCTGCTCATGCTCTCGGGGATCGGTCCGGCGGACGAGCTGGCGTCGCACGGCATCGAGGTGATCGCGGACCTGCCCGAGGTGGGCCGCAACCTGCAGGACCACATGATCCTGGGGATCTGCTACCTCAGCAAGCACGAGCACCCGTTCCCGCCCACGCTGATCGCCGAAACCGGCTTCTTCGCCCGCACCCGGGCCGGTGACTCGCCGGACGTCCAGATGAAGTTCGGCGGCGTCAAGTTCGTCGGCCCGCAGTACGACCAGGACGGGCCCGGCTTCACATTCGCGCCGGTGATCGTCCAGCCGGAGAGCGTCGGTTCGGTGTCCCTGCGCTCCGCCGACCCGGCCGACCTCGCGGTCCTGCACCCCAACTACCTACGCGCAGGCGCGGACCTCACCTCGTTCCTCGAGGCCATCGAACTGTCCCGGGAGCTTGCCGCCACCGCCGCACTGGCCGACTTCACCAAGGTGGAGATCGCCCCCGGACCGGGCGTCACCAGCCGCGCCGACCTCGTCGACTTCGTCCGCACCAACGCGGGCACGCTGTGGCACCCGGTCGGCACTTGCGCGCTGGGCCGGGTCCTCGACCCGGCCCTGCAGGTGTACGGGGTGGAGTGCCTGCGCGTCGCCGACGCTTCGGTGATGCCCCGGATCGTAGCCGGCAACACCAACGCCGCCTGCATCATGATCGGCGAGAAGGCCGGCGACCTGGTGCGCGCGAAGTACCAGGAGAGGAGCGGCGATGTCTAGGGAGCTGTACCTGAGGTTCGCCGACGCGTTCAACCGACGCGCGTACGACCAACTCGGCGAGGTGATGGCCGACGACTTCGTCGACCACCACCCGGGCCTGGTCGACGTGACCAGCCTCGCGGTGTACGCCAAGAACCTGGCCGCGGTGATCGACGCGCTGGAGATGACGGCTACTCCGGAGGACGTGGTAGCTGTCGATGACAAGGTGTTCACCCGGATCAGGCTCGGCGGCCGGCACGTCGGCAAGTTCCTCGGCATCGCGCCGACCGGCAACGAGGTCGGCTGGTACACTCACGAATTGTGGCGCGTCGCCGACGGCAAGTTCGTTGAGCGCTGGGCCGTCGATGACCTGCTGTCGCTGGTCGGGCAGCTCGGCGTACCGCTGCCGGGATGGGATGCCGCATGAGTCCGGATGCCGTAGGCCACCTCGGTGCTGCCGTCCGGCCGTCCGCGGAGGCGCTGGGAGAACCGGTCAGCACCCACATCAACCGGAAGGTGCCCGCGGCCAAAGCGGCCGAGTTTGAGGGGCTGCTGCACGAAGTGATCACCGCAGCCCGGGGGTTCGACGGCCATCTCGGCGTCGATGTCCTGCGTCCCGTCGACGGCGGCAGCTACCAGATGATCTTCCGGTACCGCAGCCACGCTGAGCACCAGGCGTGGATGGACTCCGAGCAACGGCACCTGCTGGTCGCGCGGGTCGACGCGCTGCTCGATGACGACACCGAGGCCGCGGTGCGCACCGTCGACGGCTGGGAGGGCTGGTTCGTCACGCCCGGCTACGCCCCGCCCACGCCGCCGCGGCGCTGGAAGATGGCCCTGATCACCCTGAGCGCGCTCTACCCGATCGTGTTGACGCTGCTCACCGTGTCGCGGCCGCTCACCGGTGGGTGGCCGACACCGCTCGCCCTGCTGCTGACCACGGGGCTGTCGATCCCGCTGATGACCTGGGTCGTCATGCCCGCGCTGACCAAGCGGCTCGGCTCGTGGCTGCGGCGCTGACGCTGCGTGGACGAACCGACGAACCCGCGAACGAGGAGAGGTGCACGATGCTCGGCAAGCACGCGATCGACGTCATGTTGCTGGCGACTGACCTGGATGTCGCTCGGGACTTCTACGGCAACCGGATCGGCCTCGAGGTCCTCATCGACGACGACCAGTTCGTCACGTTCCGGTGCGGGGGTCAGAGCAGGCTGGTCGTGACGAAGAGCAGCACCGGCACGGCGGACGCGGCGACGAAGGCATCGTGGCGGGTGGACGACATCGCCGCCGAGGTCGCCGACCTCCGGTCTCGCGGCGTGGAGATCCTGGACCTGCCCGACATGAACACCGTGGACGGGGTCGCCGACATCGGCTTCGCGTTCGCGGCGTGGTTCGTCGATCCGCACCGGAACTCGATCGGGCTCCTCCAGCTCAAGGACTCCGACCTGTCGTGACCGCCCCACCCGCGGCAGGGAGCGCCCGGCCTCAGGCGATTGCCATGGCAGGTGAATTAGTCTCGGATCGACACGCTGTCGTCGAAGTCCGCGGCGCGGAGCGTCTCTCGCACCCCCTCCGCCGGCGAGGTGATGACCATCTGCACGTCGTCGGCCATCTGCTGGCGGGCGTAGGCGATGGCCCGCAGTCCGGCTGCACTGAGCTGGTTCAGCGCGCTCATGTCGAGCACGAGCTCGGACAAATCGAGGGTGGCCGCGTGCTCGATCCTCTCGCGGAACACTCCGTCGCTGTTCGCGTCGAGTGTGCCGTGCAGTGCGATCACCGCGGTGCGGCCCGCGGTCGTCAGGGTAGCGTCGAAGCCCATCTCGAACCTCCGGTTGCTGAGTGTCGGTCGCGTCGTGTCGATCAGGTGGTGTTCGGGGAGCCCGTGCCGACGAGGACGAGCGTGGAGCGCGGCCCGATCGCGTAGCTGTTCTGCGGCAACGGCACCCGCTGCCCGGCGGGGACGATGTCCTCCGGGCTGGGCCGTGCGGTGTCGGCGGCGACGTTCCAGTGCAGGCCGGATGGCAGCTCCGGCAGCTCCAGATCGTGTCCCTCCCACCGCGAGTTGGCGGCAACGTAGAGGTAGTCGGGGCCAACCCCGTCCGGCCCGAACCCGCACCACATGACGCCGAGGAACCTGCCGTCGGGCGACCAGTCGGGCTCCCACGCCTGCCGCCCGTGCCAGCTGACCTCGTGGTGACCGCACCCGACCCGGTCGAAGGCCTCCGGGTGGCCACCCGACCGCAGGACCGGGTGGGCGCGGCGCAGTTCGATCATTCCTTGGGTGAACCGGAACAGCTCCGCGTTGTGCTCCACGAGTGACCAGTCGAACCAGGACAGGGCGCTGTCGTGGCAGTACGCATTGTTGTTGCCGTTCTGCGTCCGCCCGACCTCGTCGCCGGCGAGCACCATCGGGATCCCCCGGCTGGTGAGCAGCAGGACCATGGCGTTCTTCATCTGCTGGTGGCGCAGCCGCTGGATCTCGCGGTCCTCGGTCGGTCCCTCGTAGCCGCAGTTCCAGCTGCCGTTGTCGTTGCTGCCGTCGTTGTTGTCCTCGCCGTTGGCTTCGTTGTGCTTGTTGTTGAACGCCACGAGATCGGCGAGGGTGAACCCGTCGTGGCAGGTAATGAAGTTGATCGACGCGCGGGTGCCGCGGGTGGCGTAGAGGTCCGGGGAGCCTGCGATCCGCGTCGCCAGCTCCCCGACGAGCCCGCTGTCACCCTTCAGGAACCGGCGTATGACGTCGCGGTAGCGGCCGTTCCATTCGCCCCAGTGGTGGTAGTCGGGGAAGCTGCCGACCTGGTAGAGCCCCCCGGCGTCCCACGCCTCGGCCACCAGCTTGCAGTCGCGCAGCACCGGGTCGTTGGCCAGCGACTCGAGCAACGGTGGGTTCGCCAGCGGCGCACCGTGCTGGTCACGGTCCAGGATCGAGGCAAGGTCGAACCGGAACCCGTCGATGTGGTACTCCGAGGCCCAGTACCGCAGGCAGGACACCACGAAGTCGCGGGTCACCGGGTGGTTGCCGTTGAAGGTGTTCCCGGTGCCGCTGAAGTTGAAGTAGTAGCCGTCCGGGGTGAGCATGTAGTACGTGTCGTTGTCCAGGCCACGGAACGAGATCGTCGGCCCGTTCTCGTTACCCTCGGCGGTGTGGTTGAACACCACGTCGAGCATGATCTCGATGCCGGCCCGGTGCAGCTCCTTCACCAGGTGGCGGAACTCGTCGCACTGCATCCCGAACGCGCCGGTGGCAGCGTAGCCCGCTTTCGGCGCGAAGAAGGCCACGGTGCTGTAGCCCCAGTAGTTGAACAATCGCTCGCCGGTCGCCGGGTTGAGCTTGCTGTTCTCGAACTCGTCGAACTCGAAGACGGGCAGCAGCTCGACGCAGTTGACGCCGAGGCTCTTCAGGTACGGGATCTTCTCGATCATCCCGGCGTAGGTCCCCGGGTTGGCGACCTGCGAGCCGGGGTCCCTGGTGAACCCGCGCAGGTGCGTCTCGTAGATGACGAGGTCCTCGGGCGGGAGGCGCAGCGGCCGGTCGCCCTCCCAGGCGACGTCGTCGAAGGCCGGCCGCGAGCGGAACTGGTACGGATCGCTCCAGTCCGGCTCGACGCCCCAGACGTTGCGCCCGGAGATGACTTTCGCATACGGGTCCGAGATGATCCTTGACTGGTCGCACCGGTCGCCGGGACCCGCGTCCCCCCGCTCCCGGACCCGGTAGCCGTACTCGATCTCCTCATGCTCCAGGCCGAAGACGGTAATCGCCCAGACGGCGCCGATGCGGAACTCGTCCGGGATCGGGATCTCCGCCATCGGTTCCCGGGAGCCCTGTGCGTACAGCACCACCGAGACGCCGCCGGCGGCGCCCGAGAAGACCGAGAAGTTGACCCCTCCGGACACACGGGTGGCGCCGAAAGGCATAGTCCGGCCGGCCCGGACGCCGTACCCGGCGACGGTGTGGGTCGGGAACGAGTCGATCCGGTCCCGCATCTGATGCTGGTCACGCATCGACCCGCTCCTTCCGCTCGGCTTCGCGGGTCAGCAGCTCGATCCCGTCCGGCACCGAGTCGGCGACACGGAAGAAGTCGAGGAAACCGGTCGCGGACAGCACGTTTCGCAGCTCCGCGGAGAGCCCCACCAGCGCGACCGCGCTGTCCAGGCACTGGCCCTGGCGGTACAGCAGGAGCAGGGTCCGCAGCACGGCACTGGTCAGGTGTGCCACCTCGCTGAGATCGAGCAGTACCTCGGTATGCGCCGGCATGACCGACGCTACGTCGAACTGCACGGTGTCCGCGGAGTGCGCGTTCAGGTCACCGGTCAGTGTGACGACGGCGACCGAATCCACTACGCTCTTCTTGACGTTCATGTCTCTCATTCCCCAATCTGCGCGCCCTCGCGGCGCACCTCATGATTTGGCGCCCAGCACGACTCGGACGGTCAGTCGATCGCTGGACACGGGCAGTTGCACGGTCATCGACGGCGCATCGAACACCTCGTGGGGCTTGCCGTCGATCTCGACGCTGAGTAGTTCGGCCCGGCCGGCCGGGAGCAGGTCGGGCGCCACCCGCAGCATGCGGCTCGCCTCCGGCAACGGCTTGAACCACAGGGTGAGCGTCTGGCCCGACACCAGCAGGTTGGTGTAGGTCGCGGCCAGGTAGCACAGCTCGGAGGAGTGGTACATGCTCATCGAGTGGCTGCCCTTGAGCCGCTCGGTCCCGAGCAGGTAGGGCAGGCCGGTCGCCAGCACGTTGAAGTAGACGGCGCCCTGGTCGTGGTCGAGGAAGAAGGCGTTGTAGAAGCTCTCCGCCTGGCGGGCCTCGCGCAGGAAGCCGTCGCCTGCGCCGGAGCCGGCCAGGATCAGGTAGGCAAGGATCGCCTGCTCCTGCTGCCACCAGGCCTTCCGGTCGTGCCAGGCGAACCGGTGGTTGCTCTCGCCGGGCAGCAGCACGCGCTCGACCACGTCGTACCAGCCGCCGCGCTGCCGGTCACTGCCCGCTGCCGGCATCATCGCGCCGATCTTGGTGGCGAGCGAGACGTAGGAGTCCTTGGGCACCAGCGACTGCATCCGCATCAGGTTCCAGGCGATCTTCAGGTTGTGTCCGACAACCGCGCGGTTCTGCTGCCAGGTGTGCTCGAGGTCAGGGGACCAGTCGCGTTGGAACCGCTCGTTGACGAATGGGCTGTGGTCGTAGTCCGGGAAGTTCTCGACGATCGTGTCGAACGTGCGCTCCAGCATCTCGGCGTAGCGCTTCTCGCCGGTGGCCAGGAACAGGTTCACCAGGTAGGCCGGTGCGTGGTCGCCCACCGAGTTCCAGTTCTTGCGGGAGGTGTTGAAGTCCAGGCACTTGTGATGCGGGCTGAGTTGGGTGGGGTCGATGTGCGAGAAGTACCCACCGCCCTCGTAGTCCCGGTAGTACTTCTCGAACAGCCGGATCGTGGCCTCGGCGTCGGCCAGGATCGCCGGATCGCCGGAGACGCGGAAGGTCTGCACCGGCCCGGCAAGTGCATAGATCTGCTCGTACATCGGGATGGCGTCATGGTCATCGGAGAATTCGGAGGTGAACAGCTTCTCGGTGGTGAGCCCGTTGTGCTTGAGGCCGTGGTACCAGTACACGACGTCGTTGTCGTTGTCAACGAAGCGCAGGTGTCGGCGCAGGTACTCGGTGCCCTTCTCAGCGATCTCGAGGTATTGGTCAATACCGGTGAGCATGTAGGCCGAGGCCATCCCGTAGATCATCCGAGAGATCGTGTCGGTCTCCTGGACGTGGCTCTCGGTCTTGTGCCCGCCGAGGTGGATGTTCGTGCGGTACTCGTCGTAGTCGACCGGACCGTCGCCGAATTGGGCCCGGCGGTAGAACGCGGCGATCTGGTCGAGCTGGTGAGTCCACCAGCCCGGCTCCTCGAAGTTGAAGTCCCCCGTGCCGCGGCCCACCAGGTAGATATGCTTGGCGACGAACACATCGCCCTCGAGGTTGGGGTAGAAGATCCCGTACACGATCACGTAGCGGCCCGGCACGAGCATGTCGGCCAGGTGTCCGCCCGCGTCGACGTAGGGCTGACCGAGGTTGCGGAGGAACTCCGCAGCGGTCAGGTCATCGACGTGCACTCGGAATGTACAGTCATCGGCGGTCACCATGTCGAATGCCCCCACCGCAGTGTCGTGGGCGATGACGTAGCCGGCGATGGTATCGGAACGGGTGTGACTGCGGACGTTCATGCTGACTCCCTGGCGTCGTCCGTGGTTTCCTGGTCGCGGTAGCCCTGGCTCACTTCGACGATCACGCCGTCGGGATCGCGCAGCCACACCGTCCGCCACCCGCGGATGAAGTCGTCGAATCCGATCGGCCCGAACGACACCTGCGCCGCATCGCCCATCCGGCGCAGGAACGCGTCGACATCGTCGGTCTGGAAAGCGATGTGGCGAACCGCGCCGCGGTCGTGCGGCCCGTCCTGGGTGTGCTCGGCAGCCGCTCCGGACTCCACGAACAGCTCCAGCAGCACGGGGCCGTTGCGCAGGAACACGATCCGGGAGTCGGGCAGGGTCACTACACGCACCCGGGTGAAGCCGAACCACCGGGTGTAGAAGTCCTCGGTGCTGGCCTGGTCCGCGCAGTTCAGCGCGGCGTGCGACCATTGCGGTGCGTTCATGAGCCACCGCCACGGCGCTCGGTGAGCATGTCGATGATGCGGCGGGCGAAGAGGTGGGCGTGCTGGCCGGTCCGTCCTGTCACCAGGTCGCCATCGACCACCACGTCGGCGTCGACGTACTGCGCGCCCATGTTCCGCGCGTCGCCCAGCAGGTTGTTGTGGACCACCAGCTTCCGGCCGCGCACGAGCTCGGGCGCAGGCGCCACCAGCCACAGTCCGTGGCAGATGATTCCCTTGAGGATGCCGGGCTCGGCGAACGCCCGCCGCAGCAGCTCGGTGGCAGGCGGATTCCGGGTGATGTCCTCGGTGTAGCGCAGGCGGTCGGAGACCATGCCCGAGGGGACGATCAGCGCGTCGAAGGAGCGCAGGGCGTCGTCGTCGAGCCCTTCGAAGCTCTCCGTGGCGAGGAAGGGCACGCGGTACTCGTGGCCGGTGAAGGTGATCTCCTCGTTGCCCCACAGCCGCGTCAGGAAGCGCACCTCGGCGCCCTCCTCGGCGAATCGACGCTGGTAGTAGAAGATCTCCGGCTCGAAGTAGTCGCTCTCGATGAGCACGGCGATCCGCGCGCCCGACAGCGCGCCGCTCTCGGCGACGGTGAGTTCAGGCACGGGAAGACTCCTTGATCAGATCGGCCGCCCGTTCGGCGATCGCGACGACGGCTGTGTGGCAGTTGCCCGACGGCACCGCGGGCATGACGGCGGCATCGACCACCCGCAGGCCCTCGGTGCCGCGCACCCGGAGCCGGGGGTCAACCACGGCCAAGTCGTCGATGCCCATCCGGCACGACCCGGCCTGGTGGTGGTAGGTATCCGCGCGCTCACGAACGAACGCGACGAGCTCGTCGCGTTCGGTCACGTCGGCGCCGGGCACGAGCTCGCGGGCGAGCACCGCCGAGAACGCCGACGTCGCAAAGATGTCCCGCGCCAGGCCGACGGCGTCCACCAGCCGCTCCAGGTCCGCGCAGTCGCCGAGGTAGTTCGGGTTGACCAGCGGCGCGGACATCGGGTCGGCATCGGCCAGCCGGATCCAGCCCCGCGACGCGGGGCGCACGACGCCGGGTAGCAGGCTCACGGCGTTCGGGTGCTGCTGGCTGACTGGGGTGTCGAACGGCACGTGCACGAAGGAGACCTGGATGTCCGGGGCCACCATGCCGGGCTGCGAGGTGGTGAACAGCGCCGCCTCCGACAGGTTCTGCCGCCCCGGCGCCACCGGCTCGCGCGTCTCCGCGATGAGCCCGACGAGCACGTGGTTGTGGAAGTTCTCGCCGACCCCGGGGAGGTCGACCACCACCGGGACGCCGTGGGCGCGCAGCTGCTCGGCCGGGCCGACGCCGGAGAGCATCAGGAACTTCGGCGACTCGATCGCGCCGGCGCAGACGATGACCTCGCGCGTCGCCACGGCCGTGTGGGTGCCCGGCGGGGTGGGCTCCGCCCCGGCGAGACGACGTCCGGGGCCGCCGGGCGGGGGCACGGCGCGCTGCCGGTAGTTCACGCCCGTGCAGCGGGTGTCCTTCCAGGCCAGGTCCATGGCCTGGGCGCCGGTGCGCAGCGTCAGGTTGGGCCGGGTCAGCGCGGGCTGCAGGAACGAAACGAGCGCGCCCTGGCGCCTGCCGTCCTCGACGTCGATGTGGTGCCAGCCAGCGCCCAGCATCTGCGGGCCGTTGAAGTCGGAGGTGCGGGGGTGGCCCAGCTCGGCGCAGGCGTCGAGGAACGTCTGCGACATCGGGTTCGGCCCGTGGTCGCCCGCGTTCGTGACGATCTGCGGGCCGTCGGTGCCGATCCGCGGGTCGGTGCGGTCCTCCTGCGACTCCAGCTTCGCGAAGTACAGCGCGAGGTCGGCGTAGGACCAGCCCGCGGCCCCCTGGTAGGCCCAGTTGTCGAAGTCCGACTCGTGGCCCCGGACGTGCATCATGATGTAGAGGTTGCTGCTGCCGCCGGGTAGCCTGCCGCGCGGTTCGTAGGTCGAGCGGCCGCCGAGGCCGGGCTGCGGCACGCTCGAGTAGCCCCAGTCGACCGGGCTCCCGAGCAGCCGGAACCACACCGTCGCGTCGTCCACGTCGGCCGGGATGACGTCACCGCCCGCCTCCAGCACCAGCACCCGCACGTCAGGCTCCTCGCTGAGGCGGTTGGCCAGCACCGACCCGGCGGTGCCGCCGCCGACGACGACGTACTCGTACTCGTCGGTCATCTCCGCTCACCGCCCCAGTGCCGGGGCGAACGGCACCGTGTCGTGGAAGTTGGCGAGGTAGGTGATCATGTCGCCGACGACGCGGAAGTAGTTGCTGACGTCGGCCTCGATCGTCGCGCCCGCATGGGTCTCGGCGGAGATGTGGGAGACGACCGCCGCCTGCTCACCATCGACGACGACGAACCGCGGGACGTTGGCGAACCGCGCGTACATGTCGGGGAAGCCCTTCA
>Ga0136619_10000733_pt1 | contig 12589 bp, 16 predicted proteins | sample AntDrymUQ3532106_2_FD_104807 | JGI IMG/M metagenome (GOLD analysis project Ga0136619, IMG submission 104807) | Polar desert sand microbial communities from Dry Valleys, Antarctica - metaG UQ353 (21.06) | ecosystem: Environmental > Terrestrial > Soil > Desert | place: Antarctica: Dry Valley...
ACAATGTCCATGTGGTGGGGCCTCCTCAAGCTCCGTTACTTACACAACACGGGGTATGATCTCATCACCCGCGTTTGAGCTGAGGGGGCTTCGCCCTACCGTCCATTACATGTCATCTTTTTCCTGGTGGAGTTCATTCGCTTGATCTCTCGGCAGAGGGTGGAGCGGCTGACCTCCACGGAGGCTAGAGCCCGCAGGTACTCGCGCCTATCCTGGAGGGTGAGGAAGGGACGCTCTTCAAGGTCCGCCGCCAACAACTTCCTGCTTCGCTCGTCCAGCTTTGGCTTGGAGCCGGGTCGCTTCTTTGGGGTGAGCGAGCGACCCTCTTGCTCTTGGGCAATCCTGGCGTAGCGTTTGACGGAGGAGAGGCTCACGGAGAAGATGCGAGCAGCTTCGCTCTTGGAAAGCCCTCGCCGGAGTGCTTCCACGATCTTTTTTCTGAGGTTTTCGGAGTATGCATTCATCTCCCTATGATGACTGATAGCTCAACTACATTGCAACCCGCTGTAAGGAGAACCATGTCAGAAGAAAAGCAGTCCGGGGTCGACCTCCAAGAAGCCGTGAGGATAGCCGTCAGCTCGGTCAGGGACCTGTACAAAAGCCAGGGCTTCGAGCTGAGGGACCAGCTTCAAGCTTCTAGCGTGCGCCTTATCTGATCCCTTCTCGGCTCTCCCTCTCCCCGCGCCACCTCGCCAGCCGATCCCGGATCTCCGCCTCCGAACCCCGGTCCTTCGGCTCGTAGTAGACACGATCCGCCAACTCCTCCGGCAGGTAGCGATCGTTCATGCCCTCCGGCTCGTCGTCGTGGGCGTAGCGATACCCCGAACCGTAGCCCTCGTCTCGCATCAGGTCCGTGCGCGAGTTACGCAGGCGGAGCGGGACTTCGGGCGATGGACCGCGTCGCACGTCTTCCAGGGCGCGGCCGATGCCAGCGTATGCGGCGTTGGATTTGGGGGCCGATGCCAGATACGTGGTCGCCTGGGCCAGCGGGATGCGGCCCTCGGGCATCCCGATCATGCGCACCGCCTCCGCTGCGGAGACCGCAAGCCCCAGAGCGTGCGGATCGGCGTTACCGATGTCTTCGGAGGCCAGGATCACGAGCCGCCGCGCCATGAACACCGGGTCCTCCCCAGCTTCGATCATTCGCGCCAGATAATGCAGCGCCGCGTCCGGGTCCCCGCCCCGCACGCTCTTGATGAACGCGCTGATGACATCATAATGCTCTTCCCGCCCGTACCGCAGCGCCCTCTGTCCCACCGCCCGCTCCACACCCTCCACCTCGACGACGCCATGCGTCCCTGACGCCGCAACCTCCAGCGCGTTCAGGAGCCGGCGGCCATCCCCGCCCGAGAGCCGCAACAGGTACTCCCGCGCTTCCGGCGAAACCTCCGCGTCCAGTTCCTCCACACCACGATCCAGCAGGGCGTTCAGGTCCTCGTCGGAGAGCTGGCGCAGGCGCAGAACCCGGGACCGGGAAAGCATCGGCGCCGTCACCTCGAACGAAGGGTTCTCCGTCGTCGCCCCGATGAAGTCCACGAGGCCCTCTTCGAGCGCCGGAAGCAGCGCGTCCTGCTGCGCCTTGTTGAAGCGGTGGACCTCGTCCACGAACACGAGCGTCCCGCGTCCCTCGTACTTGAGGCGCTCGCGGGCGCCTTCCAGAGCGGCCCGCAGGTCCCTCACCCCGCTCGTCACCGCGCTCAGGGGGACGAACTCCTCCTCGACCGTGCCCGCCAGCACGCGGGCGAGCGTCGTCTTGCCCGTCCCCGGCGGCCCCCACAGGACCAGAGAGCCAACCCTGCCGCGCTCGACAACCGCCCGCAGCGGCCCACCCTCTCCCGTCAAGTGCGGCTGGCCGACCACCTCATCAAGCGTCTTTGGGCGCAGCCGCTCGGCGAGTGGGGCACGGCGAGCCAGGCTATCCGAGCCGGATGCGTCGAAGAGGTCCATGCGAAAAGTATACCGGCCGGCGTGCCGGCTAACGCCCTCTGTCGGCCTCCCCGCTTCGCAGTCCCGCTACGAAAGCTCGCACGAGCCTGCGGAAGCTCTCGTCCACGTCGACGGGCATGCCGAAACCGCCGGCGGTTTCGAGCGTTGCGAAGCCGTGGGCGACCGCGCGCAGGCCCCGGGCAGCGTGTACCGCCCCCTCTTCTCGAATCCCGCAAGAAGCCAGCACGGACAGCACCGTCTGGAGCGCCGCACCCTCGGCCGCCCCGAGTTCGGGGTCGTCGGGCGCGTAGATCCGATAGGACACCACCGTCGCGGTATAGAGGCCCGGATGCTCTTTGACGAAGGCCCGATAAGCCTCGGCGAGCGCGAAGATCCCCGCCTCCCCGTCCTCCCCGGCCGACGCGCTGGAAAGAACCCGTCCCAGCTCCCGCAGCCCCTTCAAGACCAGCTCGCGCTTTATCCCGCCGAGTCCCGCGACGTGGTTGTAGAGCGAGGGCTTTCGGACGCCGAGCCTCTCAGCCAGACGGGCGAGCGAGAGGTCCTCGAAGCCCTCCTCGTCGGCCAGGTCGGCGGCGGCCTCCACCACCACCGCCCGGTCCAGACCAGCTCTCGGCGACACCAGACCTCCCTTACACCCGGTCCAGGTGCGTGTCCTTGAAGCCGGACGTGTATTTCAGCCCGTAGCCGACCAGCCGGTCCATCCCGATATGGGCGAACCAGACGAGCGCCACGCTCGCCGCCAGGAGGCTACCTCCCATCACGCCGAAGGCGGCAAGGACCGCAGGTAAGACGTAGCTGTGAACAGAGTTGTACGACGCCGTCCCTACTTTCGCCCCGAGCAGATAGCCCAACATCGAAACGTCGGGAGCGAGGATCAGCAACCCGAACAGTACCCAGCTTCCCCCGTTCACCCAGTAGAGCAACACGCTCATCGCGAGCAACACGCCGCCCTCGATGCGAAGCAACGTACCCGGCCGCGCCAGCCAGGACTGCTGCTCCTCCCCCGTCGCAACGCGCGTCGCTTCCCGCTCTGTGTTTGTGCTCGCCTGCATCGTTCGCCTCCTTCTTGCTCACCCTGCATGTTAAACTAACGACGTTAGTTTAAAACTAATGCCGTTAGTTTGTCAAGGGCGCTCTGTAGAAAAAGTTGGCGTCGCTAGGGTTCGTTTGTGTAGTGGTCGTCGTATTCGCGGCGCTGGCGGTCCATGCGGCGGGCGGCTTCGAGAACGTCTTCGGGGTAGAGGCTCGTGAGGGCTCCGGTCTCCAGAACCTGATCCACGGAGTGCTCCGGGATCATCATCCACTCCGCCGCGTGCGGCAAAGGCAGCGGTTTGTCGAGCACGCGACACACGACCCACACGATCCATCTTCCCGGCCGAGAGCCGGACAGGAATCTCAAGAATACGATCTTTCGCGCACTACTTGCTTCCTACCTTCATTTTGTCGGAACCACCTTCTCCAAGTCATCGCTTTCCGAACCGTTTGATCTCGTTCCTCAATGTCTTCAACTCTTTAGGGATTTGTTGTAACTGATAATGAGTTTTTAGCTGCTCTTCGTCGTATGCAAGAGTGTGCCGATACTGTTCGGCGCTAAGGTGGAAAGGATGTTTCTTGAACTTTCCAGAAGCGGTCTTAAACTCCACGCTTCCCGAGTAATTCAAATCTGTACGTTCACCCAGTATCTGTATATCTGTGCCTATGGGAGTAGTCACGCTCTGTCCTGGCAATAGAACAGCTATGTCTGGCGCTCCTTCTTGTTTCGAGAATGCTACCGGGTCGCCCTTATAGTTGAGTAACGAATTATCCCATCTCAAGTTAATGTCACGGGCTACGCTTCCGCCAAAGTTCGTGACACGAAGTTGCATAAAGCGGTATCTACTTGTGACATCAATAGAGGGGTATGGATACGGCTGTTGCGCATCCTCCTGAAGTTCAAGCACCCGTTGGCCCGTCCACGCTGATGCCAAAGAGGCTATTACGGCCAGAGAAGCCGCCACAATCGCCGCGCTGTCCCGCAGTCCCAAAAGCAGTAAAGAAGCGGCAATCACACTCAACGAAATACAAAGTACTATACTTAGTAACGCTTTAATGAAGATTCTGCTCATACCCTTAAGCACCTTTGTCGGTCAGCGTTCGAACTCTTCATTACTGGCAAATATAAGCTGTGCTTCCCTGAAGTACAATAGCTCTCATGAATCGGGAGACCCTGGATTTCGAGGAGTTGGTGGAGCGGGCGCTGGAGGGGTTGCCGCCGGAATTCTCCGACCTGCTGGACAACGTGGTCGTGATGGTGGAGGACTGGCCGGAGCGTTCGACGCTGGAGGCTTATGGGGAGGAGACGCTCTACGGGCTGTACGAGGGCGTCCCCCTGACGGAGCGGGGTTCCAACTACTACGGGGTGATGCCTGACACCATCAAGATCTTCCGCGGCCCCCTGGAGCGGAACTTCGCGCGCGAGGAACTGGTGGATCAGGTCCGGGTCACGGTGGTGCATGAGATCGCACACCACTTCGGCTTCGACGAGGACCGGCTGGAGGAGTTGGGGTGGGGATGACGGAGCACGAGGGCTCGGTCAACATCGAACAGCGCATCGAAGCCCCGGCGGAGAAGGTAGCCCTCTACGTCGGTGACTTCCGCAACGCCAAAGAGTGGATGGTCGGCGTCGAGAGCGCGGAGAAGACCGGCGAGGACGCCTACCGCCTGACGCTGGAGAGCCCCGTCGGCAGACTCCATCCTGATGTCCGGGTGCTCGAACACGGCCCCGAAAGGGTCCGCTGGACGTACACCTCCACCGTCGAGGGCGGCGGCGAGGTGGTGGTCTCGCCGGGAACGGATGGCGGCTGCGTCGTCTCCTACACCGGGGACTTTCACCTGAAGGGCCGCTTCCTGGACCGGGCGGCACGGGCGGTCGGGGCGGAACGCTTCGCCCGCCGAAACGGCGAACGCTCGCTGCTGCGACTAAAGAGCCTGATGGAAGCCAGGCGGTACCAGTGACCTTCGGCCTGCTGGAGTTCAGCATCCTGCTGTTCATCGTGTTCCTGTTCCTGGGCCCCAGGCGCATCCAGAACCTCCTCGCCGCGCTCGGCCGCGGCGTCCGTGACTTCACCACCGAGTTCGGCAAGGACAAAGAACACAAAGAACTGCCGGAGAAAGACGAAGAACTCCGCAAGAAGTAGGAAGACGAACCGACCACCCTCCACCCCTGCGCCCGGAACATGTAGAGAGTCGCTCGGAGAAAGACGTGACGTCGAGCGGAAATCCCGCAAACAGCCAATATGCTGACTGGCTGACAGGCTGACCAGCTACAACCCCAACACCACCCGTCCGCCGGGACCGAGGCGGGCGTTAGGAGGTTTCCGGTCCACGCCGGAGAGGTCTTCGCCGGCGCTTTTCAGGTAGACGCGGGGCTCCTCGACGGCGATGCCGGGGTCGGCGGCGTAGGTCTGCCAGGTGATGCCCTGCCAGGTGAACGTGAGGACGGCGGGCGGCTCAGCCCCTTCTTCCAAGACGACGTGGACCTCGGGTTGTCCCAGGTCCCGGGAGAGGGAGTGGACGGCCCGGATCTGCTGCGATTCGTTGAACAGGTCCATGCCGGCCCGCAGCCGGTTGGCTGGTTCCGCGAGCCGCCGTTGACGCTCGTACTCTTCCTCCAGCTCTCCCCTGAGGCCGTCTATGGTGGCGCGCAGGTCGGCGGCCTCGGTCTCCCGCTCCTCCAGGTCGCCCTCAAGGCCCTCGACCCTTCGCAGCGCATCCTCCAGGGCGCGGTCCTTGCGCGAGGTCTGATCCCCGGCCTCCCGTTCGAGCGACTCCAGTTCGTGATCCCTGACGGCGAGTAGTTGCTCCAGGCGTGAGATCTCCGCATCCCTCCGCTCCAGTTCGCGCGCCGTTCGCGTCACCTGCCGCTCGCGGTCGTCGCGGTGGCGCCTCCTGCGGCGTTCCTCGTCCTCGAACCCCCGGACGCGCTCCCCGAGCCGGTCTCGTTGCTCCTTGAGGTCCTCCATGCGCCGCTCGGCCGTCTCCCTGACCACCCGCGACTCCTCGGCGACCAGCTCGGCCTCGGCGAGACGGTCGTAGAGCTCGCGGATGTGGTTGTTCTTGATCCCGAGCCGCGCCTTCAGATCCCCGACGCCGAGACCTTCCTCTCCACCGTCCGGCCCGGGCTTCACGGCAGCTTCCCGGCGCTCCTGCTCCACGTCCGCCTACTCCTCCTCCGCTCGCTTCTTCCCGCTCTTCTCCTGATCACCGGACTCAGCCGCTTCCGGCGAGGAGTCCGTCTCTTCACGGGCCTCCTCCGGTTCCGGCTTCTCTTCGGCCTTCGGGGATTCGTCCAACTCCCCGGAGGCTTCCGGCTTCTCCTTCGCGGCTTCCGCCCCGTCCCCGGAATCCTGTTGCGGCGTCTTCAGGGACTTGCCCGATTCGCGGGCGGCGCGGCGTTCGGCTTTGATCCTCTCCCGCTCCTCGGCTGACATCTTCTTGGGCTTCTCGTCCCCGGAGGCGTCTCCATCCCCCTTCCCGGCGTCCGTCTTCTGAGCAGCCTCACCCGTCTTCACTGACTTTCCGGCCTCTCGCGCGGCCCGGCGCTCGGCCTTGATCCGCTCGCGCTCCTCCGCCGAGAGCTTCTTCGGCTTCTCCCCGGCCCCTTCGGTTTCGGCCTTCCCGGCAGCCTCACCGTCTCCAGCCTCCGCGGCTTTCTCCTTCTTCGGCTTCTCTTCCCCATCCTCTTCGGGAGGTTTGGGGAGGCCGGTAATGCCGCTGACGGCCGCCAGGAGGTCTTCGGCCGGGGGACGTTCCCCCACCCAGGCGTGGGCGACCTCGTGATCCCCACCCACGACGAACACCGCCGGGCGGGAGTAATCGCCGTGGTCTTTGTCCTTGTCCAGCAAGCCCCACTGCCGGGAGGTGACCTTCGCGTAATCGTAGAGTACGTAGGAATTTATCCCCGAGGCGCGGACGAACTCGCGGGCGGCGTCGGCCTCGGCGACACCGATACCTACCACGGAGCCGCCGGCCATGTTGATCTCATCCTCCTTCGCCGCCAGCGCCTCGAAGTACTCGACGTCCTCCTCAAACCACGGCCGGTAGAAGACGACCACCACGGGCCCGCTCACGGTGCGCATGCTCAACTGCAACTGTCCGCCCTGGGCGCTCGGCAACTGGAACTTCGGGGCTTCTCCCCCGACCTCCGGTACCGCCACGCTCTGCTTGCGCCGACCGAACATCCTTCCCTCCTCGCGTGTATAAACTCGTTACGTCTCCCGCATCTTACAGCCTGCACGAAGAAAAGTTATCCGTCTACCATGTCACTGTTTTACCTTCAGCAAACATTGGTGCGACCCGAAAGCCACGAGCGGTGAACTCATCGTGGGTTTGTGGCGGGCTACCGTCAGTGTCAGAGGGAAATTTTTCAGCCTGGCCGGATTTCGAGAGCCGCACGGCACGTTCCGCTGCGGCAAACACTTTGAATTCGGTTTTTGAATGGAGCCTGGTGATACTGATGATCCGGGTGATTCTTACTTAGTTAATTATATTAAGTTTTATCTATGCTGAGAGATGAAGGGAAGCTGGGACCCAAGAAGCGAACGGTAACGATGGGTGATCAGGGAACAGGGAAGGTCCGGGCGGAAACCCGGGTCCAGAAGGAAGGAGAACGAACATGACCGAGGGCAAGCACCTCGATAACGGCGGGATGGAGCAGGTTATGCCCTCCCGCAGGAAGTTCCTGGCCGGCTCGGCCGCGCTGCTGGCTGGCGGCGCGCTGATGGCCGTCCCTGGCGTGGCGAAGGCCCACGAGACCAACGAGGGCGTATCGGACGTGGACATCCTCAACTACGCGCTGACGCTGGAGCACCTGGAGTACGCTTTCTACAGGGACGGCCTGCGAAAGTTCGGCAGGAAAGACCTCAACTGGACCGTCATCGTCAATCGCGGGGGGAAGGCCATCCGCCGGCCGGTCTACGATGAGTTCGTGCGGATACGGGACCGCGAAGACCAGCACGTAGACACGCTCACGAGCGTGATAGGGAGCCTCGGAGGCACGCCGGTTCTCGAAGCGACGTACAACTTCGAGACCACCGCGTTCACGAGCGTCGAGCAGTTCGTCAATGTGGCGCAGTTGCTTGAGAATACGGGCGTCATGGCCTACGACGGCGCGATCGCGCACATCGAGGACGCCGAGCTCCTGACCGCCGGAGCGACCATCGCCACCGTCGAAGCCCGCCACGCCTCCTACCTCAACCTCCTGAACGGCGAGACAGGGTTCCCTGACGCCTTCGATGACGCGATGACGCCGAGGGAGATCTGCCGGACAGTGGACGAGGCGTTCATCACCGGGGACCAGACGCCATACCCCCCCTATCCGAGCCTCGCAGCGTTCTGCGAAATGCTCCCCAACACGACCTCCTAGCGTCACCTTTCCGGGGACGCCCTTCCAGAGGCGGTCAAGTAGACCGCCTCTGGTATTTCGAAGTCTGGCTTCATCGGAACGGAAGCCATCGGGGCCGGCCGCATCACACCCGGCTGACGGTCGGTGGACGAGGCGAATAGAAGCAAGCGCCCATCCCCGAGGCGTGCTCCGGAACCCCCGTCACCCTGGTCCGCCGCCGCAAACCCACGCGCATTTACGCGACGCCTTCGGCTATGATGCGGGCATGAGAACGTGGGCCGGCACTGTTTGAGACACCGGGAATAGCTTCGTGCGGCTGCTGATGACCCACGGCTACATGCTCTCAGGCTCCGGGAGCAACGTGTACGTCCAGAACCTGTGCCGGGCGCTCGCCTGCGAGGGCCACGAGGTCCACCTCCTATGCCAGGAACCGCGTCCACTCCTCTACGATTTCGTGGACGAACACTCGACCGTGGGCAGAAGCGGCATCGAGCGCCAGGGCGGGAAGGAGACGCCCTACCCAGGCCGCTGCACCGTGTACAACCCGGAGATAGGCGGGCTCCTTCCGGTCTACGTCTACGACGACTACCCAGACTGGCGGGTGAAGACGTTCCTGGACCTGACGGACGGGGAGCTGGCCCACTACGCCGAGGCCAACGCAGCCGTCGTGCGAACTGTGCTGCGGGCTTCTGGCGCGACGGCGGTGGTGACAAACCACTCGGTGCCGGGGCCGCTCATCGCGCGCCGCGCCCTCGAAGGAAGCAGTGTACCGTATGCGAGCATCGTCCACGGCTCGTGCCTCCAGTATGTCTCCCGCAGGAGCGGGAAGTACATGCGCCTGACCCGCGAGGGCCTCGAAGGCGCGAGGAGCATCCTGGCCCTCTCCACCCACAGCGCGGGCACGATCGTCGAGGACTTCCCCGACATGGAAGGCAAGACCTTCGCCCTCCCCGGCGGCGTGGACACCGGCCTCTTCCGCCCCGACGCCCTCGACCCCGAAGCCCTGAAGAACCTGAAAGGCGGACCGGGACGCGGCCCGGAGGCGGCGGAGGCCCTCGAAAGCACGCTAGAGCGCTCCACGGACGCCGGAGAGCTGGCGGGTGCGATGCGGGCGGTCTCGGCCTCCTATGACGCGCGCGCCCACGACCGGGACGCCGGGGAGCGGCTGGCGGCTATCCTGGCGGACGATGCTCCGCTCGTGATCTACGTCGGCAAGCTCATCCACTCCAAAGGCGTCCACAGCCTCATCTCGGCCTTCGCCCGTGTCCGACGTGAGACCGGGGCCAGGCTCCTCATCGTCGGCTTCGGCACCTTCAGGGAAGCCCTCGAAGCCCTGACCCTCTCTTTAAGCGCCGGGGACGAGAGGACCGTCAGGCTGCTGGCGGAGCATGGCCCGCTCTTCGAGGGCAGGGCGGCTGAGCCGATGGAGCACTTCACGCCCTCGGAGGACCTCTTCAGGAACGCGGCCGGGATGGAGGGCGCCGTCGAGTTCGTCGGGCCGCTGTACCACGCGGATCTGTCAACGCTCCTGCCCGCGGCGGACGCGGGGGTGGTGCCCTCCATCTTCCCTGAGACCTTCGGACTCGTGGCGGCGGAGTTCGCGGCGGCCGGGGTCCCGCCGTTCGTGGCGGACCACTCGGGGCTCAGGGAGGCCGGCGGCATCGTGGGCCGCGGGCTGCCCTTCGATTTGCGGGTCGGTATGGACGGCTTCGAGGAGAACCTGACCAGGGCTCTCACGGGTTACCTCTCGCTCCCCGAGGAGGAGCGGCGGGGGTGCAGGGAGATCGTGCGGCGGAACAGCGTGGAACAGCTAAGTTGGGGGACGCTGGCGAACGACGTAGCCCGGATCGTCGGGGGCGAAGGGTAGGCCGTGGAGGTCGAGCAGATACTGCGGGACTTCGGCCTCATCCTCGGGGCCGGCCTGGTGGCGCAGCTCGCCGCGACTTTTTTGCGGATACCCGAGATGATCCTGCTGGTAGCCGCGGGGGCCGTGGTCGGGCCTTCGGTGCTGGGGCTCGTCTCCAACCCGCTCGACGGGACGGGGGCGCAGCTCCTCTTCAATATTGGGGTGGCCCTGATCCTGTTCCACGGCGGAGTCGGCATCTCGCTACGCGTGATCTCCCGCACCGCCATCGGCCTCGGCTTGCTCGTCCTGCCTGGCGTCCTCCTGACGACCGTCATCGTGGCTTTGCCCGTGGCCCTGATCTTCGGGTTGAGCTTCCCGGTCGCCTTGATGATCGGGGCCGTGCTCTCCGCCACCGACCCGGCCATCCTCATCCCCCTCTTCGAGCGCCTCAACCTGCGTCCGAAGGTCTCCCAGACCGTGATCGCCGAGTCGGCCTTCAACGACGTGACGGGGACGGTGCTGACCCTGACCCTGGTCGGGGTGGTCGAGGCCGGCAACCTGACGTTCTCCGGGCCGGCCCTCCAGTTCTCCCAGGAGCTCGCGTTCGGGGGCGTCGTCGGGATCGTGGCCGGTCTCCTGCTCGCCTACGCAGTCGCCTCCACGGCGCGGGCCGGCATCTGGGATGAGGCGCCCGGCGTCGCGATTCTGGCGGTGGTGGCGCTCGCGTACTTCTCGACGGATTTCGTCGGTGGCTCGGGCTACCTGGCCGCCTTCTTGATGGGTTTGATCGTTGGCAACATGGACGAGTTCGGCCTGGGACAACACGACCGCAACGCCGAGCTGCTCGAAAGCTTCGCCGGTCAGGTCTCCGAGATAGCGACGCTGCTGGTCTTCGTCACCCTCGGCATGAACCTGCCGTTCGACGCCCTCTGGCAATACCTCTTCGGCGGCCTCGTCGTCATGTTCGTCTTCATCTTCGTGGCCCGTCCGATCACCGTGCTAGCCTGCCTGCTCCCCGACCGGCGTGGGCGATGGACCCGAAACGAGATCGCCTTCCTGAGCTGGTGCCGCTACACGGGCGTGATCCCCGCCGCCGTCGCCAGCCTGCTCCTGGCCGACGGCGTGGAGGGCGCGGAGATAGCAGTCTCCCTCGTGGCCCTGGCCGTCTTGTCCACCCTGCTCCTGCAAGCCACGACCGCAGGTTACGTGGCCAGGAGGCTCGGGCTGATCGAAGACCCCGAGCCAGACGCCCCCGGATAGCCTGCTCGCCGCGCTCTCGGAGACGATACAATCAGGGACTATATGATTCAGTTAACGGACAGCCACGAGCGCAAGATGGACTACCTGAGAATCTCGGTCACGGATCGCTGCAACTTCCGTTGCCAGTATTGCATGCCGGAGGACATCGTTTTCCAGGACAAGAGCCACATCCTCACCCTGGAAGAGATGCTCACCTTCGCCGAGGCGTGCCTCCTTCTGGGGGTCAACAAGGTGCGGGTGACAGGCGGCGAGCCGCTGGTGCGCCGGGGCGTGGTGAAATTCGTCGGCTGGCTCAAGGACCTCGGCTTCGAAGAGGTCACCATGACCAGCAACGGCTACTTGCTGGAGGAGAACCTCGAAGGCCTCGTCGAGGCCGGGCTCGACAGGATCAACATCTCCCTCGACACCCTCCAGCCGGAGAAGTTCCAGTTCATCACCCGCCGCAACCACTTCGAGAAGGTGTGGAACTCCGTGATGGCGGCGCTTGAGACCCCGCTCTCGCCGGTCAAGATCAACGCGGTCGCCATGCGGGGTGTGAACGACGACGAGATCGTGGACATGGCGAAGCTCACGCTGAAATACCCCATGCACGTTCGCTTCATCGAGCTCATGCCCCTCAACGGCGACACCGACGGCTCGCGCTTCCGGTCGCTGTTCATCCCAGGAAGTGAGATCCTGGATCGGGCGCAGGAAGAGCTCGGCGGCCTCGAACCCGTCGAGAAGGACGACCCGGCGGCCCCGGCCGATGAGTTCCGCTTCGAGGGCGCTCCCGGCACCTTCGGCGTTATAACGCCCATCTCGGAACCGTTTTGCGCGAGATGTTCGCGCTTGCGGCTCACAGCGGACGGCAAAATCCACCCTTGTCTGCTCACCGACCTCGACGTGCCGGTCAAGGACGCCATCCGCTCCGAAGACCCCATCCCGGCCATCCACGAAGTACTGTGGCACACCGCCAGGATAAAGCCCCCGGCGGGCCTCACCCTTCCTGAAGAGTCCCGCAATCGCACGATGAGCCAAATCGGCGGCTAGATCCGCACTCAGTAATCGCGAATCGGTAGTGGATCAGTCATGGGAGGCGAGAGAGGTTGTAGCGGTGCAGAAAGAGCCGCAAGCAAATCTCGTGCATCCGATCCGATTTGGAGAACGACAAGCTC
>Ga0136619_10000735_pt1 | contig 12564 bp, 12 predicted proteins | sample AntDrymUQ3532106_2_FD_104807 | JGI IMG/M metagenome (GOLD analysis project Ga0136619, IMG submission 104807) | Polar desert sand microbial communities from Dry Valleys, Antarctica - metaG UQ353 (21.06) | ecosystem: Environmental > Terrestrial > Soil > Desert | place: Antarctica: Dry Valley...
CAGGGCGTTGTCGCGGGCGCGGGAATCGCTGCGCATTTACACCAGCACGTCGTGCCGCGCTGGGGCGGCGACACGAACTTCATGCCGGTCGTCGGACTTACCCGGGTGTTGCCGCAACTGCTCACCGAGACCCGTCAACTGCTGGCCGACTGCTGGACGACGGGCTAACGCGGCGGTGAACTCGGTCGGCGCATCCGCCAGCCGAGAATCCCGGTCACAATGGCAAAGACCACCAGACCGACGATTAGGAAAAGCAGCCAGGGTCTCGACGAGCCCGAGTCACCGGACGCTTCGGCGGGCGTCACCTGCGGGCTGGGTTCTGTAGCCGATGCCTCGGTCGATGTGTCGGGGATGGTTTCTGAGGCTGTGGGGTCGTCGGTGTTGCTGGCCGTGGGTGTGACGTCAGGATGGGCGATGTCCACCACCAGCCGGGACGGCTCGGTGAGAGTGAAGACCCGGAAACCAGACGCCTGGGTGGTGCCCAGGCCATAGCTGACCGTCGCCTCGAACCCGGCGCCGGCGCCGACCACCTCGATCAGTCCGATCAGGCCGGCATCGATCGTCTCCTGAGGAGCCACCGGGTCGTTGGGTACGCCGTTCACACTGACCTGGACGAAGGCCGCGCCCTCGACCGGCACCACAGCACCGGAGCCGTCTTGAGTGACCTGGTCCACGTAGGAGACGAAGTACGCCCCGACCTCCCCCTCGAACTCGACGACGAACCGATCGAACCCGTCGTTGGCACCAACTCGGACGTCGACGATGTTGCTGCCACCGGACGAGGAGGTGTCCTGGACCGGCTCGGTGCCAAAGTCGGGCAGGGCTGCAGCCGCCGTGGATGAGTCGAGCCCCAGCAGCACCAACGGGAGGGCCGCAGCAGCTGCTCGGATGATCCGCATGTCGGAACAGGGTAGGGATCCCGGTGCGGTGGAGTGCGCCGGACTCGCGCACGATTGTCGATTTTCGAGGTCGGCGTGCGGCCCGAACCAGTCGCGGGTCGCTCAGCGCGCGGCGGCGCGCTCGGCACGGACGGTGCTCGCCTCGTGCTCGGGCATTGGGTCATAGCGCAGGAAGGTGCGGGAGAACCGGCCGCTTCCACCGGTGAAGGAGCGCAGGTCGATGGCGTAGCGGAGCAGTGAGGTCTCCGGGATCTCGGCACGTACCACGGTGCGCGCACCGCTGGCGGCCTCGGTTCCGGTGACCTGGCCGCGCCGGCTGGACAGGTCGCTTATCACCGATCCGACGTGCTCGTCGGGCACAGTGATGAGCACGTCATGCACTGGTTCGAGGAGAGTGACACCGGCTTGTGCTCCCGCATCGCGCAGCGCCAATGATCCTGCGGTCTGGAACGCGGCGTCTGAGGAGTCCACAGTGTGTGCCTTCCCGTCGACCAGGGTTACCCGCAGATCGACGAGTGGGAACCCGGCGTCGAGCCCGCGTTCCATCTGGGCGCGCACGCCCTTCTCCACCGACGGGATGTAGTTGTGCGGCACGGCCCCACCGACGACCTTGTCCACGAATTCGAAGCCTGCGCCCCGTTCCAGCGGCTCCACCGTCACTCTTGCGACGGCGTACTGGCCGTGTCCGCCGGACTGCTTGACGTGCCGACCCAAGCCTTCGGCGGATGCAACCAGCGTCTCGCGCAGAGCGACGATCACTGGCACGGTCTCCAAGTGCACCCCCTGGCCACGAAGCCGGTCCAGCACGACATCGGCATGTGACTCACCCATGCACCACAGCACGAGCTGGTGGGTTTCGGCGTTGCGCTCCAACCGCAGTGTGGGGTCGCCAGCGATAAGCCGGGAGAGACCCTTGGCCAGGGAGTCTTCGTCGGCGCGAGTCCTGGCTTCAATGGCGATGGGCAACAGTGGCTCTGGCATGTCCCATGCCTCGACGAGCAGAGGACGGTCCTTGGCCGAGATCGTGTCCCCGGTTTCGGCGGACAACAGTTTGGTCACCGCGCACAGGTCGCCGGCGATGGACTCAGCAATCGGGCGCAGCGTCCTACCCTGGGGGCTGAGCACTGAGCTGATCCGCTCGTCGGCGTCGTGATCGTCGTGTCCACGGTCGGTGAGACCGTGGCCGGACACGTGCAGGGCAGTCTCGGGTCGCAAGGTGCCGGAAAAGACCCTGATCAGGGACACCCGTCCGACGTAGGAATCGATCGTGGTCTTGATGATCTCGCCGACCAAGGGGCCGTCTGGATCCGCGGAGAGTGGTTCGACCGGGCCGCCGTCGATGGCAGTGACAGTCGGCAGAGCATGCTCCCCCGGGTGCGGGAAACCGCCGACGAGGAGTTCGAGCAAGGCATCGATGCCGAGCCCGCTGGTCGCACAGACGCCGAGGACCGGGAAGAACGAGCCGCGAGCAACGGCGGTCTCCAGATCGTCGATCAGGGTCTCGACGTCAATGTCCTCGCCATCCAGGTAGCGGTCCAGCAGTGTCTCGTCCTCGCTCTCGGCGATGATCGATTCGATCAGGTTTCCGCGGGCATCGACGATCCCGTCCCGGTGCTCGGCCTCCGGCTCGCGCACGGTGGGGACCGGCCCGCCGTCGCTGTGATCAAAGACTTGCTGACTGAGCAACCCGAGCAGTCCGCAGACTGCGCCGCCATCGTCGTGCAAGGGCAGGTACAGCGGGGTCACGCCGTCACCGAACGCGCTCTTGCAGGCCTGCAAGGCCCGTTCCCAGTCCGCACGTGGGTGGTCGAGGCGTGAGATGACGACCGCCCGGGGAAGCCCGACCGCGGCGCACTCCTCCCAGAGGGCCATCGTCGCGGCGTCGATGTCATCACCCGCGGCGACGACGAACAAGGCAGCATCCGCGCCGCGCAGACCAGCTCGGAGTTCTCCCACGAAGTCCGCGTACCCCGGGGTGTCGAGCAGGTTGATGGTGTAGCCCTGGTACGGGACCGGAGCAAGGGCCAGGGAGACCGATCGTTGTTGCTTGAGCTCAGCGGGATCGCTGTCGCTGACGGTGCTGCCTTCGGCGATCGAACCCATCCGGTTGATGACCCCGGTCGCCGCGAGCAAGGACTCAACGAGGGTGGTCTTCCCGGATCCGGTCCGCCCGACGACGGCGAGGTTGCGGATCCGGGTCGGGTCACTTGCCGACGTCGCCGACCTCTCGCTCCCTCGACCGGGACCGGACTGTTTCGACATCGCAGGCAGCCTCCTCGATGCGGCGGACGCCGATGGACAGCGCCCGCCTCGTGTACTCGCCTCCCTACCCCTCGTGGCTGCGCCCCACAAGGGCCTCTCTTGTCCCCGGCTAGAATGGGTCACTCCCGAAGTGCCGGAAGGCCGGTCCCCACACGTCATGCTCAACCTGCGCGCCCGCTCGTCGATCAGCAACGCACTCGCGCCGGTTGGTGGCGGTCTGCATCGGCTGGGGGTCAGCCCGAATGCCATCACCGTGGTCGGCACGCTAGGCACGGTCGTCTCTGCTGCGCTGCTCATCGGCACCGGCCGGTTCCTACTCGCCGTCGTAGCGATCACGCTGTTCGTACTTTTCGATCTGCTCGACGGCGCCGTTGCCCGGGCGGGTGGAACTGCATCGAGGTTCGGTGCGGTCCTGGACTCCACCTGTGACCGAGTGGCCGACGCGTCGATCTTTGCGGCTCTCATCTGGTGGTACGCCGGATCCGGGCAGGCATCGAGTCGGCCGAACCTGATCCTGGCCGCGCTGTTGGCCCTGGTCCTGGGGCAGCTAATTCCCTATGTCCGGGCACGCGCCGAGGGTCTGGGCGTGAATGCCAGCGTAGGGATCGCCGAGCGAGCCGAACGACTGATCATCGTCCTGGTGGGCGTGGGCTTGGCCGGGCTAGGCCTGGAAATCGCCCTTCCGATCGCCCTGTGGCTGCTCGTCGCCGTCGGTGTGCTCACGGTGGGTCAACGACTGAATGCTGTACGCAGGGCCGCACCTTCCTCGCCGCCGGCGGAGGCGGCGCAGGAGTCCGCAGGTGGCTGAGTTCAGCCTGGCTGAGCGGGCGACCGCTGCCGGTTTTGCGCTCGGCTGGCGGGCCGGCCGGGCCTTCGACACTTCTCCCGCGAGGGTCCTCTTCGACGCTGCGGCTGATCTTGGCTGGCGCCGGGATGGGCCGGGCGCTTCCCAGCTCCGAGCGAACCTGCGCAGGGTTATCGGTCCGGAGTTCAGCGAGCGCGATCTCGATGCACTGACCCGACGCGGCCTGCGCTCATACGCCCGGTACTTCCGCGAGGTGTTCTGGATGCCGTCGGCCCGCCCGGACGTGGTGGCCGGGCGTACCCGCATGAACGGCGCAGCCAATGTCGACATCGTACGACAGCGGGGCCGAGGGGTGATCTGCGCGCTTCCCCACACCGGCAACTGGGACGCCGCAGCGGTGGCCTACCTCGCCCGGTTCGGCGGGCCGCTGACCGTCGTGGCAGAGCGATTGCGCCCGGAGTCTCTCTACCGACGGTTTCAGACCTACCGCGAGTCGTTGGGTATGTCAGTCCTACCACTGACCGGCGGGGAGCGGCCCTCCGCGCACCTGTTGGCAACGACTCTGCGGGCGGGTGGCACGGTCTGCCTGGTGTGTGATCGCGATCTGGGCAGCAGCGGGGTACCCGTGAGTTTGTTCGGTCGGATGATCACCGTTCCCCCGGGACCAGCCCTCCTCGCGGTCCAGACGGGCGCAGCGCTCATCCCGACGCTTCCGGGGTTCGAGGGTGACGACTGGAGCCTGGCGTTTCTGCCCGAAGTGGTCGTTGACGGTCCCGATGCTCCGAAGCGGCTGCGACACAAGGTAACCCAGGCGATGCAGCAAGTTGTCGATCAGTTCGCGACTGGCATCGTGAACGCTCCGCAGGACTGGCACATGGTGCAGAGGTTGTGGCAGGAGGATCTCGAACCAGCCTCGACGGGGCGCTCATCACGATGAGGATCGGCCTGGTCTGCCCGTACACATGGGACATCCCCGGTGGGGTGCAGTACCACGTACGCGATCTCGCCCAGACCCTGATCGCGGGCGGTCATCACGTCCAGGTGCTCACACCGGCCAACGACGAGGACAACCTCCCGCCGTACGTGACCTGTGCCGGACGGGCGGTACCCATTCGCTACAACGGTTCGGTGGCGCGCCTTCAGTTCGGTCCGGTGGCTGCCGCGCGGGTACGACGTTGGCTCCGAGACGGGCACTTCGACGTCCTCCACGTACACGAACCCTCCGCCCCGAGTCTGTCCTTGCTGACCTGCGTGCTAGCGAAGGGACCCATCGTCGCGACCTTCCACGCCGCCACCGTCCGGTCTCGCTGGCTCTCGGCCGTCGGCGGAGTCCTACAGCCCTTCATGGAGCGAATCGCCGGTCGAATTGCGGTGTCGGACTTGGCCCGTCGAGTCCAAGTCGAACACTTGGGCGGTGACGCCATCGTGATCCCGAATGGTGTCGACGTCTCGCATTTCGCCTCCGCCGCACCGCTGCCGGGCTACCCGCGGGCTGGATTGACGATCGGATTTCTCGGCCGCTTCGACGAACGGCGCAAGGGTTTGCCGGTCCTGCTCGAGGCGCTGGCCCAGGTCGCACCTGTGCATCCCGATCTTCACTTGCTGGTTGCGGGTCGCGGGGACGAATCCGATCTCTACGACGAACTTCCCGATCTGCTCGCGGACCGGGTCACCGTGCTCGGTGAGCTCTCCGAGGACGACAAGGCTCGGATGCTCGCCTCGATCGACATCTACTGCGCGCCGAACCTGGGTGGGGAGAGCTTCGGGGTGATTCTGGTCGAGGCGATGGCCGCGGGTGCCGCGATCGTGGCCAGCGATCTCGACGCGTTTCGACGCGTCCTCAACGACGGCGCAGCCGGTGTGCTGGTGCGCCGCGGCAGGGCTGATGCGCTGGCTGCCGGGCTGTTGCAGTTGCTCGCCGATCCGGCCAGACGTGAGGCCCTGGTCCGGGCCGGGCACCTTTCGGTCCGCGAGTACGACTGGCCGGTCGTCTCGGAACGGGTACTGGCCGTCTACGAGACTGTCGTGTCGCGAGTAGGCGGCGAGGTCGTGGTCACGACGCAACGGTGACGGCGTTGGGCCGGCTGACTGTGGTGCTCAACGGGCTCAACCAAGAGATGCCGGACGTAGTGGGCCAGGTGGGGCTCACGGCTACCCTCGACCGCCGTGAGCAGCCAAACGATCCTGTTGATCGTCCTCGGACTGCTGGCGGTACTCCTGATCTGGATCGCCTCGACGGTGTCGAGGCTGGACCGCCTCGACAGCCGGGTGCTTGCTGCCAGGTCCGCGCTGGACGCCCAGCTGGTACGCCGAGCCGCTGTCGCGCGGGCGATAGCCGATGAGCACCCGAACGTCCTCGGCCAGCGCGCCGAGGAGCTCCGGAACGCTGCCCATGAAGCCCTGAGCGCAGACGATGCCTCCCGCGAAGGGGCTGAGAACGCCCTGGGACATCTGCTTCGAGCGGTCGGCACGGATCTGGGGGGAGTCCCAATGTCGCTCAGGAGTGACCTGAGGTCGACTACCGAACGGGTGGTGCTGGCCAGGCGGTTCTACAACGACGCCGTTCGCGACGACCGCCAACTGCGCGGACAGGCGTTACCGCGGCTCTTTCGTCTCGCCGCACGTCGCCCCCCACCGGCTCATTTCGACATCGATGATCGACCGTAGACGGGTCCGGCGCTGCGTTGTCCACGGCCTGATCGGCTGACCAGCTCCCGGTGGGGTCGTAGACTGAAGCCTTCCCACCCGTACGACCATCAAGAGGTTATCCGTGTCCGAGTCCACTGACCGCCCCGTCACCGGCACCACGCGCGTCAAGCGCGGGATGGCCGAGATGCTCAAGGGCGGCGTGATCATGGACGTGGTGAACGCCGAGCAGGCGAAGATCGCCGAAGACGCCGGCGCCGTGGCCGTCATGGCCTTGGAGCGGGTCCCGGCCGACATCCGCGCCCAAGGCGGAGTGGCCCGGATGAGCGACCCCGACATGATCGACTCGATCATCGCCGCAGTCACCATCCCGGTGATGGCCAAGGTCCGGATCGGCCACTTCGTCGAGGCACGTGTCCTGCAGAGCCTTGGCGTCGACTACATAGACGAATCCGAAGTCCTCACCCCGGCCGACGAGGCACATCACATCGACAAGTGGGCCTTCACCGTTCCATTCGTCTGCGGTGCCACGAACCTGGGCGAGGCGCTGCGCCGGATCAGTGAAGGCGCGGCGATGATCCGCAGCAAGGGTGAAGCCGGCACTGGCAACGTGGTCGAGGCCACTCGCCACATGCGCTCGATCCGCGGCGAAATCCGGAAGCTCTCCACCATGGACGAGACCGAGCTGTTCAGCGCGGCAAAGGAGCTGAGGGCACCCTACGATCTGGTCACCGAGGTCGCCGGAGCCAGCAAGCTGCCCGTGGTGCTGTTCACCGCGGGCGGAATAGCTACCCCCGCGGACGCCGCGATGATGATGCAACTCGGTGCCGAGGGTGTCTTCGTCGGTTCGGGAATCTTCAAAGCCGGCAACCCCGCACAGCGCGCTACGGCCATCGTTGCAGCCACCACGTTCCACGACGACCCTGATGTGATTGCCAAGGTCTCGCGCGGACTGGGCGAGGCCATGGTCGGGATCAACGTCTCCGAGCTGCCCGACAGCGAGCGGTACGCAACGCGCGGCTGGTGAGACCACCGATCATCGGCGTCCTCGCCCTGCAGGGGGACGCCCGCGAACACCTGCGCCGCATCGCCTCCTCCGGCGCGACCGGTATCGCGGTCCGCCGGAGGGCCGAACTCGGCGCCATCGACGGGCTGATCCTGCCCGGCGGGGAGTCCACGACGATCGCGAAGCTGCTCAACCGGTTCGAGTTGATGGAACCGCTGCGCGCTCGCATCCGGGCGGGCCTTCCGGTTTACGGATCTTGTGCCGGGATGATTCTGCTGGCAGACCGCATACTGGACGCCCCCGCGGACCAGGACACGATCGGCGGGATGGACGTGACGGTGCGGCGCAATGCCTTTGGCCGGCAGGTCGAGTCCTTCGAAAACGAGGTTCCGATACCAGCCGTGGGCCAGTGCTCCTTTGCTGCGGTGTTCATCCGGGCGCCCTGGGTGGAACAATCCGGACCGGATGTCGAGGTTCTTGGCCGCGTCAGCGGGGGAGCCGCCGACGGTAAGGTGGTCGCCGTCCGGCAGGGTGGGCTACTCGCGACCAGCTTCCATCCTGAGCTGACCGACGACGGCCGGATCCACAGCTTCTTCGTGGACATGGTCGCGGGTGAACAGGGAGGAGCGATCATGAGCGGTCACTCAAAATGGGCGACGACCAAGCACAAGAAGGCCGTCGTCGACGCCAAGCGCGGCAAGCTCTTCGCCAAGATGATCAAGAACGTCGAGGTCGCGGCCCGTACCGGCGGCGCCGACCTGGCCGGGAACCCGACCCTCTACGACGCGGTGCAGAAGGCCAAGAAGTCCTCCGTGCCCAATGAGAACATCGACCGCGCGGTCAAGCGAGGCGCAGGCACGGAGGACGGCGGGTCCGACTGGCAGACGATCATGTACGAGGGGTACGGCCCCAGCGGGGTCGCGGTCCTCATCGAGTGCCTCACCGACAACCGCAACCGGGCCGCTTCGGAGGTCCGAACAGCGATGACCCGCAACAGTGGCTCGATGGCCGATCCGGGGTCGGTGGCATATCTGTTCAACCGCAAGGGGGTTGTACTCGTACCCAAGGAGGGTACGGCGGGCCACGAGGTCGACGAGGACGACGTGCTGACCGCTGTGCTCGACGCGGGTGCCGAGGAGGTCAACGACCTGGGCGACTCCTTCGAGGTGGTGAGCGAACCGACAAACCTCGTGGCCGTACGCACCGCTCTGGTCGGAGCGGGTATCGACTATGACTCGGCCGAGGCATCCTTCCTACCCAGCGTCCAGATCGAACTCGACGAGGAAGCCGCCCCGAAGGTCTTCCGACTGATCGATGCCCTCGAGGACTGCGACGACGTCCAGAACGTCTACGCGAACTTCAATGCCAGCGACGAGATCCTGGCTGCCGCCTTCTGATGGCGGGATCATGGATGGTAGGGCGTGTCACACGGGTTCTGCGCAACGCCGACGACTAGCCTGTCGAACACGTGTTCGGATCCGGCCAGGAGGGCTGCATGCGTGTTCTCGGCATCGACCCGGGCCTGACCCGATGCGGCTTCGCCGTCATCGATGGGTCACTTGGGCGACCGCCGCGGGCCATCTCCTACGGCGTGTTGCGGACCCCATCCGGGGCTGAGTTGGGGCCGCGGTTGCTCGAGCTGTCCGACGCGATAACCGTCCTTCTCGCGACCTATGACCCCGAGGTGCTAGCGGTGGAGCGCGTATTCAGCCAGCACAACGTCCGGACCGTCATAGGCACCGGTCAGGCCGCGGGCGTAGCCATCCTGGCGGCAACTCGTGCGGAGGTCCCGGTCGCGATGTACACGCCTAGTGAGGTCAAGGCCGCAGTCACTGGATCGGGAAGCGCCGACAAGGCCCAGGTGACCGCAATGGTCACCCGCTTGCTCACCCTGCCCGAGCCGCCGCGTCCAGCCGATGCCGCCGACGCGTTGGCCCTGGCCATTTGTCATGCCTGGCGCGGCGCGGCGTTGCGGCGTCGCACACTGGCCAGCACCGGGAGGCCCGGCGCGCTGCCGCCCGGAGCTTGGGGAGCCGGTCGATGATCGCCCACCTCAGCGGTGTGGTCAGTGCCGTGGGGCCCGACCAGGTGGTCATCGACGTCGGGGGAGCCGGCCTGGCGGTCTCGTGCACACCGAGCACCCTGGCCACCCTGCGCATCGGTACCACCGCGCGGTTGGCCACGAGCCTGGTGGTGCGCGAGGACTCGCTGACTCTGTACGGCTTCGTCGACGATGACGAGCGGGGTCTTTTCGAGCTGCTGCAGACAGCCAGTGGCGTAGGGCCGCGGTTGGCTCAGGCGGTCCTGGCCATCCATCGCCCGGCCGCGATCCGCCGGGCGGTGGCCAGCAGCGATCTCGCCGCGCTGACGCAAGTGCCCGGAATCGGCAAGAAGGGCGCCGAGCGGCTGCTCATCGATCTCAAGGATCGACTGGGCGCCGGACCAGAGACCGGGTCCGTCAGCCACGACGACGGATCGGCCACAGTCGCCAGCGAACCTGGCTGGCGACGGTCGTTGATGCAGGCACTGCTCGGGCTCGGCTGGAATCCGCGAGAGGCCGAAGCGGCCCTGCAGGCAGTGACCCCGGAGGCTGAGGATCGGATCGAGCAAGGCAACAGCGTCGACGTGGGCTCCTTGCTGCGGCATGCCCTGTCCGGTCTGGACCGCCTGTGAGCAGTAACAGCGAGGATCTCGCCCCTCGCGGCCAGGATGCGCCGGTCTCCCCGTACGCCGCGGACGAGGATCGCGACATCGAAACCTCGTTGCGCCCACGGCGGCTGGAGGAGTTCATTGGCCAGCCAAAGGTCCGCGCGCAGCTCGACCTACTGCTGGAGAGCGCACGGCGGCGGGCCCGACCTCCAGACCATGTCCTACTCTCCGGGCCTCCGGGTTTGGGCAAGACCAGCCTGGCAATGATCATCGCCGCCGAACTCGGCGCTGTGCTACGGGTCACCAGCGGTCCAGCGATCGAGCGCGCCGGAGACCTCGCCGCGCTGCTGACGAACCTCGGGCCCGGCGACATCGTCTTCATCGATGAGATCCACCGGATCGCCCGACCGGCAGAGGAACTGCTCTACGTGGCGATGGAGGACTTCCGGGTGGACGTTGTGGTCGGCAAAGGTCCTGGTGCCACCGCGATCCCGCTCGAGGTTGCGCCATTCACGCTGGTGGGGGCCACCACGAGGGCCGGCCTGCTGACCGGGCCGCTGCGTGACCGGTTCGGCTTTGTCGGGCACATGGAGTTCTACGATCCGCCAGAACTCGTGGCTGTCCTGCAACGCAGCGCACGATTGCTCGGGGTGGATCTACGCCCAGACGGAGCAGCTGAGCTCGCCGGGCGTTCGCGTGGTACGCCGCGGATCGCCAACCGCCTGCTGCGGCGGGTCCGTGACTTCGCCGAAGTACGCGCCGACGGCATCGTCGACGTGTCGATCGCCCGGGACGGGTTGGCCCTCTTCGACGTCGACGACCTGGGACTGGACCGGTTGGACCAGGCAGTGCTTAGGGCCCTCGTGCAACGCTTCGACGGGGGTCCAGTGGGGATCGCGACCTTGGCCGTCGCGGTGGGAGAGGAGGCGCAGACCGTGGAGGAGGTGTGCGAACCCTTCCTCGTACGGGCCGGCCTGCTGATCCGTACGCCGCGCGGGCGGGTCGCTACCCGCAGGGCCTGGGAACACCTCGAGATCACCCCTACGAATGGCGCAGCTGGGACGGCCGGGGCCGGACCTGGGCCCCCTTCTGCGTCGCCTTCTCTGTTCGACGCCTAGAATGCAGCGGGACGCAGTGATGTGGTGCTCGCCACCATGGGCACGTTCTCCTCGCCGAGGTCGGTTCTCGGCGGCGTCGGACCAGACAGACTCCGAGCAGACAGACCCGAACCAGTGAAGAAAGAGGAGAATAAGACCCGGTGGGCGATCTAGTGCTTTTCCTTCCATTCCTTGCGCTGTTCGGCGTGATCATCTATATGCAGACTCGGCAGCGCAAGAAGATCCAGGCTCGGCAGACCGAGTTGCAAGCCGCCCTCAGCGTCGGTGCACCGATCATGCTCACCTGCGGTCTGTACGGCGACGTCGCCGGCCTCGACGACACCACCGTGGACGTGGAGATCGCTCCCGGCGTGGTTGCGCGATTCGCTCGCGCGGCGGTCCTCGAGATGCGCACGAATGACAGCGTGCTGGACAGCGATGACAGTGACAGTGACAGCGACACCACCAACGACACCACCAACGACACCACCACATCGCGGCCGGCCAAGCCGCTGGCCCACGACGACCCGTCGGCCTGACTCTCACTCACAGAAGCGTCGGTCAGCACGCTGCCGCGTGGACCCGGCCGCACTCCGGTCGGGCGACGCCTCAGATGCTCTGACCTGACCTCAGGAAAGGAAATCCAGCAGTGGCACGTGCGCAGACGCAGATCCGGGGCTACTTCGTCGCCCTCGCGTTGATCATCGCGACGCTCTACGCGCTGGTGTTCTTCACCGGGGACTCGCCGACGCCTCGGCTGGGGCTCGACCTCCGCGGCGGTACGACGGTGACCCTGACCGCGCAAACCGTAGATGGCGCGGCACCGAGTGCCGAAGAAATGGAAACGGCTCGGCAGATCATCGAACGCCGGGTCAACGGCCTGGGGGTGGCCGAAGCCGAGGTGGTCATCGAAGGGGACAACAACATCGTCATCTCGGTCCCTGGTAACGAGGGTGAGCAGGCCCGCTCCTTGGGTACAACGGCCGAACTGCTCTTCCGTCCGGTCGTCGCCGGCCCGGAACCGGTGACCCCTGTGGCGCCGGAGGCGACCACCGATCCTGCCGCGACCACCGATCCTGCGGCCACGACCGATCCTGCCGCGACCACCGATCCTGCGGCGACCACCGATCCTGCCGCGACCACCGATCCTGAGGCCTCCACCGATCCTGAGGCGACTACGGATGGTTCCGCGCCTGCTGC
>Ga0136619_10000736_pt1 | contig 12562 bp, 8 predicted proteins | sample AntDrymUQ3532106_2_FD_104807 | JGI IMG/M metagenome (GOLD analysis project Ga0136619, IMG submission 104807) | Polar desert sand microbial communities from Dry Valleys, Antarctica - metaG UQ353 (21.06) | ecosystem: Environmental > Terrestrial > Soil > Desert | place: Antarctica: Dry Valley...
CGCGACGTCCAGCAGCGCCTCGGCGATGCGCGGGAGTCCCAGGGCGAGGGTGAGTCGCAGGGTCAGGGTGAGGGCCAGGGTCAGGGTGAGGGCCAGGGCCAGGGCCAGGGTGAGGGTGAGGGCCAGGGACAGGGACAGGGACAGGGACAGGGCCAGGGTCAGGGTCAGGGTCAGGGCGGCGGTGGGGGCGGGGGTTCGGGGGCCAACAACCCCGGGTCCGTTCCGGGCGGGAAAGGCAGCGGGGGCAACACCTCGGGGAGCGGCTCGGGCGACGACGACCCCGTGGCCGATCCATCACGCGGCGCCATCTTCGATCCGGCGCCGGGCGCTCACGGCGAGGAGGAGCGGGTCGACCTCGACACCTCGGACCCCACCGGCGAGGCCAGGGGCCGCACCATCGGCGAGGGCCTGCTCAACACCCCGCTGATCCCCTACGCCGACCGCTATCTCGAATACCAGCGGCAGGCGCTCGACGCCCTCGACCGGATGACGGTGCCCCCCAGCATGCAGGATCTCGTACGTCTCTACTTCACGGAGCTCAACCCATGATGAACCCCGAGGAATTCGGCGCCAACGTCGCCTCCGTCGAGGGAGAGATCGGGCGGGTCATCGTCGGCCAGCAGCAACTGGTCCGGTCGGTCCTGATCGGGCTGCTCTGCGAGGGCCACGTCCTGCTCGAGGGCGTACCAGGGTTGGGCAAGACCCTGCTGCTCCGCACCCTCGGCGAGGCGCTCGCCGTCGAGTTCGGCCGGGTCCAGTTCACCCCGGACCTGATGCCGGCAGACATCGTCGGCACCAACGTCCTCTCCGACGGGCGATTCAGCTTCCACGAGGGACCGATCTTCGCCAACCTGGTGCTCGCCGACGAGGTGAACCGGGCCACCCCCAAGACCCAGTCGGCGCTGCTCGAGGCGATGCAGGAGCGCCAGGTCTCGCTGGGTGGGGTCACCCATCCGCTGCCCCGGCCCTTTTTCGTGATGGCCACCCAGAACCCGCTGGAGATGGAGGGCACCTACCCGCTCCCCGAGGCACAGCTCGACCGGTTCCTGCTCAAGGTGCTGGTCCCCTTCCCTGCGGTCGACGAGCTGGTGTCGATCCTGCAGCGCACCACCACCACCGAGGTCGTCGAGGTGAAGCCGCACACCGACCGGGTCACCCTGCAGGAGATGATCGGGATGGTCCGCCAGGTCCCGGCCGCCTCGCATCTGCTCGACTACGCCGCCCGGCTGGTGACCGCCACCCACCCCAACCACTCGGAGGCTCTCCCTGTGGTCAGGGACTACGTCCGGTTCGGGGCGAGCCCCCGCGGCGCCCAGGCGATGGTGCTGGCGGGCAAGGCCCGCGCCCTGATCGACGGCAGGCTCAACCTGTCCGCCGACGACATCCGGCAACTGGCGGCTCCGGCGCTGCGCCATCGCCTGGTGGTGGGATACGAGGCGGTGGCGGACGGGGTGGAGCCGGACGCCATCATCGAAGCCGTCCTCGACGCCCACCCCGCCCCGAACGCCGGGGACTGATGCTGCTCGACGCCGAGCTCCGCTCCCGGCTCGATCGGCTGGCGCTGCGCGGCAAGCGCCGGCTGCGCGGGGTGTGGGGCGGGTCGCACCGCTCGGTGCGGCTCGGGGAGAGCCTCGACTTCGCCGACTACCGCCAGTACAACCAGGGCGACGATTTCCGCCGCATCGACTACAACCTGTGGGCCCGGCTCGGAGTGGTGCTGATCCGGTTGTACGAGGCCGAGGACGAGATGCCGCTGCAGGTGGTGGTCGACAACTCGGCCTCGATGGGCTTCGGCGACAAGTTCCCGACGGCGCAGCGGCTCGCCGCCATGGTCGCCTACCTCGGGCTCGCCTCGGGCGAGCGGGTGCGGCTGGTCACCGTCCCCGCCCCGGACCGCCCGTCCCTGCAGGGACCGTGGGCCCGGCACGTCTCCGCCTGGCCCCGGCTCGAACGATGGCTGGAGCGGCTGGAGCCGGTGGGAGGCACCGATCTTCCGGGGGCGGCCCGGCTGCTCGCCGCCCCCGGTGCCCACCGCGGTCCCGTGGTGCTGATCAGCGACCTGCTCGCCCCCGGATGGGACAACGCCATCGACGTCATCGGGGCGGTCGGTGGCGGAGTCGTGGTCCAGGTGCTCGGCCCCGACGAGCTCGAACCTCCCCTCTCGGGGGACCTCACCCTGCGCGACGCCGAGACCGGGGAGGAGGTGCGGGTGTCGATGGGCCAGGCGGTGCTGGAGCGCTACCGCACCAGGGCCGCCGGGTTCGTCGCCGACGCCGCCCGCCGGGCGCATCGGTCGGGGATGGACCACGTGCTGGTCACCGCCCGCCCGGGGGCGATCGACCAGGCGCTGCGGTCGATGGTTGGGGAGGGCTGGGTGCGATGAGCCTGCTGGCGCCGCTCGGTCTTGCCCTGGCCGCCCTCACGATTCCCCTGGTGGCGCTCTACATGCTGCGGTCGCGGCGCAGCGGGGTCGAGGTGTCGAGCATCCGCTTGTGGGAGGGGGAGGAGGAGGTGGTCTCGTCCTCGGTGCCGTGGAAGCGGCTGGAGCTCACCGCGGCGCTGCTGCTCCAACTGCTGGCCCTCGCCCTGTTCGCCCTGGTGCTGGCCCGGCCCTTCTTCCGGGAGGCCACCCTGCTCGGCCCCCACACCGTGCTCGTCGTCGACACCTCAGGATCGATGGCGCAGGCGGGCCGCATCGACGCCGCCCGCACCGAGCTGGTCGAGCTGGTGAGGGAGGCGTCGACCGACAAGGTGGTCTCCATCGTCGAGGCCGGGCCCCGGGCCAGGGTGCTCGCCGCCTTCTCCCGGGACGCCGGCACCCTCACCGAGTTCGCATCGGGGATCGAGGCCGGGGGAGGAGCCTCCGATCTGGAGGGGGCGATCCGCCTGGCCCGGGGGCTGGCCACCCCGGACCGTCCCACCACCATGCTGATCCTCAGCGACGGCGGGGTCGAGGGCACCGTGACCGAACCGGTCACCGACGCCCGCCATCTCCGCTTCGACACCGTCGACGACAATCTGGCCATCACCGGGTTCGGGACCGGCACCATCGGGGAAGGCGTCGCCCGGGTGTTCGTCGAGGTCGCCTCATTCTCGGGGAGCCCGGTGACCGCCTCGGTGGCGGTCACGGTGGATGGTCTCGACGTCGGCACCGTCGTCCTCGAACTTGCCCCTGGAGAGAGCGGGCGCCGGCTCTTCCCCATCGACGCCGGTCCCGGCCAGGTGGTCGAGGCCGCGCTCCTCGGCGGGCCGGACGGCAACCCGCTCGACGACACCGCCTCGCTGGTGCTGGGCGGAGCGGCCCGACTGGTGGTGGCCACCACCGGCGAGGGATCCCCCTTCCTCGACGCCCTGCTCGCCGCCACCCCGGGGGTGGTCCGACCGGTGGGCACCCCTCCCGACATCGTGGTGATGGACGGCGGTGACGCCTCCACCATCGACCGGCCCACCTGGGTGATCCGGCCCGAGACGGTGCCCGATGGCGTCGACATCATGGGCAGGCTCGACAACCCCGTGATCACCTTCACCCTGCCGGGCGAGCCGCTGCTGGAAGGGCTCGACCTGTCGACGGTGGCCATCGCCGAGGCCGACATCGTTTCGGCCGAAGGATGGATCCCCATCGTGGCCGCAGGCGACGTGCCCTTGGTGCTGCTCGGCGATGTCGACGGGCACCGGGTGGTCTATTTCACCTTCGACCCGGTGCGGTCCAACCTCCCCGTCCAGGTGACCTTCCCGGTGCTAGGGGCGCGGCTGATCGACTGGCTGGCGGGGAGCAGGATCGGCGCCGAGGCGATTGCCGACGCCGGCGTCCCCATCGTGGTGGCGCCCCCGGCGGGAGCATCCACGGTCATCACCACCCCGGCGGGGGAGATGGTCGAGCTCGACGACCAGGTACTCGAGTACGCCCGCACCGAGCAGCCGGGCATCTACGAGGTGTTGTACCTCGACCCGGACGGAGAACGGGTCGGGGGGGCGCTCGCCACCCGGCGCTTTGTGGTTGCCGAGTCGGCGGCGACCCCGAGGGACATCGCCGTCACCGAGCCGGAGCGGGTCGCCCTCGGCGACGCCACCCTGATCCGGGAGTGGGCGCCGCTGATGCTTGGGCTGCTGCTGGTGCTGGTGCTGGTCGAGTGGTGGGTCGCCTTCGGGCGGCCCCGCCCATGGCGGAGGTCGGCGACCGCATGACCTTCGAGGCTCCGTGGCTGTTGGTGCTCTTCCCGCCCGCCGCCGCCGTTGTGTGGGTGGTGGCGAGGAGGGGCCACCGGGTGGTGCCGGTCCGGCAGCAGCGGATGGCGGTGATCATCCGGTTGATCGGGATCGCCCTGCTGGTGCTGGCCCTGGCCCAGCCGGTGGTGGTCACCGGGTCGTCGGCGAGGAGCGTGGTGTTCCTGGTCGACCGGTCCGCCTCGATCACGTCGTCGATCGTCACCGCCCAGGACGCCTACATCGCCGCCGCCCTCGAGGAGGCGGGGGAGACCGACCGGACCGCCATCGCCGTGTTCGGGCGGGATGTCCGGCTCGACTCCGCCCTGTCGGCGGATGCCACCGCCCGCCCCATCCGCACCGTGGTCGCATCGGATGCCACCGACCTGGCGACCGCGCTGCGGGCGACCGCCGCCGTGCTGCCCACCGAGGGATCGCGCCGCATCGTGGTCCTCACCGATGGGGTCGAGACCGTGGGCTCGGCCCGGTCGGTGATCGGCGAGCTGGCCGACGCCGGCATCGCGGTCGACACCGTGGTCCTCGAGGGTGGGCTGTCGTCCGACGCCCAGATCGCCTCGGTCGACGCCCCGGTCACCGCCCGCCGGGGAGACGACGTCCCGGTGCGGGTCGAGGTCCGCTCCAACGGCTCCGGCCCGGCCACGGTGACCGTCGACGCCGGCGGGGAGCAGCAGACGGTGGAGGTCGATCTGGTGCCGGGGGTCAACCAGATCGACGTCACCGTGCCCGCGGTCGAGCCCGGCGTGCTCGCCGTCGACGCCACGGTGGACGCCTCCTTCGACACCATCGCCGAGAACGACCTGGGCCAGGCCCTGGTCCATGTCATCGGGCCCGCCCAGGTGGCGGTGGTGGAGGGCCGTCTGGGTGAGGGCGACGACGTGGCTCGGGCGCTCGAGGCGGGCGGGATCGGCACCGAGATGCTCACCGCCATCCCCTCCGCCGACCTGCTCCTCCGCTACGACGGCCTCGTGCTGGTCAACGTCCCGGCGCCGCCCGACACCGTCGCCGCCGACCTGGCCGCCTTCGTTGAGGACCTGGGCCGGGGCCTGGTGGTGATCGGAGGCGACCAGTCGTACGGGCTGGGCGGCTACCAGGACACCGATCTCGAGGCGCTGCTCCCGGTTACCAGCCACCCCGACGACCTGATCCGCCGCCAACCCATCGCCGAGGTGCTGGTGATCGACACCTCGGGGTCGATGGCGGCGTGCCACTGCGACGGGGTGAGCGAGCACGACCCGTCGATGGCGGGCGGGATCAACAAGACCGACATCTCCCGGGCAGGCGCCGGGCTCGCAATCGACGCCCTCTCCGACACCGACCGGGTGGGGGTCCTGGCCTTCACCTCGGGGAGCCGCTGGGCGCTTCCCCTGGACACCAAGCCGGGGAGCACCGAGGTGGCGCAGGCCCTGGCCAGCCTGGTCCCCGCCGGCGACACCGAGATCTCGCCTGCGCTGCGCGAGGCGCTGGCCGTGCTCCGGGAAGCCCCCGAGGAGATCAAGCACATGGTGCTGTTCACCGACGGCTGGGGCGACGATCCCGATCTGCTCGCCGCCGCCGAGGAGATCGCCGGGGCTGGGATCACGCTGTCGGTGGTGGGGACGGGCGAGGGGACCGGGGAGCAACTGCGCCGGGCGGCGGCTGTGGGCGGGGGCCGCTTCTACGCCGGGGCGGATCTCAACTCGGTGCCCGAGGTGTTCGCCGAGGAGACGTTGCGGGTGGCCCGGCCGCTGGTGGCGGAGGGGTCGTTCCTGCCGGCGTTGGGGGCGGTGTCGCAGGTGACATCGGGGATGACCTCGGCGCCGCCGCTGGGCGGCTACATCCTGGCCCGCCCCAAGCCGACCTCGGCGGTGGTGCTGGAGATCGGTCCCGGCGATCCGCTGCTGGCGAGCTGGCAGCGGGGGCTCGGTCGGGTCACGGCGTGGACCTCGGACGCCACCACCCGCTGGTCGGCGGACTGGGTCGCCTGGGAGGGGTTCGTCGACTTCTGGGGCAGGGTGGTGGGCGATGTCCTGCCCGCCGGCCGGGAGACCCCGCCCGAGGTCAGGCTGGACGGTGGCAGGCTGCAGGTCACCTACCGGGCCGACGTCTCCCTCGATGCGGTGGCGGTGGCCCAGGTGCGTGACGCCTCCGGCCGGGTCACCGCGGTGCCGATGCAGCGGGTGTCCGAGGACCGGTTCGAGGTCTCGGTGCCGATGCCGCAGACCGGCGCCTACTGGGTGGCGGTGCGGGTGGACGGCCCCGACGGTCTGGTCGCCTCGGGGAGCAGCGGGGTGGTGGCCGCCTACGCCGACGAGTTCGCCTTCCGCGATCCCGACCCGACCCTGGCCACCGACATCGCCGACCGCACCGGCGGGCGGGTCGATCCCGACCCGGCGGCGGTGTACGAGGCGGCCCCCAGCCGGGGCGATGCCGGGCTGGAGCTGTGGCCGTGGCTCACCGGGTTGGCGCTGGCCCTGTTCCTGGTCGACGTCGCCCTGCGCCGGCTGGTGGTCCGCAGGGGCGACCTCACCGAGTGGAAGCGGGTCGTGGTCCCTACGGCCCCTCAGCCGGTCAAGCCGGTGGCCAAACCCCCGATGGGTGCGCCGGAGGAGACCCGACCCGAGAGCGACATCCTCCCCGAAGAGGAGACCCTGGCCCAGTTGCTCCGCCGCAAGCGCCAGTAGCCGACCGCGGCACGCCACGCGAACTTTGACACAGCATGCGAACTTTGAGCGCCTAACACCGCCAAGCAGTGTGAGACGCTCAAAGTTCACGAAGGCGAGTAGGCGACTGCGGCACAGCATGCGAACTTTGAGCGCGTGACACCGCCGAGCAGTATGAGACGCTCAAAGTTCGCTTCGGTGAGCACCCTCAGACCGCGACCACGTCGGATGAGAGCCCGAGTCGGGCTAGGTCGGCGCGGATCTCGTCGAGGTAGATCGGGTTCATGGCCACCACCAGATCCGGGCGGAGATCGACCAGCTCGGCGGGGGCGACCACCCGGTGGCCGGTGCCGGCCATGAACCTGCCCTGCTTGTGCGGGTTGATGTCGACGACGGCGGCGATTGGGGCGTCGACGGCGGCGAGGAAGGCGACCCCCTTCGACCCACCGCCCCAGACGACGGTCGTCCCGCCCGCCTCGGCCACCGCCCGAACCCGTGCGGTCCAGTCACGGGTGATGCCGGCGTACCCGGCGGCGAACCGATCCACCCCGGTGGAGGTGGCGGCGATGTCCTCCCTCGACCAACCGTCGCCCGACCCATCCACCGGGCGGGCCTCGAGCAGCAGGTACTGGTCTTCGTAGGCGTAGCGGACGTCGTCGACCTCGAACCCGCAGGCGGCGAACAGCCGGGCCAGCGACCCGGCGGTGAAGTAGGAGCAGTGCTCGTAGTAGACGTCCCAGAAGGCGACCTCGTCGAGCACCCTGGTGGTGTCGGGCAGCTCGAACAGCACCGCGGTGTCGAGCCGGTTCCCGATCGAGCGGCGCACCAGCCGGACGAAGTCGCCCACGGGGGCGATGTGCTCCAGCGTGTGCCGGCACACAACGGCGTCGGCTTCGATCGGCCCGAAGCGGGGGTCGAAGGTGTCGACGATCCAGGTGAGGGTCCCGTCCCAACGGGGGTCGATCCGCTCCGGGTGGACCCCGGGGTCGATCCCGATCCCGCGCCCGATGCCCGCCTCGGCCATCATCACCAGGAACTCACCCTTGCCGCACCCGATCTCGACCACGGTCCCGCCGGTGAGCCCGTGGCGGTCCACCCAGTCGGAGGCCAGCGTCCGGGCGAACTCCTGGAATCGGGGCGAGTACGCCTGGGTCTCCTCGTACCGCTTCGAGTACTCGGTCAGGGCAGGGTCGAAGACGGTGTTGGCGATGAACCCGCACCCGGGGCAGAAGCCGAGCCGCAGCGACCCGGTGGGGGAGTGGCGTGCCTCGTCCTCGTCGTCGACCAGCAGGCAGCTGTTGGTGGGAACACCGTCCTGGGTGTGGAACGACTCCAGCCCGGCGGCCCCGCAGGCGGGGCACACCAGCGAGGTGGCGGTGCGGGTCACGGCAGGATCCGCGGCTCGGGCACGGGGAGGATCATGCGGCCCCCGCCGGCCAGGTAGCCGGCCTGCTGCTCGGCGATCTCCTTGGCGAAGTTCCACGCCAGCAGCAGCAGGTAGTCGGGGCGCCGCTCGGTCAGCACGCCCGGGTCGAGGATCGGCTGGTGGGTGCCGGGCATGTGCCGCCCCTGCTTGTACCGGTTGCGGTCGACCACGTAGCTGACCAGCTCGGTGCCCAGCGCGGCGTAGTTGAGCATGGTGGCCCCCTTGGCCGCCGCTCCGTAGCCGGCCACGGTGGCGCCGTCGGCGACCAGCCCGGCGATCAGCGCCCGGAGCTCGGCGGCCACCCGCTCCACCCGCTCCCCGAACCGGGTGTAGTAGCCGAACCGGTCGAGCCCGGTCTCCCGCTCCAGCTCGAGGTACTCGACCAACCGGGACGACGGATCGTCATGGTGGCCGATGTACCAGCGAAGGGTCCCGCCGTGCAGCTCGGGGAAGTGCTCGACGTCGTTGAGGTGCAGCCGGTGCCGCCGCATCAGCCGGTCGATCGAGGTGCACGAGTAGTAGCAGTGGTGCTCGTGGTAGATGGTGTCGAACTGGACGTCGTCGATCAGCGTCTTCACCCACGGGTTCTCCACCGTGATCAGCCCGTCGTCGGCCAGCAGGATCGCCATCCCGTCGACGAAGTCGTTGAGCGCCGGGACGTGAGCGAGCACGTTGTTGGCGACGATCACGTCGGCCACCGAGCCGTCCTGGCGGAGCGCCTCGGCCAGGTCGGCCCCGAAGAAGGCGTCGATGGTGGCCACCCCGGCGGCGGTGGCGGCCGCCGCCTGGTCGGGAGCCGGATCGATCCCCAGCACCGGGACGCCGGCGGCGACGAAGTTCTCCAGCATGTACCCGTCGTTGCTACCGATCTCGACCACCAGCGAGTCCGGTCCCAGCCCGCGCTGGGCGACGAGCCGGGCGGCGTGGCGGCGGCCATGCTCGACCACCGCATCCGAGAACGACGAGAAGTAGAGGTAGTTGTCGACGAACAGCTTCTGCGGCGGCACCTCTTCGAGGATCTGGACCAGGGCGCACTCCGGGCAGAAGGCCACCTCCAGCCGATAACGGTCCTCGGGGGCGTCGAGCCGTTCGGCGACGACCAGGGCGTCGGCCAGCGGGGTCACCCCGAGGTCGAGGAAGGTCCGGAGGTCGAGCCCGCCGCACGATCGGCAGGGCACCGGGGTCGCCGCGCTCACCAGGTCGCCGTCATGTACCCGAAGGCGGACGACCCGACAAGCGGCGCAGATCGGGGCCGAGCATCCCTTGGTCGATCATCCCCAGGACGTGGCGGATCCGCTGATAGCGCGACCCTTCGAGCTGTTCAAGGGTGACGCCATCGGAGATATATGCCTCGGCGAGCTGCTCGATGCCCTTGCGCACCGTCCACCGGGGGCGGGCGGCGGGGAACGTCGTCTCCAGCTTGGTGCAGTCCACCCGGTGGCTGCGGGGGTCGTCGAACGCACCGTCGGAGAGGGTGACCACCGAGCCGTCCACCACCTCCTCCACCATCGACGCCACCGAGGCGATCCGGTAGTTCTCGTCGGTGGCGCCGACGTTGAACACCTGGTCGTGGATCATGGAGCGGTCGGCCTCCATCAGCACCAGGAAGGCCATGGCGATGTCCTCGACGTGGATCAGCGGCCGCCACGACGAGCCGTCGCTCTTCAGCAACACCTGGCCCGTGGTGACGGCGTACCCGGTGAGGTTGTTGACCACCAGGTCGCCACGCAGCCGGGGCGACACCCCGTATGCGGTGGCGATGCGCAGGTAGGTGGGGCTGAAGTCGTCGCCGGCGAGCCGGGCGATGCCTTCCTCGGCTCTTGCCTTGGAGACGCCGTAGGGGGTCAGCGGGTTCAAGCCGCCGCCCTCGTCGATGGGGTCGTCCCCCTGCACGCCGTACAGGCTGCACGACGACGAGAACAGGAACCGGGGGACCCCGGCCGCCTTCGCCGCCTCGGCCAGCCGGACCGTGGCATGGTGGTTGATGTCGAGGGTGACCGCGGGGCTCAGATCGCCGAGCGGGTCGTTGGAGATCCCGGCGAGGTGGATCACGGCGTCGAACCCGGCGAGATCCCCGGCACCGACATCGCGCACGTCGAGCCGGACCGCAGGGGGGTCGACGGTGTCCGGTCCGAAGACGCACGACGCGAACAGGTAGCTGTCCAGCCCCACCACCTCGTGCCCCGCCTGGCGGAGGACGGGAACCAGGACGGTGCCGATGTAGCCATCGTGCCCGGTGACCAGCACCTTCAACGGGTCACCACACCTTCCACGGCGGGTCGTCCTCCCACATCCGCTCCAGCAGGTTCCTGTCCCGCAGGGTGTCCATGCACTGCCAGAAGCCGGGATGCCGGTAGGCCATCAGCTGGCCGTCGGCCGCCAGCTTCTGCAGCGGCTCCCGCTCGAACATCACCCGGTCGCCGCCGATGTACCCGGCCACCTCCGGCTCGAGCACGAAGAAGGCGCCGTTGATCCAACCCTCACCGGTCTGCGGTTTCTCGTCGAACTGGACGACCTGGTCTCGTTCGATCTCGAGGTGCCCGAAGCGGGCCGGGGGGCGCACCGCGGTCAGCGTCGCCAGCCGGCCGTGGCTGCGGTGGAAGTCGACGAGGGCGTTGAGGTCGACGTCGGACAGCCCGTCCCCCCAGGTGACCAGGCAGGTGTCGTCACCCAGGTGGGGGAGCAGCCGCTTGATCCTGCCCCCGGTCCCGGTCTCCAGCCCGGTCTCGATGAGGGAGACCTTCCAGTGGCGATGCTCGTCCCCGTCGCCAGGGGTGAGGTTGCGGTTGCCCAGGTCGAGGTGCAGGTCCCCCTCCAGCGATGCGTAGTCGACGAACCAACGCTTGATGTAATCGCCCTTGTATCCGAGGGCGACGGCGAACTCGGTGAACCCGAAGTGCTCGTAGTAGCGCATGATGTGCCACAGGATCGGCCGTCCACCGATCTCCACCATCGGCTTGGGGAGCCGCTCGGTCTCCTCGGACAGCCTGGTCCCCAACCCCCCGGCGAGGATGCCCACCTTCACCTGCCACCCCCGTGCGATCCTGCTGGTCGGCACCGTTCGGTGCCGTGTCCCCCATTGTGGCCGACCCGGGCGGCATGGGCATAAGCCGAGCGACCCAGATTCGGACTCATCGGATTCAGCCGCCGCCGGCCTCGGTGGCGGGAAGGATGTTCTCCAGGGCCTTGTCGAGGTCGTTGTTGGTGACCTCGATGGCCTTGGAATCACGGCGGAGCGCCTGGAGGGCGGCCTCCCGCATCATCCCGGACAGATCGGCGAACGAGTAGCCCTCGGTGGCCTCGACCAACCGGTCGATCGAAACGTCCCCGGCGAAGGGGATGTCGCCGATGTCGAAGAAGGCCCTGCGGGCGGATGCCTCGGGTAGCCCGAGGTAGAGGTGGGTCTCCAGCCGGCCCGCCCTGATCAGGGCGGGATCGACCAGGTCACGCCGGTTGGTGGCGCCGATGACGAAGACGTTCCCCCGCTCGGTGACCCCGTCCATCTCGGTGAGCAATGCCGCCACCACCGAGTCGGTGACGTTGTTGGTGGACCTGCCCCTGACCGGTGCCAGGGCATCGATCTCGTCGAAGAACAGGATCGAGGGCGCCACCGCCCGGGCCCTGGCGAAGATCTCCCGCACCGCCCGCTCGGATTCGCCCACCCACTTGTCGAGCAGCTCGGCGCCCTTGACCGTGAAGAAGGCTGCCCCCGCCTCGTGGGCCAATGCCCGGATGACGAAGGTCTTGCCGGTTCCGGGGGGGCCGTAGAGGAGGATGCCCCGCGGCGGCTCGATCCCCAACCGGGAGAAGCGCTCCGGCTCTCGCATCTGCCAGATGACGCTCTCGGTGAGCCGCTGCTTCACCTCCTCGAGGTTGGCCACCTGCTCGAACCCGCTGGTGGGCATCTCGCCCAGCCCGGTGCTCCCCAGCGACGGGGTGATCTCGCCGATGGCGCCGAGCAGGTGGTCCTGGGTGAGGGTCCCGGCGTTGGTGGCGATCATCGCCGATGCCTGGACAACGGCGGCGAGGACGTCGGCTCCGGAAAAGCCGGCGCTGCGGTTGGCCAGCTGGCCGTAGTCGAGGTCGTCCCCGGTGGGCACCCTGCGCAGCGCCGCCTCGAACAGCAACGCCCGCCTGGCGGTGTCGGGGGGAGGGATGGTCAGGGTGCGGGGGAGCAGCGGGCTCGAGGTGATCGCCTCGGGGAGCCTGGTCGCCGACGAGGTACCGAGCACGCAGGCGAGACGGGGTTTCTCGGCGACGGTGTCGAGGAACC
>Ga0136619_10000737_pt1 | contig 12550 bp, 12 predicted proteins | sample AntDrymUQ3532106_2_FD_104807 | JGI IMG/M metagenome (GOLD analysis project Ga0136619, IMG submission 104807) | Polar desert sand microbial communities from Dry Valleys, Antarctica - metaG UQ353 (21.06) | ecosystem: Environmental > Terrestrial > Soil > Desert | place: Antarctica: Dry Valley...
CGGCGATGAACGGCTGGCTGTCGGTGACGTCGGTCAGCAGTTCCACCTGGCCTGCCGAGAACTCGGCTTCCATGCCGCACAGCGACTCGGCGAGGTCGCTGTCGCCCAGCAGGCCACCGGGATGCTGGGCGGCCCTTTCGCAGGCCAGGCGGTCGCTCACCCACTGCGCGGCAGCGTCGGCGGCTCCCTGCTCCGGCGGGTACAAACCATTGATGGAGCCCTCAGTGTAGGCGACCCGCCAGCCGTCGGACTCCGGGTGCGCTGCCCAGGTGGCGTTCGCGCGAGCCGGGACGAGCCCGACGAACTCGTCCAGCGTCGAGCGCAGCCGCAGTGCCGTGGTGGCTTGAACACCATCGTCGATCTCGCGCAAGCCCTTCAGGCGGTAGCCCGTGATAGGCGGCAGGTCGGCATGCGCCGCGATCCAGCCTTCCCGGCCACCGAAGTCCTCTTGGTCCTGCGCCGACAAGAAGGCATAGGACCTTGCGAAGTCTCCCGCCACTTCGGCGTCGAGGAACCCGGTGACGGCGTCGCGGGCCCGTGCCGCGACGGCCGGTGGTGGCTCCCGCTTCGCAGCGCCCGCGCCTGCGTCTGCTGTTGCACCGCCGGTCTGGGCCGGGACGGGCAGTTCGGTGGCCGACGACACCGGATCGGCCTGCGGTGACCGCGGCCGAGCGATCCAGCTGGCCAGGGCAACTCCCAGGAGCAGTCCCACGATCAGGACGCCGATCGTGCGTACGGTGCCCGTCGTCCTCGGTCCAGTCGTTGGCAATCCGCACTCCTCGTGTCGAGGTCTTGTGTCCTACCGCTGCGCTACATGAGGACGGCCCAGCGCGTGCGCCCCCGCACACGACGCGCAGGCCAGCCCGGCGGCCGTGGTGGCCGTCGAGACTCGCCTGCCCGATGCTGATTCCCCCTCTGCCGTTCGCCCCGGTTCGTCGCTAACGGCCCGAGGTGTTGGTACGCCGGCGATCGAACCGAGCCGGAAGTCGTGCTGCTGGCGGTTGTCAGCTTGTCGCATTGGCCACCTGCAAGGCCATCCCAGAAACCTGGGGGATGGTACGACACCCCCAAGTGGTGTGCCGGTTGGGGCGCTGCGCGCAGATTCCCTCTTGATGCAGCGAAGCGGTGGGCACATTCCCGTCCTCATGTAGCGAAGCGGTAGGCCACATTTCCGGTACTGCGGTGCCGCTCATGGCGGTAGGGTCATGGAGGTGGGGGCAACGGGGGTGAGTTGTGGGGGCAACGGGGGTGAGTTGTTGGAACGAGCTTGCGGCGCTGTGTGCCCGCCGGCCGGAGGCTGCTGCCTTGCGTCTGGCCGCGCTGGGGTGCCTGGACGGTACCTTGGACTTCGACGCGGCCTGCATCGGCACGCTTGACCCTTCCAGTGGCGTGGTGACCAGCGTCGTCACCCACGGCCTGCCTGCCGTGCGCGCCTGGCGCTTCCTAGAGGCGCAGTCACCGGGCAGCGCCGGCTGGTCGACGGCGCGCCTGCAGCTGGTGGCTGATGGCGTGGCCTGGGGAGCCATGGTGTTGCTGCGCCGACCGGGTCGAGACGAGTTCGCCGCGCGGGAGGCCGCGACCCTGGCGACCGCTGGTCCCTTGCTGGCGGCGGCACTGCGCGACGCGGCACCAGGACCGGAGTGGGAAGGCGAGCTGGTCAACCGACCGGGCACCCTCGTCGTCGGCGGGGACGGTCTGCCGACGGGCATGACCAACACTGCTCGTCACCTGTTGCGCGAGCTGGCTGGACTCGACGAGCCGTCCCCCGGTGTGCTGCCAACCGTCGTCAGTGTCGTGGCCTCGCGGGCCCGTGAACGCGGCCACCCTGTCAGAGCCCGGGTGCTCAGCCTCGGTCGGCGCTACCTGGCTGTGACCGCCGAGTGCCTACCCGGCAAAGGCCCCAGGGGCAACGTCGCCGTCGTGGTGGAGCCAGCCCGGCCCGAGGAGATCGCGGCGGCAATGCTGTACACGGTGCCCATCACGCCCCGCGAACGCTCGGTGGCGGCGCTGGTCATGCAAGGGCGGTCCACCGCGGAGATGGCCATGGCCTTGGGCATCAGCAAGTGGACGGTCCAAGACCACCTCAAGGTGATCTTCGACCGGCTGGGAGTGCGCAGCCGCCGGGAGCTGGTGAGCCACCTGCGAGGCGTCTCGCGCTCAAGTAGCGGGAACGCACCGATCTAACGTGCCGTGTCGGGACGGTGGCGCCGGGGCTCGTCCCCCTCCTCGACGGCGTCGAGCAGGATCACCGCGTGGTCCCGAGCTTCGCTGGTCAGCACCGGTGGGGTCGAAGGCAGCTCGGCGAACAGGTCGAGCAACTCGGCGATACGCAGCGCAGTGCCGGCATCGAGGGTCACAGCCATCAGGTCCTCCTGGTCTCAGCCAGCCACCTTCCCATCCCGACTACGCTGCACGCATGTTGTCCCGCCAGCTGGTGCAGTCCGGGTCGCCGTACGAGCCACGTGTGGGGTTCAGCCGCGCGGTGCGTGTTGGCGATCGAATCCTGGTCGCGGGCACCGCGCCGGTCCAGCCCGATGGGGGGTGCGACCCCGACCCCGGTGCGCAGGCCGAGCGCTGTTGGGCGATCGTGGCCGAGGCGCTGGCCGCCGCGGGCACGGGCATCGAGCAGGTCGTGCGCACGCGGATGTACCTGACCGACGCCACCGATGTCGAGGCCATCGGCGCGGTGCACGCCGCGGTTTTCGGTGACGTCCGACCCGCCGCGACCATGGTGGTGGTGGCTGCCCTCATCGATCCCCGGTGGCGGATTGAAGTCGAGGCCGAGGCCGTGGTCGACTCCGCCGACGGCGCCAATTGACGTCGTTGGGCGCGGCCGCCCAATCCCCGGGGCCATTCGGCGCTTCGAAGTGCTACGATCTGCTACAGCCCGGCAAAGAGACAAAGAGACACCGAGTGCCCCGGCAGATGGAGACCGAGTGCTATGGCGACCACCATCGCGCAGCGCGACCTACGCAACGACAGCGCCGACATCCTGCGCCGTGTGGAGGCCGGCGAGGAGTTCATCGTGACCCGCAACGGCACTCCGGTGGCGGAACTCCGCCCGGCCGCTCGCCGACGGGGGGTGTCTCGGCAGCAACTGACCGAGGCGTTTAAGGGTGTACCCACCGTCGACCTGCAGCAACTTCGGACAGATCTCGACAAGAGCGTTGACCCCACGATGCGTGATCCCTGGCAAGCGCGTGGCTGAAGGGGCGCCGACCCGAGGACTGCTTGACACCTCCGTCCTCGTTGAACTTGGCCAGGGCATCGACGATCCCGCGGCGCTGCTGCCAGAACGAACGGACATCTCGGCGATTGCGCTGGCGGAGCTGTCGGCCGGACCGCTGCTGACCGACGATCCCGATGAGCGCGGCCGTCGGCTGCAGCTCCTCCAGCGCGTGCAGGCGACGTTCGACCCCCTGCCTTTCGACGACCGGTGTGCCGCCGCCTACGCTCGCGTGGTCGCTACCACCCGGGAGTCCGGCCGGTCCCACCGCAGCCGCGTTGCCGACCTCCTCATCGCGGCGACCGCACTCGCCCACCAACTGCCGCTCTACACACGCAACCCCGATGACGTCGCGCATCTGGCCGGAACGTTGGACGTCGTAGCGGTCTGACTGGCGTTCCCGGCCATCGCTACACCGCCGCGAGGGCGATGACGCGCGCGTCGGAGCCGTTCGCCGTCTTGACCACCTCGATGCCGGCGGTGATGCGTTCCCGCAGCGCCCCGACATGGCTGATGATCCCGACCAGGCGGCCGCCCTCGCGGAGCCGGTCGAGTTCGGCCAGGGCCTGTTCGAGCGCTTCGGCATCCAGCGCGCCGAAGCCCTCGTCGACGAACAGCGTGTCCAGGTGCACACCACCGGCGTGGCGTCCGACCACGTCCGCCACGCCCAACGCCAGCGCCAGTGACGCTTGGAATGTCTCGCCGCCCGAAAGGGTGGAGGGGTCACGCTCGGTGCCGGTGTAGGCGTCGGAGACGATGATCCCCAGCCCCGAGGCACCACCCCCCTTGACTCGGGCGTCGCTGTGACGCAGGGCGTAGCGGCCGCCCGTCATCGCCAGCAGGCGCACCGAGGCCGCCTCGGTGATCTCCTCCAGATAGGAGGCGAGCACGTAGCGCTCCAGCGACATCCGTAGCGGGTTGCCGGTGCCGTTACAGACGTCGGCCAGGTGACGGAGGCGATCGGACTCCTCCAGCGCGGGTCTCAGCCGTTGCGATGCGTCCGCGTGCTGGGCCGCGAGCCGGGACAGCTCCTCGGCCGCGCCCGACACCGCGCCGTGGCGGCGGTGCGCGGCGCCGACCGCGTCGTCGAGCTCCCGGCAGACGGCCCGCAGTGTCTCCAGATCCGGCGGATCTTCGGCAGGACCGAGATCGACAAGCTGTTGACGGGCAGCGCGGCGGTCCTCGCCGTGGGCGGCGACCTGGCTCCGCAGGTGGTCGACCGCGTCGTCGCCGAGCAGCGCCGCACGGGCCTGGTCGGCGTCATCGAAGCTGCGCTCGACCAGCAGCCCGGCCAAGCGACGAGCGCACGACGAGGCATCGGCCTTTGCGGCGCTGTGCTTGACGGCCAGCGCGGTGATGGCCTCGACGGCGGACAGCAGCTGCGCGACCTGCTCGGCAGCGCCGCGCGGGTCCGGGTCGCCTGGAAGGTCACGACGCAACGCCTCGGCTTGCGCTGCCACGGCGGCCTCGGCCGCGTGCTGGCGACCGCGTGCCGCGGCGCTGCCGGTTCGCGCGTCGCTGGCCTCGCTGCGTGCCTGCTGCAGCTGCTGGTCCAGGTCCTCGATGCGATCGCTGAGGCCGGCGGCACGGCTGGCGAGATCTCGGTCTGCTTCGAGGTCCGCCGCGGCGGTGGCCGCCTGCCGTCGCGCCGCGGCCGGGTCGTCGGCGGCGGCACCGGCTACGGCCGTCCTGGCGGCCAAGGCCCGGTCACTGGCGGCGACGACCTCGGCGACCCGGTTCGCGACCTGGCGACTGCGCGACGCTAGGGCGGCGGCAACATGAATCTGGTAGTCGTCGATGCCACCGATGCGGTCGCCTGCGGGCGCCGGGTGCGTCGTGGAACCGCAGACGCTGCAGGCCACGCCGTCGACCAGGGCGGCGGCCAGTTCGCCGGCCATCCCGTCGATCCGTCGCTGGAGCAGCTCCAGGTGCCGCTCGTTGGCGTCGGTGGCCTCGGCCTGGGCGTCGCTGAGCTCTTCCAGCGCCGCCGCGTGCCGGCGTCGCAGGCCGACCAACTCGGCGGCGGCGGCCGCGGCGGCTTGCAACTGCTGCACCTGTGCCCCCCTCGCCGCGCTGCGGTCGGTCGCGCGCCGGGCGGCGTCGTGGTCGCTTACAGCCCCGGCCAGCCCCCCTTCAAGGCGCAAGGGGGCGGCGTCGAGTTCCTCGCACCGTGCCTGCAAGTCGTCGGCGTCGCGGGCGGCCGCCACCGCCGCGGTTCGTGCCTGTTGCAGCGCCTCGTGGCGCCGCAACAGCGCCTCGATGTGCGTCGCGGCGTCGCGGACGGCATCGCGTGCAGCCCCGGCGCCGTCGACGCTGATGCCTTCCGGACGCGTGAGCGCCGCCAGCGAGTCACACAGGTCGTTGAGTACGACCGGCAGGTCGGCAGCGGCTGACCCAAGCCGCGCGGCAGCGATGTCGCAGCGCCGGTCGAGGTCGACGAGATCGGCGCCGGCAGCGGCGACCGCTTCGAGCAGCGGCGCGCAGGGGGCGGCCCGTTCGGCGGTGCTCAGCTGCTGGCGTGCGGTGGCGACCTCGTCGGCTTCGGCGTCGAGGCGTCGCAGCGTGGTCTCGGCCTGGGACCGCCGGCGGCAGCGGTCGGCTCGCAGCGTGGCCTCGGTCAGCTGCGCGTCAGCGTCACGGGCTGACGCTTCCGCCCCGAGGGCGTGGGTGCCCGCCTCCTCGACGAGCTCGACCGCGGCAAGGGCCAGACGATCGAAGCGCGGCTGTATCCCGCCCGACAGATGAACGGTGCCCGCGTCGCTGGCGGCTTGGGCGGCCTCGGCTTCGCCATCGGCAGCGATGTCGGCCCAGCGCGCGATCGCCTGGCGCCACAAGCCGTCGAGGTCGGCGCGCCGCGCCGCGACGGCCGCGTCGGCCTGGCGCGCGCGTTCCAGCAACTGCTGGGTGTAGCGATCGAAACGCTTGGTGCGAAACAGCGTCGACAGCAGTCGCCGGCGGTCGGACGGATCGGCACGCAGCGCGTCGGCGAACTGCCCTTGCGGCAGCACCACGACCTGGGCGAACTGCTGACGATTCAGCCCGATCAGGTCGAGCACCGAACGGCCGACGTCTTCCACCCCTTCGGCCACGGGAATCCACGTTGCGTCCTGGCGCCGCGCCAGCGTGGCCTTGGGCTTCTGCTGCGTCGTGCCCGTGCCGCTCCTCTTGGCACGCTCGTGCTGAGGGACCCGCGTTACGCGGTAGTCCTGGCCACGCAGGCAGAACTCGAAGGCCACTCGGCTCTCAATCTGGGGACCCGCGTGGTCGCTGCGCAGCCGGTCGATGCCGCGATCGCTGGCGGGACGCCCGTACAACGCGTAGGTCATCGCATCCAGCAGCGACGTCTTGCCGCCGCCGGTGGGACCGTGGATCAGGAACAGGCCCTCCTCGGCGAGGGTGTCGAAGTCGAGCATCACGCCCCCGGCATACGGCCCGAACGCAGCGATCTCCAGCCGCCGTGGTCTCATGCGGCCGGCTCGCGGGCGGTGTCGTCGATGACGTGGGCGCAGACGGCGAGATCTTCGTGGTCGAGCGGTGCTCCGGTGACGTGGGTGACGAAGTCGCCGACCAGGTCGAGATCATCACGGCCGGCGACTCGCTGGCGATAGGTCTCGGCGTCGCCGCCTGCTGCGACCGGCGGTTCGTGGCTCAGCGACACCGCCCAGGGGAAGCGGGAACGCAGCTGCGCCATGGGGTCACGTGGCAGCACCTGGTCGGTGAGCACCGCCTGCACCCAGCAGGCTTCCGCGGCGGTCCAGGCTCGGCTGGTCAGCAGCTGGTCGAGCGGCCCGCGCACGCAGGCGAGGGGTCGCCCGGCTGGCAGGTCGGCCCACTCCAGCTGCAGCCCGCCGTCGGCCGCGATGTCCACCAGCCAGGCGCCCTTTTCCTGCTGTCGCTCCGAGAACGAGTAGGGCAGCGGCGAGCCGGCGTACTGCATCCTGCCGTGGGCGAAGGACTGGCGACCGTGCAGGTGGCCCAGCGCCACATAGTCGAAGCCGCCGAGACAGCCCAGCGGGACCCGGTCGGCGCCGCCGAGGCGCAACACCCGTTCGCTGTCGCACGGCTGCCCGCCTGCGGCGAAGGCGTGTGCCACGGCCACCGACCGGCGCGGCGACCCCCCGGCGGCCAGGTCGTCGCGCGCCCGGTCCAGCGCCAGGCGCAGCACCTGCGCATGCGTGCGGGCGTCGGGGTCGCCGAGCTGGTGACGAGCAATCTCGGGTTCCAGGTAGGGGATCGGGTAGATCGCGAGGTCCGGTCCGCCGTCGTCGGCCGGCACCATGACCGGCTGCCCGGCCGTTCGCACGTCACTGCGGATGTGCACGCCGGCGGTGGCCAGCAGCGCATCGGCGAACCGCAGCCGGGCGGGAGAGTCGTGGTTGCCGCTGATGGCCACCACCACGGCGCCGGCGCCGCGCAGGCGCGCGAGGGTTTCCGAGAGCACGGCGACGGCGTCGGCCGGCGGGATCTGCCGGTCGTACACGTCACCGGCGATCAGCACGACGTCGATGGACTCGGCGGCGACCAGCTCGACCAGCGCGTCGAGCACCGTCACCTGCTGGTCGAGCAACGGGGCGCCGTGGAAACCGCGCCCCAGATGCCAGTCAGCCGTGTGCAGCAATCGCATGTCTGGCACGGTACGAGGCCACTGCGACAGATCCCAGCAAGCCCGACCGGGTTATTCACCGGCCGCTGGGCCAGCCAGGCCTCAGCCGCGCAGGCTGGCCACCTCCAGGTCGGCCACGCCCAGCTCGTCGTCCGGGTCGAGTTGCGTCAGGAACTGCCGGCAGCGCTCCGCCTCATTCATCTCGCCGATCTCCGCCGCCGCACGCATGAGTACGTGCACGCTGCGCAGGAAACCGCGGTTGGGTTCGTGGCGCCACGGCACCGGACCCTGGCCGCCCCAGCCCGCCTTGCGGATGCGGTCCAGCCCCCGGTGGTAGCCGGTGCGGGCGAAGGCGTAGGCGGCGACGGGATCGCCCTCTTCCAATGCCCATGCGCCCAGATGCGCCCAGGCCTCCAGGAACGTCGGTTGCTTACGGACCAGGCGGCGTAGGCGGCGGCCTAGTTCGAGGGGACCCTCGTCGGAGGCGTTCAGCGCCTCGTCGAGCCCCTCGGTCGACGCGGCCGGCTCCGCGTCGAGCAGCGTTTCGCGGACTCCGTGTAGTGGCAGCTCAGGCATACGGGGGTTCTACCCGATGCCAAGCGGCCGGATCAGTCCTGCACGACCTCCACGGACGTGGTGCAGGTGATCTGCGGATGAATGCTGCGGAACACCGGGCAGTGCTGGGCGTGGAAGCCATGAACTCGGTCGACCGTGTCGCGGTCCGTTGCGGCGTCGACGCGAAGCCGGTAGCTGACGTGGATGCGCTTGATCACCAACGTCTTGCCTTCCAACTCCACCTGCCCGACCGCCGCCGACGTCAGCCGGCCTTCGTCCGCCCTGATATTCCTGGCCTCCAGCGCACCGCCGAAGGTTCCCGTCAGTCACCCCGCGGCGGCGGCCACGATGTAGTCGAGGGTCGTAGAGGTGGGGTCGATGTCCCCGGGCGCCACGCCGTAGTGCTCGGCCACCGCGCCGTGCACGCCGAACGCCACCTGCTCACCCGCCGGTAGCTCGGCGCTTCGTTGTTGGCCATGTTCGCGAACCACGCGGACATGCGACTCGTAGACGACGTCTGCCATGACAGCCTCCTCGGGCGGGTCTGGCGAGACTACCGCGGCACTGGACGCAGCCACGACCGTCGCCCCGCTCGAAGCGGAAATCGTTTCCCGGACGCTGCCGCACCGCTACGAGGTGCTCGCGAAGCGGCGATCATCGACGTCGACAGGACAACGTTGTGCGGTGGCCTGCGTACCGCGACCAGGGCGACCTGCCCTGCGTCGTCTCGAACGAATGCCAGGTACGGCTCGACGTCGGCGAAGGGACCGTCTTCCTCGCGGATGCCGGCGAGGATGCCGAGCAGGAGGTTGTGCTCGGCCTCGCGGGTCAGCAGGAAGGGCTCGACTTCGACGGCGAACTCGTCGGCGTCGGTACGGCGGTGAAGCTGCATCGCCTCCGACGCTAGCTCAGGGCAGCGGGCGGAACGAGTTGACGATCGCCAGAGCCTCCGCTCGTCGTCGTGCCGAGGCCTCGGCGCCCAAGGCCACCATCACGTAGTGGCCGTCGGAGGCACCTTCGTCCGCGAGGGCGAGCCAGTGCAGATCAAGCTCGTCGGCGTTGGCGAAGCAGTCGCCGAAGCCGAACGGCTCGGGGTCGTTGGGCAGGGTAGGGACCCCGCCGTAGGGCCGGCCCCCACTGGGCAGATGGCGGGCGTCGCCGGACCCGCCGGCTTGGAAGGTGATGAGCGCGCCGCGTGGGCCGAGCTGCTCGATGGCGTTCTCGGGTAAGTGCGCGCAGGTGGTTCCGCCCGCTGGGAGCGCAGCCACCGTGCTCGCGGTGAGGACTTCAAGCGGGCCGCTCAGGGTGGGGGTGAGCGTCTCGCGGGCGGCATACCAGCCGGGCGGTAGCGTCGCGTCGGCGAAGTCATTCAATGTCGGCAGGCGCAGCGAGGTGACGGCACGCCGGGAAGCGGCTGTCGACGGATCCAGGCGCCACAGCTCAGTCCTTCCGAGCACAACGCTGTCGAGGTCGGTCGTTCCGAGCACAGCGCCGTCGAAGTCGAGCAGCATCGCAGCGTCGCCGTTCCATGCGGCGACCCCCGCCGCGGCCGCCGCCGGCAGCTGCAACTCCGTCCATGTCCTCGTGGCCATGTCCAGATAGGCCGACTGATCGCAATAGACCGCGAGGACGCCACTCGTCACGGCCACCGAGGACGGATGGCACTCGCGGAAACGCAGCGGAACTTCGGGCAACTCCTCCCAGGCGCTGCCGTCGAGGTCGAGCGCGGCGGCTTTGAGCAGGTAGTCCCAGGCCACCACCTCACCGGTCCAGGCCACGGTGCTCGCCTGCGGCGACAGGGGTGGAGCGGGCAGCTCGCGCCAAGCGCCGGCGGCTGGGTCAAAGGCAATCGCCGCGGCGGCGCCTTGGTTCTGATTGTCGCCGTCCAGGTTGGCCCCGACCAGCACGAGCTCGCGCCCGGTCCACACGCCGGTGACGAGGTTGAGTTTCCGGGGTGCATCCGGCAGCGGCTGCCACCTATCCGCCGCGGGGTCATAGGCGAGCGCCCGGCTCGACGGTGCCGAACGATCAGCAGTCCCGTAGACGACCAGATCACGCCCAGTCCAGACCGTCACCGCTGCCTGCCCGACCGCTTCCGGCGGCGCCGCGCCCAGCCGCCACGCGCCCGTGGTCGGGTCGAGGACCGCGGCCCTGCCATCCCCCCACACCAGCAAGTGCGTGCCGGTCCAGACGATCATGGCATCGTCGGAAGCGCTGATCGGCGATCGATCGGGACACCGCCACGTCCCGGCGTCGAAGACCGCGACCCTGGAGCCTGCCCACGTCGCGAGCGCACCGCCGACCTCGGCAACGACTTTCCCCTCGGCCGGCCCCGACGGCAGCCGCCGCCAGCCTGGGAGTGAGATCGTCAAGACTCGCGGTGTCGGACGGGTCTCCGACTCGCATAGGGCGATACGCGACCAGTCGGCAAAGGCGGCCACTTCGCGTGCCGCCTCGGCCGGCGCCGGGCTGTTGCCCCCGCTCCGCGGCGTCGAGAGCTGGGCCACTACCGCGAATGCCGCGACCACGGTGCCCAAGGCGATGAGTGCCATGGTCACTATCTCCGTGCGGACCCGTGTCTCGACCACCATCAGCAAGGACGCGCCACGACGCCCGAGGGTTCAGTTCCTCACCCGCGGCCCTCACTGGCGGCCCTCACTGGCGGCCCTCGCTAGAGGGATTGGCCTACCGGTCGCGCGGGTGGCTCGGCCGCTCCTCGTTGTCGGCGATCTCGCGGAGGCGGCCAGCGATGAGATCGGCCAGCCGCTCTGTGGTTTCGGTCGCTGGCTGTCGGCGGCGGCGTGGCTGTGGTGCGGGCACGGCTGAAGCTCCCTCACTGACCGCACGAACATGCTGTTAGCGGCCCGTATGCCACCGCGACGGTCGAGCCGGTATCTAATGCGCAGAAGCGTGCGTTCACGGTCCACACTCCTGGCGCGGTGCGGCACGACATCTATAGGGGTTGGTCACAATAGTGTGACCAAGCCTTATAACTGGCGGAAGACGTCGCAGCGTCAGCGGCGCGGGACGGTCATGTCGAACCAGCGCTTGCTGGCGCGGGAGGCGTCCACGGCCAGGTGCAGGTGCTTGGCCTCGGTGTACTCCAGCAGGCCGGCCCAGCCGTGCTCGCGGCCCAGGCCTGACTGCTTGAAGCCGCCGAACGGGTAGCGGGGGTTGAGCAAGTTGTACTCGTTGACCCACACGGTGCCGGCGCGCAGCCGGTCGGCCACCTTCATAGCTCTAGCCGGCGACCCCCAGACACCGGCGGCGAGGCCGTATGGCGTGCCGTTGGCGATGCGCACGGCGTCGTCCTCGTCGTCGTAGCGCAGCACCGACAGCACCGGCCCGAAGATCTCCTCCTGGGCGATGGTCATGTCAGGGGTTACGTCGGTGAACACCGTCGGGGCCACGAAGTAACCGGCGTCCAGCCCGCCCTCGGTCAGGCGCTGACCGCCGGCGCGGAGGGTCGCACCCTCCTTCTGGCCCAGTTCGATGTAGCCGAGCACCGTGTCGAGCTGCTGCTGGCTGACCAGCGGACCCATCGTCGACGCCTTGTCAGCGGCAGGGCCGACGCGGATCACGGAGATGCGCGCGAGCAGGCGCTCGACGAACTCGTCGTGCAGCGCGTCGGGCAGCAGCAGCCGGCTGCCGGCGGTGCACTGCTGACCGGAGTGGAAGAACGCGCCGTAGGCGGCCCCGTCGACCGCCAGCTCGAGGTCGGCGTCGTCGAGCACCACCTGGGCGTTCTTGCCGCCGAGCTCCAGCGTCACCTTCTTCAGGGTCGGGCTCGCGGCGGCCATGATCTGACGCCCGACGTCGGTGGAGCCGGTGAACGACACCTTGTCCACGCCGGGGTTGGTAACCAGCTCCTCGCCGGTGCCGGGCCCGGGGCCGGAGATGATGTTGACGACGCCGTCTGGCACGCCAGCCTCGGCCAGGATCTCGGCGAGCTTGGTGGCCGTGCAGGGCGTCTCCGGCGCCGACTTGAGCACGATCGTGCAGCCGGCGGCCAGTGCGGCCGAGATCTTCCACGCGGCCATTTGCAGCGGGAAGTTCCACGGGATGATGGCGCCCACCACACCAACCGGCTCGTGGCGCAGCACATTCGACGATGGCGTGGGAAAGACCGACAGCGGCAGCGTTTCGGGCTGGTCGACCTGAGTCGC
>Ga0136619_10000739_pt1 | contig 12511 bp, 11 predicted proteins | sample AntDrymUQ3532106_2_FD_104807 | JGI IMG/M metagenome (GOLD analysis project Ga0136619, IMG submission 104807) | Polar desert sand microbial communities from Dry Valleys, Antarctica - metaG UQ353 (21.06) | ecosystem: Environmental > Terrestrial > Soil > Desert | place: Antarctica: Dry Valley...
AGGTCGCGACCGACACCGGCTGGCCGTCCGGCCGTACGGTCGTGATCACCGCCGGGTTGGGCTTGGCTAGCAGCGCGCTGGCCTGCTCGGTCAGGGGCGGCCCGGGCACTTACTTGGCCTTGGGTGCCGACTGGCCCGGGCCGAACACCGGCGGGGTGCTGCTACCGGCGCCGGCTGCGCCGGCACTGGGTCCGGCGCCCTTCTTCTTGGCTTTCTTCGGCTTCTTGGCCTCGCGTCGCGGCTTGTCCTTCGCCATGGCCCGACCGTACCCGAACATGAGGCAGCCCCAACATGACGAAGGGGTGGCCCGGCCGAAGCCGTGACCACCCCTGCGCAGGTCTGTTGTCAGACCGGGCGAACGTTCTCCGCCTGCGGGCCCTTCTGGCCCTGGGTCTGGGTGAACTCCACCCGCTGCCCCTCGTCCAGCGACCGGTAGCCGGACGCGTCGATCGCGCTGTAGTGCACGAACACGTCCGGGCCGTCCCCGTCCTGTGCGATGAAGCCGAAGCCCTTCTCGGCGTTGAACCACTTCACTGTGCCCTGAGCCACGAGGCTCTCCTTCTGGGTGTGCTGGTCGAAACCGCAGGTCGCGGCCCCGGGTCGCCACCAGGCGCCCGCTTCGGACCAGGGCCCGAAACACACAAAGCGCCCGCTGTCAGACTTCGCGGGCGGTGAAACCTTCGCCAAGTACAACTACGACCGGAGGTCACGCTACGGCGGCGGCTTGGCACGGGTCAACCTCGGCCCCGGCCAGTGCTGCGCCAGGTGCCGCGCCAGCGCCGCTGGCATCGCCCGTTCGGACGAAGTTGCTCGTCGGCAACTTTCCGTGACTCAGGCGACTACGTAGAGTAACGGAGTGCCATCCGCCAAGCTCGCCGCGACGCGTTCGCACGTAGTGCGCCGTCGCAAGTGCAGAGCGCTGCGCCGCCCCAACCCGGTGGCTCAAGCCCATACGGCAGCCCGCTGTCGTCCATATCCCATTACTGGGCCGATACGGACGTCCGTGGCTGGCTCCATCCACAGGCGCGGTGCTGCAGCGGACGATGAGCGTGACGCCGGTGTCCGATTCGTCCCGCGTGTCGTCGCAGAAACGTCACTCTCACGGGAGCCTGGACTCAGCGGAGCGGGGGTTAGGCGTCGCGGCGGGAGAAGAGGGCTCCGGCGAGAGCAAGCAGCAGCGCGGTGAACACGGCGAACGTCACGCCACCGGCGACGGCACTCGGCGGGTCGTAGCCGAAGATGTCAACGGCCTCGCCGAGGTCGAGCGTGGTGTACATCTGCGCACCGGCGTCGAACGGCAGATAGCCGGCCGCGCCTTGGATGTCGTCGAACGCGTCGGGGACGGTCAGGATGAGGCGGATGATCAGCTCTGCGACCAGCGGCACGAGCAGCAACACCACCAGCGCCCCGATCTGGTTGCGGAGCAGTGCGGCCAACGCGAGACCGACCAGCGCGAAGAGCGCGGAGTACAGGCCCACCCCCACGACGACCTGGACCATGTCGTCGGTCGCCGCGTCGATCTCCGGCAGGAACGCGTTGCCGATCAGGACACCGAGGGCCGTGCACACCAGCCCCGTCACGCCAGTCACCAGAGCGGTAAGCACGATCTTGGCGACGAACAGCGCCCCCCGGGTGGGAACCGCGGTGAGCGTCGCCCGGATCATGCCGTGCCGGTACTCGTGGCCGAACGTGAACAGTCCGTACATTCCCATCACGTACGAGACCAGCAGTGGCGCTAGACCGACCGCCGCGCCCTGGGTGGCGATTGCACCGATCACGAACGACGGCCCCTCTTCGATCTCGGGCGCGCTGGCGAACGCCCAGCCGATCAGGGTCGCCAGCCCGACGGCGATGAACACTGAGATGCCCACCAGCCAGTACGTCGAGCGCAACGTGACCATCCGGCGCCACTCGTAGCGCAGCGCCGCAGTGACCGCGGTCATCGCGCGACTCCCTCGTCGTAGCTGCCCGGCGTGCCGGTGAGCGCACCGGAGTGTCCGATGAACTCCTCGCTCATCCCGGTCGCCTCGAGGAACGCCTCCTCGAGCGTTGCCTCGCGCGTCGCCAGCTCGTGCAACCGCGCGCCCAGCTCGTGCGCCACGTCACCGATCTGCTCGCGATCCATCCCGGTCACCACGTACGAGCCGTCGGGCTGGCCCTGCACGTACGCCCCGCGGTCGCCGAGCACCGGCCCGAGCCGCTCCATGTCCGGGCTGCGCAGCAGCACGGAGCTGCTGCGGCTCGACTTGATGAACTCGTCAACGGCACCGCTGGCGATCAGCCGGCCACGGCCGATGACGACCAGCCGGTCGGCCATCAGCGCCATCTCCGCGAGCAGGTGGCTGGACACGAAAACCGACCGGCCGTGCCCGGCAAGGTCCTTGAGCAGCGTCCGCAGCCACTGGATGCCCTGCGGGTCGAGGCCGTTGGCCGGCTCGTCGAGGATGAGCGTGTGCGGGTCGCCCAGCAGCGCGGCGGCGATCCCGAGCCGCTGGCCCATGCCGAGGCTGAACTTCTTCGGCTTGGTCTTGGCGACCGACGTCAGGCCGACCAGCTCGAGCACCTCGTCGACCCGCCGGTCGGGAATCCGGTTGGGCGCCGCCAGCAGCCTCAGGTGGTTGCGCGCTGTCCTGGTCGGGTGGAACGGCTTGGCGTCGAGGACCGTGCCCACGTGCCGGGCCGGGTCGGACAGGGTGCGAAACGGTTGGCCGTCGAACGTCGTGCTGCCTCCACCGTTGTCCAGCCCGAGCATCAGCCGCATCGTCGTCGACTTGCCCGAGCCGTTCGGTCCGAGAAACCCGGTCACGCTTCCCGGATCGACCCGGAACGACAATCCGTCCACGGCCTGCTTGCTGCCATACCGCTTCGACAACCCTTCGGAGACGATCGTCGCCATCCACGCTCCTCCCCCGCACGGCGGGACCCCAAGCATGGCAGCCGACGTAGGTTGACCCGGTGACCAGGGATGCCGGCGGGGCACCGGCGCCGGTACGCACGCTCACCGACGCGCTGCGTGGCCGGGACGACACGGCGTTGGCGGAGCTGCTGGTGTCCCGGCCGGACCTCGCCAGGCCGACACCGGCCGACGTCGGTCAGCTCGCTGCGCGGGCGGCCGGCCGGGCGTCGGTGACGTACGCCATGGACCGGCTCGACACCGCGCACCTCACCGTGCTCGCGGCGATAGCCCGGCTGTCGCCGCCGGTCTCTGCCGCCGACGTGCGCCTCGCGGTTCCCGGCGCGGCGGCGACGGTCGACCGGGTGCTCGCGCGGCTGCGTGCCCTCGCACTGGTGTGGGGCGGCGGCGACGACCTGCGGCTCGTCCGCGCTGCGCACGAGGTCCTCGAAGCGGATCTTGCCCGCCGACCGGACATCGACGGACCGATCGACCAGCTTCCCGCCCCCGAGACCAACGTGCAGGACCCAACGGTCGTCGACCGCGCCGGTGCGGCGGCGGCGTACGAGCTGGTGCGCCGGGTGGAGCTGGCGCTGGAGGCGTGGGGCGCCATGCCGCCTACGGTGCTGCGGGCAGGTGGGGTCGGTGTCCGCGACGTCCGCGCTGTGGCGAGCCGGCTGGCGGTGTCCGAGACCGACGTCGGGCTGCTGCTCGAGCTCGCGCACGCGGCCGACCTGCTGTCCGTCGGCGACGACCCGCAGCTCGACGAGGTCTGGCTGCCGACCCGGGACTTCGACCGCTGGCGGGCACTGCCGCCGGCGCAACGCTGGGTCCGGCTCGCCGCGGCCTGGCTCGCCACGCCGCGAGCGACCGTGCTGGTCGGAGACCGCGACGACCGGGACCGCCCGATCAACCCGCTTGCGCCCGACCTGGCGCGGGGGGCGGCCGCGGCCGTACGGGCGGCGACGCTGGACGTGCTGGCGGGAGCAGCCCAGGGGGCAGCGGTCGGCGATCCGGGCCAGGTCGTCGCCGCGGTCGCCTGGGCTCGCCCGCGGCGGCGAGCGCTGCGCGACGCGCTCGTCCGACGGACGCTGGTCGAGGCAGCCACGATCGGCGTGACCGCGATGGCGGCGCTGACCGGCCATGGGCGCGCCCTGCTCACCGACCCGGCAAGTGCTGCAGACCTGCTCGCACCGCTGCTGCCCAACCCGGTCGACCACGTCCTCATCCTGGGCGACCTGACCGCGGTCGCCCCAGGCCCGCTCGATCCCGAGGTCGCGCACGGGCTGGCGCTGCTCGCCGACGTGGAGTCCCGCGGCGGCGCGACCGTGTACCGCTTCACCACGCAGTCGGTCCGCCGTGCGCTCGACGCCGGCTGGCCGGCGAGCAAGGTGCACGAGTTCGTCGCGGCGCACTCGCGGACGCCGGTGCCGCAGCCGCTCACCTACCTCGTCGACGACGCGGCCCGCCTGCACGGGCGGCTGCGAGTCGGCGCCGGCGCGGTGTACCTGCGGGCCGACGACCCGGCCGAGCTGGACACCGTGCTCGCCGACTCCGCGCTGGCATCGCTGCACCTGCGCCGGATGGCGCCGACGGTCGCGCTGTCTGACCTCCCTGCCGACGTCGTGCTCGACCGGCTGCGCAAGGCCGGCAGGGCACCGCTGCTGGAGGGCGCCGACAGTCGGGCCGTGCGAGAGGTCACTGGCGACCGCCGAGCGCGAGCCCGCCGGCCACCGCCGGTCGACCGGCTCGGGCTCGACCGGACCGAGGCGGCGTCCGTGGTGGCGGCCGTACGGGCAGGGGAGCGGGCCGCGGCGGCCCGACCGGACCGCGGCGACGCCCCCGGACCGATTCGGCTGGTGGCCGAGCTGCGCGCGGCGGCCGAGGACGAGCGGACGGTCTGGCTTTCCTACCTCGACGACGCCGGGACCCGCTCCGAACGGGTGGTGGACCCGCTGGACGTCGAGGACGGCCGGCTCACCGCCTTCGACCACCGCAGCGGGCGCACCCGTACGTTCGCGCTGCACCGGATCAGCCAGGTCTCGGGCAGCGTGTGAACGCCGTGTGAAAATCTGGCGGAGGGACGAATAATCGGGTGGGGGCTGTCGGTTGTCAGCACTAGCGTCGCTGCCGACAACGCAGCCCCGGTGCGCCGCCCGCCCGACGACTGACCGGCGAGTGACCTGCGCAGGCGTGCTCGCGCGCGCCGTACGATCCGAGGATGGACTTCGTCGGGTACGCCGAGGGCGCCGCGCGGCTGGTCAACGCGCCGTTCGACGAGCCGGACGACCTGACCGAGTTTCTCGCCGACCGCACATGGCTGCTCGACCGGGTTGGCCCGCGCGACCTTGGGGCACTGCGGCGGTTCACCCGCGACCTTCGCCAGGTCTTCGAGGCGTCGGCCGACGGCGACGAGGATGAGGTGGTCGCGCGGCTGAACGCGCTGTTGGCCAAGCACCCGATCGCCCCGGAGGTCGCCGGGCACGACGCCGAGTCGTGGCACCTGCACGTCGGCGACAGCTCGTCGTCGGTGACTGGGCTGCTGAGTGCCGAGGCGCTGATGGGCGTGGCCGTCGTCGTCTGCGACGTGGGCGCGCTGCGGCTGGGGGTCTGCCGGGCCGCCGGCTGCTCCGACGTGTTCGTCGACACCTCGCCGAACCGGTCGCGGCGCTACTGCTCCGACCGCTGCTCGTCGCGCGCCAACGTCGCGGCATACCGGGCCCGCCGGCGGGCCGAGCCCGCTGTCGACAACGGGGCTGTCGACAGGGCTGAGCGGGAGGTCGGGTGACCGACGGCCCGCTCATCGTCCAGTCCGACAAGACCCTGCTGCTCGAGGTGGGGCACCCGGACGCCGACGAGTGCCGGCGCGAGATCGCGCCGTTTGCCGAGCTCGAGCGCTCGCCCGAGCATGTGCACACGTACCGGCTGACTCCGCTGGGGCTGTGGAACGCACGGGCCGCCGGTCACGACGCCGAGCAGGTCGTCGACGTGCTGCTGCGGTTCAGCCGCTACCCGGTGCCGCACGCATTGCTCGTTGACGTCGCCGAGACGATGGCGCGGTACGGGCGGCTGCGGCTCGACAAGCACCCCACGCACCAGCTGGTGCTTTCCAGCACCGACCGCGCCGTGCTCGAGGAGGTGCTGCGGTCCAAACGGGTCACGCCAATGCTGGGGCCGCGGCTCGACGACCCGGCACCCGACGTCGCCGCCGTCGCCGTGCACGCCTCACAGCGCGGCGCGCTGAAGCAGGCGCTGCTGAAGCTTGGCTGGCCGGCCGAGGACCACGCCGGCTACGTCGACGGCGAGGCGCACCCGATCACGCTGGTCGAGTCCGGCTGGCAGGTGCGCCCGTACCAGCGCGAAGCCGCGGACTCGTTCTGGCACGGCGGCTCCGGCGTTGTCGTGCTCCCGTGCGGTGCCGGCAAGACGTTGGTCGGTGCGGCCGCGATGGCCCGCGCGCAGGCGACGACGCTGGTGCTGGTAACCAGCACGGTGGCGGCCCGGCAGTGGAAGGACGAGCTGCTGCGCCGCACGTCGCTGACAGACGACGAGATCGGGGAGTACTCCGGCGCACGCAAGCAGGTGCGACCGGTCACGATCGCGACGTACCAGGTGATGACCACCCGGCGCAGAGGCGCGTACGCGCACCTCGAGCTGCTCGACGCCAGAGACTGGGGGTTGGTGGTGTACGACGAGGTGCACCTGCTGCCGGCGCCGGTGTTCCGGATGACCGCGGACCTGCAGGCGCGGCGCCGGCTCGGGCTGACCGCGACGCTGGTCCGCGAGGACGGCCGCGAGGGGGACGTGTTCAGCCTGATCGGGCCCAAACGCTACGACGCGCCGTGGCGAGACATCGAGTCACAGGGCTACATCGCGCCGGCCGACTGCATCGAGGTGCGGGTCAGCCTGGACGACGGCGAGCGGATGGCGTATGCGACCGCCGAGCCAGAGGACCGGTACCGGTTGGCCGCCTCGGCACCCGCCAAGCCGGCCGTCGTCGACGAGCTGGTTGCGCGGCACGCCGAGGAGCCGACGCTGGTGATCGGGCAGTACCTCGACCAGCTCGCGGCGCTGGGCGAGCGGCTCGACGCGCCGGTGGTGACCGGCAAGACGACGGTCCCGGAGCGGCAGCGGCTGTTCGGCGCGTTCCGCGCCGGTGAACTCGGGCTGCTGGTCGTGAGCAAGGTGGCGAACTTCTCCGTCGACCTCCCAGAGGCCAGCGTCGCGATCCAGGTGTCGGGGTCGTTCGGATCCCGCCAGGAGGAGGCGCAGCGGCTCGGTCGGCTGCTTCGGCCGAAGGGCGACGGGCGTACCGCGCGGTTCTACGCCGTGGTCACCCGCGACACCGTCGACGCCGACTTCGCCCAGCACCGGCAGCGCTTCCTCGCCGAGCAGGGCTACGCGTACTCGATCGTCGACGCCGACGATCTCCTCGCCGGTCGCTGAGGGTGTCCCGGCGACGGCGCGTCAGCGCAGGTGCCGGCACAGGGTGCCGGCGACGGCGCGTCAGCGCAGGTGCCGGCACAGGGTGCGGGCGAGCCGGACGTGGTCGTCCTCGGTCGTGAACACCTGGCTCCCCACGCGTAGCCACCCGCGCCCGCCCCACGCAATGACACCGACCTCGACCCCGTCACCGCTGAGCCGCTCGTAGACCAGCTCGGCGCCCAGCTCGGTGTGGCCGACACCGGCTGGCAGCGGCACCAGCCTCATCGCCGGCGCCGGTCGGGCCGGCAGCCCGTAGAGGGAAACCCCGATCGCGTCGGCGACGTGGCGCTGGCCCCACTCGGCCAGCGCGGCGTTGCGGTCGACCATCGACCAGCCGCCGAGCGTCTCCCACAGAGCGCGCGCCTCCGGCACTGTCATCCAGGCGCTGAGGTCGGCTGTCCCGCGCGCGTCGAAGCATTCCGGGTACGCGTCGGTGGCGGCCCAGCCCAGCACCAGCGGCCAGACCTGGTCCCGCCACTGCGGGGCCAGCCACATCACCGCGGTGCCCCGGGCCGCGAACGCCCACTTGTGCAGGTTGGCGACCCACGCGTCGGCCTCCAGGCCCTCCACGTCCACGTGCAGATGGCCAGGAGCGTGTGCGCCGTCGACGAGGACCATCGCGTCCGTACGGCGGGCGGCGGCCACCACCGCGGCGACCGGCATCGAGCGAGCGGTGGGCGCGGTGATCTGGTCGACCACCACCAGCCTGGTGCGGTCGCTCAGCTGCTCGGCGTACGCGGCCACCACCGCCTCGTCGTCGGCGTCGAGGGAGACCACCGCTTCCCGTAGCACCACGCCCACGCGCTTGCACCAGGCGTCGACCGCGAACCGGACCGCGCCGTACCCGTGGTCGCTGAGCACGACCTCGTCGCCGTACTTCAGGTCGAGCGAGCCGAGCAGGGTGGACACGCCCTCGGTCACGTTGGTCAGCAGCGCCAGCGACTCGTGCGGCATCCCGAGCCAGTCCGCGGCGGCCCGGCGCCCGCAGGCAACCGCCGCGGGCATCTCGTAACGGTGGAACCGGTGCGGGTCGGACTCCGCCTTGCGGCGCCATGACCGCTGCGCCTCCAGCACCGGGCGGGGCACCGCGCCGTACGCTCCCGGGCTCAGGTGAGCGCGAGATGGATCGAGCGCGAACAGGTCCTGAACGTCAGTCGCGTCCCGCACCAAGGTTGTCACGGACTCCATCCTCCCTCTTCCCGACTGGACAGCAGATCGAGCATGCCCGGTTCATTGTTCGACGCCACCCGGGTCACGGATCGGTCATGACAGCGCCGGGCAGGTGAGATGCACCGTCCCGGCGTCCGCGTCCAGCCGGGCCGGGACCCCGAGCGGGACCGACCGGTTGTCGGCGACGTGGCCGACCGGGGCGCCGGAGACGACCGGGACGCCGAGCGGCCCGAGCCGGTCGGCGAGCACCGCGTCCACCGCGGCCGGGTCGATGGTGGCCGCCGCCGTGCCGGTGCTGGTCGCCCCCGCGGTGAAGGCGCCGGCCACCACCCCGCGCACCTGGTCGAACCAGCCGCTGCGGAGCAAGTGGGTGAGCATCCCGTCGATCCGGTACGGCTCCTCGTCGATGTCCTCGAGGACGACGATGCCGCCGCGGCCGGGCCGCGCGAGCCGGGTGCCGATGCTCGCGGTGAGCACCCGCAGGTTGCCGCCGACCAGCACTCCGGCCGCGCTGCCTGCCGCGACGACGCGCAGCCGCACGTCCGGGAACAGCTCGTCGACATCGGCGGGCTCGAAGAGCAGCCTGCGCAGGTGCTCGCGGCCGGCCGCCGGCGCGTCGGCCAGCGAGGTGAGCACCGGCGCATGCAGGCTGACCAGCCCGAGTCGGGTGGCAACGGCCTCGTGCAGCGCGGTGACGTCGGAGAAGCCGACCAGCAACCGTGGCGGAACAGCCGCCATCGCGGTGTAGTCGAGGCGGTCGACGATCCGGTGGCAGCCGTACCCACCGCGCGCACACCACACCGCGTCGACGCCGGCGTCGGTCCAGTTGGTCACGAGGTCGGCGGCCCGGTCGGCGTCGGATCCCGCCAGGTGCGGCAGCGCGGGGTCCTGCCCGGCCACGTGGTCGGCGAACCGAACCCGAAGTCCCCACTCGTGTAGCACCGCCAACCCGTGCTCGAGCCGGTCGGCGGGCACCGGCCCGGCGGGGGCGACCACGGCGACGGTCGAGCCCGGGCGTAGCCGCGGCGGGCGCAGCAGCGCCTGACCGGGCTTGCGCCTACCGGGTGTCTCGGCGCGACGCTGCCGCAGACCGGCGGCTCGCAACCGCGCGAGCAGCTCCCGGCTGGGCACCGCCTCTGCACCGGTTGCGACCACCCGGTCGTACGCCTGCGCCGGGACGTCGTAGTGGTCGCGGTCGAAGCCTTGGCGCGGCACGCCCACCCGAGCGGCGAAGGCGTGCAGCTCGTCCAGCGAGTGGTCGCTGACCAAGTGCGACCAGAGCAGTCCGTGCGCGGGCCAGGCCGGAGGGTCGACCAGAACGCTCACGCGGTGCCGGTCGCGGAGCGCGACCGGCTGCGGGCCAGCTCGTCGTCGAGCAGCAGTCGCCACGCCCGCACGAGCGCAGCATCGGTGTGCGCCTTGGTCCACGAGCCGCCCGGCCGCACGCTGCTGCCGAGGTGGACACCGCGCACACCGGCGCGCAACAGCCACGGCACGTGCTCGGTCGCGACACCGCCGGCGGCCAGCAGCCGGTCGGCGACCGCTGGGTCCTGCGCGGCGGCGAGCAGCGCCTCGTGGCCGTGCCCGGCATCGACCGCCGACCCCGCGGACAGGACGGAGTCGACGCCCGGCAGCGCCAGCACCCGGCGCCAGGACCGGCGGTAGTCGAGGGTCCGGTCGATCGCGCGGGAGAACGTCCACGGGCAGTCCAGCCGCTCGGCCAGCGCGAGACACAGCTCGGTGTCGACCTCGAGCTGGTCAGTGACGAAACCGGCGACGACCCCCTCGGCGCCGGCGGCGAGGTAGGCCTCGGCCAGCCCGGTCATCCGGACCAGGCCCGCGCCGGTGGTCGTGTCATCGTGGTCGCCGTCGCCGGGAAGCCGCAGCAGCGCACGTACGGGCAGCGAGCTGGCCCGGGCGACCGCCGACACGACGGCGGGTTCCGCCGACTGCGCGCGGTGCTCGCCGAGGGCAGCGACCACCATCCGGCCGGCTCCGCCGGCCTCGGCCGCCTCGGCGTCGTCCGGGTGCAGCACGCGAACTTCGAGCACTCCGCCCATCACCCCATCATGGCCCGCCGCCACGCCTTCGGCCGTCATCCGCGGGCGTGTCACTCACCTCCGGCGCAGCAGCCACCAGGTGAGGGCGGCGACGGCGGCGAGGGCAAGCGCGGCCGGACCGAAGCGGCGGGCGAGCACGGGGAGCACGGTCAGTCCAAGGTCGAGGGCGTCGATCTTCTCGGCTGGTCTGCGTGAGGGCGGCTGCTGCGGCGCCGGCTCGTTCGCCGCGGGCTTTGATGGCTGCCCGGCCGTCGGCTGTCTTGCCGGCGCCGGCTGGTCGTTGTCGTTGAGCTTGTCGGACAGGCAGCCGACAAACGTCGCCAGCAGCTTGTCGCTCACGTCCTGCATCAGGCCGCGGCCGAACTGTGCGGGCTTGCCGGTGATCGCGAGGTCGGTGGTCACCTCGACGGCGGTCCCGTCACCGGCAGCCGACAGCACGGTCCGCACGGCCGCCTTGGCAGTGCCGTTGCCGCGCTTGTCCTTGCCTCGCGCCTCGAACCGTGCGGTGTGGTTAGCCGCGTCGCGCTCGACGAAGCTGCCGGTGCCGTTGTACTGCAGCGAGATCGGGCCGAGCTTGACCTTCACCGTCCCGGCGAAGTCGTCGCCGTCGGTGGAGGTGAGGGTGGCGCCGGGAAAGCATGGCGCCACCTGCTCCAGGTCGTTGAACAACTCCCACGTCGTGTCGACCGACGCGGGCACGGTGAAGCGGTGCTGCAGTTCCATCAGCTGCCAGCAGCAGCCAGCACCGCCCGGCGCGTCAGCACGGTCGCCAGGTTTCGCCGGAAGTCCGCGTCCCCGTTGATGTCCGACGGCGGCGAGGTGCCCTCGGCTGCCTGAGCAGCGGCGGCGCGTACGGCCTCGTCGCTCGGCTCGGCGCCGACCAGGGCCTGCTCCACCGCCGTGGCGCGCACAGCCGTTGACCCCATGTTCGTCAGCGCCACCTTGGCCTCAGCGATCGAGCCGCCCTCGGTGCGTACAGCGGCGGCCACCGCGACGATCGACCACTGCTGCGCCACCCGGGTGAACTTGGCGTAGTGCCCGCCCCAGCCCTGGTGCGACGGGATGCGCACCTCGACGAGGATCTCGTCGTCGCCAAGCGCGGTGGTGAACAGGTCCTCGAAAAAGTCGTCGGCAGGCACCGTGCGACGGCCGCCCGGACCGACGACGACCAGCTCGCCGCCGAGCGCAAGCACCGGCGCCGGCATGTCACCGGCCGGGTCGGCGTGCGCGATCGCGCCACCGATCGTGCCGCGGTGCCGCACCTGGGGATCGGCCACAGTGGCAGCCGCTTCGGAGAGCACCCTGGCGTGCCGGCGAACGGCGTCGCTGGCAGCGACTTCCGCGTGCGACGTCATCGCGCCGATCACCAGGGTGTCGCCGTCCTCGCGGACCCCGCGGAGCTCGTCGACCCGACCCAGGTCGACGACGACCTCCGGCGCGGCCAGCCGCAGCCGCAGCACCGGCAGGAGGCTCTGCCCGCCGGCGAGCACCTTTGCCTCGTCGCCGGCCTCGGCGAGCAGCCGGACCGCCTCGTCGAGCGTCGTCGGCGCGTGGTAGTCGAAGCGCGCGGGTATCATCGGTCTGCTCCGTCCTGGATCGCGCGCCACACCCGTTGCGGTGACAGCGGCATGGTGATGTCGTCCACCCCGTACGGACGCAGCGCGTCGACCGCCGCGTTGACGACGGCGGGAGTAGAGGCGATGGTGCCCGCCTCGCCCACCCCCTTGACGCCCAGGGGGTTCGTGGTGGCCGGGGTCTCCGTTCGGTCGGTGACCATCGTCGGAAGGTCGGCGGCGCTCGGCACCAGGTAGTCCGTGAACGAGCCGGTGACCAGCGTCCCCGACTCGTCGTAGACCGCCTCCTCGAACAGCGCCTGCGCGATGCCCTGCACGACCCCCCCGTG
>Ga0136619_10000741_pt1 | contig 12492 bp, 13 predicted proteins | sample AntDrymUQ3532106_2_FD_104807 | JGI IMG/M metagenome (GOLD analysis project Ga0136619, IMG submission 104807) | Polar desert sand microbial communities from Dry Valleys, Antarctica - metaG UQ353 (21.06) | ecosystem: Environmental > Terrestrial > Soil > Desert | place: Antarctica: Dry Valley...
AAGGACTCGGCGAGCGCGGATGCGCCGGCCGCCTGCACGCCGACGATGCGCGGCCGGCGCGGATGCGCGGACATCGCGAGCGCCACGCCCGCGATGAGTCCCCCGCCGCCGACCGGCACCACGACCGTGTCGAGGTCCGGTGCGTCCTCGAGAAGCTCGAGCGCCAGCGTCCCCTGGCCCGCGATCACGGCGTCGTCATCGAACGCGTGGACGTAGGTCCGGCCGCGGTCGCGCGCGATCCCGAGCGCAGAGGCGTGCGCCTCGTCGTAGCCGCCATTCACGAGCACCGTCTGGGCGCCGGCGCGCTGGATCGCGGTGAGCTTCGCGAGGGGCACCCCGTGCGGCAGCACGACGCACGCCCTCACGCCGGCGAGCTGCGCCGCGAAAGCCACACCCTGGCCGTGATTGCCCGCGGAGGCCGTCACGACCCCCGCGGCACGGGCGGCAGGATCGAGCTGGAGGATCGCGTTGAGCGCGCCACGGATCTTGAAGGCGCCGGTCCGCTGCAGATTCTCGAGCTTCAGGAAGACATCGCGGCCGGCTAGCGTCGAGACGGCGGGCGAGTGCTCCGTCGGCGTACGGCGCACGTGCGGTCCGATGCGCAGGGCGGCCTCCGCGACAGATGCCGCATCGAGTGGCCGCATCGCGGTGAGCGTCACGGCTAGTCGGCGGCGCTCGCGGGCTCGCGGGCCTCGACGCCGACGGCGGAGGCGGGCTCCTGGTCCGGGACGTCGCGCCGCGGCAGCCAGGGCATCATGCGCCGCAGCTCCCGCCCGACCCGCTCGACCTGGTGATCCTGCTCCTCGGCACGGCGCCGGTAGAGCTCCGGGGCGCCGTTGCGCGCCTCGGCGATCCAGCGGCGCGCCCACGTGCCGTCCCGCACCTCGGCGAGGACCTGCCGCATGGTGTCGCGCACGCGCGAGTCGATGATCCGCTGACCGGACGTGTAGTCGCCGAACTCGGCCGTATCGCTGACGGAATAGCGCATGTAGCTGATCCCGCCCTCATACATCAGGTCGACGATGAGCTTGAGCTCGTTCAGGCATTCGAAGTACGCGATCTCCGGCTGATACCCCGCCTCGACCAGCGTGTCGAAGCCCGCCTTCACGAGCTCCGAGATGCCGCCGCACAGCACGGCCTGCTCGCCGAAGAGATCCGTCTCGACCTCCTCCGCGAAGGTGGTCAAGAGGACGCCCGCACGCGCGGAGCCCAGGCCATGCGCGTACGCGAGCGCCGTCGCGAGGGCCTGTCCGCTCGCGTCCTGGTGGATGGCGACGAGCGATGGCACGCCCTTGCCCTCCCGGTAGACCTCACGCATGCGGTGACCGGGCGCCTTCGGGGCGACGAGCACGACGTCGATATCGGGCGAGGGCGTGATCTCCTTGAAGTGCACGGAGAAGGCATGGGCCACGACGAGCGTGCGCCCGCGTCCCATCAGCGGTGCGATGCGCTCCCAGATGGCACGGTGCGACGGATCGGGGGCAAGGATCGCCACGACGTCGGCATGGCGCGCGGCATCTGTGACCTCGCGCACGTCGAACCCGTCGGTGAGCGCACGTCCCCAGCTCCCGCTCCCCGCCTTCAGGCCGACTATCACCTGGTGACCGCTGTCGCGCAGGTTCTGCGCGTGCGCGTGCCCCTGGCTGCCGTAGCCGATGACGGCGATGGTCTTGCCGGCGAGCGCGCGCGGGTCAGCGTCCTTGTCGTAGTAGATGGTGGCCATGGTCATTCCTCCTTCGCGACGCCGAGATGCCACGGTCGCTGCTGGTTCACTCCTCGACCTGCTCGAGAGCGGCTTGGCGCACATTCACGAGCGCGGTGAATTGACGGAGCGCGAGGGCGGCCTCGCCGGGCGCGGCGCCCGCGACGATCGCGACGTCCCAGCGGTTCCCGACGGTGGTGACGGACATGCTCTCGAGGCCGAGACGCCTGCGGCGGGCGACCCCGAGCACGCGCTCGAGCGCGCCGGGCGCCCGCTCGACCGACAGCTGGAATCGCCGCGTCACGATGCAGATCCATCGATCGCGTCGGCGTTCGCCCCACCCGGCGGCACGATCGGCCACACGTTCGCGCGGCTCTCGATGTGCACGTCGACGATCACCGGGCCGTCGGCGCGGGCGGCCTTCGCGAGCGTCGGCGCGAGCGCGTCACGCGTATCGACGCGGAAGCCCTGTGCGCCGTACGCGTCGGCGAGCTTCACATAGTCGGGACTCGCGATCGGAGTCTGCGAGATGCGGCCGTCGTAAAAGAGCTGCTGCCACTGACGGACCATGCCGAGGTATCCGTTGTTCAGGATCACCATCTTCACCGGGAGGCGCTCCTGCACGGCGGTCCCGATCTCCTGAATGGTCATCTGGGCGCATCCGTCGCCGACGATCGCCCAGACGTCGGCCGCTGGATCCGCGACCTGCACGCCGAGGGCGGCCGGCAGCGCATAGCCCATCGCGCCAAGACCTGCCGAGGTGAGATAGCGGTCCAGGGTGCCGAGCTGCAGCCACTGCGCCGCCCACATCTGGTGCTGACCGACATCCGCGACGAAATACGCGTCGGGATCCGCCGCTTCGCGGATCGCGCGCACGACCGCGCGCGGCGCGAGCTCCATCCGCTCGTCGGAGGCGTCGAGCTTCGGGCGGGCCCGCTGCCGCCAGCCAGCGACCGCGTTACGCCACGCCGGCCGCCGCCGCTCCGGAAGGCGCGCCAGGAGCGTGGCAAGGACGGCTGCGGCGTCGCCCACGATGCCGACCTCGGTCGGGACGTTCTTGCCGATCTGGCACTCGTCGATGTCCACGTGGACGACGCGCGCTCCGGGCGCGAAGGCCGCGACCTTGCCGGTCACGCGATCGTCGAACCGCAATCCGACGGCGAGGATCACGTCCGCGGCGTTCACCGCGGCGTTCGTTCCGGTGCTTCCGTGCATGCCGAGCATGCCGATCGAGAGCGCGTGATCCTCCGCCATCGCGCCCAGGCCGAGCAGCGTGTGCGCGACCGGCGCATCGAGCCGCTCGGCGACCTCGCGCACCAGGGCGTGCGCGCCTGCGAGGCGCACCCCGTGCCCGGCGATGACGAGCGGGCGTTCAGCACGCTCTAGGAGGGTCACCGCGCGCTCGAGCGCCCCCAGGTCGGCGGGGACAGCGGAGACGGACGTGGATCCGGACTCGAGATCGCCGGCCGGCGCTAGCTGGACCTGGGCGTTGAGCACGTCCTTGGGCACGTCAACGACCACCGGCCCCGGCCGGCCCTCGCGCGCGAGCGCGAACGCGCGCGCGATCGCGGACGCGATGTCCTCGGGGCGCTCGACAAGGAACGCGTGCTTGGTGATCGGCGCGACCATCCCGATGACATCGGTCTCCTGGAACGCATCGCGCCCCATGAGCGCAGTCGAAACCTGCCCGGTGATCGCGACCATCGGAATGGAATCCATGTACGCGGACGCCAGCCCCGTGACGAGGTTCGTCGCGCCGGGGCCTGATGTGGCCATGCAGACGCCCGGGCGGCGACGCACCCGCGCGTAGCCGTCGGCCATGTGCGCCGCACCCTGCTCGTGGCGGACGAGGACGTGGCGCAGAGAGGGGTGGTCGGGGAGCGCATCGTAGATCGGCAGGGAGGCGCCGCCGGGGTAGCCGAAGATGACGTCGACGCCCGCGCGCTCGAGCGCGACGCACAGCGCGTCCGCCCCGCGCACTGTGGTGCCGCTCGCCGCCTTCGTGTCGGTCTCGATCGTCGTCGCCACGTTGAGCTCCTTTCGAACGCCGTGACCGGTCAGACGATCTCGCGCATCGGGACGTTGCTGCTGCGGTACGCCTCGACGGCGATCGTCATGAGGGAGATGTCCGCCAGAGTCTGCGGCGTGTCCGTGGCCGCGCGCACGATGTCCTCGACCCGCTGCAGCTGCTCGCTGTCGAAGTGCATGCCGAGCGCGCGAAGCCTGGCCGCCAGCGCGTCCTGATGGGCCGACATCTCCGTGCTCCTTCTTCTTGTCTCCTACAAACAAGAAGACCTCTCATGTCCTGAGAGGTCTTTTCGCTGGTCTCGCGTGGCGTGCGGCGCTACCCTCCCAGGCGGTCTCCCGTCCCCGTAATAAGGACGACGCCAAGCACGACGACGAGGGCGCGGGACTTCATAAGGCGTGCAATCTATGCGGACCTGTCCGGCACGTCAAGTCCCCCGCGTGCCAGCATGTCGCGATGCGCAAGACGCACACGATCGCCGTGATCGGCGGCGACGGGATCGGGCCCGAGGTCACCCGCGCGGCGTTGGCCGTACTCGACCGGGCCGAGCAGCGCTTCGGGTTCGCCACGGAGCGCGAGGAGCTCCCGTGGTCGAGCCGGCGCTACCTCGAGACCGGGGAGCGCGTGACGCGCCAGATGATCGAGGCGCTGCGACGCTTCGACGCGATCCTCCTGGGCGCCATCGGCCACCCCGACGCGCCGCGCGGCATGATCGAGCGCGACATCATCATCGGCCTGCGCCTCGGTCTCGACCTCTATGTGAACCTGCGGCCGATCGTCCTGTACGACGAGCGGCTCTGTCCCCTGAAGGGCAAACGGCCGGAGGACATCGACATCCTCGTCGTGCGCGAGAACACCGAGGACGTCTACGTCAACACCGGCACGATCACGGGCGTGGGACCGGATCAGAGGGCCAGCGTCGAGATGTCGTTCACGCGCCGCGGCATCGAGCGCGTGATCCGTTACGCGTACGGGCGAGCGATGGCCCGGCCCCGCAGGCGCCTCACGCTCGTTGACAAGGCGAACGCGATCCAGATCCAGGGTCTCTGGCGCGACATCCTCGAGGAGATCGGCCGCGAGTTTCCGGACGTTGAGCGTGACGCGCTGTACGTCGACGCGGCGAGCATGTGGCTCGTCCAGCATCCCGAGCGCTTCGATGTGATCGTGACGACGAACCTGTTCGGCGACATCATCACCGACCTCGGTGCGGCGATCGTCGGCGGCCTCGGCCTGAGCGCCTCCGGGAACATCCGCCCGCACGAGACGAGCGTGTTCGAGCCGATCCACGGATCCGCGCCGAAGTACGCCGGGCAGGATGTCGCGAGCCCGCTCGGGGCGATCGGCGCCGTCGCGCTCATGCTCGACCATCTCGGTGAGCGCGAAGCCGCCGCCAGCATCGAGCATGCGATCGCCGATGGGCTGCGCAGCGGCCGGATCCCCGGGATCGAGGCCGGCAGCGCACCGACGTCGGTCGTCGCCAGAACGGTCGCGGAAGCGCTATAACCCGCTTGCGGCCGAGTGCCGCGAGGAGGGGTGACCATGGCGACCAGGACGACCACGTCGGATGGGACGATGTCCGATGACATCGGGCTCATGCCCCAGAACAAGACCGTTCGCACCATCGTCGTGTCCGGCGTCCTCGCGGCGATCCAGATCGTTCTCGGCATCACCGGCCTCGGCCTGATCCCGACGCCGACCGGAGTCAACGCGACGATCCTGCATATCCCCGCGATCCTCGCCGGCGTCGTCGCTGGGCCCATAGCCGGCATCGCGACCGGAGGGATCTTTGGTCTCTTCAGCTTCCTCCGCGCGACGACCCCGCTCTTTCAGAACCCGCTCATCGCCTTCGGACCCCGTCTGCTCATCGGCCTCGTTGCCTTCCTCGTCTATCGCGCGGTGAAGCCGATCAACGAAGTCCTGGCGCTCGCCCTGGCGGGAGCACTCGGAACGTTGACGAACACCGCAGGCGTCCTGGGGCTCGCGGTGCTCCTGCCGAGCCCGGCCGGTACGCCGTACATGGCCCCGAACGTTGCATGGGGCATCGTGGTCACGAACGCGCTCCCAGAGGTCATCGTGGCGATGATCATCACGGTCGCGGTCGGAATGGCGATTCGCGGCGCCGGCCGCGCGCGCCGCTCCACCGTCTAGGTGCTGTAGGGCGTCGCTACAGGGTCGTCTGGCGGAGCGGCGTCGGTGTCGCCGCTCGCCAGACACCGGGCGCTGAGCAGCGGCATACGGCGGCCGACCGCGTGGATCGATGTCGCTCCCGGCTGCTACGAGCCGGGCGGATTCGGAGGCATCGTCCTCATCGCATCGAGGGCAGGGCTCATCAGCCCGACCACGATGCCATCCGGACCCTGAACAGCAGCGTATCGGGCACCCCAAAATGCGTCGTAGGGAGGCTGCTGGCCCACGTAGCCAGCCGATGTGACCCGCTCGTAGACCGCATCGACGTCATCTCGACTCTGGACGTGAAGGCCGATGACGACGCCCGTCCACCCCTCTGGGATCCCTCGATTCCAGTGCCACGCGTACGCGGAGCTGTCGAGGTCAGCGGCGAACCCAGCGGCGGTCGAAGCGATCGCACGGTGGTGCGCCATCCACTCGGTGACGGTGCCGCTCACCTCGACGCCGAGCAACCGCCAGAAGTCAATGGCCGCAGCCATGTCCCGCACCACGATGTTCACCTGGCCGAGCACCGCTCGTATCTCGCTCAAGGGGACCATGCTCCCACGACGGAGCGCCCGTGGAGGGGTCGAGGAGTGGAGGCGCACGAACCGTCATCGGCCCGGTATCGGGTGCGCGGGACAACCAGCCGCCCCATGGAGCATCCTTCGCACCGAGGCACGTCGACTGCGGCAGGGACTGAGTCGTGCGTCAGGCCCCGCGGTGAGGAGGACACCATGCTCGACCGGTATCGGGCGCTCTTCCGGCTCGACGGCCGGCGCGCGATCGTCGTCGGAGCGGGAAGCGGGATCGGCGCAGCGAGCGCCGAGGCGCTCGCCGCACACGGGGCGCACGTCGTGTGCGGTGATCTCGACCAGGCGAAGGCAGCCGCGGTCTCAGACCGGATCCGGAGCGCGGGCGGCAGCGCGGAGCCCATCGCCGTGGACGTCCGTGATACGCCAAGCGTCGAGGCGGCCCTCGACCACGCGCGCCCGGCGATCCTCGTCTCCACGCCGGGCGTGAACGTGCGCAAGCGGATCCAGGATGTGAGCGACGACGAATTCGACCGCGTCATCGACACGAACCTCAAGGGCACCTTCCGCCTCGCCCGCTCCGCGGCGCGGCGGATGGCGCAGAGCGGCGGCGGCAGCATCATCGCCTTCGCCAGCATCCGCTCCGTGGTCGTCGAGCCGGGGCAGGGTGTCTACGCCGCCACGAAAGCCGGCATCGTGCAGCTGCTGCGCGCCGTCGCGGCAGAGCATGGCAAGGACGGCGTGCGGGCGAACGCCATCGCGCCGGGTGTCGTGGAGACGCCCCTCACGGCGCAGATCAAGGCGGATCCGGCGTGGTATGACGCGTACGCCAGGCGCAGCGCGCTCGGCAGGTGGGGCCAGCCGGACGAGATCGCCGGAGCCGTGGTGTACCTCGCCTCGGACGCCGCCAGCTACGTGACCGGCGCCTGCCTCTTCGTGGACGGCGGCTGGACCGCGGTCGACGGGCGCTTCGACCCGCCGCTCTCATGACCCACGCCAACGGAGCACTCGGGGCCACGCCGGTCCGGCCGTCGCTCCTCGAGGTGCGCGACGTCACCGTCGCGTACCGGGTCCCCGGGGGCGGCGCCAACGTGGCGCTGTCCGGGGTCGCGCTCGCGGTGCACGAAGGCGAATGGCTCGCGGTCATCGGCCACAACGGCTCGGGCAAGAGCACCCTCGCGAAGCTCATGAACGGGCTGCTCATCCCCGGGCGCGGCGACGTCATCGTCGCCGGGATGAACACGCGCGAGACTGCGCTGCACCGCGCGATCCGCCAGACGGTCGGCGTCGTGTTCCAGGATCCCGAGGACCAGATCGTCGCCACGCTCGTCGAGGAGGACGTCGCGTTCGGGCCCGAGAACCTCGGGCTCGCTCGCGACGAGGTGCGCGCCCTCGTGCAGTCGGCGCTCGACGCGATCGACGCCCAGGACCTGCGCCTTCGCGCGCCGCATCAGCTGTCGGGCGGACAGAAGCAGCGCGTCGCGATCGCGGGCGTCCTCGCGATGCGCCCTCGCTGCATCGTGCTCGACGAGTCGACGGCGATGCTCGACCCGGAAGGGCGGCGTGAGGTCCTCGACGTCGTGGCGCGCCTGCACCGGGCAGGCACGACGATCGTGGCCGTCACGCACTTCATGTCCGAGGCCGCGCTCGCCGACCGCATCGTCGTGCTCTCCGAGGGGCGGATCGCGCTGGAAGGCGTGCCTCGCGAGATCTTCGGGGACCGCGAGCGCCTCCGGGCGCTCGACCTCGACGTCCCGCCGGTCGCGCAGGTCGCGGAGCGGGCGCGCGCGCTCGGTGTCGGCGTGCGCGGGCTGCCGCTCACGGTCGGCGAGTTCGTGACCGCGCTGCCGTGACCGAGCTCATCGTCGAGGTCCGTGATCTCTGGCACTGGTACCTGCGCGGGACGCCACTCGAGACCGTCGCCGTCCAGGGCGCCGAGCTCGAGCTCCGATCCGACGACCTCGCCGCGATAATGGGACACACCGGCTCGGGCAAGTCGACGGTCGTGCAGCACCTGAACGGGCTGCTGCGCCCGCACCGCGGCACGGTGCGGGTCTTCGGCCAGGATCTCGGCGACCCGAGGCTCGACGCGCGCCCGCTTCGGCGGATGGTCGGGCTCGTGTTCCAGCAACCCGAGCAGCAGCTCTTCGACCCCACGGTTGGCGACGACATCGCCTTCGGCCCACGCCAGCTGCGCTGCACGCCGGAGGAGGTCCGTCGGCGAGTGCGGACGGCGATGGAGCGCGTCGGCCTCGGCTTCGACGCTTACAAGGACCGCTACACCTTCGGCCTCTCGGGTGGCGAGATGCGGCGCGTCGCCCTCGCCGGCGTGCTCGCGCTCGAGCCGCGGCTGCTGGTCCTCGACGAGCCGACCGCCGGGCTCGACCCGAGAGGGCGGGCGCAGCTCCTCGACTCGATCCGCGCCCTGCACGCCCAGGCGGGGATGGCCGTCGTGATCGTGTCCCATGACATGGACGTGGTCGCGGAGCTCGCGCGAAGTGTCTGGGTCCTGGCGGGAGGGCGGACGGTAATGCACGGGAGCGTGCGCGAGATCTTCGCGCGGGTCGACGAGCTGCGCGAGCTGCGGCTCGGCATCCCGCAAGTCTCGGAGCTCGCGCACGAGCTGCGGCGTGCCGGGCACCGCGTGCGCACCGACGTGCTGACGGCCGGCGAGCTCGCGGAGGCGCTGTACTCCGGTACATCGCCGTCGTCGCCCTGACTCGTGAGCCAGCTCCCGGTCACGGGCTCCTAGGCGCTGTGGACGAATTCGACTTCGCGCGCGGGGTGACCGTCGGGCAGTACGTGCCCGGCAACTCCATCCTCCACCGCCTCGATCCGCGGGCGAAGCTCGGTGGCTTCGTCATCGTGCTGGCGGCCGTCATCACGACCTCGTCCTACTTCGGCAATGCCGTCGCCCTCCTCGCGGTGATCGGCCTCGTCGTGCTGTCGGGCATCCCGCTCGGCTACGTCCTCTCCGGCGTCCGGCCGATCCTGCCGATCCTCGTCGTGTTCACGCTCTTCAACTTCCTCTTCCTCGGCAACTACGACCCCACCGGCTCGCGAGTGCTCTGGCGGCAGGAGCTCGGCATCGGGCCGTACGAGTTCGCGTTCACGGTGACGGAGAACTCGCTCAAGCAGACCCTTCAGGGTGTTGTGCGGATCATCGCGCTCATCCTGCTCACCAGCACCCTCACGCTGACGACGACCATCACCTCTCTCGCGAAGGGCATCGAGTCGCTGCTCGCGCCGTTCCGCCGGGTGAAGGTGCCCGGCCACGAGATCGCGATGGTGTTCGCGATCGCCTACCGCTTCGTTCCCACGGTCGCGGATGAGCTCGAGCGGCTCATGAAGGCGCAGGCCTCGCGCGGCGCCGACTTCGGCAGGCCGGGCCGCTTCCAGTTCGCGAAGCGCGCGCGGCAGCTCGTCCCGATCACGGTGCCGCTCTTCGTTGGCGCGTTCCGTCGGGCCGAGCGGCTCATCATGGCGATGGAGTCGCGCTGCTACGTTGGTGGCGCGGGCCGCACGCCGATCTCGCTGCCGCGCCTCGTCCCGCGCGACTGGATCTCGCTCGCCGCCGCGCTCGGGTTCACGCTCGCGGTGTGGAACGTGCCGTGGCCCCTGTGATGGCTTCGCCAGTGCAGGCGTCGCTCGTCGCAGGGCTTCGCGTCGGCCACTGGACAGACGAGGCCGGCCGGACGGGCTGCACCGTGCTGCTCTTCGACGGTCCGACCGTCGCCTCGGTCGACGTGCGCGGCGGCGCGCCGGGCTCGATCGAGACCGCGCTCCTCGACCCCTGGCGGACGGCGAGCGGCGTGCACGCGGTCGTCCTCACCGGCGGCAGCGCGTTCGGCCTCGCCTCGGCCGACGGGGTGCGCCGCTGGCTCGACGAGCGCGGCATCGGCTTCCAGATCGCGACCGTCCACGTGCCGCTCGTCGCGGGCGCGGTCATCTTCGACCTCCTCGCGGGCGACCCTGGCGCGAGGCCCGATGCCGCTGCGGGATACGCCGCGTGCGACGCGGCGACCCGCGAGCCCGCAGAGGGACTCGTCGGCGCCGGCACCGGCGCGACCGTCGCGAAGCTCACCGGCGACCGCACCCGGCGGGGCGGTCTCGGCATCGCGACCGTCCGGGCCGGCGACGCGACCGTGACCGCGGTCATGGTCGTGAACGCGGTCGGCGGGATCTGGGACGATGAGACCGGCGCGTGGGCCGCAGAGATCCCCCCTGGCACAACCGGCGCGTCGGGAGCATCCGCTCCAGGCGGTCCGCTGGTCCCGGGCGCGAGCACGACCATCGGCTGCGTCGTGACGGACGCGCTGCTCGACAAGCCGCAGGCATTCCGCCTGGCGGGCGTCGCGCACGACGGGCTCGCACGCGCGGTGCGCCCGGCGCACACCGACCTCGACGGTGACACGATCTTCTGCGTCTCGCTCGGCGGCGACGCGCGGGTCGAGGTCCCGACCGTCCAGGCGCAGATGGCTGCAGCCGATGCCGTCGCCAGGGCGATCGTCCGAGCAGTCAGACGCTGACTCGGACGCCTTCACGACGGTCGTCAGCTGGGTCACGCGTCATGAGGTTACAGCGGAACTTGTGTAATACACTGATGCCGTGAGCCGCACTGCACGCGTGGGTCCTGCCACGACAGCCGCCCGGGGCCCGAAGTCCAAGCCGTTCAGCATGCGCCTCAGCCGCGTGACCGACCGCTTCGTGACGGCCGAGGCGCGCCGCACCAAGCGCTCGCGGGGAGCGGTCGTCGAGGCGCTGGCGGAGGAAGCCGCGCGGATGCGGCGATTCCCGGGGATCGCGTTCCGCGGCGAGGACGCCGGGCGCAGAGCCTGGGTGATCGGCACGGGCCTCGACGTCTGGGAGGTCATCGAGATGCTCGGGGATCACCGGACACCTGAGCGTCTCGTCGCAGGGACGGAGCTCGATGCGCGCGCGGTCGATCTCGCGCGCGCGTACCACGCCACCTACCCGGAGGAGATCGACGGGGCGATGGCGGAGAATCGCCGGCCGCTGGCAGAGCTGCGCGAGCTCTATCCCTTCATCGGCATCACGCCCGCGAGCCCGAGGCGATAACGGCTGCGGCTCCTCCTCGATGCTCACGTTTCGAGCCGCCATCTGGGTCGTCCACTGCGGCGTGCGGGGCACGACGTCCTCGCCCTCGATCAGGACCCGACGCTCGGAAGCCTCGCGGATGAGGACGTCTTCGCGCTGGCTGCGGAGGCCCAGCGCATCGTCGTCACGCACAACATCCGCGACTTCGCTCCGCTCGCCAGGATCTGGGCGGAGGCCGGCCGGCCGCACGCGGGCTGCGTCCCCGTCACGCTCCCCCACACCGCGTACGGCGCGATCCTCCGCGGGCTCGCCGCTGCGTTCGCCGGCCGGCCGAAGCAGGATGACTGGCGGGACAGGGTCGATTTCCTGACCGGGCCCTCCCGCTGATGAACGAGCGGGCCGTGCTGGCGGCGGTCGACGCGCTGCGCGACGAGCTCGTCACGTTCACGCAGGCCCTCGTGCGGATCCCGACGGTGAACCCGCCGGGGGACCGCTACGGGGAGTGCGCCGCTCTGGTGGGCGCGACGCTTGAGCGCTTCAGCTACGACGTCCGCGAGATCCGCCCGAGGAGCGATCCCGATCCCGCGCACCCGCGCGTGAACGTCGTTGGCCGGCTCGCCGGCGCGCGGCCCCGGCCCCTCCTTCACTTCAACGGCCATTTCGACGTCGTACCCGCGGGTGACGCCGCAGCCTGGACGCGCGATCCATTCGGCGGCGAACTCGCTGACGGCCGCATCTGGGGCCGCGGCACCGGCGACCAGAAGGCCGGCATCGCGGCGTCGATCTTCGCCGTCGAGGCGATCCGCCGGGCGGGCGTGCGGCTCGGTGGCACGGTCGAGCAGAGCGCGACCGTCGATGAGGAGAGCGGTGGCTTCGCGGGTGTCGCCGAGCTCTGCGCGCAGGGCATCTGCACCGCGGCCGACACGGATCACGTCGTCATCACGGAGCCACTCGACCTCGATCGCGTCTGCCTCGGCCACCGCGGCGTGCTCTGGACCGAGGTGACC
>Ga0136619_10000744_pt1 | contig 12469 bp, 10 predicted proteins | sample AntDrymUQ3532106_2_FD_104807 | JGI IMG/M metagenome (GOLD analysis project Ga0136619, IMG submission 104807) | Polar desert sand microbial communities from Dry Valleys, Antarctica - metaG UQ353 (21.06) | ecosystem: Environmental > Terrestrial > Soil > Desert | place: Antarctica: Dry Valley...
AGTCCGGCAGTGTCACTTCCTGCAACCGTTGGGCCAGAAAGGTCTCTCGGTCCGTCACAGCTACGAAGTCGTAGAGGATCATGTACCAGTAGTGGTTCTCGTCATCGATGGGGACATGCCACTGGCAGAACACCTTGTCATTGCCGAAGGGCACCACAAAGGCGTTGGGAAACACCAGGTTCGTGATCCGAACATGGCGGGTCTGCTCGTCGAGCTGCCGGATCGCATACACCCGAAGCCCGTGCTCAGCGCTTTCGACCTCGATATCCGGGCGGAAACTCTCCCCGACGATGGCCGACAGCGTCTTACCCGTACCAGCGACCTCCTCGCGGAACTGCTGGCCGTAGGACTCCCGCGGGTCTTCCTGCAGGAACCGGTGCAAGAAGGAGACGTGGCTCGGGTCGATCCCGCCCTCGACGCCCTGCAGCCAGTTGCACTCCCAGAGGCCCTTGAACGCGAAGGTGTACTCCTCCGGCGCGGTGAAGCAGTCGTAGCCCGGAAACGGTGGCGGATCGCCGGCTCCGAGGTAGGCGAACACGATCCCGTTCTTCTCGACGCAGGGATAGCTCGCGATCCTGATCTTCTCGTGGAAGCGGCTGTGCTCGGGCTCGGCTGGTTGCTCCATGCAGCGGCCATCCGCGGCGTACAGCCACCCGTGGTAGAGGCAGCGCAGGCCGCCGTCCTCGACCCGGCCGAACGCGAGGTCGACGCCGCGGTGGGCGCAGAACCGGCTGACCAGGCCCCAGCCGCCGCCGTCGGTGCCGAACAGGACAAGGTCCTCCCCGAGCAGCCGGATCGGGGTTACCTGCCGGTCAGCGGACAGCTCGGAGACCAGCGCAGCCGGTTGCCAGTACGCACGGAGCAAGCCGCCGGCCGGCGTACCGGGACCGGTACGGGTGACGCGTTCGTTGTCCGCAGCGGAGAGCACGACCCGATCCTGTCAGGCGTAACGGCACAGGCAAGGTCCTGCTCGGCCGGTTGCGCGGATCCGCCCACGGAGCGCGGAGGGCCTACCCTGCCTGAGGTGAGCGAACAGGCGTACGCCGACAGCGAGGTCGGCCAGTTGCGGACGGTCCTGCTGCACCGTCCCGGTCCCGAACTCAAGCGGCTGACCCCGCGCAACAACGATGCGCTGCTCTTCGACGACATCCCCTGGGTCACTCGGGCACAGGAGGAGCACGACGCCTTCGCCGAAGCGTTGCGCGGGCACGACGTCGAGGTGCTCTACGTCGATACATTGCTCACCGACGTGATGGCCATTCCCCAGGCCCGCGACGATGTCATCGCCTCGGCGGTCGACGATCCTCGGCTCGGCGTCACGCTGCGCGATGTCGCGGCCGGCTATCTCGCCGGCCTCAGCGCCGAGGACCTCTCGGGTGCGCTGATCGCCGGGGTCGCCCACGACGAATTGCCCGGTGCCCGCGGGCTGGCTCACCAACTCATGCCCACCGTGGACTTCGTCATCCCCCCGCTGCCCAACCTGCTGTTCACCCGCGACTCCTCGGTGTGGGTGGGCAACCAGGTGGCGGTGACGTCGTTGGCGATGCCGGCCCGCACTCGCGAGACCACCTTGACCCAGGCGATCTACACCCACCATCCCCGCTTCGCAGGCATCCAGCGGCTGTACGGGCCGAGCCTGGAGCACATGGAGGGCGGCGACGTGCTGCTGCTGGCGCCAGGCGTCGTAGCCGTCGGGGTCGGGGAGCGGACAACTCCGGCAGGAGCAGAACGCTTGGCCCGCCGAGTCTTTCATCGCGGGTTGGCCCACACAGTGCTCGTCGTGCCGATCCCGCAGGAGCGCACGACCATGCACCTGGACACGATCTGCACGATGGTCGACATCGACGCGGTGGTGATGTACCCCAACCTCGCCGCCGGACTGGTGGCCTGGACTCTCACGGAGCCCGACGGACTTGCACCCGAGGCCGCCGATGAGGTCGGCGAGCTGACGATCACCGGCCCCGAACCCTTCCTCGTCGCGGCTTCCAAGGCGATGGAGATCGATCGGCTCCGGGTGATCGACACCGGTCTCGACCCGATCACTGCCGAACGCGAGCAGTGGGACGACGGCAACAACACCCTCGCGGTGGCCCCGCGGATTGCCGTCGCGTACGAGCGCAACGTCGTTACCAACGCGGCCCTGGAGGCGCAGGGCATCGAGGTCCTGCGGTTGGCCGGCAGCGAACTCGGAAGCGGCCGTGGTGGCCCGCGATGCATGTCCTGCCCGATCCTGCGCGACCCGATCAGCGTGAGCTAGGCCCCCTGGCGAGGACGGCGGCGAAGATGTCGACGGCGGTCCACACCTCGACATATGTGGTGGTCAGTGGTGACAGCCCCAGCCGGATCAGGTCCGGGTTGCGGAAGTCCGGCACGACGCCGGCCGCGACAAGCCGCCGCGTCACGTCCTCGGCATCGGGACAGCGAATCGTCACGTGTCCGCCACGTTCGGCAGCGCAGCGTGGGCTGGCCACACCGGCGCCGAGTGGGACCAGCCGCGCATCAGTCAGCTCGATCGCATACTCGGTGAGGTCTACTGCCTTGGCGCGAATCCGGTCCAGACCTGCCTCGGCGATCAGTTTGACACCCTCCTGGACCGCGATGATCCCGAGCACCGACGGTGTGCCGGACAGCATCCGTCGGATGTCAGGAGCGGGCTCGTACCGCGCCGACATCGCGAAAACGTCCGCGGCGCCGAACCATCCGGTGATCGGCTGCTCGACCGTCAAGAGATGTCGGGCGGCAACGTAGAGGAACGCCGGAGCCCCCGGTCCCGCGTTGAGGTACTTGTATGTGCACCCGACCGCGAAGTCGACCTCGGCGGCATCCAGGGACATCGGGAGCAACCCGACCGAGTGGCTCAGGTCCCACACGACGACGCCGCCCGCGTCGTGGACCGCAGCGGTGGCGCCGGTCAGGTCAGCGACATACCCAGATCGGTAGTCCACATGGCTGAGCAGGACAACAGCAGTCGCGGGACCGAGCACCTCGGCGAGATCGCCTGCGGTGACGCCGGATTCCGGATCAGGGGAGAGCCAGCGAACCGTGAGCCCACGGACGGACGCGATGCTTTCCACCAGGTATCGGTCGGTCGGGAAGTTGGCGTCGTCGACGACGATCTCGGTCCGGTCCGGTCGCAGGCCGCATGCTGCGTGCAGGGCCTTAAACAGGTTCACCGTCGTGGAGTCCGCGATCACGGTCTGTCCGGGACCGGAGCCCAGGACGGTCCAGGCGAGCTGATCGCCCGCGCTCACCGGAAGGTCCACCCAACGTTCCGGCCAACTCAGGATCAGCCGACCCGCCCATTCGGCCTCCAGCACCTCGTGCAACCGGGTGATGGTCGCCTTGGGGGGCCGACCAAGCGAGTTCCCGTCCAGGTAGGCGATCGGATCATCGCCGATCAAGAATCGCGCCTGGAAATCACGCAGCGGGTCAGCCTCGTCGCGGCGACGTGCGTCGCTCAGGTCGGAGGCGACCGGTGCGTACGGGGCTGTGCCGTCAGCCACCACCGACCTCCGCGCCGATCTCGGTCCGGACCGACAGCAGTTCCGGGAAAAACGTCAGCTCCAATGCTTTTCGGAGAAATCCGACGCCGGTCGAACCGCCGGTGCCCCGCTTGTAACCGATCACCCGCTCGACGGTCTTCATGTGCCGGAAGCGCCAGAGCTGGAAGCTCTCCTCGACGTCGACCAGTTCTTCGCTGGCCTCGTACTCCGCCCAGTAGCGCTCGGGTTCGGCATAGATCCGACGCAACACCTCCACGACGCCGGGATGCGCCGTGTAGGGCTGCGACCAGTCCCGTTCGGCGCGCTCGGCCGGTACGTCGTGACCGGCGCGGGCTAGAAAGCGAAGGAACTCGTCGTACAGGCTGGGCGCCTCGAGATCTGCCTGCAGCGCCGCGGCGATGTCCGGATCGTGCCGGAACACCCTGATCATTCCGGGGTTCTTGTTGCCCAGCAAGAATTCCACGGTCCGGTACTGCGCGGACTGAAAGCCTGACGCGACACCGAGTTTGCCGCGGAACTGTGCGTACTCGATCGGGGTGAGCGTCTCGAGGACCGACCACTGCTCGAACATCTGCCGCTGGATGTGCTTGATGCGGGCCATCCGCTTCAGCGCCGGCGGTAGGTCGTCTTCCCGCAATTTCTCCCGCGCCGAACGGAGTTCGTGGGCCAGCAGCTTCAGCCAGAGTTCGGTTACCTGGTGCTGAATGATGAAGAGCATCTCGTCGTGATGATCCGACAGGGGAACCTGTGCGCTCAGCAGTCTGTCGAGGTGCAGGTACCCGCCGTAGGTCATCCGATCCGTGAGATCGGTGGTGACCCCCTCCTCGATGGGCCGGTAGCCGAGCCGGTGGATGGGGGGTGGCTGCTCGGACTGCTCGCTCATCTCAGGGTGACCTGCCGGGACAGGATCTCCGACCGGAATCGCCGGGCCGCTTCGTCGAGACGGGGTGCGGTCGTCAGCATCGCGGTCAGCCGCTTCTGGAAGTCCTCGGCCGGCTGCCACCATTGCTCGGCCGGCGCATCGGCGGGCAGGTCCCAGACCGGCGCCACCAGTCCGTGCGCGCGGAAGGCGCCGGCGTATTTCGTGCCCGTGCCGAGATCCAGCTCGCCGGCGGCCCCGAGCACGGCCAGGGCGTCGAGCAGCGGTTCCTCAGGGTGGGTCATGACCCACCGCAGGTGCGCCTTGGCATCGTCGGGGCGGCACCAGTACGCAGCCTCGTTCCCGGGCTTTCGTACCGACGGGATGACCGTGGCGTTGGCTTCCGCCAGACCGGCGGCCAGGGAGGGGCCGATCGGCTCGTCCTCGGGATCGTCGGGATCCCGGCCCAGCCAGAAGCCATAGTCCTCGTGAACGGTGATATCCAGCGGCGCGTCGCTGAGCAGTTCCTGCAGCCGCGGTCCAGCCGAGCCGCCGACGCCGATCGGGCCGGGGTGGATCGGCTGACCGGGGTCAGCCTCCAGCGCCACCTGCAGCGCGCTCCCGATGTCGCGGCTGACGTCATCGGAGGAGGCGACGAGCTGAAGGCCGAGCAGGATCGCGCCGTCCTCGCGGACGAGGGCCGGTGCCAGCTGCGGGAGAACGGTCGCCAGCGTGACGCTGCGATCGGCGTTCGCGGGGTCGGACAAGGTCAACGGCGAGGTCGCCGCAGAGACCAGCTCGCGCAAGGCAATCAGGTCCGCCTCGCCGGTGAGCCCCTCGAACGGTCGGGCGACCCGGACGGAGCGACCGGACCCGTGGCAGTGCTTGTAGCGCCGACCCGAGCCACAAGGGCAGGGCTGGCGGGGGTTGGGCGCATCCCCCGGACCGGCCGTTGGGCTTTCTGGACCGCGTCCGGCGCTGGGACGCCGCTTGCTGCTCGCGCGGGTACCTGCGGTGGGTGTGCCAGAACTGCGAGAAGCCATGCCCCTGACCCTAACCGGAAGGACGGCCTGCCGATCTGGCGCGCCGTTATCGCGATAACGGCGGAAAGCGGGCGAGAACGAGTCAGCCGGCCTCGATCAGAGCCCGCACCATTGCCGGGCGATTGCTGATGATCCCCTCGACGCCCAGGACGAGGGCCAACTCGACGTCGGCCGGATCGTCGACCGTCCACACGTAACACCGGTTGCCCTGCCGATGAACCCGTCGGACATAGGCCGGATGGCGTCGCAACGTCTCGATGTCCACCCCGACGATCTCGATCCCTCGCGGCAAGGTCCCGTCGCGGCGTAGCGGCGGCACCGTCGTATAGAGCTGAACGGTCGGCAGGTTCGGCGCGAGAGAGTGCACGCGGCGTACGGCGGTGGTGGCGAAGCTCATCACGGTGATCGGGGACTGCAGCGGATCGCTCGGCTCGTGCAGGCCGTGCTGGGCGAGGCTGGCCACGACCTGCTCTTCGACCAGACCACCGAACCGGGTGGGGTGCTTGGTCTCGACGAACAGCCTCAGCGGCCGCGGCGCGCTCACCACCAGGTCGAGCAGGTCGTCGAAGGCCAGGACCGGTGACGATTCCGTCGGGGTGTCGGCGACGAGGTCGTCGGCGGTGTCGGGCAGTTCGTTGCGCCAACCGCTGAAGTCCAGGTCAAGCAACTCCCCGAGGGTCCGCTCCGAAACCCGTCCGCGGCCGTCGGAGGTCCGCGAAAGCGTTGAGTCGTGGACGCAAACCAGATGCCCGTCTCGGGTCAGGCGTACATCGCATTCGACGGCGTCGGCACCCTGCTCGATGGCCTTCTCGTATGCGCGGGCGGTGTGCTCGGCGACCTCGGAGGAGGCACCGCGGTGGGCAACCACCCAGGGCCGATCGATGCCTGGCCGAGCCACTCCCCCATTGTGCGCGCCGCCAGTCGACCACCGTGGCAAGCCCTTCCGCAGGCTATGCACCAAATGCCCGGGAAGGTTCCGCGACCTATCCTCGGCGACGTGGCGGTGCTGCTGGATCTCGATGATCCGGAGCTGGTCGCCGACCCGTACGCCGTCTTCGCAGCCCGGCGAGCCGCGCACCCGATCGCCTGGGATGACGGGCTGGGTATGTGGCTGGCCTTCGGTCATGCACAGGCCAACGCCGTTCTGCGCCATCGCGGCCTCGGCCGGATCTGGGCTGACCGCCTGCCGCTACCGGCCTTCGAGTCGTTCAATCTGATCCACCGCAACGCGCTGCTCGAGATGGAGCCGCCTGAGCACCCCAGACTGCGGCGGCTGGTCGCGGCTGCCTTCGCCCGCGGCCACATCGAGCGGCTGCGGCCATGGGTCGAGGACCTGGCCGCCCGGCTGGTCGCCGATCTGCTGGAACGGGCAGCCGGAGGTCGGCCGGTCGATCTGGTGCCCTCCTACGCCGATGAACTCCCGGTCGCCGTGATTGCCGAACTCCTCGGTGTCCCGGAGTCCGACCGGCCGCTTCTGCGACCCTGGTCGAACGCGATCGTGAAGATGTACGAGTACGACCGTCCGGTAGCTGTCGAGTCGGCGGCCGAGATCGCCGCGGCAGAGTTCGTGGCCTACCTCCGCGAGCTTGCCGCCCAACGCCGTACTGCTCCTGGGGAGGACCTGGTCAGCCACCTCGTCTCAGTACGGGACGCCGACGGCGATCGGCTCACCGAGGATGAATTGGTCACCACCTGCATCCTGCTGCTCAACGCCGGTCACGAGGCCACGGTCAACGTCACATGCAACGGGATGCTCGCCCTGCTCCGGCATCCGGAGGAACTCACCCGGTTGCGCGCCGACCCGGGGCTGATCCCGTCCGCCGTCGAGGAACTCATGCGCTACGACTCACCGCTACAACTGTTCGAGCGCACCGCCGTCCGCGACGTCGAGATCGGGGATGTGACCGTGAGGGAGGGTACGAAGGTGGCTGCGCTGCTCGGCTCGGCCAACCGCGACCCCACTGTGTTTTCCGACCCGGACCGTCTCGATCTGGGCCGTACGGACAATCCGCACATCGCTTTCGGCGCCGGAATCCACTTCTGCATCGGTGCACCGCTGGCACGGGTCGAGCTGCAGGCATCCTTCGCCGCGCTGCTGGGAAATACGGCCACGATCGAGCTAGCCGATCTACCGGTGCGCCGGCCCGAGTTCGTCATTCGCGGCCTGGTCGACCTGCCGGTCATCCTCACCCCGGCCGAGTGAAGGACGCCCTGTATCCATAGGTTCGATACAAGGCGTCCTTCACTCGAAACGATTAGGGGTCACATGGTCGGCCAGCCCTATCCCGAGATCGAGCCGTACGAGGCCGGGTCGCTCGAGGTCGGCGACGGCCAGGAGATCTACTGGGAGATCAGCGGTAATCCCGATGGCAAGCCGGCGTTATTCCTGCACGGCGGACCCGGGGGTGGCTCGAAGCCGGACAACCGTCGGCTGTTCGATCCGGCCCGCTACCAGATCGTCGTGTTCGATCAGCGCGGATGCGGGCGCAGCCGGCCGCATGCCAGCGAGGCCCTCCTAGATCTGAGCACCAATACGACCTGGCATCTGGTCGCCGACATCGAGGCTCTCCGGGAACACCTGGGCATCAACAAGTGGCTGGTGCTCGGCGGCTCATGGGGTTCGACCCTGGCGCTGGCCTACGCGCAAACCCATCCGGACCGCGTGACCGAACTGATCCTGCGCGGCGTATTCACCTTGCGCCAACGTGAGCTGGACTGGTTCTACCAAGGTGGTGCGGGGGTGATCTTCCCCGAACGCTGGCAGGACTTCCTTGCTCCGGTCGCCCCTGAGGACCGCAGTGATCTGATGAGGGCCTACCACCGGCTGCTCAACGACCCCGACCCCGCCGTGCACGGTCCCGCCGCGGTTGCCTGGAGCGTCTGGGAGGCCTCGACCGTGACGCTGATCGAGGATCCTGACCTGCTCGAGGCATACAAAAACCCGGCCTTCTCGCTGGCCTTCGCCCGCATCGAGAACCACTACTTCGTCAACAGAGGTTGGCTCGAAGAAGGTCAGCTGATCGCCAATGCCCATGTCCTGCAGAGCATTCCTGGCATCATCGTCCAGGGTCGCTACGACATCTGCACGCCTCCGGTCACCGCCTGGGATCTGCACCAGGGGTGGCCGAGCGCCCAGTTGCTGATGGTTGCAGCGACCGGGCATGCGGGCACCGAACCCGGCAACACCCGTTCCCTCGTCCTGGCCACCGACAAGTTCGCCGGCCCCGGTTGATCAACCGGTATGCCGGTTCGCTACACAAACCGCCACTTTGAGCCCCAGACAGAGGCGGTTCGCTTCACAACGGCCTAAGGGGTGGCTAGATGACCTCAGGAGCGCGGCCGGTGTCGCTGACCATGGGCCTGCCTGAAGCTGCCCAGTCCTGCATGCCTCCGGCCACGTTGACCGCCTCGATGCCCTGCGCGCTGAGGAACTCGCTCACCCGCGAGGATCGCCCACCGCCTCGACAAATCACGTAGATCGGATCGGCCTGCGGGATGTCTGCGAGCCGAGCGGTGACCTGTCCGATCGGTATGTGCACCGCAGCCTCGATGTGCCCGGCAGCCCATTCGTCGGGTTCGCGGACGTCGAGGATGACGGCGTCGGCCGGGAGGTCGGACGCAGGCTGTTCGGGAAGGTCCGGGGAAGTCATCCCGGCATCTTCACACGTCTTGCGCGAGCCCAACCAGCGGCCGGCACTTCTCTGATGGTGTCAGGATGGACGCCATGACGAGCTACGACCTGGTGGTGCTCGGCGCCGGCGCCGCGGGCCTGGGAGCAGCCGCCGGTGCCCGTGCGATCGGCAAGTCGGTCGCCCTCGTCGAGATGGACAAGCCCGGTGGCGAGTGCACGTACACCGGTTGCGTACCCAGCAAGACGCTGATCGAGAGCGCGCGCCGGATCCGAGAGGCGCGAAACGGCGCCGCGTACGGTTTCCGGTCCGTGGTCGAGGTCGACTTTCCGGCCGTGATGGATCGGATCCGTACCGTGGTCTCCGACGTCGCGCAGGACGAATCCCCCGACCGGCTGCGGCGTCAGGGCATCGACTTGTGGCCGGGCCGGGCACGGCTGCTCGGCGGTGGCGAGGTACGCGTCGGGAAGAGCACCGTCCAAGCCGAGCGGATCATCGTGGCCACCGGTGCGCAGCCGAAGATCCCGCGACTGCCGGGGCTGGACGGGGTCGACTACCTGACCAACAAGTCGCTGTTCGAACTGGCGGAGTTACCGCCGCGACTGCTGGTACTCGGAGGTGGTGTCACAGGCTGCGAGCTCGCTCAGGCCTTTGCCCGGCTGGGCAGCGCGGTCACCCTGATCGAATCCAGGAGCCGAGTGCTGGCCGACGAAGAACCCGAAGCCAGCGCGGTGATCGGACGGGCGTTGGGCTCCAGCGGCGTCCAAGTCGTCTTGGGCCGTACGGTCTCCCGGATCGGCGCAGGACCGATCGTGTACCTCAGCGACGGCAGCGAGCTGTCCGGCTCGCACCTGCTCATCGTCATCGGCCGCACTCCGCAGACCAGCGAGCTCGGCCTGGACACAGCCGGTGTGGAGGTCGGCGAGGCGGGCATCGTCAAGGTCGACGAACATCTGTCCACCACCGCCGAGGGAATCTTTGCGGCCGGGGACTGCGCCTCGCCGATGCAGTTGACCCACGTCGGGTACGAGCAGGGTCGCCTCGCCGCGCACAACGCCTTCGCCCCGACCAATCGGCCGGGTCTGCTGGGTGGGCGGCGCGAATGGGACCCGAGTGCCATTCCGCGGGTCACCTTCACCGATCCTGAGGTCGCCCAGGTCGGGCTGACCGAGGCCCAGGCCTTCGCCGCGTACGGCGAGATGGCGCAGGTCAGCTACGTCAGCGACGCCGAATCCGATCGGGCCCGCTGCGCCGGCCGTACAGAGGGGTTCGTCAAGCTCATCGCCGCAACGCCAAAGGTGTAGCGCAGCAAGCTGCTGGTGAAAGTCGTCGGCATGACGGCGGTGGGGCCGGTCGCGGGGGAGCTGATCACCCAGGGGACCCTCGCAATGCGCGCGGGTCTGGTGGTGGGCCGGATCGCGCAGAGCGTGCACGCCTACCCCACCTGGTCGATGTCGGTGCGGATCGCCGCGGCCCAGTTCTTTGGTGGGTACGGCGGGCAGAGCGCTCGACCGGCGCGAGACAACGATGATTGACCCGCCGTCCCCGGCGGCTTTGTCGATGCAGGACCCCTCAGCGGTCGATACGCGGATTCCGGCGGATGCCAGAGCGCCTGGCCCGTCAGCGCCGCGTGAGCCGCAGTGGCGGGTGGCCTCGTCGGCGATCGGGCTGTGGACGTTGCAGGAGATCATCGGTGCGCTGTTCTTCCTGATTCCGGCTGTGGCGGCTTCGCTGTTCGTCCCTGCCACCGCACCCCGCTGGCTGGTCGTCATCACGGACATCCTGCCGTGGGCGGCGGCCGCCATTTTCCTCGTGGTGATCTTGGTTGTTCCGCGATACAAGTACGCCGTACACCGGTGGGAGGTCACCGCGGACGGGATCTACACCCTCACCGGTTGGTTGTCGCGGACCTGGATCCTGGTGCCGATCAGCCGGATCCAGACCGTGGACGTGACCCGCGGGCCGCTGCAACGGATGTTCGGCCTGGCCACCGTCTCGGTACGCACTGCCTCGGCACACGGAAGTGTCCAGATCGAGCAGCTCGAGTCCTACGCCGCGGCTCAGGTCGCCGACGACCTGTCCAAGCGCGCCAACCTCTCTGACGACGATGCAACCTGATCACCTGACGACTGAGGGTGGCCCTGAGTCGGATCGGGTCGCGGTCGAGGTCGCAACTGGGCAAGCGCCGGCGCGTACGTCGGCCAAGGTCATCGCGATTCATGCGCTGACCATCCGCGGCCTACGGGAGGCCGTCCCCGGGTTGGCCGCCGCCTTCGCCTGGCTCGGTGTCAGCGGAGGGCTGGGCTCGTTCGGGGTCACCGGTGTCATCGTGGTGGCGGCCGCCGCGATCACGGGCCTTGCCGCGCTGACTTGGTACCGCTTCACCTATCAGGTCGCCAACCGACAGCTCATCATCGCTCAGGGCATCTTCTCCCGCCGCGTGCGAACGATCCCGGTGGACCGGATCCGGGCCATCGACAGCCAGGTCGGCCCCTTGCACCGGGTACTCGGACTGGCCCGGCTCAAGATCGAGGCCGCCGCCGCAGGGACCGGCGAGGAAGAGGCAGTCATCGACGGTCTCCCGACCGAGACCGCCATCGCCTTACGCAGTGACCTGCTGCGGGACCGCCGGCGCCCTTCCCGATCCGCAACGGGCGGCCCAGGGACCGCGCCGGCCGACTCGGCTGCTGACTCAACAGCTGGCCCAGATCCGGCCAAACCGCTCGCCGCTCTCAGCGACGAGCCGATCGAGGATCTCGAGTACTCCCGGTCACGGCCGTCCTGGCTGCTATACGCCCCACTGGTCGGCAGCTACCTCGCCATCCCGCTGGCCGGCGCCGGGTTCCTGTCCCAATTCGTGGATGACCTTCCGGCGTCCTGGTTCTCCTGGGTCAAACTGAACCCGAGCACCTTCTCGGCGGGTCAGTTCGCCCTCTCCATCGTCGCCCTCATCGGCTTACTCGCCGTCGGGGCGGTGATCGGCGCGGTCTTCCTCAACTGGCGTTTCCTGCTGGTCAAGCGCGGCGAGCTGATGGTCAGCGAGCGGGGCCTGCTCACCCGACGCACCGTCTCGGTGGAGATCCCGCGGATCCGCGGCTACACGCTCAGCGAAGGGCTCGGAATGCGGCTGGTGCGCGCTGCCCGCCTTACCGCCTTGATCACCGGGGTCAGCAACGCCAACAGCCGCAGTCAGTTGCTGCCGCTCGGACCACGTAGCGAGGCGGTATCGGTCGCCCGACGCGCCGTACGACGTTTCGACACCCCGCTGAGGCCGCACCCCGCGGCGGCTCTGCGGCGGCGCCTGGTCCGCTCGGTCCTGCCCGGCGTGCTCGTCCTCGCCGTCGGCCTGGTCTGGGGCGTCCTGGCGGTGATCACCGTGGGCGCGGTCCTGACCGTCTTGGGAGTCCCGCTCGGCATCGACCGCTACCGGTCACT
>Ga0136619_10000745_pt1 | contig 12469 bp, 10 predicted proteins | sample AntDrymUQ3532106_2_FD_104807 | JGI IMG/M metagenome (GOLD analysis project Ga0136619, IMG submission 104807) | Polar desert sand microbial communities from Dry Valleys, Antarctica - metaG UQ353 (21.06) | ecosystem: Environmental > Terrestrial > Soil > Desert | place: Antarctica: Dry Valley...
CCACCGGTGTTGCCGACGGCGCCACGCTGCAGGTGCTCAAGGGATCGAATGGCGGTAGTCCGGTCCCGTCCAACCCGACCAATGGATACGTCGGCCTCAAGCAGGGCTCGACTGGTCCTGCGGTACGCGCCGTACAGCAGGCCATCACGCGCACCGGGTTGACGCTGCTCGGCGGCGCCGACGGCGTGTTCGGGCCTGCCACGACGTCGGCACTGAAGCTGTACCAGAGGACGAACGGCCTCGGCGTCACGGGTGTCGTCGATGCTGCCACGGCCCGAGTGATGGGCCTGGCAGGAAGCACCCCGCGCCCAGGCGACGGCCACACGCCTGTCGGCTATCCCGTCTACGGCGAGCGAGGTGTCCGCGTCCTGGCGCTGCAGACGGCCTTGATCAGCAACCGGTACTCGTTTGCCGGCGGCGCGGACGGCAGCTTCGGATCGGCAACGACGGGCGCCATCGTCCGCTTCCAGCAGGCCCGAGCCATCAATCCCACCGGCCGCGTGGATGAGACCACGGCTCGTGCTCTCGGTCTGTCGCCGATGGCCGCTCCGGCACCGCCTGACACGAGCAGCATCAAGCTGTCGAGCTTTCCCGTAGAAGGACCGTGCTGGTTCGGCGACTCGTGGCACGCCCCTCGGGGCGGAGGACGTGTGCACCTGGGTGTCGACATCATCGCCGATCACGGCAAGCGCATCTACGCCTCGGTGTCGGGGAAGATCATCTCGGTGGTGCACGACCGCCCAGGCTCGCTTTCTGGCAACGCCGTCAAGCTCGCAATGGCGGACGGCACGTACTTCTTCTACGCCCACCTCAGCTCGTTCGAGAACGGCATCAAGGTTGGCACGAGGGTCAAGGCAGGTGCTGTGCTCGGACGGGTCGGCTCGACGGGCAACTCCGCAGGACCGCACCTGCACCTCGAGGTGCACCCACGCGGCGGCGTGGCCGTCAACCCGTACCCGCTGGTCAAGGCGATCGACGGCTGCTGACCAGCGACACTCCGTTGCCGGCGGCCACGGTCGCCCAGCTACTTCCGCCGTAGCCTGGGCGACCATGCCGCTGCCCGACTCCGGCCGCGAGGCGGACGACATCCTCACCGAGCTCGATGAGTACAAGCGCGGTGACGTGGCATGGAAACAGGGCAAGGCGTTCAGCCTCGCCTACTTCGCAGGGCCGGAGGCGTTGCGGGTGGCCGACTGCGCCTACGCCAAGTTCTCGTCGGACAACGCGCTCAACGTCGGTGCCTTCCCCAGCTTGGCCCGCATCCAATCCGAGGTCGTCGACATCGTGCGGCATTGGACGTCTGGCGACGACGATGCCGCGGGGTTCATGACCACCGGTGGCACCGAGAGCTTGCTGCTGACGGTGAAGGCCGCTCGCGAACGGGGCCGGGCCGAGCGCGGCATCACCACGCCGAACGCCGTCATGCCGACCACTGCGCACGCCGCCTTGGAGAAGGGCTGCGCCTACTTCGGGGTCGAGAGCCGCAGGATCCCTGTCGACGCCGCCTGGCGAGCCGATCCCCAGCGGATGGCCGACGCCATCGACGACGAAACGGTGCTGCTGGTGGGCTCGACACCGCAGTACCCGCAAGGCGTCATCGATCCGATCCCCGAGATCGCCGCCCTGGCCGCGGAGCGCGACATCAACTGCCATGTCGACGCCTGCATGGGAGGCGTGACGCTCCCCCACCTGGTTCTGCTCGGTGAGTTCGTACCGCCATGGAACTTCGACATCGACGGCGTCACCAGCATCTCGGTCGACCTCCACAAGTACGCGTACACCACGAAGGGCGCCGGCGTGCTGATCCATCGCACCAAGCGCCTGCGCCAGTACCAGACGTACATCACCGACAACTGGCTGGGAGGGGTCTACGGCTCGTCGGGTGTCCTCGGCACCAAAGGCGGCGGAGCCATGGCCGCCGCCTGGGCCGTGATGCAACACCTGGGTCGCGACGGTTACCTGGATCTCACGCGCCGCGCCCGGCGGGCGGCGCTGGCGCTTGGCGCGGCCGTCGACGCCCATCCGGAACTGGTGCTGCGGGCGCCGCCGGACACCACGCTGCTGGCGTTCGGCGCCGTGGACGAAGGCCGCCTCGACGTGTTCGCCGTGGCGGACGAGCTGTGGGCCAAAGGATGGTACGTCGACCGCCAGTCCCCTCCCCCATCGCTGCACTGCACGGTCATGGCCGGCCATGACGATGTCTTGGGCAGTTTCATCGATGATCTCGGCCGGGCCGTCGACATCGCCATCGCGCGAAAGGCTCGTGGTGACGTCGGCACGTACGGCACCATCGAGTGATCATCAGCACCCCGCCCTGAGCTCATCGGCCGGCGGCGGGTGTCCCTCCTCAGCCAGGCTGAAGGAGGGCCAAGACTGCCAACACGCGCCGGTGATCGTCGGGCTCTGGGAGTAGCCCGAGTTTGGTGAAGATGCTGCGGACGTGGGACTCGACTGTCTTCGCGTTCAGGTGGAGCCGGTGCCCAATCGCCTGGTTCGACCGACCCTCGGCGATCAGGCCCAGCACTTCCCGCTCGCGAGGGGACAGGCTGGCGAGGGGATCGTGCCTGCGTTTGCGATCGAGGAGGAGTCGTGCCACCTGCGGGTCGACAGCCGAACCACCCGAACCCACCCGGCGCACGGCGTCGATGAGCTCGGCCAGATCACCGACCCGTTCCTTGAGCAAGTACCCGACGCCCTGCCGGCCCTCGCCGAGCAGCTTCATCACGTACCGCGACTCGAGGTGCTGCGACAGCACCAGCACGCCGACAGAGGGGTGACGGCGTTTGATCTCCAGCGCCGCCTCCAACCCCTCGGTGGTGTAGGTGGGCGGCATGCGGATATCGACGATCACGACATCGGGCGAGTAGGTCTCGACACACGACAGCACTCCGACGGCGTCGCCGAGTTGTGCCACGACCTCGAATCCGGCGTCCTCGAGGAGGCGAGTGACACCCTGGCGCACCAGGATGGCGTCGTCGGCGACGATCAACCGCATGGGATCTCCGCAGTCACTCGTGTCCCGTTTCCGGGCCGGCTGTCGACCTTCAGCAGACCGTCGAGCGCCGCCACTCGATCGGCCAGGCCCTCGAGACCGGACCCTGGCCGCGCGACGGCGCCTCCCACCCCGTCATCGCTCACCTCGACTCGCAGCCCCCGCTCGCACCGGCCGATCTTGACGGTCGCAAACGAAGCGTTCGCGTACTTGGCCACATTGGCCAGGGCCTCGGACACCACGTAGTACGCCGCCGCCTCGACTGACGGGGGCAGTGGGGCGTCGGCATGCGTGGAGACCTCGACGGGCACGGGTGACCGCTCGGCCAGGGAGTCGAGCGCCGCGCACAAGCCCTCCTCCATGAGGATGGCTGGATGGATGCCACGCGCCAGCTCCCGTAGCTCCTGCAGCGCCAGGACGAGCTCCTCGGCTGCCTCCGTCAGCAACTCGTCGACGTCCGTGCGCCGAGACCTCGCCTCTGACCGGTCCGTCTCGGACGCCAATCGGTTGCGAGCCATGGTTAGAGCGAGTGACAGGGTTACCAAGCGCTGCTGCGCGCCGTCATGAAGGTTGCGCTCGACCCGGCGGCGTTCGGCATCGGCAGCGTCGACGATGCGTGAGCGCGACGCTGTCACCTCCTCCAGCCGCGCCAGGACCTCAGCGTGGAGTCGCTCGTTCTCGATCGCCAAACCGGCGGCAGCGCACACCGCGTCGAGCAGAGCCGGTTCCTCCCTGAGGGCCGCATCATGGATCAACGCACCGAGCACCTCATCCGCCCGCTTGATGACCGTCACCGCCCGTCCCGAATCGCTTCCCGGTAGCTCGACAGGACGACCGCCGTCGTCCGTGTAACGATCCGCGTCCCGCATCCAGTACGCGACTTCTACGCTGGGGTCACCGAGGGCACGTGATATGGCGGCACGAGAGTCCCCTCCCGGTCCCTTCTCCCCCAGCTCGACTACCAGCTCGCCGACCCCGTATCGGGCCAGGTGGCTGCGGAGCAGGCCGCACAGGAAGGCCACCGGGACGGCCGCAATGGCGACGTCCTCCACCCACAGCCACGCTGGACCGAGGCCGATCGGAGCACCTAGCTCGGCGAGCACGCTGGCGGCCGACACGGCCCCGTACAGCAAGGCGGTGGGCACCACGGGCGCCAGGACGCGACGGGTCGTTCGAGTTCCTCGCCGCCAGCGATCCACCAGCACGGCGCTGAAGGCGGCGATCGTCACGAGCGTGGACAGCAGCACGGTGACGCGCAAGAAACGCCCGATCCCCTCCTGCGCTTCGACACCCAGGAGGTTGCGCGGGCATTCGGCGCAGCGCGACAGCTCCAGGAAGCCGACGCCAGAGATGATCACGATGTAGGCGCTCACAACGACCGAACGCTCGAACCTCGAGGCGAGGCGGCCGCTCGGGAAGGCGACGGCAAGGTGGGCCAGGAAGGCGATCGGTAGCAGCACGAGTATTAGCCCGATGGTGAAGACGACAGAGTTGGGCCAAGCCCACACCAGAACTCGGGCAAGCAGCCACACGACGCCGGCGATCGTGAGCAATCGCCCGATGGCGCTGGCCGGGCGCCGGGCCCATCCCAGCAGCCCGCTCACCACGAACAGCACGCCGACTCCGAGCTCGCGGAAGGCTTCCAGGGTGAGCGGATTGCCGCGGACGATCGGAGGAAGGATGGCGGCGGCCAGACTCGCCAGCGTCAGCGCCAGCACCGCCACCTGGACCCGTCTCGTCATCAGGCAACCCCGAGCAGTCCCGCGACCGCCGGCCCCGAGAGCTCGGCCTTGGCGATGAAACCGATTGCAGCGGTGCGGGTCAGCCGGGCGCCGTAGTCAGAGGCACTGCGACTGGAGGTGAGGATGACGGCCGTGCTCGTGCCGGACTCGGCCAGACGCTGTGCCACCACGAAACCATCGAGGTCGGGGAGTTGAATATCGAGCAGCACAACCTCGGGCCCGAGGACGGCGACGCTCGACAGCGCGGTCTCGCCGTCAACTGCCTCCCCCACGACGTCGAAGCCGGCATCTTCCAACATGCGTCGAGCCATCCTCCGGAAGCCGGCGTGGTCGTCGACGATGACGACGGTCGTTGCCATGCGGTGATGCTCGCGCCATCGTGTCGGCTTGGCTACAGGGGCAGCCCGGAATCAGGGATAGCCCCGATGACCGGCGGACACCGGGTCCTTAGCGTCATGACCATGAAGAGACCAACAGCCATGCGGCGAGATCCAGCCCCTTCCGGAAGCACCGAGATCGCACAGACTACGCAACGGAGGTGGGAGCGCTTCGCCCCAGCGGGGGCTCTCGCATTCCTGCTCATGGTCGTGATAGGCGCTGTGGCCGTCGGTGCCTCGTCGCCTCAGAGCGACGGCCCGGCTGAAGAGATCGCAGCGTATTTCGCCGACCGCCAGGGCGGGCATCTCGCCAATGCCTTCCTCGTCGTTCTCGGCGCATCCGTGTTCTACCCCTGGTTCCTCGCCAGCCTCTGGCGGGCGATGCGTCGAATCGAGGGCGATGACGGCATCTGCGCTCCGGCAGCTCTGGTCGGCGGTATCACCCTGCTGGGCCCGCTCCTGTTGCAAGCCACAGCGTGGGGGGCTGCCGCCCTTCAGGCCGGCGAGCACCGCGACCCGTCCGTTGCCGCGGGCCTCTTCGACTTGGGAAACATGGCCTTCATCCTCTTCCCACTTCCAGCTGCCCTCCTGGTCGTGGGCACGACGTTGGCCGGTCGCCCAGGCACGTTGTTGCCTCGCTGGCTGGCCAGAACGGGGCTGCCTGCGGCCGTCGCTCTGGTCGCAGGGACCTGGTTCGGTCTGGCGCCAGTGTGCTTCGCACTGTTCGGCCTCTGGCTTGCCGTCGTCGCCGTCGTCCTGATCCGCCATGGCGGTCGGCCGGCAACGTTAGGATGAGCGCTGCCGTCGACACCGGTCGGGAGAGCTGTCGTCAACGTCGACGCCAGCGCCGAAGGAGCAACCACCCCGGAATCTCTCAGGCCAATGGACCGTCCGGAAGAGGCAACGCTGGAAAGCAGCCGGGTTCGCCCGGCTCGCCGAAGGGGAAGGCCCGCTGCGACGGGCGAAAGCTCTCAGGCGCCCGAGACAGCGGGGGACGAACCGATCCACAGGAGCGTCCATGTCCCCCAGCCGTCCCGCCCGTACGCCCGATGAGGTCATCGGCGCCGACTTCGACTCACTGACGCCCGATGCCGATTTCGTGGGCCGCCACGTCGGCCCCGATGACGACGAGCTGGCCGCCATGCTGTCGATCCTCGGCGTCGCCGACCTCGACGCCCTGATCGACGAGACCGTGCCCAAGTCGATCCGCCAGACCGAGCCCCTCGCTCTTGGACCCTCTCGGAGTGAGATCGATGTGCTCGATGAGTTGCGTGGCCATGCCTCGCGCATCACGTTGCGCAAGAGCCTCATCGGAACCGGCTACACGCCGACCGTCACGCCGCCCGTCGTTCTGCGCAACGTGCTGGAGAACCCAGCCTGGTACACGGCCTACACGCCCTATCAGCCCGAGATCAGCCAGGGCCGCCTCGAGGCGCTGCTGAACTTCCAAACCGTGATCGAGGAGCTCACCGGGCTCGAGATCGCCAACGCTTCCCTGCTCGACGAGAGCACGGCCGCCGCCGAAGCGATGACGATGTGCCGTCGCCTGGCAACCACCGGTTCCCACCGCTTCTTCATCCATCGTGACACGCACCCCCAGACGATCGCTGTGCTGACAACGCGAGCCGAGCCGGTCGGCATCGAGTTGACCGTCGGCGACGCAGCTGACGTCGACGACCTCGACGACTGCTTCGGCGCCCTGTTCAGCCTGCCGACGTCAACGGGTGCCGTGACCGACTGGTCGGCGCAGATCCAACGCGTCCACACCCTGGGCGGGATCGCCGTGGTCGCCACCGATCCCCTGGCCTGTGTGCTGCTGGCTCCGCCAGGTGAGCTGGGTGCCGACATCGCCATCGGCTCGGCCCAGCGGTTCGGCGTCCCGATGGGCTTCGGCGGTCCGCATGCCGGGTTCATCGCCTGTCGTCGCCATGCCGCACGCGCCTTGCCCGGCCGGCTCGTCGGTGTCAGCAAGGACACCGACGGAAAGCCTGCGCTGCGCCTGGCGCTGCAGACGCGCGAGCAACACATCCGCCGTGAGCGGGCAACGTCCAACATCTGCACGGCGCAGGTGCTGCTGGCCAACATTGCCGGCCTGTACGCCGTATGGCACGGTCCGGACGGCCTGACCCGCATCGCCGGCAGGGTGCACCGGCTGACGAGCGCCACAGCGGCCGCGCTCGCCAACGGCGGCTTGCGGCTGCTGCACGACACCTGGTTCGACACCATTGCGGTCACCGGCGTCGACGCCGACGCCGTCCTCGCACGAGCTGCCGGCGCAGGGTACGACCTGCGCTGCGTCGACGACACGACCGTCGGCTTGACGTTCGACGAGACGTCAACTCCTGCGGATGTGCACGCGGTGGTGACTGCCTTCGGAATCGACGACGCTGCCGACATCGGCATCGACGGGAGCCCGAGCGGCCTGGAAGGAGCCAACCGGCGCGCCGAGCCACTGCTCCCCCAAGCCGTCTTCCACCGCTACCACAGCGAGCACGAGATGCTGCGCTACCTGCGACGCCTCGCCGACAAGGATCTGGCTCTCGACCGCACGATGATCCCCTTGGGGTCGTGCACGATGAAGCTCAACGCCACCACGGAGATGATCCCGCTCACCTGGCCGGAGTTCGCGCAGGCGCACCCCTTCGCTCCTGGCGACACCGTCGAGGGCTACCGGGCGATGATCGACGAGCTGGCCGAGATGCTCGCCGAGATCACGGGCTACGACGCCGTCAGCCTGCAGCCGAACGCCGGCAGCCAAGGTGAGCTGGCCGGCCTGCTGGCGGTCCGGGCCTTCCACCGATCACGCGGTGACGTTGCCAGGACCGTGTGCCTGATCCCCTCCAGCGCCCATGGCACCAACGCCGCCAGCGCCGTGCTCGCCGGCCTCGACGTGAACGTCGTGGCCTGCGACAGCGACGGCAACGTCGACATCGCCGACCTGCAGACCAAGCTCGACAGCGACGGAGAGCGCGTTGCGGCGGTCATGCTCACCTACCCCTCCACGCACGGCGTGTTCGAGGAGGCCATCAGCGACATCTGCGCCATGGTGCACGACGTCGGTGGTCAGGTGTACGTCGACGGCGCCAACCTCAACGCCCTGGTTGGCATCGCCCAACCGGGAGTGTTCGGCGCCGACGTCAGCCACCTCAACTTGCACAAGACGTTCTGCATTCCCCACGGTGGCGGCGGGCCCGGCGTTGGCCCGGTGGCCGTTCGGGCGCACCTAGCCCCATTCCTGCCCGGCCACCCGCTCGCCGCTGACGCCTCCGAGGTCGGTCCCGTTGCTGGTGCGCCGTTCGGGTCGGCGAGCATCCTGCCGATCTCGTGGGTGTACCTCAAGCTGATGGGCGCCGAGGGCCTGACGAGGGCTTCGAAGGTGGCGATCGCCTCAGCCAACTACCTCGCCGCCAGACTCTCGATGTCGTTCCCGATCCTTTACTCCGGGGTCAACGGGCGGGTGGCACATGAGTGCATCATCGACCTGCGGCCGCTGACCAAGGCCACCGGTGTGACCGTGGACGACGTGGCCAAGCGCCTGATCGACTTCGGGTTCCACGCTCCCACCATGAGCTTCCCGGTAGCCGGCACGCTGATGATCGAGCCGACAGAGAGCGAGACGAAGCTGGAGCTGGACCGCTTCTGCGAGGCCATGGTGGAGATCCGCGCAGAGATCGACCGCCTCGCCGACGGCGAGTGGACAATCGCCGGCAGTCCGCTGCGCCTCGCTCCCCACACTGCTGAGGCGTTGATCGGCCCGTGGGATCGCAGCTACGACCGTGAGTTGGGCGCCTATCCGGTGGATTCGGTGCGGGTTCACAAGTACTTTCCGCCCGTCGGACGGATCGACAACGCCTACGGCGACCGCAACCTGATGTGCTCGTGCGAGCCGCTCGAGGCGTATTTGTGACGCTCAGCCGTCGGTCAGCGAGCCCGATTCGGTCCACGCCTGTTCGGCCTGATCCAGCCGCACCGACGCCGTCGAGCGCAGGCGGTCGGCCACGCCGGCGACGATCGTGTTGAGCAGGGCGAGCGTGCCGACCTGGCTGTCGAACGGACCGACGGACGCTGCCGACAGCACGAACGTGTGGCTTGCGTACCGGGCGAGCGGTGAGAGCACGCTGTCGGTGAGCGCCACCACCGTCGAGCCCGTCGCCGTCGCAGTCCTCGCGGCGTCGAGCAGCCAGCGGTCGTAGCGACGCACGTCGATGGCAACCGCAACCGACCCGGCACCGGCCAGCGCCAGGTCACGGTGCAGCGCCACCTCGTTGCCATCAAGGCGTCGAACGTCGGGGCGCAAGGAGAACATCTCGTCGGCGAACTGCTGCGCCACTCCCGTCGCCGCATTCCCTGCCAAGACGAGCACATGACGGCCGAGGTCGGACAGGGCGTCGATCACTGCGGCCAGCTCCGTGGGGTCGACGGCGTCGAGCGTCGCCGCCACGTTGCCGCTCTCGGTGACGCGAGCCAACTCCAGGGGGTGTCCGCTTCCGCCCTCGCGGATCCGTTCGGCCGCAGGCCGGAGCTTGCGGGTGAGATCGGACTGCACTGAATCCTGCAGGGCGCTGAAGCCGCTGTAGCCGAGTTTGGCGGCCAGCCGCACGACCGTGGCGGCGCCGGTGCCGGCCTCGGCGGCGAGGTCGGCGACGGTGCCGAACCCGACGAGTTGGGGACGAGCCAGCAGCACCTCGGCGACCCGTCGCTCGGCGGCAGTCAGGGACGCGCCGCGACCTTGGATTCGTTCGGCCACCTCCATGCCGGGAACGTACCAGCGCCCTGACACGGTGCCATCCGTCACTACTTGGCGAGTGCAATTGACTGATCGTCCGGCTGCTTCTACATTCGGGGGACTGCAATCGGAAGGGGGTTTCGATGGAAGCGGTCGAGTTGGGAGTGCGGCTGGCACTCGACGACGACGACTGGATGGACGTCGCCGCCTGCAAAGGTTTGACGCACCTGTTCTTCCCCGCCCCCGCCGAGCGGCCTCAGGCCCGGCAGCGCCGCGAAGCATCGGCCCGTCACGTCTGTGCCTCGTGCTCCGTTCGTGCCGACTGCCGGTCGTTCGCCAGGTATCACCATGAGTACGGGCTGTGGGGCGGCGAGAGCGAGGACGAACGGCACTCGGCCGGCTATCGCCTGATCGCCCCCATCGGGGTGCGGGCCAGGGGTGCCTGACCGCGCCTGGTGATCCAGGTCTGCGTCCTTGGCAGCGCCAACCTCGACGTGGTGGCGCGGGCCGAACGCCACCCCCGGCCCGGTGAGACGCTGCTCGGTTCTACGTACGACGAGCATCCCGGCGGCAAGGGGCTGAACCAGGCCGTCGCCGCGGCCCGAGCAGGCGCCGCTACCGCGATGATCGGTGCAGTTGGCCGGGACCTCGCCGGCGACCGACTTGTGGCGGTCCTGGCCGGCGACGGCATCGACCACGAGCGTGTGGTCGGCGTCGATGCTCCGACGGGTAGAGCACTGATCGTCGTCTCCGATGACGGTGAGAACACGATCGTCGTCGTGCCGGGCGCCAACGCCGAGGTACAGCCGACGGAGATCCCCGACTGTTCGGTGCTGCTCATGCAGCTGGAGATACCGATGCCCGTGGTCGCCGCTGCGATCCGCCAGGCCCGCGAGCGCGGGATCACGACGATCCTGAATCCGGCTCCGGCGACCACCCTCGACGCCGGCATCCTCACGCTGTGCGACATCGTCGTGCCGAACGAGCACGAGGTGGACGCGCTCGGTGGTACCGACGCCCTACTGGCGGCCGGTGTCGGCACCGTCGTGCTCACGAAGGGCGCGGCCGGCGCCGACATCGTCACCGCCACAACGCTTCGACATGTCGACGCCTTCGCCGTCCAGGCTGTCGACACGACGGCGGCAGGCGACACGTTCTGCGGCACGCTCGCCGCCGTACTGGGCTTCGGCGACGACATCACTGGCGCCGTCCTGCGCGCCGGCGCAGCTGCGGCACTCGCCACAACGACTCCAGGCGCCGTGCCGTCGATCCCCTCGGCCGGCGAGGTGGACACGTTCCTCACCAGGATCGGCACCGGTTGACGTTCGGGTCAGTGGCGCAGGATCAGCGCCACCCAGCCCTGGCCGGCCTGTCGCTCCACGAGGCGCATCGGTGCCAGCGCCTCCACGACGTGGTCGTACTTCGTGTCGAGCATCCCACTGACGATGAGCACCCCGCCGGGCGCTGTGAGCCGTTGCAGGTCGTCAGCAACGGCGACGAGCGTGGGCGCCAGGATGTTGGCCAGCACGATGTCGAACGGTCCCTCCAACTCGGCGACCGGGGTACGGTCGGCGTCGAGCACCGCATCAACACCGTTGCGCTCGGCGTTGCGCCTCGTGGCCTCCACGGCGGCAGGCGACACATCGACTGCGAAGACGCGAGGGGCGCCGAACCGGGCCGCCGTGATGCCGAGCACGCCGCTGCCGCACCCGACATCGAGCACCGACGCCCCCGGCCACTGCACCTTGCGTAGCGCCCGCAAGGTGGCCACCGTGGTGGGATGATCGCCGAGTCCGAAGGCGGCGCCGGGGTCGATGGCGATCTCGGTCACGTTCCCCCCAGGGCGCCTGGTGAGCTCCTGCCACGCCGGAACGATGACGAGGTCCGAGGTCACCCACGTCGCCACAGCGTGCTGGCGCCATGACTCGGCGACGTCCTCGTCAACCTCGATGAACCTCCACCGCCAGCGACCCGGGAACCCGTCGGCGGCCGGGCTGACCTGCGACGGGTCGTCTCCCAGTGACGTCCACAGTTCGACGACGGTGTCGTCTTGGACCACGTCGCGCTCCTCCACAGCCGAGGCGCCGAGCGACCACAACGCGTCGGAGGCGAGCTCGGCCTCGCTCACCGGCACGGTCACCACGAGCGCCAACATCAGGCGAGCCGACGCAGTTCGAGGCGGAAGCGCCGAGCCCGTGCTACGTAAGTCTCGACGCCCGCCAAGATGTCCTCGAGGCGAGCCAAGTCGGGCTTGATCACGGCAGGCGAGCCAACGGCAAGGGCCCCGGCAGGCACCTCCTGGTCGTACAGCACCACCGAGTTGGCGCCCACGATGGCGCCCGATCGCACGACGGAGCGGTGCAGCACCATCGCCATGTTGCCGACCAGGGCTCGTCGTTCGATGGTGCAGCCCTCCAGGTGCACGAGGTGACCGATGACGCACTCGTCGCCGACGACGGTGGGGTGCTCGTGCGTGGTGTGGATGACGCAGCCGTCCTGGATGCTGGTGCGCTCCCCCACCCGGATCTCACCGTCGTCGCCGCGCAGCACGGCAGTCGGCCACACGGAGCTCTCGGCGCCGACGGTGACGTCGCCGATGATGACTGCATCGGGATGCACGTAGGCGTCAGGG
>Ga0136619_10000747_pt1 | contig 12459 bp, 16 predicted proteins | sample AntDrymUQ3532106_2_FD_104807 | JGI IMG/M metagenome (GOLD analysis project Ga0136619, IMG submission 104807) | Polar desert sand microbial communities from Dry Valleys, Antarctica - metaG UQ353 (21.06) | ecosystem: Environmental > Terrestrial > Soil > Desert | place: Antarctica: Dry Valley...
GGGGGCGTGCGGCTCAGACGCTGCTTGCCCGCAGTATCTCTCTCGCGGCCTTCAGCGCGGCCCCGACCACCTGATCCATGTTGTAGTAGCGGTACTGGGCGAGGCGACCCACGAAGGTTACGCCCTTCTCTCGCGCGGCGAGGGATCGGGTAGTAAGGATCGCCGGCACTTCGCGGGATCCGCGCACGATAGACGTACCGGGATGGTCCTGGCCTGTAAGGTACTTGAACTCGGTGACGCGTATGTAATCATGCTCGTTTGGATAGTTGATGGTCGCCACCCGCTGGTACGGGTGAAGACACCATCCTGGGGGTTCTGTACGGTAGGTATTTTGATCGAGCCGATAATCGCTACCAGAGTGGTAGATCACATGTTCAGTGTCGGCGCAGTCTGTAAAGGAACCCCGCCAAGCGGTCGCGCCACGCCGCTACGGCAGGCCCTCCTCGATGGGCAGCACGATTCCTTCCGTTAACACGAACTCGGGCGGGGACGCGACAAACCAGGCGATGAACTCCGCGACCCGCTCCGGCGCGAGGACCCGCGTAGCCGGGCCCTCGGTCGGCTCGCTCTGCCGGCGCTCCTCGGGGGAGAAGGCACCCCAGTGGGTAGCCATCGCGCCGGGATACAGTACGATCGCCCTTATGCCGTGCTCCTTCCCTTCGTCGGCCAGCGCCTCGGTGAAGCCCGTGAGGCCGAACTTGGAGGCGCAGTAGGCCGAGGCGTTGGCCCACCCCTTCTTGCCCGCTACCGAGGAGACGTTGACGATCGTGCCGCCGCCAGCCTCGCGCATGCGCGGGAAGGCGGCCCGGGACAGCAAGAACGGCGCCCTGAGGTTCACGGAGAGCGTGCGGTCCCAGCCCTCCACGTCCAGCTCCTCCACCGTGCCGGGGGCGTCGGTGCCGGCGGCGTTGACCAGCACGTCTATGCGCCCCAAAGCCTCGACGGTCTGCTCGACGGTCGCCGTCGTCTCGTCCTCTTTTGTCAGATCCGTGGGTAAGGCCAACGCCCGGCGACCGGTCTTAGAGACCTCTTCCTTGACGCTTTCGAGCTCCTGCGCGCTTCTTGCAACCAGCGCGACGTCCGCGCCAGCTTTGGCGAGAGCGATCGCAGTGGCTCTTCCGAGCCCGCTGCTTGCTCCCGTAACCAGCGCGGCCCGGCCCTCCAATACACGAACCCCGTTTGCTGCTTCGCTCATGCTCTACCATCCTTGCTCCGATGCCTTGGGACGGAGCATGCCACGTGTGCGAGTTCGCCGCCAGCTCTACGAAACTTCGGTGAGGTGTCGAGGCTTTGTCTGCCAGCGTTACTCCGGGCGTCGGGCGGATCCACTTTGGCGAATGCTAGCTCGACGTCAGTGCCAGGCGGAGCATCTCGACGCTCGGTGCTCCACGCAAGCCTTCCGAAGTGGCATAAGTCCTGCATGTCAGCGTCCAACTGTACCTCTCGTCTACCGCAAAGGCATCCTCGCCGTCAATGCGGACCGTAGGGCTGCCCGGAAACCGTAGCCGCTGGGCCTCCGCGTCCGTATCCACCTCCACCGGCACAATCTCCGTCTCGATCTCCTCTTCTTTCATCGCCTGCCGCAAGGCTCGCTCAGCGACCCCGGCGTTGGGACAGCCTTTGAAGTACAGCAACTCAATCTTCATCTTCGACCTCTCCGACGTATCTTTTCAGCCGTATCTTACAGCCCATGAGGTTGATCGGTTTGATGAGGTCAGCTGCACCGAGTGTAACGGAGAGCCCAGACTGTATGCCGAGGTTTGAAGGCACCCTAGTTGGTGGCCATCGGCCCACGAGCGGAAGGCGCAGACAAGTAAGTCTTTCATCGAGGAGGCGATGATCCGGCTCATGCTAAGGTGGCTAGCGAGAGTCGCGTGAACCTTACATACTCTGATCCCTCTATTCGCGGAGAGAACCTCCAGATACCTTAGCTCCAGTCTGTGCATAGCTTCTGTAATCCTCGGCCCTGCGGACACCATCGGGGATGCTCGGTTCGCCTGTCCGGGAAGCGACGATTACGTGAGGTATTGTGCTACGCAGGGTACTCCGCATGCTCTTGGGCTCGGCCACGATGCGCGCACCCGACCAGGTAGACGCGAGCACCATGGCCGCGGCCACCAGAATTATGTCCTTTACGATGTACTGTGCCGCGAGCGTGGGCGCGTGATAGAGGCCGGAGAATAGCTCACCGGGGAACAGCACCAGAGGGGACATCGCCCCCAGCATCTGAGCCCCCATGAGCCACACTCCTACTCGCAAAAACCTGCCCGTTACAAAGCACAGGCCGATGGCGCACTCCAGCGCGGCGATCATCACAAGCCCCACGCTTGGCGGAACGAGCCCGAGCGTGAGCGCACTCGTCGTCTGCGTCGCCAGCTCCTCGATCGGGGACAGGCCGGGGAAGAACTTGAGCGCGCCGAACATAAGGACGACGAGACCCAGGCTTATGCGTAGTATTGCTACGCTGTGGGCGACCAGCCAGCGGTTGAGAGTAGTGTCCAATCGGTCGAATCTCTCGAACAGGCCTGCACAATCGCGTTCTGCGCGCCGAAGTGAGCTCTTAGCTTTTTGAAGGCCAGCCTCATCCGACTCTTGATCGTCCCGAGCGGCAGGTTCAGAAGATCGGCGATCTCGGGGTGGGTGTGCTCCGAGAAGTACGCTAGCCTCACCACCTCGAGCTGCTCTGGCGGGAGAGCGTCGAGGGCCTCGCGCAACCTGGCGCGCCGCGGGTCGCGCCGCTCGACGAACGCTTCGCTAGGCTGCCACACCGGCGCGGTGGCCTCGAACCTGTCCCGCACCCGGCGGCGGGACGCGCTCGCGCGGAGCTCGTCTATCGCCCGGTTTTGGACTATTGCGAGTATCCAGGTCTTCACGGTGCCCTTGTGCGCCTGGTAGGTGCCTGCAGCCCGCCAGACCCTAAGAAAGGCGTTCTGGAGGACGTCCTCGGTTGCCTGACGCTCGCGCGTTATCCCGTGGGCCACGGCGTAGGCAGCCCGGCAATGACGGTCGTAGAGGAGCGCGAAAGCTTCGGCGTCGCCTCCCGCCGTCAGGGCAACAAGATCCTCGTCTTCCCGCGGCGAGTTTCTCATGGAACGTCGGCTCCCAGAGGCACAGTTGAAAGGTCCAATGCCGTTCGGGGCCATAAACGCCAACCTCCCCCCTGGTGTTTGGCTCGCGAGCAGGCCCGTGCCGAAGGGCCATCCTCGGACGCAATTTTACACGTGTTGCGGGGAGGGTCGGATTCGCCCCCGCCCCTTCTGGTTTCTGAGGCCGTTGCCCTGGGGCTTGCTGAACGCCGTGCAATCGTCCCCTAAAGGTCTTGAACCAAAACCGAAGCCGCCAGTGCCTCCCCGAGCACGTGGGAAACTCCGTCTTCGTCTTCGACGGTGACGACGCCGTCGAGAGCGCGGACTTCCTCTACCTTTAGCAGCCGACCGGGGACGAGCCCACGCTCCCCCAGGTAGGTCAACGTGGGTGCGTCTTCGTGGCCGACCCGCATGATGCGGACGCGGTTACCGACCGTAGCGTCGCTTAGAGGACGGGAGCCTTCCTGCGCCAGGGTGCCGTCGGCCTTCGGGATAGGCGCTCCATGGGGATCGCGATCAGGGTGACCCAGAAGCTGCGCCAGGCGCTCGGTGAACTTGTCGGAGACGGTGTGCTCGAGGCGCTCGGCCTCTTCATGTACCTCCTGCCAGGAGTATCCGAGGTGCTCGATCAGGAAGATCTCTATCAGCCGGTGGCGGCGCAAAAGCCTCAAAGCCTCGGCCTCGCCCCGCTCGGTGAGCGAGACCCCACGGTAGCGCTCGTGCCGGACCAGGCCCATCCCTTGCAGGCGCCCGAGCATCCTGCTCACCGAACCGGGCGCCACCGACAACCGCTCGGAGACGCCCGTGGTGGTGGCCTCGCCGGTCCTTTCAAGCCTCCAGATGGCCTTCAGGTAATCCCCGACCGACGCCGAGAGCGGCTTGGTTTCCTTCAACTCTTTCATGGATCTTCGGATGATTCTACAGCACCGCATGCCTCGCCGGACCCGACAAGGTGCGGACAAGGTGCATTCCGCCGCACGCCGGCTTGCACAGCAAGCGCCTTGACAATGAGCGCCCCTTGAGTTAATTTGCCTATAGCTAAAAATTGTGTGAGCGTAACGCAAAACAACGAGGGAGGTGCGGATGAGCGAGACGAGGAAGCCGAGTTTCTCGCGTCGGGATTTCCTACGGGGCGCGGGGGCTCTGGGTGCCTCCGGTGCGCTTTTGGGTGCCACGATGGGCCAAGCGCGCGGGCATGAAGGTCGGCACGGTGGGCATGGAGATCAGCACGGTATGGGCGGCGGGCGTATGTCCGGTGGGCACTCGATGGGTGCTGGCAGCGGCAATACCACCGAGGGCAACGTGGACACCTCGCGGTTCGACCCGATGAAGTTCTTGAGGGACTTCGACTACGGAGAGACGCGCAGGGAGGGCGGCAGGACGCTCCGGGAGTGGGAGATCACGGCCGAGGACGTGGAGATCGAGGTGGCACCGGGGTTGATCTACCCGGCGTGGGCCTACAACGGGCAGGTGCCGGGGCCCACACTCCGAGCCACGGAGGGGGACCGGCTCAGGATAGCGTTCAAAAATAACAGCTCCCATCCTCACACCATTCACTTCCACGGCTTCCACCCGGCGAACATGGACGGGGTCTTCGAGGTGGTCGGGCCGGGGCAGGAGTTCGTCTACGAGTTCGACGCCGAGCCGGCCGGGATGCATCTCTACCACTGCCACTCCTCGCCTCTGAGGAAGCACATCGAGAAGGGCCTCTACGGGGCGTTCGTTATAGACCCCAAAGAGGGGCGCCCGGCGGCCGATGAGATGGTATTGGTCATGAACGGCTTCGACACCAACTTCGACGCCGCGAACGAGGTCTACGCCATCAACACCGCGGCCTTCCACTACCAGAAGAACCCCATAGAGATAAAGAAGGGAGAGTTGATCCGGGCCTACGTAGTCAACGTGCTGGAGTTCGACTTCATAAACAGCATCCACCTGCACGCCAACTTCTTCGACTACTACCCGACGGGCACGAGGAACCCCAGAAACGGCAAGATCGAGCCTTCAGAGTTCACCGACACCAAGATGTTCGCCCAGGGGGAGCGGGGGATCATGGAGTTCCGCTACGACTTCCCCGGGATGTTCATGTTCCACGCCCACGTCAGCGAGTTCGCCGAGCTCGGCTGGATGAGCTTCTTCGACGTAAAGTCTTCGACGTAAAGGAGTAGAGGATGAGACGAGAAGGACGTGGACCGGCGTGGGTACTCATGGGGCTACTGCCGCTCCTGGGCCTGGGGGTGGTGCTGGCCCTGATCGTGCTCAACGGAGCTGGGGTGAGCAGGTCGGACGTCCCCCCCGCGGAAGAGCTGACCGTCCAGGGCGTGACCATGCCCACGGAGAACGAGTTCGTGGTGGAGGTCCGTAACGGCGGCCCGGCGCCCGTCACGTTGAGCCAGGTAATCGTCAACGACGGAATTCAGAACTTCGAGGCCGAGCCCTCCAAGACCATCCCGCGCCTCGGCACGGCCAAGATAACCATCCCCTACTCCTGGGTGCAAGCCGAAGCATACGAGATAGCTCTCGTCTCCAACACGGGGGTCACCTTCGACGCGGAGGTCGAGGCAGCAGCTCTCACCCCAGGCTTCTCGGGAGAGACTCTCTTCGGCTACGCCCTCATCGGGTTCTACGTCGGCATAGTGCCGGTGGCGCTGGGGCTACTGTGGTATCCGTTCCTCCGGCGCCTGGGCACGGCGGGCATGAACGCTATGCTGGCCCTGACGATAGGTCTGCTGCTCTTCTTGGTGGTGGACACACTGGGGGAGGCGGTGGAGGTCGCCGGAGATCTCCCGGAGGTGCTCTCCGGTATCGCACTGGTGATCCTGGTGACCCTTATGACGGTGCTCGCGCTTCTGAGCACCGACCGCCTGTTCCGGCGGCTGCGGGGCGGTGCGCAGAGTGGAGGTCGGCTCGAGACCTCCTACCGTATATCCTTCGGGATAGGCCTGCATAACCTGGGGGAGGGGCTGGCTATCGGAGCGGCGTTCGCCCTGGGAGAGTCGGCCCTCGGGGCGTTCCTGGTCATAGGCTTCACGCTGCACAACATCACCGAGGGGGTCGGCATCGCCGCGCCCATCCTCAAGGAAAAGCGGCCGCGCCTCGCGCACTTCGTCTGGCTGGCGCTGCTGGCCGGAAGCCCGGCCATCCTGGGAACCTTGCTCGGGGGCTTTGCCTACTCTCCCCTCGCGGCGACCGTGTTCCTGGCCGTCGGGGCCGGGGCCATACTCCAGGTCATCTACGAGGTGGGCAAGATCGTCTTGAAGGATTCCGGCCCAGACGAGGCTCCGTCGCTCCCCGCGGCGCTCTCATCCCCCAATCTCCTGGGCCTCACGGCCGGAATAGCAATCATGTACGCGACCGGTCTCCTGGTATAGGAGCAGAAAGGGCGAAGCGGTTTTGGAGAAGAAAGACATCTCGAGGCGGCGGTTCATCCACCTGGGCACCATTGTCGGACTGGGCTCTGTGGGAGCTTCGATGGCGGCTAGCTGCGGCGTGGACATCGGCTCCTCCGAAACGCAAGGAAGTCCAACTCCGGACGCCGACGCACCCAAGGTCGGCAAGGGGAAGGCCATCGCGAAAGAGTCCGAGCTCGCGCCGGGCTCCGCCATCCCTTTCACCAATGCCCAAACGGGCCAGCAGGCGATGCTGATGCATCTAGAGAGTGGGGAGTTTGCGGCCTATTCAGCGGTGTGTACGCACCAGGGCTGCACGGTTGCCCACCAGAATGGGAAGCTCGCCTGCCCCTGCCACGGCTCGGTCTTCGATCCGACGGAGGGCGCCGCCGTCGAGACCGGGCCGGCGACGCAGCCCTTGCCGGAGGTGAAGCTAGATGTCAGGGACGGTAAGGTCTTCTTGGCCTAGACACCAGCCCCCACGACAGCCGGCAATGGACGAGCCCGTTCGGCATCGGCGCCCCTCCTCTTCGGTGGACGACTACCTCAAGGCCGTGTGGGAGCTCGCCGGCGAGGGCACCGCCTCTACCAAGTCCATTGCTGACAAGCTCCGCCTCAAGCCCGCCTCCGTCACCAACATGCTCGCCCGTTTGCACGAGATGGGGCTGGTCGGCTACGAACGATACCGTGGGGCGGCTCTCACCGAGAGCGGCCGGAGCGAGGCCCTGCACCTCATCCGGCGCCACCGCCTCATCGAGACCTTCCTGCTCGAGCGCCTTGGATACTCCTGGCAGGAGGTACATGAAGCCGCACAGAAGCTGGAGCATGCGGTCTTCGACGAGAGGTTCGTCGAAAGGATGGCCGAGCATCTGGGCCACCCCGAGAGAGATCCCTACGGTGCCCCCATCCCGGCTGCCGACTGAGTCCCGGTATTCGAGGGAGACCTTCCCTTGAGCGAGGCGGAGGCTAGAAGGAGCGTACTCATCTCCCGAGTGCGCGACGAAGACGGCCGGATACTCGACTACTTGGCGGAACGCGGGATCGTCCCCGGAAAGCACCTCGCGGTGAAGGAGGCGCGGGCTGTGGACAGCGTAGTGATCGTCGAGGATGAGGAGGGCCACCGGCATCCACTCGGGCGGCGGGTGTCCGCTTCGATCTTCGTCCGGAAATCCTCGGAAGGCAACGATTAGAGGTGGTTTCGAGATGGCTGGAAACCGACGACCGGGAAACCGGCGATCCGGCGCCCTCCGACCCGGAGATTCGTTCGCCGGGGAGGAGCCGGAGGCGCCCGCACCGGCGACGGAGGAGGATCGCCTGGCCCGAGGTGCGCCATCCGCGGCGCCAGGCTACTCAAGACTTCTCGTGGCGATAGACGACCGCGGGGACTCGCTCGAGCTCGGCGAACACGCCGTCTGCCTGGCCAAAGACCTCGGCGCGGAGCTGTTCGTACTGGGCGTATTCGACACTCACCGAGCCTCCCGCGCTCGTACCCGCTACGCCTGCTGGGCCGTCTCAGAGCTGGATCAGGAATGCGCGGTGACGGCCCGACGAGTGGAGCGGCTGGCCGAAGAAAGCGGGGTCCAGTACAGTTCCGAGGTCGTCGGGAGCCGCCGGCCAGGGCAGACCATAACCGACCGCGCCGATAAGGTCCGGGCGGACTGCGTAGTGGTGGGCTCGCCCGGGACCTCGGTAATGGACCGCCTGCTATCCGGGACGCGCAGGGAGGTGCTCCGGTGTGCCGGGTGCCCGGTGCTGATCGTCTGAAACTTGTCTTCGGGCGAAGACAACCCTCGCTCGATTCGGCATTCGCACCGGAAAACTCGTATGAGAAATACCTTTCCGGTGCGAGTTTCGTCCCGAACCGTAGCCACGGGAGCCCGAAGCGTGCAAAATGAGCCCCGAAAACTCGTAACGGAAAAGACTCGGAGGCTCAATGACGGCGGATGGGGCGAGGAACTTGCGAGTCGTCGGGGGGCCGGCAGCCGGCTCCGAAGACCTGGTGGGAGCGTACCTACGGACGCTGGGCGGGAGATCGCCCTCGACGGTGGAGGCCTACGGCAGGGTCTTGAGGCAGCTCGCGGTGTGGGTCGCGGAGCGCCCCGGCGGCTCGGACGGTTTCCGGCCGGAGCTGCTGACGAGGACGGCGGTGGAGGGGTTCCTCTCGGAGCTTCCCGAGCAAGGAGGCCGCCAGAAGCGCCGTCTTCGAGTACCTGGAAGCCTTCTACAACCGAAGGAGGCTGCACTCCTCGCTCGGCTACATGAGTCCCGAAGGCTACGAAGGCATCATGAGGGAAGGAGTCGCCGTGGCGTAGTGAAAAAGCGTCCACCAAACCGTTGTAATTCCAGATCACTGATTATTCGTGCAATCGGCTTTCTATGTGCAACGCTGCCCGTACCGGTGGATCAGGACACCTTGCTCGACGTACTCGTCTGCCCGCGCTAGCGAGACGCTCGGCGACGACGCTGCCAGCGTAGCCTACACCAACCACCAGAATGTCGGTCTTCGAGCGGTGTCGCTCCACCGGTCGCGCCATCGCTACTCCCCGTCTTCTGGCAAAGGGACGCCGCGCTCCTCCTCGCAAACGTCCTCCCGCGGCCCTACGGACCAACCGGTCTGCCGCTCGAGCCCGGCCGGGGCGAGACACAGGGTCTCGAAGACCATGGGGCATCTCCTACTCGTGGACGCACGTCCGAAAACCCACGAAGAGGTCTCGCCGGTCGGGTAGGGCGAAGTTGCGCCAGGTGTTGCGGAGCATGCGGCCACGCGTCGCCCACGAGCCGCCGCGCTGCACCTTGTGGCCGCCGAACCAGGGCTCCGAGTACTCCTTGTAGGGGTCGCGGACGAAGCCAGGATAAGGCCCGAAGTCGTCGGCGCACCACTCCCAGACGTTGCCTATCATCTGCCTGCAGCCGAAGGCGCTGTCTCCCTCGGGGAAGGCGGCGACGTCCACCGGTCCAAGAAAGCGGCCATCCAGGTTGGCGTGGCGCGGATCCGGCGGCGCCTCGCCCCACGGGTATGTGCGCTTGCGCCCGGTCGTGCCCGCAGCGTAGGGCGCCGGCTCGGCGGAGGCGGACATCTCCCACTCGGCCTCGGTGGGCAGGCGGCGTCCGACCCACCGGCAGTAAGCCTCGGCCTCGTACCAGCTGACGTGGATGACAGGCGCGTGGGGGTTCTGCGGTCCCGTTTTGTCGAAGTGCCTATGGTGCCACTCGTCGCCGACCCTCGACCAGTAGACGGGATGCTCGGCTCCGGTCTCGTCCAGCCACCGCCGGCCCTCTTCGCTCCAGAGTTCTTGCCTCCTGTAAGCGCCGTCGTCCACGAAGGACCTGAATTGTTCGTTGGTAACCGGGGCGCGCGAGATCTCGAACGGAGAGACTCGCACGGGATGCGCCCACTTCTCATTGTCGAAGACGAAACCCATCTCTTCGGTGGCCCCAAGCATGAACTCGCCTCCGGGAACCTCCACATCGCCCGCCAGCGGGCCACGGGGTTGGTCTTCCAGGATCTTGGGGTCATACTCCGAGATCGGGGGTGCCGGCAGGCCGTGCGTCTGACGGGTGTAGGTGAATGCCTCGCCGTGCATGTCCTCGTGGAAGGCGGCGAGGCGCGCGAAGTAGTCCGCCTCCGGGGTCGGGCCTTCGGTATGTAGCTTGTGCAGGGCTTCGTCCAAGACCCGCTGCATGTAGGAGAGGGTCTCCTCGCGGGAGAGGAGTGGCAGGTCCCAGCGGTCGTCGTGGGCCACCTCCATGGAGTCGTAGAACTCGTCGCTCCGCTCCAGGACGGTCGAGGGGGCGAACTCTTCGTTGGTTATGCGGCGCAGGTTCCAGCGCTCCTGGAACCAGGCGAGGTGTCCGATCTCCCACAGCGGCGGGTTGACGATGCGAAGCTGAGGTCCGATCATCTGCTCATCCGAGAGGTCGCTTACCAGCTCCAGAGTGCGCCTCCGGCTGTCGACCAGCATGCTGACGAGCCGACCGGTTCGTTCTTGTGCGTCCTGCATGAAGTCCCTCCGTCTCCGCTTGTCGTGCTCCTTATGGCGAATGTTAACGTAAACTATCCCGCCGGTAGTCCGGAAGGTGTAGTGCGCCGCGAAAGGCTGTATAAATGCGTATCCATGAAGCAGGGACCCGTAGCATGAAGATCAGCCTCGTTACGCCGGCCGGGGCGAGGTCGCGCAGCGGCAACAGGACCACAGCCGACCGTTGGGCGCGCTTCCTGCGGCAGCTTGGGCACGAGGTGCTGGTCGAAGAGGCCTGGAGCGGGGAGATCTCGGACCTGATGATCGCCCTGCACACCCGGCGCAGTCATCCCTCGATAAGTCGCTACGCCGCCAGCTATCCCGACCACCCCCTCATCGTCGTCCTCACAGGGACCGACCTCTACCGGGATATCCGGTTCGACGAGGACGCCCAGGACTCCCTGAGGCTCGCCACGCTGGTGGTCGTGCTACAGGAGGCCGGGCTGGCTGAGCTCGAACTGCGGCACCACGCGAAGGCACGGGTGATCTATCAATCGGCCGAGTCCATCCGCCCGCAGCCGCAGGCGAAGACCTTCTTCGACGTCTGCGTGGTGGGCAACCTGCGCGCCGAGAAAGATCCTTTCCGCTGCGCCCTGGCCGCCCGGTCTCTACCTTCCACCTCGCGCATCCGGATCACGCACGCCGGGAAGGCCCACAGCCAGGAGTTCGCCGAGCGGGCCAGGGCGCTCGCGTCGGCCGAACCCCGCTACCGCTGGCTTGGAGAGGTACCCCGGTGGCGGGTGCGCCGGCTGCTGTCGCGGGCGCGGTTGTTGGTGCAGAGCTCGGTGATGGAGGGCGGGGCCAACGCGGTCGCCGAGGCGCTGGCCGCGGGGGTACCCGTGATCGCCTCCCGCATAGCCGGCAACGTCGGAATGCTGGGCGAAGACTACCCCGGTTACTACCCGGTCGGGGATGAGAAAGCCCTGGCGCTGCTGCTGGAACAAACCGAGACCGACACCGCGTTCCACGAATTGCTGAAGGCGCGGTGCGCCGCGCGCCGCCCCCTGACCCTGCCCGAACGCGAACGCGGGGCGCTTGGCGGCCTGATCGAAGAAGTCGCCGGAGTCTCCCCGGACGGCCAGGCGCAAGCAACGGGTGGGGAGGTTATACTCATGCCATGGACGAAAAAACGCGCATAAGGCTGACGAAATACTCGCAGAAGGCCGGCTGAGGCTCCAAGTTCGCTCCGGGGGTCCTGGAGCAAGTGCTTCTCTCACTAACGCCGGACTCACCATCGGCGGACAGCTTCATGAGCAGCATGGAGACCCGTGACGACGCAGGATACATCCCGTTCGGCGGTGGCCTACTCTTGCAGTCGGTGGACTTCTTCCCGCCGATCGTGGACGACCCTTACCGGTTCGGCCAGATCGCCGCCGCCAACGCCCTCTCGGACGTCTACGCGATGGGAGGCTACCCTCTGACGGCGATGAACCTGGTCGGCTTCCCCGAAAAGCTGGACCTCGGCATCCTGCGCGAGATCCTGGCCGGAGGACAATCCAAGATCGAGGAGTCCGACGCGAAGCTCTGCGGCGGCCACTCTGTCCAGGACGATGAGCCCAAGTACGGCCTCTCCGTAACGGGCTTCGTCGAGGAGGACCGGGTCGTGCGCAACGCCGGAGCAAAGGTGGGCGACGCGCTGGTCCTAACCAAACCTCTGGGCTTCGGCATCCTGACCACGGCCCTCAAGCGCGACCTCGTCTCCGAATCCGAGATAGAGGACGCCGTCGAGGTGGCGGCGACCCTGAACAAGAGCGGTCGCGCCGCGCTACGCGAAGTCGAGGTCTCGGCCGCGACCGACGTCACGGGCTACGGCTTTCTAGGCCACCTCTCGGAGATGCTGGAAGCGTCGGGGCTCGGGGCGGTGGTGCGCCGGAGCGAGGTGCCTGTCTGGAAGCGATCCATCTCCCTCGCCGCGGAGGGCTGCTACCCTGGCGGCCTCAAGAACAACAGGGAGTACCTCGGCGA
>Ga0136619_10000754_pt1 | contig 12390 bp, 14 predicted proteins | sample AntDrymUQ3532106_2_FD_104807 | JGI IMG/M metagenome (GOLD analysis project Ga0136619, IMG submission 104807) | Polar desert sand microbial communities from Dry Valleys, Antarctica - metaG UQ353 (21.06) | ecosystem: Environmental > Terrestrial > Soil > Desert | place: Antarctica: Dry Valley...
ACCGCTTTCGACGGCTCAAGATTCGCTACGAGCGGAGAGCCGACATCCACCAAGCGTTCCTCGAGTTGGGGTGCGCGCTGATCCGCTGGCGTCGAGTCGAGAAGTTTTGTTAGGCGCACTTAGTGAAGAAGCGGACTAGCCTCGCCACATCTTGAAACGAGAAGGGTGCTGGATGTTCGCGCTCGATCCTTGCTTCGGCATGGTTTTTGCCGAGACCACGCTGTACCCAAACCGAAACGGTTTCAGCTATCCACTCTTTAGCCGATAGATCGTTTAAGCGATTCTTGATAGTGCGCTTGACGCGGCCTTTGGAACCGCCTTCGATCTTTAGTTTTTCATTCGCCGAAATTTTTGGCATCCTTGTCTTGTGTTTGTACGACGGTTCAAGCAAACGATAGTACCTGTCGCATGGTGAGGAAGCAATAGCTGCTGGTCGCTGGATGGTTCTCTCAGGACGATACTCTTGCTAATCTGCATCACTATAGAGCAATAAACACTAAACTCCCGTGTTCGGAGTTGCAATCTCCCCTACCGCTTTTGTCAGCACCTCCAGTTCTTCCTCAGTATTGAAGAGGTGCGTGCTCGCCCGGACGTAAGGGTTCGGGTCCGGGATGTAGCGCACGACGAACCTCCGCTCCAGCAGACGCTCCGCGGCCTCTTTCGCTGCCACGTTTGCGATCTCGAAGCTCACGAGCCCGGACTGCGCGGGCCAGGGCGAGCGGAGGGTGATGCGGGGCAGTCCCGAGAGAAGGTCTGTCAGAAGATCGGCCCGCTGCCGTATGCCCTCGAAGCTCGCTTCGCCTCTCTCGTATGCGGCCTCGGCCGCCGCCGCGAAGCCTGCGGCCAGGGCCGGGCTCATCGTCGATGCTTCGAAGCGGCGCGCGCCGGAGTGTAGCTTGTAGCCGCCTTCCGCGTCGAAGGACTTCGGGTCTTCGAGGGAGAGGTAGCCGGTGTTGGCGCCGGGCGCGTCGAAATCGGGCCGGACGTAGAGCGCGCCCATGCCCTCGGGCCCGAGCATCCACTTGTGCCCGGTGAAGGCGTACATGTCGGCGCCGGTCGCGGGCGCGTCCACGGGGATGTTGCCGACGGACTGGGCGCCGTCCACCAGGGTCGGTATCCCCCGCTCGCGGGCGAGGCTGCAGATCTCTCCGAGCGGCAACACCTCGCCCGTCGTCCAGTCCACGTGCGAGAGGGCGATGAGGCGCGTCCGCGGCGTCAGCGCCGTCTCCACCTTCTCCGCCGTGACCGAGGGTGAGACCAGCTTTACCCCGACCCCGAAGCGCCGCCGGAGATTGTGCAGCGGCGCGAGGCAGCCGGGGTGTTCGGTCGTGGTGGAGACGACCTCGTCGCCTTCTTGCCAGTCCACGGCACCGACCCCGAGGTTCATGCCGTGGGTGGTGTTTTGGGTGAGGGCGATGTCGTCTGGACCGGCACTTATGAGGCGGGCGGCGGCTTCGCGGGCGCGGGCGTTTGTCTCGGCCTGTCGGGCGTAGAGGCCGACGCCTTCCAGGTATGCCGGGCCGGAGATCAGGTCGTCGGCGGCGCGCATGGCCTCGATGGTCGCGTGGGTGGGCGGGCCTGAGCCGCCGGAGTTCAGGTAGGCGGGGCCGTTGCCGGCGAGGGCGGGGAACGCGGAGCGGGGGAGAGGTTCGATCTCGTTCTCCTTCCGAGATTGGCGGGTTCGTCCTGTATAATATCCCGCTTATGCGGAACGGCAGCCTGGTACTGGTCAGCCGGCGTCGCCGCCGGCACCGGAAGAAGAGCAAGCTCGTGGGACGGGTGCGCAACTTGTTCCTGATCTGTCTGGCGGCGGCGATCCTGGCACTCGTCGGCGTCTTCGGCAGCTTCAGCTACACTTATGCCCAGATGGCCGAGGACCTGCCGGACCTCGACGACTACAAGTCCACCGAGCTCGCCCAGACCTCCGTCGTCTACGACGCCAACGGCGATGTCGTGGACGAGCTCTACGGCGTCCAGAACCGCTACGTGGTGAACCTGGATCAGGTGGACCCCACCCTGCGGAACGCGGTGATCTCCATAGAGGACCACCGCTTCTACCAGCACCGCGGCCTGGACTTCTCGGCCATCGCCCGCGCCGCTAGTGAGAACGCCCAGAGCCTCTCCATCCAGGAGGGTGGCTCGACAATAACCCAGCAGCTCGTCAAGAACACCTATATAGCCCAGGAGCAGCGGTTCATACCCAGCTTCGAACGCAAGATGGTCGAGGCTTCCCTGGCCTGGCAGTACGAAAAAGAGCACTCGAAGGAAGAGATTCTCGAGCAATACCTCAACACCGTGTATTTCGGGGCCAACGCTTACGGTGCCGAGGCCGCCGCCCGCACGTACTACGACAAGCACGCCGGGGAGCTCACCCTGGCCGAGTCCGCGATGCTAGCCGGGATCATCAACCTCCCCGGCGCCTACGATCCCTTCTCCTACCCCGAGAGTGCGAAGGCGAGGCGCGACGTGGTCCTCGACCGGATGCTGGCCTACGGGCGCATCACGGAGGAGGAGCACGACGAAGCCGTCTCCCAGGGCCTCGACCTCAGCCGCGGGCGGGTCCAGTACGAGAACGACAATGAGTACTTCCTCAACGCCGTCCGCAACGAGCTGGCCGAGCAGTACGGCGACGAAACCGTCTACGAGGGGGGACTGAAGATCTACACGACCCTCGACCCCGAGTTGCAGGAGATGGCGAACACGGCGGTGGACGAGATCGTCGACCCGGAGGCCGGCGATCCCTCGGCGGCGCTGGTCTCCGTGGACCCGGCCACGGGCGCGGTGCGGGCGATGGTCGGCGGCTCGGACTTCGACCAGGTCAAGTTCAACCTCGCTACCCAGGCTCACCGGCAGGCCGGAAGCTCCTTCAAGCCCTTCGTTTACGCCGAGGCGCTGGCGCAAGGTATTTCTCCCGAAACCATGTACGTCTCCAAGCATCTCGACATAGACATGGGACGCTACGAGAAGGACTACCAGGTGGACAACTACGACTTCATCGAGCGGGGTCCGATCACGCTGGAGCGTGCCCTGGCCGACTCGGACAACACGGTCTTCGTGCAGCTCGCCATGGACCTCGGCCTGGAGAACGTTGTGGAGAAGGTCGGGGAGATGGGCGTGAGTAGCGAGGTCGAGGCGTACCCTTCGACCGCCATCGGGGGCCTCGGTGAGGGCGTGACGCCGCTGGAGATGGCCTCGGCCTACTCCACTTTCGCAAACCACGGCACCCACATGGAGCCTTTCCTGGTGGAGCGGGTGACCCGGGACAAGGATGGCGAAGAGTTCACGGTCGAGCAGCACGACCTGGAGGGTGAGGAGGCGCTCGGCCGGGACGAGGCCGCCGTGGCGACCCAGGCTATGCGGCGCGTGATCACGGACGGTACGGCCAGCTACTACCACGACCTGGACGCGGAGATCGGCCGCCCCTCAGCCGGCAAGACCGGCACCACCAACAACTTCGTGGACGCCTGGTTCGTGGGCTACATCCCGCAGCTCACCACGAGCGTCTGGGTCGGATACCCCGAGGAGCGCGTCCCGATGGTGAACATCAACGGGCTGCCGGAGATCAACGGCGAGAACTACCCGCTGGACATCTGGTCCCTCTATATGCAGAACGCCGTTTCCAAGTTCCCGGAGCAACAGTTCGACGTGCCGAGCCCGGCGCTGGACCTGGAAGTGAAGACCGACGGCCTCGCCTACGAGAAGCCCCCTGAGCCGGAGACAACGGCGGAGGAAACCACCGAGTCCACGACCGGCGCCGACAACTTCGCCGACGGCTTCGGGTCTCCGGAGAGCACCAACGAGCTACCCGATGAGTCTACCGACGGAACAGAGACCACGGCCCCTCCGGCTTCGTCCGGCGCGTTCGCCTCCCCCGGCGCATCTGCGGCATCCAGCGCGTCCGCCCAACCCGGCGCCCGGCAACCCGGGCGGCCCGCTGCCAATCCCCAACGTCCGGGAGTGCAGGCCGAACCGGGACAATCCCCTGGGCGAACCGGACGACGGCTCCGGTAAGCGCATCTAGCCGAATCGTCTTCGGCTAGCTATCTTCTTTCAGTATTTGCAGGATTTCGGCGTGCAGAAGGGGGTTGGCCGAGATCAGGCCGTCCGAGTCGAGCGCCCAGGGCTCTCCCGAGAGGTCGGTTGCCAGCCCGCCGGCTTCTGAGACGAGGAGCGCCGTGGGGGCGTAGTCCCACACCGTGTTGCGGGTGCCGATGGAGACGTCGAGGTATCCTGCGGCGACCCAGGCCCCGCGGATGCCCGCGCTGCCCAGGGCGCGTAGCTGCCACGCGGCGTCGAATATACGTCCGATACCTCCGCCGCCACCCGTGGTCCCCGTAACGCCGGTGAAAGAAAGGTCCGCGCCGACGAAGGCGTACTCCAGGCTCTCCGCCTTGCCCACTTCGAGCGGCTCGCTCCGCCCTCCATCGAAGTCCCGGAAAGCGCCTCCGCCCCGTGAGGCGTGGTAGAGATCCCCGAACCTGGGAGCGGCGACGGCGGCGTGGACGACCTCGCCGTCCTCCAGCACGGAGACGCAGGCGCAGAAGAGGGGGTTGGCACGGGCGAAGTTGGCCGTGCCGTCAACCGGGTCCAGCAGCCAGGTGCGGCCGGTCTCGGCGATCTCGCCTCCCCGCTCCTCGGAGAGGATGGAGTCTTCCGGGTAGCTCTCCTGAATGCGCGAGACCATCAGGTCTTCGCAGAGGAGATCCACCTCGGTGACAATGTCCTTGGGGGCTTTCTCCCGGATCTCACCCGGACGGTCGTAGCGGGAGAGTTGGAACTCTCCCGCCCTTAGAGCCAGGTCACAGACGAACTCGTGGAGTTCGGAAGGTTCCCCTCCGGCGCCGGCGGAGCTACCGGAGGTACTCACGCAGGTTCTGGGTGCGGCGCTGCTCGCGGAGGAGGTTGAGGGTCTTCATCTGGATCTGGCGGACGCGCTCGCGGGTGATGTCGAACTCGCGCCCGACCTCTTCGAGGGTGCGGGGCCGGTCGTCCTTCATCCCGAAGCGCAGTTCGATGATCTGGCGCTCCCGCTCGGGCAGTTCGTTGAGGGCCTCGCGCAAGTGGAGCTTGAGGAGCGAATCGGAGACGGCGTCCGTCGGGGTGACGGAGGCCGCGTCCTCCAGGAAGTCGCCGAGCAGCGAGGAGTCGTCCTCGCCAACCGGGGTCTCCAGGCTGATGGCCCGCTGGCTGATCTCACGCAGCCGCAGTATCTCCACGACCGAGATATCGAGCTCCACGGCTATCTCTTCGTCGAGGGGCTCGCGTCCCAGGGTCTGGGTCATGCGGCGGTGGGTCCTGTGGAATTTGTTGACCTTCTCGACCATGTGGACCGGGATGCGGATGGTGCGCCCCTTGTCCGCTATCGCGCGGGTGATGGCCTGCCGGATCCACCACGTCGCGTAGGTGGAGAACTTGAAGCCTTTAGAGGGGTCGAACTTCTCGGCGGCCCGGATCAGGCCGAGGTTACCCTCCTGAATGAGGTCCAGGAAAGAGACCCCGCGGTTGCGATACTTCTTGGCGATGGAGACCACGAGCCTGAGGTTCGCTTCGACAAGCCGGTCCTTGCTTCTCTTACAACCCCTGGCGATGCCGTTGGCGAGCCGGATCTCATCTGCGTGCGTGAGCAGCTTGACCCGCCCGATCTCCGCGAGATACATCCTGATGGAGTCGCCAGTGGCGACAGCGTGAGCGATCTGGAGCGTAGGCGTCTCGGGCGCCTGAACCGCAGCCGGCGCCGTTCCGTTCGTCCCTGCGGCCTCGACCGTCCCGGCCTCTACCACCGAGATCTCTTCCTCTTCGAGCGTGGCGTGGAACTCTTCGATCTCCGCCGCCGAAAGGTCACCCCCCTGCAAGAGGTCCGCGACCTCCTCGGCGCTGATAAAGCCCTGGCTTCTTCCCCGGCTCAAGAGCTCGTCGGTGCGCGCCGTCAACATCATGGTGTTCTCGCTCGACATTCGTCTCCTCTCCGGCCGCGAGGCCGATACGAATTCGTAGAACCCTCCGCCGGGGCTTCCCGAAGGCCACAGATTGTTAACGTACCGTGAAATTAACGCAGGTAGACTAACACACCACATATTGGTGGTCATGGCCAATCCGGCCTATTTCGTGTATTTTCTACCACTTTTTTCCACCATCCCGATACCCGTCCAGCAGTTTCGGCGGTTTTGCAGGGATGTTTCGATTTTGTTACGTCTTTTTCGTGGGCGTGGCCGGGAAGCGACTCTTGCTACACTGGACGCCGTGGTTCTGGATCGCACGCGGCTGACAGAGGTTCTCGGCGTACCGGCGCCCCCCGGAGCGGGCGCGGTGAGCGGCGTCACCCACGACTCGCGGGAGGCTGGACCCGGCGTGGCATTCGTCGCGGTGCCTGGCTTCAAGCGCGATGGGACCGGGTTCGCGGCCGAGGCCGTCAGGCGCGGCTCCCCGCTCGTCGTGGCCGAACGCGATGTCCCCGGCGCTCCCACGGCCGTGGTCCCCGACGCCCGTTCCGCCCTGGCAGCCCTGGCCACCGCCGTGTACGGGAATCCTTCCGAGCGCATGGAGGTCTACGGCGTCACCGGCACCAACGGCAAGACCACGACCTCCTATGCCCTGTACGCTATCCTGGCCGCCGCGCACGGCGAGAGGGCGTGCGGACTCATGACGACTGCGGGGACCGTCTCCGGCGGCGAGCGGCCACCCGCGCCGCCCGTTCGCACCACCCCCGAGGCCCCGGAGGTGCAGCGCCTCCTTGCCGGGATGCTCGAACGCGGCGTCCGGCGGGTCGTGCTGGAAGTCTCGTCCCACGGCATCGCCCTGGGGCGCGTCGCCGGGACCCGCTTCGCCGGGGCGCTCTTCACCAACCTGACCCGCGACCACCTCGACCTGCACGGCTCTATGGAGGAGTACTATCGGACCAAACGCGAGTTGTTCCGGTGGGTCCCTCCAGGATACCCGAAGCTCGCCAACGCCTCGGACGCCCACGGGCGGCGGCTCGCCGGTGAGATCGAAGGAGTCAAGACCTTCGCCGGGATCGGGGACGCGGACTACCGGGTGACGGAGGTCCGGGCGGAGCGCGGTGGGACTGCCTTCGCTCTGGTTCACGGTGGGCGCTCCCTGGGAATTCGGACGCCGTTGCTCGGACCGTACAACGTGCTCAACGTCGCAGGCGCCGTGGCCTTCGCGCTGGAGGTAGGGGTGGAGGGTGAGACGGCGGCCCGGGCCGTGGGGGAGATGCCGCAGGTCCCTGGCCGGTTCGAGCGGGTGTCGGCGGCCGGAGAGTTCGGGTTCGAGGTGATAGTAGACTACGCCCACACCGACGTGGGCCTCGAAGCCGTGCTGAAGGTCGCCCGCGGGGTGGCGGAGGCGAACGGGAACGCCGGCCCTCGTTCGGGGCGTGTGATCTGCGTGTTCGGGGCGGCGGGGGAGCGGGACGGGGACAAGCGTCCGAAGATGGGCCGGGTGGCCTCCGAACTGGCCGACCGGAGCATCGTCACCACCGACGACGCATACTCCGAGGACCCGGCGAAGATAGCCCGAGAGGTCGCCATCGGCGCTGCCGCGGAGCCCGAGAGATCCGAGATCGTTCTGGATCGCAGGGAGGCCATCCGGCGGGCGTTGGGAGAGGCCGGAGCCGGGGACGTGGTGGTCGTGGCAGGCAAGGGCCACGAGACGGTCCAGCATCTCCCGGAGGGAGACGTGGTGTTCCACGATGCGAGCGTCGTCCGGGAGCTACTCCGGGAACTAGAGAGGAAGTGAGGTAGCCACTATTGCAGAAGCAGACCAGGAGCGAGGTGCTTCGGCGCCTGAAGAGCGTGGAGGGGCACGTCAGGGGGGTGGCGAAGATGGTGGAGGGGGGCGACGTCACCTACTCCGAGGTGGTCCAGCAGACCAACGCCGTCTTCTCCGCCATCAGGCGCATTAACGTCGTGATCCTCAAGGACTTCGTCGAGGAGCGCGCGGAACAGGACGGGGCTTCGGAAGAGATGATCTCCGACCTCATGAAGGCCATAGAGCGGGTGACGAAGTAGATGCGGAATACCTCCTCCACGACGCTGCTGCTCGTCATGGTCGTGAGTGTTCCCGTGGTCGTGGCGGGGGCCGGGCTGGTCTCGTTCCTGATGCTGCGCGCTGGGTACGGTCTGATCTTGAGCGGGCTACTTCCGCTGTTCGCGACGATGGCCGTGGTGGCTGCGCTCGGGGTCTTTCTCGGGCGGGCGGCGGGCCGCTCCCGGGGACGCGGTGGTGACCGAAACCGCGACCGCGATGGTGTATAGTCCCGGGTCTATGGAGGACCGGAGAGAAGCGCCGGGCGTGGAAGAGTTCGAGAAGCGCGTCGAGGAACTGGAGGGGATCACGGATCGTCTGGGGACCGTGCCAGACGAGGACCTCGTCGAGACGCTCGACCGGGCGGTCGCCCTGCTGAGGGAGATCAACGCCGGCATAGAGGCCGGCATCCATCACGCCGGAGAGGAGACCCGGGAGCTGGACACGCTGCTCGACGGGGTGGACTTCGGGCCGTTCGACCGGGCTCTGGAGGAGTTCGAGGGACGCAATACCGGCGGGAACCCCGGTGAGCCCGGACGCTGACTTGGCGCTGCGGGTGCGGGAGGCGGCGCTCCTCGAAGGGGACTTCGTGCTCTCCAGCGGGAAACGCAGCCGTTTCTACCTGGACAAGTACCTCTTCTCCACGGAACCCGGCTTGTTGCGGAGCGTGGCCTCTGAACTGGCCCGGCATCTGCCGCCGGACGTCCAGAGGCTCGCCGCCGTGGAGCTCGGGGCGGTGCCGCTGGCCGTCGCCGCCTCGCTGGAGACGGGCCTGCCGTACGTCATCGTGCGCCGGGCGGCCAAAGATTATGGGACAGGCCGGGCGGTCGAAGGGCGGCTTTCGGCGGGGGAGCGGATCGCCCTGATCGAGGACGTAGTCACCACCGGCGCGCAGGCCGTCAAGGCGGCCGAAGGGCTCGCCGGAGCCGGCGTCGAGGTCGCTGCGATACTCGCCGTTCTGGACCGGCGCGAGGACGGCCGGGACCCTCATCTCGGTGCTTTCCCCTTCCAGGCGTTGCTTAGGATGGAAGATTTGGGGGTAGAAAAAGGGGATTGAGGCGTAGGAAAGCCTTTGGTATAGTCTCCCGAACGTTTGGGGGAACAGAGGAATGTAAGCTGCCGAGGAGGTAACTCGACGTGAACAAGACGAGCTTGATCCAGGAGATCGCCGACAGGACCGACGCGTCCAAGAGCGAAACGCAGAAGTTCTTCGACGCCTTCACCAACGTGGTGCAGGACTCCCTCAAGAAGGGCGAAGACGTACAGATCACCGGTTTCGGCAAGTTCTACGTGCAGAAGCGCGAGGCGCGCGAAGGCATCAACCCGCAGACCAAGCAGAAGATCAACATCCCAGCCTCCCGCGTGCCGAAATTCACCGCCGGCAACGCGCTGAAGGACCAACTCAAGTAACCAGAGCAACTTGATCTCAACGCTTTTCGCGCCGTGGGGGCATCGCCTCTGCGGCGTTTTCTTTACCCGCTCCCTCCGCCCCTAACCTATGCAGTCCCTCGTAGAATCCGCCCGCCGCAAAGGGAGCGTCCTGGTGGCGGGGCTCGACCCGATCCCGGCCCGGCTGCCGCGGGACGTTCTGGACGCCGATCTTCCGGAGGCCGAGTCCGTCCGGCGTTTCTGCTTTGGTGTCCTGGAGGCCGTGGAGCCTGAAGTCGCGGCGGTCAAGCTGCAATCGGCGTACTTCGAGCGCCTGGGACCGGAGGGTATGCAAGTCTACGCGGACCTCATCGCGGCGTCGGAGGCGATGGGCCTGCCTACGATAGCCGACGCCAAGCGCAGCGACATCGGGGGCGTCGCCGCCGCATACGCCGAGGCGCACCTCTCCGTCTACGGCGCTCGCTGCGTCACGGTCAACCCGTACATGGGCCAGGACGCGGTGCTCCCATTCGTCGAAGAGGCGCGGCGCCGGGACCGGGGTGGCGGTGTCTTCGTCCTCGTGGCGACCTCGAACCCCTCGGCGGAGACGTTCCAGTTCGGCGGGGCGCCGCCGCTCTTCGAGACAGCCGCGAGGCTGGTGGGGAACCTGGGTGGCGGAGACGGAGAATACCCGGACGTCGGGGCGGTCGTCGGGGCGACGCGGCCTGAGGTCGGACGGGGGGTGCGGGAGTTGCTGCCGGGGACGCTGTTTCTCGCGCCGGGCTACGGGGCGCAGGGCGGGGGCGCGGATGGGGTGCGGGCGTTGCTGGACGCTCGCGGCGGAGGGGTGTTCGTCAACAGCAGCCGCGCCCTGATCTACGCCCACGAAACTTCGGGCAAAGGGTACCGGGAAGCCGCGAGGGAGGCCGCCGGGAGAGCGCGCGAAGAGCTGCGGGCCATCGGCGCCGGGATGTGATCTCTTGAGCGGACCTTCCTGGCGGGCTTGGCCGTTTTTCTAGCCGCCCAGGAGGTGTACCACGGAAACTATCGTAACCAGCACCGTCGCCAGGGCGACAACTGCCCCGAAAAGCTGAACCACGTTCTCCCGGCTCATGATTTCCTTTCTCCGCGTTCGTGTTCTCCGGGACCGCCGGAGGAGGCCTTGTCCTCTTCAGCCAGGATCTCCCGGAGTTTCTCTTCCAACTGCGTCCCATTTTCGGTGTAGAAGCCGTTTTGGACGAGTTGTATCTCTCCGTCCTGCACGAGGAAGAGCCTCGGCACCCGCTTGACGTTGTACATCGAGGTCAGGCGTCCCCTGCCGTCTTTCAGAACCGCGTATGGCGCATTCTCCACCGGGATACCGCCAACGTAGACGGCCGCGAAGGTGATCTGCCGCCCCTCGTACTCCCGCGCCAGCCGGTCGAATTCGGGCCGCGCCAGGTTCGAGCCCTGGTTCCAGGTGCTCCAGAAGGTCAGCACGTAGATGCCCTTGTCCGTAAGCTCGAAGGTGTCTCCCCCGGCGTTCTCCACCGCGAAGGTTCGGGCGTTCTGTCCCACGGTTGGAGCGGGCTGCTGGAGCGTGAGCGTGCCGGTTGCGGTCTCGGCGCTGCCCAAGGAGCGATAGCCGACCGCCGCCACCAACAACAGGACGACGACCAGCGCCAGACGTTTCATATACCGCGCGGATGGTGCCCGAGGAGGGAGTGCATGCCGCCGGGATTATACCCTCTACACTGACCCCTTGTCCCGGCGCGCCGATTTATGTAACCTCACGAACCGGCTTGAACATCGCTCGCGCAAAACTCGTCGTGCTCTCGCTTCTCTCAGCCGCTGTTCTCCTCTACGGTGGCGAGGATGCCCGCGCCCAGGAAGATCCTGGTGCGGACCCGGAGCCGCCGGAGGTGGCGGCCGGGGCTTGGGCGCTCACCGACGTCCGCAGCGGGGAGTACCTGGCCGGAGAAGGCGCTTCCAGGCGGCTGCCGATGGCCTCAACGACCAAGATCATGGTCGCCCTCGTCACGCTGGAGAAGGCCAACCTCGATGAGGTGGCGACCGTCTCTGGGGATGCCGCGTCCTTCGCCGTCCCGTTATACAGCAACGTCGGACTTTATCCGGGGGACACCCTGACCGTCCAGGAGCTACTGATGGCCGCCATGATCTCCTCCGGCGACGATGCTACCTACGCGCTGGCCGAGCACGTTGGGGACGGGAGTGTGGAAGCATTCGTCGCCGAGATGAACCGCGAGGCCGCGGAGCTCGGCCTCTCCGACACTCGCTTCGAGAACCCCATCGGCCTCGACGCCCGCGGCCAGTACTCCAGCGCCAGCGACCTGACGATGATGGTGCGGGCGGCCTCGAAATACCCTGAGTTCAGGGAGATGGTCGGGACGGAGTACGCGGAGATCACCACCCAGGACCGCGTGATTCCGCTGACGAATACCAACGAGCTGCTCTCCGCCTACGGGCCCGCGACCGGCGTGAAGACGGGGACGACGCCCGCCGCGGGCGAGTGCCTCGTAGCCTCCGCCGCCTCGGGGGACGAATCTTATGTGACGGTCGTACTCGATGCCCGCAGGGGCCGCTTCGCCGACTCCATCGAGCTTCTGGAGCACGGCTTCGCCGCCTATGACCGCCGGGATCTCGTCTTGAAAGAGCGTCGGTATGTGCGAGCCGGGATGCCTTTTCGCCGGGAGGAGAGCGTCGAGCTGGTAGCCGCCGAGAGCGTCGAAGGTTTGGTGGGCGGCGGATCTAAAGTAGAGCGAGAGGTGAATGTGATGGGAAAACTACCGCCTTCGGCGAAGCCGGGGACGCGGCTTGGGGAGGTCGTCGTGAGGGTGGACGGCGAGCGGGTAGGGGAGAGCCCTCTGGTGGCGAAATGGAATTGCAACGGTTTGATGGACACTTTTTCACTTTAGGCCACTCCCGCCTCCTCCACGACGATGGCTCGCTCGTAGTCGGCCGGACTCATGTAGCCGATCGAGGAATGCCTCCGGCTCG
>Ga0136619_10000756_pt1 | contig 12357 bp, 19 predicted proteins | sample AntDrymUQ3532106_2_FD_104807 | JGI IMG/M metagenome (GOLD analysis project Ga0136619, IMG submission 104807) | Polar desert sand microbial communities from Dry Valleys, Antarctica - metaG UQ353 (21.06) | ecosystem: Environmental > Terrestrial > Soil > Desert | place: Antarctica: Dry Valley...
CGTGGAAGGGTAATTCTGCGAACTTCGCCTTTCTCACCTCACCCCTAGTGAGAAGCGGCAAACTTCGCCAGGTGGCATCATGTCCATGGTGGAAAGGGCTATCCCGCTTAGCGGGAGAGAGGAAGAGAGAGTATGCGCTTCATACTCAGTGTCCGCATCCCGACGGAGAAGGCCAACGCGCTTATCAAGGAAGGAAGGTTCCCTCAAACCATCCAGTCCATAATGGAGGAACTACAGCCAGAGGCGGCATACTTCACGGACATGGACGGTGCCCGAGGTGGCTACTTCATCGTCAACATGGACGACGCCTCCGAGCTGCCCGCCAAGGCAGAACCCCTTTTCTTCGGGATGGGGGCGGAGCTAAAAGTCCAACTCGTGATGACCCCTGAGGACCTGCAGAGGGCGACCCCGGCGCTCGAGGACGCGGCCCAGAAATACGGCTAGAGTAGACGCTTCCGTAAGCGAGCGGGCCGGAGTTCTACAACGGGGACTCCGGTCCTTCTCAATGCCCCTATTCACCGAGCTGCGTGGAAGGGGTATTCTCGGAACTTCGCCAACAACGCGCCCACTAGGAGGCTATTCACTGCATGCGTCCGCCGTGCTGAACTGCTATCTTGGGCACACAATGCTCTGTGGGGGAGCATGGGAAAGGAGATCGTACCGTGGCATGGTATCTGGAAGGAACGTACCTCGAGAATTGTAACTGCGACGTCGTGTGTCCCTGTGTGGCTAGCGCGTTCGCGGCGCCAGCTAGCTACGACCGCTGCACAGTGATGTTTGCCTGGCACCTCGACTCTGGGGAGGTCGATGGCACGGACGTGAGCGACCTCAGCGTAGTGCTAGTCCTCGACACTCCACGGCAGATGTCTGAGGGCAACTGGCGGGTCGGGATGTTCATGGACGAGCGGGCCAACGACGAGCAAACCGAGAAGCTAGGGGGCATCTTTTCGGGGCAGATGGGTGGTCCCTTGGCCAATGTCGCCCCGCTCATCGGCGAGAACCTCGGCATGGAGGTAGCCTCGATCGAGCATACCGACGATGGCCGTCGCCACCGGGTCAAGGTCGGTGATGCTATCGACGTGGAGATCGAGGACCTCGTGTCTCCGTTCGATCCTGACGGGCCACCGCCGAAGCTCACCGAGACCAGGCACCCGACCAACTCGGAGATGACTCCCAGCCGGGGCCTCTCTGCCCGCGTCCGGGGCCTGGGGGTCGACTTCTCTGGCGAGGGCAAGAGCGGGCTATCATCCTCCTTCTCCTGGTCGGGGTAAACACGGCTTCTCACTCCGCGTTCCTATGAACGTCGACGATCCCGCACAGGCCCGGCCACTAGGAGCGATACCGAGGACATGCTGAGAGAGGTTGCCGAGAACGTACTGAGGCGAGATCGCATCGTCGTGCTGTCCGGACTGGCCGTGATCACGACGCTTTCCTGGGCCTACATGTCCTCCCTGGCCTCGGAGATGCGCAACATGGACATGGGAGCAGAGATGATGACCATGCCCAGGATGCAGGCCTGGGGCATCGCCGATTTCGGCCTGACGTTTGGCATGTGGGCGGTGATGATGGTTGCCATGATGACCCCGTCGGCGGCCCCGATGATCCTCATGTTCGCCGGGGTCAACCGCAGACGCCGAGAGCAGCAAGTTTCATACGTACCGACGAGCGTGTTCCTTGTGGGCTACCTGGTAGTGTGGGCCACCTTTAGCATCCTGGCCACCGCGGCTCAGTGGGGGCTCCATGCCGTCTCTTTACTCTCACCGATGATGGCGATCACCAGTCCCGTGGTGGGCGGCGTGTTGTTGTTGGCGGCCGGGGTCTACCAATGGACGCCCCTAAAGCACGCCTGCCTGAGCAAGTGCCGATCTCCCCTCGGGTTCGTCATGAACGAATGGCGAGAGGCCGGGTGGGGTGCTTTCCTGATGGGGCTCAAGCACGGCGGTTACTGCACAGGTTGCTGTTGGTCTCTCATGGCCTTGCTCCTTGTGGCGGGGGTGATGAACCTGCTGTGGGTCGCCACCATCGCGGGGTTCGTCTTGCTCGAAAAGGTAGCTCCGGCGGGCGACCGGTTGGGCCGAGTCGCGGGGGTGGTGCTCGTCGGATGGGGAGTGTGGATGGTTACGGGAGTGCTTTGACCATCCTCCAACCTACAGAAGGCACCCCGTCAGGATGCTAGCCAAAGCGTAGACGGACGCAAGAGGTGAGCAAAGACGTGGTCTATTCATCGGAGTGCGTGGAAGGGTAATTCTCCGAAGTTCGGATGCAGCATCGTGCATAGATCGCCCCTGAGAGCCGCGAGGATGCCTTCTGAGGCCCGTCACGCGGCGTGACGGGGGTCTCATATTGTGGCGGTGCATGAAGATGCAGGGAGGCGAATAGCCCGGCCCCGTCCGCACCCTTCTTATGTACACGCGGTGCGGCATGGTGCCAGAGACGTACATAAGAAAGGACCGCCGGGGAGGATGGGGAGAACGGCGGTCCTTCGTGGGTGGATTGTACCGGGGCGGGGGTTGGCTCCCTACCGGCAACAAGAGGGCCGGAACCCGCGAAGGCCCCGGCCCGATGATCCTACTCTACCTGTTGCACCGGCGGCACCTGACGGCGTCGACACGCTCGCTGCCGTCCTGCTCGTACCCGATGTACACCGTACCGTCGATGCAGGCGCAGGGGCGAACACGTCCCGCCGCGACGAACGGATCGCCCGCCGCAACCTCGGGGTGCTGGATGCGCCCCTTCGCCATCGCGACGCCCAGGGCGTAGAGGTGGACGCACGTCTCGTCCCGGTAGCGGTGATCGGGGCACGAACAATACTCGCGCTGGCCGTACTCGACGCCGTAGGCGTGCTCGTCGTCCTGGCTGGGCACCCGGTACGTGGACCCGTACAGGTGCCTGATCTCGTCGCCGCGGGCGCGGAATAGGGCGAGGGCGCGTTGCTCTCGGGTGGTGGGTTCGGGCGCATGTTGCGCTACACTTTCGGTACTCAAGGACCAATCCTCCTTGTGTCGTGCCTCGGGGGTGTGCTCACACCCGCCGGGGCCATTTCCATGTTTGTGGTATCATTTTACCATAAACCGCGTTGCTAATGGAAGCGGCGTAGGCTAAGATACACACATCAGCTGGAAGGAGGATTTTGGACAGCGAAACAAAACGCAGGCTAGAAGGCGTCGCCGATCGCCTGAGGGAACTGCGCCGACTAAAGGGGTGGTCCCAGCAGGACCTCTCCGACCACGCCGGGTTGGCGAAGGGGACCGTAGGATGGCTGGAGACGCAAAAGCATGCGCCGCGTCCGCGGACCATGCGCAAGATCGCAGCCGCGTTGGGCGTCGAGGTTGCCGACCTCTACCCGGAGGCCGACTTCCCAAAAGCGGAGGCCCCGCAGACCCCGCTCACGGACCTGTCGCGGGACGCGTTTGACGCCTACTCCCGCAACGTCGGGACGGAGGAAGAAGCGCGGCGGCTGCGCACGGAGTTCGGGGGCGAGTTCGACGCTCTGCGGGGCTGGTTGAAAAGCCCGGAAGGCCGGAGCGCGCCCGAAGGCGAACGCCTCAAGGCCCGGCAGAAGCTCGACGAGGCCGCGCTCCGGTTGAATCTCGTCACGCTCCTTGAGGCGGAGTTCATCACCGCGCTAGACGATAAGCGCGAGGCCCCGGAGAGCAGCCGCGTACGGGGCGGGTCCACCGCGGAGATCGCGGACCGCGTCACCGCCGAGCAGGGGGACCTAAAGGACGCGATAGCGAACGAAGCCGCTCGGCAGCGCGTCGAGGAAGCCGAAGAGGCTGGATGATGACAAACCGAAGCCCCGCCACCCCCGGAACTGGTGCGGCGAGGCTCCTGATCCATAGGGAGTTTACTCCACGATGAACGGAAACGGTAGTGAGAACATCAACACGCGGGACGCCGCTGAGCAATACCTACGCGCAGGGGTGATGGTGATCCCGGTCCCCGCCGGAGCGAAGAACCCCAACCGCCTAGGCTGGCAGAACGAGCGCCACGACATCCAGGACGTTGGGCGGTTGTGGAACAACGGCCAGGGGGTCGGCGCACTATGGGGCGAGCCATCGGGCGGGCTGGTGGACATCGATCTCGATTGGCCCGAGGCGCGTGTCGCCGCCCGTCACATCCTCCCCGAGACGCGCACGTTCGGGCGTCCGGGGGCACCCGAGTCCCATCGGGTGCAACGCGTGACAGATAAGGTCCCGAAGTCCAAGAAGTTCAAGCTCCCCGGCAAGGGGCCTGGCCGGAGCGTGGTCGAAGTGCTATCCACGGGTGCGCAATCGCTAGTCCCGCCGAGCCTCCACGACAGCGGGGAGCGCCGGGTGTGGTACAGCGAGCGTCCCGCCGCCGAGATCGACGGGGTGGCGATGATGGAAGGCGCCGCGGACGTGGCCACCGCCGCGCTCATCGCCCGCAACTGGCCGGGGCAGGGCGCCCGCCACGATTACGCCCTCGCAGCCGCGGGATACATCGGGCGCCACCTATCCCGAGAACGGGCCGAGCGCGTCATGGAGGCGGCCATAATCGCCAGCGGCGACGAGGAAGCCCCCGGACGGCTACGGGATGTTCGGGGCACCCTGGACAACATAGCCGCCAACAGGCCGACAACGGGCGGGCCAACCCTCGACGACCTAGCGCCGGGTGTGGCGGATCGGTTGCGCCGTTGGCACGGGTGGGGTACCGACCGCGCCAGCCAAGCCAATCGGGACGCGCCTTCTTTCGACGAGGTACGCCCGTCCGCACCCACCGGCCTCCCGCCGATCGTCGTCAACGACCGCCCGCTGCGTGATGTGGGTGACGACGCGCTAAGGGCGCTGGATGAGCGCAACGATCCGCCGACCTTATTCGCGCGGGCGGGCAAGGTTATCCGGCTCGGACAAGATGAGGACGACGCGCCGATCATCCAGGAAGCGGGCGAGCCTGTGATCCGCCACCACCTGACGCGGGCGGCGGACTTCGTGCAGGAACGGGAGCGCAAGGACGGCACGGAGAGGGTGCACACCGACCCGCCACGCAACGTGGTGCAGGATGTGTTGAGCGTCCCTCACCTACCCTTCCCGCCGCTGATCGGGGTGCCCCGTACCCCGTTCTTCAGGCCCGATGGGACGATTGTGTCCCGCCGCGGGTACGACGCCCCGACGCGGCTCTACTACGTACCCGCTCACGAAGGGTTCAGGGTGGGCGTGCCCGAGAAGCCTACAGCCGATAATCTCGCCGTCGCTGTAGCGCTGCTGGACGAAGCCGTGGGGGACCTCCCCTACAACGATGCGGCGTCGGCGGCCAACACCCTCGCGCTGCTACTGACACCGATCCTGCGCAACGTGATCCCCGGCCCGGTGCCCTTAGCCCTGATCAACAAGCCGACCCCTGGCACCGGCGGCTCTCTCCTGGCCGAAGTGGTGGCACTGATCGCCACGGGAAGCCCGGCGGGCATGATGAGCGCGCCTAGGGACGACGAGGAAGTGCGCAAGCAGATCACGTCCGCCCTCATGCGCGGCAACCTCGTAGTGACGTTGGACAACGTGGACACTGTGCTAAACGCGCCTAGCCTCTCCCGCGCCCTCACCAGCGAGTATTGGGAGGATCGCGTGCTGGGCCGCTCTGAGATGATCCGAGTCCCGCAGCGGGCAACCTGGCTGGCGTCGGGGAACAATCTCCAGGTCGGCGGCGACCTGCCGCGGCGGACCTACTTGATACGCCTGGACGCCCGAGTAGAGAAGCCGTGGGAGCGCGGCGGGTTCCGGCATCCCAACCTCAAGGGCTGGGTAGCTAAGAACCGGGCGCAGCTGGTATCCGCCCTGCTCACCTTGGGGCGGGCGTGGTTCGCAGAGGGCAAGCCCGTAGGGGACGGGGCGCGCACGATCGGCAGCTTTGAGGGGTGGTCGCACACCATCGGCGGGGTGCTAGAGGTAGCAGGAGTGTCGGGGTTCCTCGGCAACCTCTCAGAGATGTACGAGCGTGCGGCAGACGGGACGCGGGAGTGGGCGGCGTTCCTCGAAGCGTGGCGAGAGGTCTACGGCGGCGAGGCGAAGACCACGAAGCAGGTAGCAGCCGATCTACACGATGACAGGCACGCCCGTCTCCGGGACGCGGTGCCCGACGAGATCGGCGCCATCGACCCCGACCACCAGGACAAGGGGCTATCCCGCAAGCTCGGCAAGGCGTTCTCTAAGCGCGAGGGGCGGCGCCACGGTCCCGACGGGTTGCATCTCCACCGGGCGGGCGAAAAGCGCCACGCTACACAGTGGGCCGTCCGCCCGGCGCCAGATGGTCCGGTGGAGCGTGTGAGTTTGGTGAGTTTGGTGAGTTTCCCACACCCCACGCGTGGCGCGCCCACGCGTACGCGTGCGGGCGCGGGGGGGGATGGGCCGAAACAAACTCCCGAAACTCACATAACTCACACCGAGACGGCTACAAGCGGTAGCGATCCTCGCACAAGCAGCGACAACGGCGGAGGGGCGCGCGCCTGATGGACGCCCTCGACCACCTGGCCCAGGAAGGGTTGGCGTTCTGCCTCTATTGCGGCGGGGAGCTCGCCCCGACCGGGGAGGCCAAGCACGGGCGATGCGTCGATTGCGGGACCGCCTGGGACCGGGTCTACAGCCGCGAGTGTCCGGGTTGCGGGGACGGGTGGGTCCACCTCCACTACCCCGACCGGGTCTACCAGGACCCCGATTTATGCGCACCCGGCTACGCCCACGGGTACGGGTGGTGCGACGCTTGCGACGCGCACATCTGCTACCGGTGGTCCTATGGAGAGGCAGCGTCCTTAGTCGTGCTAGAGGCCGTGACCGGACCTTCGCGGGCTGGCCGGGGCCGGTGTGGGGAACCCGCCGAGGTGGTCGAGGCGAGCTAGTGGTCAGGACGGTCACAGCCCCGCCCACCGACCGCTCCATGTGGAGGCGGTTGCTCCGCTCCGTCCATCCCGACGCGGGCGGGGATCACGACCTGTTCATCTGGACGGACGCGCTCCGCGAGCACGTCGCGGGAGACGGCATCGACCTGGCGGCGCAAGAGGTACGCCGCGATCCACCACGCCACCACACCACGGGCGAGCGGGTCGACTACACGCCAGCCTTCGACCGCGTTGGATCCTTCGGCGACCTGACCCGTGCTGCCGTGATGTACGCCGACGAGGTAGGAGCACCGTACGACCGCCTGTTGCGGATGCTCCGCGACTGCTACGAGGTGTCGGAGGGCGACGTGCGGCTGCACCGCCAGCAGAACCAGGGAGCCACGTATCGGCAGTTAGCCGCGATCGGCCATCGCGTGCGCATGAGCAAGCCAGAGCGGGTCAGGTGGTATCGCATCGCGGAGAGTATCCCCCTGGCACAGAGACACGCCGGGCACATCCACAGCAAGCTACAGGAGAGGGGGGCCGCGTGACACGCAAGGGCGGGACGATCGGGCCGGAGGCCGCAGAGAACCAACTGACCGTGCTGATCGAGCGCAGGGCACAGGAGGCCGAGGACACGAACCACGCGGCCTCTACGTGGGCTGAGAGCGCCCGCCGCTACAACCTCGCCCATAGTGCCGAACGCCGAGCAGCGTGGGTCGAGTGGCATCGTCAGCAGGCCGAGCGCCACCGCCGCACGCTCACCGACCTGATAGCCCGCCACGAACGAGCCGCCGCGCATCTGGCAGGCGAGGGGGGAGGGGGATAGCTATGAGGCGCTGCGAGGCGATAACAAAGGGCGGAACCCGATGCCAGGCCAAAGCTATGCATAGCTATGAGCACTGCTATCTCCACCGTCCCGACCTAGCAGACGAGCGCAAACGCAACGCTAGCAGGGGCGGAAAGGCCGCGGGCCGGGGACGTTCCGGCGGCGACGAGGTCGACCAGGCCAAGAGGTGGGTCAAGGGCCTCATATCGAAGATGCTCCGGGGCGAGGTCGACCGGGACGTGGCAGCGACCGCCTTCATGGGGATCAACACGCTGGCACGCCTGGTCGACCTGGAGAGGCGAATCGTCGAGCAGGACGAAATCATCCCGCGCATCGAGCAGTTGGAAGCGGATACAGGAGGGAGTCGGAGCACATGGCATCGCTAGAGGACAGGTTGGCCGCGTTGGAGGCCCGCAGATCGCCCACCACAGGCCCCACAACACCGCCACCGGAGAGCACAGCGATCTTGAAGTTTCTGAACAACGCCCGCTTGGAGATCGATCGGCGCGACGTGGTGGAAACGGGCCTGCAGGACGACACCCGCTTTGGGGACGACTGGCCGGAGCCGGAGCCGCTGACCCTGGACGAGCGCCGGGCGCTGCTCTCGATCGACACGGAGGGGCTGGAAATCCTGCGGGAGCAGTTTGGTCCGCTGCCCCCCGAGATGGAACAGGAGGCTGCCGAGAGCGCAGAGAGGCAGAGGGCACAGATAGCCGAACTAGAGAGCATGGAAGGAGACGCATGAAGGGTAGACGGAACAAAGCCAATGACCCCCGCGATCCGGGGACCTGGTCGAATCGGCAAATTGAGCAGGATTCCGAGGGCTACGTCCAGGCACAGGAGGCGTTCCGCTTGGACCAGGAGCGGGCGGAGAGTCAGAGGCGCACCACCGACGACGAGCGGCGCTTCACCGCGGAGTTCGTCCGCAACGGTGGCAGGGCGGCTGACGCGCCCGCCGCGTTCCGAAGGACACGCAACGAAGGGGCGGCGCAGGCCGCGGCGCTGGCAGACGCATCGGCACAGCAGGCGTCGCGCCGACATGTGAAACAGGGACTCTAGAAAGGGGTACAGAATGACCGGAGCAGTGGTACTAGAGCAGCGCAGGGCGGCGGCCATCGCCGCCGCGGTGGAAGCGATCGGCCAGATGGGGGGGTCGACGCCCCGCCTGGAAGCAGCAAAGGCCGAACCGATCGGACAGGACCTCGACACCCTGGGCGCCATCGTCGAGGCGCTGGCCCTTCTCGACGCCCGCCGTGAGACGGCTTTCACCCACCTCGTCGATCAGGTCATCGCCAGCCAGGACACGGAGATCGAGCGACTGCAAAAGCGTGTCGCGGACCTAGAGCCGCCGAAGAAGGGCGCTGCGAAGAAGGGCTAGTGTGAAAACACCGTCCCAGGAGCTTACGAGGGTCGCCGACGAGCTGCGCGTGGTAGCCGAGAGGCTTCGCGCTGCGGAGGACGGAGCGGTCATGTACACCAAGGCGGATGTAGACCGGATCGTTGAAGCGCGTTTGGTGAGGGAGCGCAAACGCACCCGCCCGCGCAAAGGCCCGTGATACCCTTCCCGGCGGACGTGTCCACCCCGGCCCCTTTCCCCCCATCACATCGGGCCGGGGCCCCATCTTGCCACCAGCGCGTCGAGGATCGTTCCTGACGGCCAGCACGCCCCGGTCCAGGGGTGTAGCATGGGGCGAACGCACCTGGGGGTACGGGAGGGATGCGCGTGGGAGAACGCCGTGGGGTACGACGTATACCGCTTAGAGAAGCTGCCGATGCCCTGGGCATCAGCAAGGATGCCGTCAGACAGCGGATAAGGCGCGGCACTATACGGTCTGACAAGGGGGGGGACGGTCGGGTGTACGTGTACGTGGATGTGTCCGCGGATGACGTACACCAGGGAGGCGGTCGCGCCCCCGCTGTCGTCGACGAGCTACGGGACCGGGTACGCTACCTGGAGCGGCAGGTCGAGGAAGAACGCGATGCCCGACGCCGGGCCGACACCCTGCTGGCCCAACTCATGCAGCGGATACCCGAACTTGAGGCCCCGCAAGAGGCCGCGTCAGACGAGCGAGAAGCGCCCGAGACGGTCGAGCAGGAGCCGGAGGCCGCGCAGCAGCCCCGGTCCGATGCCTCAGGTTCTCAGATGGGCACACGGCGTCCCTGGTGGCTCAGGGTGTTTGGCAGATAAGTTGGATATGACCGCGATCACCGGGGGTGTCTCCGCTTTGCTTGGCGTTGCACTCGGCCTTTTCGGAGACCGGTGGTTACGCTATAGGGGAGATGTGCATTGCCAAGTAGGAGGTTTTGGCTCCGCACACCACAGGCAAGGTGCGAGTGGCCCGGCGCACTTCAAAACTGATCAGAGCGTGCAGATACATTTCTTCAATGCAAAAGAAGCGGATACCGGCCTCTCGGCACTCGCTGTTGTGTTCATATACGAAGACGGAAAAGTTGTCTTAGGGCCAGAGACCCGTGATTACGAAACTAGTACGACCCCCCGTGGGGTGATTAATCTTCCTTCGAGGACTTGGGTATCCGTTGCCATACAGGGTAGTTTCTATGGCGCTGAGGCACGATTCCTTGAACAATACGAGCCGAACGCCATCGAGATTGATGGAAGGTTTCCGGGGGGGAAGCGATATCACAAGAGATGCTTAGAGCTTTCCTAGAGAGGGCGCCCCGGCCCGATGCGCCGGGCACACGTCGCCCGTGGTGGCGAAGGATCTTCGGAGGTTAAGCAATGAAACTGAACGAACAGGAAAAGCGAGCCGTAGAAAAGGTCGCTCAGGGAGACGGACGCATACGCTGCCGGGAATGCGAAGAGTCGAAAGCCTTTGTGTCCGACGGTCGCTCCGTGCGTTATAAGGGCGACGTACGTTATGGACTGTTCTGCCCGAATGGACACAGGGTTAATATGGATATGCCTCCCGACAGCGCACAGCAACTCGGCCTACCTATGCCCCCGTTCAGTCCGTTCTAGGTCCATCCACCCAACTTCGCCTAAGCGGCGTTCTCCGAAGTTGAACTTCCGCTTTACGGAGTTCTCCGAAGTTCGGACCTCAGAAGACCCGTAACGCCAAGTAGACGGACAGTGCGACGCACAGTAGCCAGATTGCGACCACGACGCCCGCTGCCACGCGGCTTACTGGCTTCTCGCCTTCCTCCACCTCGCGAGCCTTCTCGCGACACTCGGCGAACACGTCCGGCGGGATCATCTTCGCCGCCATGAGGATGCCGATAGGAACGACAACCATCTCGTCCAGCAACCCTACGCCGGGGATGAAGTCGGGTATGGGATCTATGGGGCTGAACACGTAGCCGACTATGAGGGCGGCGAAGACCTTCGCGTACCAGGGGGTTCGAGGGTGGCGGTATGCCAGGTAGAGGGTGTAGGTCTCCGCCTTGAGTCGCCGCGCCTGACGCTTCCAGGACTCCCAGTTCATCCTCTGGATACTACGGCACGAGAGCCAACGGGTTTCGGATATTCACCGGAGTGCGTGGAAGGGGAGTTCTGCGAAGTTCGCCTTGAGGGGGTTCTCGGAAGTTCGCCGAAGGTGCGCCCTCCCGTGTAGGGGTGTACGATACCGCTGCGCATAGGGGCGGGGGTCTGTACACCTTTCTTCCTCCGCCCCGCTAAAGAAAGGTGTGGGGGATGATAAAGACCGTTTCACTGCTCGCTTCGGTGGCCTTAGGGGTACTGGTGGCTTGCGTGGCGGCTACGCTGACAGCCGGACCGAGCTCCGGGCAGACGGCGACGGCGACCCTCGTAGGAGCGGGGGACATAGCCAGCTGCTCCCAAAGCAACGACAGCGCCACGGCGAGACTACTGGGCAACATACCGGGGACCGTCTTCACCCTCGGGGACAACGTCTACCCCAGCGGCACCGCAGACCGGTTTAGAAACTGCTACGACCCCACCTGGGGGCGCTACAAGGCTCGCACGAAGCCCACGCTGGGCAACCACGACTACACCACCAACGGTGCGTCCGCCTACTTCGACTATTTTGGGGCGCGGGCGGGAGCCCGCGGAAAGGGCTACTACTCCTACGACCGCGGGGCCTGGCACATAGTGGCCCTCAACAGCAACTGCGGATATGTGAGCTGTGCTAGTGACTCTGCCCAGGCGAACTGGCTCCGGAAGGACCTCGAAGCCAACGACAAAACCTGTACCCTGGCCTACTGGCACGAACCACTCTACGCTTCCGGTACAGGCAGCAATGCCCCCGAGGTCAAGCCCTTCTGGAATATCCTCTACCGGCACGACGCCGAGGTAATACTCGCGGGGCATGCTCACCGCTACGAGCGCTACGCCAAGATAACCCCGGGCGGTGCGCGTTCGGCCAACGGTATCCGTCAGTTCATCGTAGGGACCGGGGGCGAGCCGGGCGGAGATTTCGACGGTCCCTACCATCCCGACATGCAGCGCTTCAAACGCAACACTCCCGGTGTGCTGAAGCTCAGCCTCCGGGCCGACTCTTATGCGTGGAGGTTCATCCCCATAGCAGGTGAGACGTTCACCGACTCCGGCACGGGCCCGTGCCACTGACGCGCTGCTGACCCCTTATGCACCCTAGTACGTGGAAGGGTAATTCTGCGAACTTCGCCTTTCTCACCTCACCCCTAGTGAGAAGCGGCAAACTTCGCCAGGTGGCATCATGTCCATGGTGGAAAGGGCTATCCCGCTTAGCGGGAGAGAGGA
>Ga0136619_10000761_pt1 | contig 12316 bp, 11 predicted proteins | sample AntDrymUQ3532106_2_FD_104807 | JGI IMG/M metagenome (GOLD analysis project Ga0136619, IMG submission 104807) | Polar desert sand microbial communities from Dry Valleys, Antarctica - metaG UQ353 (21.06) | ecosystem: Environmental > Terrestrial > Soil > Desert | place: Antarctica: Dry Valley...
AGAAGGCCCAGCAGGCGGCGCGCAAGAAGCGGACGATCGCCAACCTACCGAAGTCGACGCGCACGGCGCTCGGCAAACAGGGGGCCAAGGTGGCGAGGGAGAAACGCGGCAGCCAAGGCTGATTCAAGTGGCGGCCGGCCGGGAGGAATGGCGATGTCGATCCTCCCGGCCCGCGTCATCGCGTTATGTGTTTCAGCCTGCTGCCGAGACTCTACGACATCGGGCCGACCGCTCCGTCGACGAGTCGAGCGAGCGGCGCTCAAACGCCGTATTACCGACCTGGGCCAACCTGCCTAGTCATACTCCCCCTCCGAGGGGAGCGTCATGATCGTGGACGTGCGCGGTGCCGTCGTGATCGGCTTGCTCCTCGTCCTCGTCGTATTTCTCGTGAGCATGGACCAGCGGCGCGTGGTTGTGCTCATGCTGATGGTAGTTAGCGCGATGCTCGAACTCGCCCAACGGACCGCCGGTGTGGTGATGCGACACGTGGTAGTGGTCGTGGCCGTGCACGTCGGCCGGGTGCGAATGCTCGTGCTCTTCGTCGCCCACCACGTGCTGGCGAGTCGTCAAGCTGGTGTCAGGTTCCATGGCTCGATACTCCCTTGCTCGATACTCCCTTGATTGTCAGCTCTTTTTCTTGTCCTTCGTCTCGCCCGCCTCGCGCCGCTCCTTGTTGACCGTCCGCGCCGCTCGCTCCTCGGCTTCGTCCTTCGAGACGCCGCGGTCCTGATAGCCCTCCTTGATGTGCTCGTACTGGCGTTCGCGCTTCTTGCTCGATCCGGCAGGCATCATTGGCCTCCTTCGTATCGGTCAGCCGTCATCGTGACGGCGTATCCAGCGAGCACTTGTGCACTTCTCGGGCCATGCAGGCAGCCGTGCCGACCGCCGCATTCGCACGGTGGCGGCCTGCCTACACGAGGCCACCGAGCTGGGCGATAAAGAGCGCGGCAAACACGGCAAAGAAGCCTGCCGCGAGCGCCGTCATGAAGAACGTGAAGCGCGACGGCCGGAGGTCGGCTGGCAGCTCCCGCCGGCCCAGGTACAGCGTCAAGCCCGCCAGGATCGGGATGTGGGCGGCTTCGATGACACCGGCCAGCTGTAGGAGACCGATCGGCTCACCGACCAGTAGATACAGGCCGATCGGCAGCGCGGCGGTGACGATGCCGACGAAAAGCCGGCGCAGCGGTTCAGGTGCGGGAAGATGATCGACGCCCGACTGTCGAGCGATGTGGCGTGTGCCGCTGGCAAACATGCGTCCGAAGCCGTCCTGGTCGGACAGTACCGTGTCCCAGAAGCCGATGAAGACGGCCGTCACCATGAACCAAAACCCGACCGGTCCCCAGATCGTGCCGAGCAGCTGGCCGAGCACCTCGGCCACCCGATCTTCCTCGGGAACCAACCCCTCCGGCCGCAGGAGCTCGGTGCCGAGAACAAGAAAGGCGAGCGTGACGAGGAGCGTGCCTAGGACCGCCACCGAATTGTCGAGCGTCAGCTGTCGCAACCAGCCGCGCAGACGCTCACGATGCTGCCTCTCATCGGTCTCTCCGGACGAGGCGTGGCCGCCGGCGGCCCCGTAGCCCTTCTCGCGCAGCCAGTACGAATACCAGATCATCCCGGCAGCCCCAGAGAGCATGAAGCCCAGCCATGGCAGTACTTCAGCGTAGTCGAGGTCAGGCGGCAGCTGTGGCGCGAGGCCGCTGGATAGCTCGGCGACATCTGGACCGACGGACAGCGCGGCGGTGATCGAGGCGAGTGCCAACACGACGGCGAACACGATTGCCACCCGCTCAATGAGCCGATACCGCCCGAGGAGGACGAGCGCGGCCGCGGCCACGATGGCCGCCACCGTCCAGATCCGCACGTCGCCCGGAAGCGCCAGAACAAGCGCGGTCGCCGCCGATCCTGCTAGCCCGGCGATGGTGGCGACCGCCACCACGAGCTGCGGAAGCACCATCAACCACACGGCCCACCCTCGCGGCCCGGGCAATCGAGCGAAGCCCTCGAGGATGGTCCGGCCGGTGACGACCGTGTAGCGGCCGACCTCGCGGTTGATGAACCACTTGAGCGCGACGGCGGCGAGCAACGCCCACAACAGCGCGTAGCCGTACAACGCTCCGACGCGCGGGGTGAAGAGCAATTCGCCGGAGCCGGCTGCGGATACCATCCACAGGAAGCCGGGGCCGAGCCACGCGATCCGGCCGAGGCCGGTGGGCGGCGCCGGCACCTGACCCGCGACCGCGGGCTCAGACATCGACCGTCGTGAACGGGTGACCGATGGCGACCACCGGCGCCTGCTCGCCTGTCAGCGGGCGCAACGCGGATGTCTGATCGAACCAGACATATTCGTCGAACTGGGGCAATACCCGCGCCTGGAAGTAGTGGCTGGCAAGCTCGGTCTGCGGACGGTAGACCACGCCGATCGCGCGCTGCAGCCTGGCTTCGGCCAGCTGGTCGGTCAGGCGGGCATCACGTAGGTTCTCGGCTCGCAACGGCAGCACGAACGCGCTAACTCCCGCGTCGTGACAAAGCCGCTCGTGCGAATCGGCATGCGAGGGGCGGACCTGCATCACTTCGACCTCGGCGCCCCAGCTCGGCGCTGCCGCGACCGTGCCGGCATGGGTGCCGAAGCCGATGGCGCGCGCATCATCGCCGAAGCGCTCCTTCGCCAGCTGGCCGACGTTGAGCTCGCCGCGGATGGCGAACTCGGTGTGCCGCGCGTCGCCGAGGTGCGAGTTGTGCGCCCACACGATGCCCTTCGCATCCGGGCCGTGGAAGGCGAGGAGCGCCTCGAGCGTCTCGAACATGTGCCGGTCACGCAGGTTCCAGGACTCGGCGCCGCCGTAGTACATGGCGCGGTAGTAGCGCTCGGCGTTGACGGCGACGCGGGCGTTCTGCTCGGCGTCGAGAAAGCGCTCGCCCGCCCCGGTGACGTAGTCGCCGCGCCGCGCACGAAGGTCGTCCAGCATGGCCAGCACATCCGTCTCGCACTCCTCGTAGTGCTGGCTGAGGGCGGCCAGGCCGTAGCTGGTCGGATCCGACTCGAAGGGGCTCAGGCAACCGTAGCGCTGGCGCGCGATGTGCGCGGCGTCGGGATCGATCTCATCGAGATAGTCGAGCACCGCGCCGATGGAGTCATACAGGCTGTAGAGGTCGAGGCCATAAAAGCCGGCGGGCGCATCGGTCGAATCGTTGTGCTCGCGCAGCCAGTCGACGAACTCGAGCACCTCCGCGTTGCGCCACATCCAGGTCGGGAAGCGGCGGAAGATCTGGCGCGGCTGGTGCGGCGCCCCCGGACCGGCACGGATGTAGGCGTCGATCGCGGCCGCATCGGGCCAATCCGCCTCGGCGGCGATGAAGCGAAAGCCGTGACGCTCGATCAGCTCGCGGCTCACCCGCTGGCGCATGCGGTAGAACTCGCTCGTGCCATGCGAGGCCTCGCCGATGAGGACCAGCCGCGCGGAGCCGATGCGCCCGATGAGGCCGTCGAGGTCGGCAGAGTCGATGTCGTCGAATGGCTCCGCCTCGGCCGCGATGCGCTCCGGCAATGTGGCCCTGCCCGCCGGCGCCATCGGCGTGGGCGATCGCTCACCCAGGCCGGTCAGGAACGGCACGAACTGCACTGGGCCAAGGTCCTCCTCTGACAGCCTCTCTGCATCGGTCCGTCGAATGCGGTGGAGCGTCTGGAGCTCGTCCTCGTCCCCCACCGGAACGACGAGCCGCCCTCCGACGGCGAGCTGGTCGAGCAGCGGCTGCGGGATCTCCGACGGCGCGGCCGTGGCGACAATCGCGTCGTAGGGGGCATCGTCCGGCCATCCAAACGATCCATCAGCGTGGTGGATCTCGACGTTGTCGTACCCGAGCCGGCGGAGGACCTTCGCGGCGCCCTCCGCCAGCGCACGATGACGCTCCAGGGTGACGACCCGCGACGCGATCCGCCCCAGGATGGCGGCCGCATATCCGGACCCCGAGCCGATCTCCAGCACGCGGTCGCCAGGCTGCAGCTCGAGCGCCTGCGCCATGAGCGCCACGATGTACGGCTGCGAGATGGTCTGAGCCTCGGCGATGGGTAGCGGCGCGTCGACATAGGCGAACTCGGCCAGCTCGGCCGGCAGAAACGATTCGCGAGGAACCTCACGCATCGCCTGCAAGACCGCCGGATCATCGATACCGCGCGCGACGAGAGTTCTTTCGACCATGTCGAGACGCTTCTGCCTGGTGGAATCCCGACTGCCGGCGGGCTTCGGCCTGATGCTCATGTCGTTCCTCCTGCGCCTCGCGCCCGGACGAGCCAGAGATAACCCGCGCCGTATACGGCGGACCCGACAACGCCGACAACGAGATCGTTGACGACGTCCCACGTGCCGCGCACGTTGGCGAGGCCGAACAGAACGTCCGAGTAGTACTCCTGCGCCTCGAGCCCGATGTGCAGCACCGTGGCCAGACCCACCGCGCTCAGCATCGGCCTTCGGAGCAACCAGGCGAACAGGACGGTGACGGCACCCGTGCCATGGGCATGGGGCAGGAGGTCGAAGTGCCGGTAGCTGTTGTAGAGGTCGAACGAGTTGCCGGCGAGGTCGAGCGCAAAGATGGACAGGTACAGGTTGTCCATCCAGAACGGGTATGGCTCACCTCGGCGTCGGGTCAGGTACAGGGCGGGCAACAGCAGGCTGAGCGGCAGGATGACCAGACCGCGGCTACCGATGCCCTTGTCGGCGAACCGGGGATCGTCGGCATTCAGAATCGCATCGGCCAAGAAGAGGACGAGCAACGCGCGTAGCGCGATGTTGAGGACTAGTGCCAACAACTTGCGCATCGTGATCCTGCGCGACGAAGACCCTTCATGTCCTCGCATTCGGTGCAGGTTCGATACCGGCCGGTCGCGCGGCACGCAATCGCTTGCCATCCGCGGCATGTGGCGTGCACCACTGCGGAACAAGGAGGTGCACCAGCGACTATGCCGCAGTCGCCGCCGAGGGCGAGATTCCAGTTCCGCGGGAGCCCGGCGGGGACATCCCACCCGAAGGCCCCATCCCGGACCCGCCCGAAGCTCCTCCCGGTCACGAGCCGGACTGGCGGACACCCGGCACCGAGGACGTGTCGATACGCGAGCCAGGCGACAATCCAGACGTCGAGACCGATCTGTAGAACCTGTCCAAGGGTTCCAACGTCGCCTTAGACCCCCCGCGCCGACGCAGCCCGTGATCCCATTGCTCACCGGATCCGCATCTGCGCGCCGATGGATGGGGCTACGGCACCGGGGCGATGCAGCGGGCCGGAGCCCAACGGTAGCGTCGTTCACCGCATTCTCCGCTGGCCGCCAAGCGTATGCTTGGCTCCCGTACAAGGTGTTGGTAATGCCCGCGAGGCCCCGCGTGACTGCCGTCAATGACAGTCCCGAGTTCCTGGAGTTGGTTGGCGACATCCTGACCGACGAGCACTACGCGGTCACTTTGATCGACGGCGACAAGCCCGCAACGATTGCGGCGATCAAGGCGTCGCAGCCGGACATCCTGATGCTCGATCTGCGCTTGGGATCGGAGGGTCTCCGCGGCCGGGATGTCCTTCAGGCCGTACGGCGAGACCCCGACCTGACCCACCTTCCGGTCCTGCTGTGCAGCGGTGACCTCGAGGGCATGGAGCGGGTCGAATCCGAGATGGGCTCCATGACGGGCGTCGAGACGCTGCGAAAGCCCTTCACGCTGAATGAGCTGTCGGAGGCAATCTCGAACCTCCTCAGCGACGCGGCAAAACCTTAGGAACCGCCAACCGATTTCGAGTCCGCCGGTCCGGTGGGTGCCGGGGGCTTGACGATGATCGCTGTCGTCGCTTGACGTCCTGATGGCAATGTCAGGCCATCAATCCGACGATCCACCCAAGCGCCAGACTCAGCGGCCCCCAGCACGCTGCAGCCACCGTCGGTTGCGGCGGCCCGCGTAACGAGCATCGGCATCGGCGGGGAGTGCGACGATCAATGGTCGCCCATCCGGCCCGCGCGTAACTTTGGCAGTTACGCTCGGGTTCCCACGCTCGGAGCACAGCGCTTGCATTCAGAGACTTATGAGTCCCCTGCGTCTGAGCTATTCCGCCACGAGATCGTGCTCAGATCGACAAGGGCTTCGAACGGTGTTCATTCGATAGGGTGTGCCATCCCCGACTTGCGCAGAAGATCGCTTGGTCGGCGCGGCGGTGGCGCGCACCAGCATCATCCGGCCAGCGCATTCGGCTGGATACAGGGTCCTGACCCAAGACATGATGGAGAATGGGCGCATGGCGCAGACAGACGCACTTCCATGACGGGCACCGGCCCCCTGGACGACGAGCAGCTGCGGCGCATCGACGCCTGGTGGCGGGCGGCGAACTACCTGTCGGTGGGGCAGATCTACCTGCTCGACAACCCGCTCCTCCGCGAACCGCTGAAGTCGGAGCACATCAAGCCGCGGCTGCTCGGCCACTTCGGCACGGTGCCGGGGCTCAACCTGCTCTACGCGCACCTGAACCGGGCAATCCGCCAACGGGAGATGAACGCCATGTACATCACCGGCCCGGGGCACGGCGGCCCCGGCCTGGTGGCATCGGCGTATCTGGAGGGCACCTACACCGAGGTCTACCCGGAGATCACCCGGGACGAAGACGGCCTGCGCGCGCTCTTCCGCCAGTTCAGCTTCCCGGGCGGCATCCCCAGCCACGTGGCGCCCGAGACGCCGGGTTCCATCCACGAGGGCGGTGAGCTTGGCTATGCGTTGAGCCACGCCTACGGGGCGGCGTTCGACAACCCGGACCTGCTGGTGGCCTGCGTCATCGGCGACGGGGAGGCGGAGACAGGCCCGCTCGCCGGCAGCTGGCAGGCCAACAAGTTTCTGGACGCGGCCACCGACGGGGCGGTGCTGCCGATCCTGCACCTCAACGGCTACAAGATCGCCAACCCCACCGTGCTGGCGCGCATCCCGGAGGCCGAGCTGTTGGCGATGATGGAGGGCCACGGCCATCGGCCCATTCTGGTGGCCGGCGACGACCCGGCCGACGTCCACCAGCAGCTGGCGGCGGCCCTGGACGACGCGCTCGACGAGGTCGCGGCCATCCAGCAGCGGGCCCGCGGCGGCAACGGCACGCCCACACGCCCACGCTGGCCGATGATCATCCTGCGCACACCCAAGGGCTGGACCGGCCCGGAGGAGGTGGATGGCCTGCTGGTGGAGGACACCTGGCGCTCCCACCAGGTGCCGATCAGCGACGTGCGCACCAATCCCGAGCACCTGGCGCTGCTCGAGGGGTGGATGCGTTCGTATCGGCCCGAAGAGCTCTTCGACGACGAAGGCCGGCTGCTGCCGGAGCTGGCGGAGCTGGCGCCAAACGGGGACCGGCGCATGAGCGCCAACCGGCACGCCAACGGCGGGCAGCTGCTCGAGGACCTGCTGCTCACCGACTTCCGCGACTACGCCGTGGACGTCCCGGCCCCTGCCACCACCAGCGCGGAGGCGACCGGGGTGCTGGGCGCCTTCCTGCGCGACGTGGCGAAGCGCAACCCGAACCGCTTCCGCATCTTCGGACCGGACGAGACCGAGTCGAACCGGCTCGGCACCGTCTACGAGGCAACCGACAAGGCCTGGGCGGCGGAGATCCTGCCGGTGGACCAGCACCTCGCCCGCGAGGGGCAGGTGGTGGAGGTCCTCAGCGAGCACCTGTGCCAGGGCTGGCTGGAGGGGTACCTGCTCACCGGGCGACACGGCCTGTTCAACTGCTACGAGGCCTTCATCCACATCGTCGACTCGATGTTCAACCAGCACGCCAAGTGGCTGAAGACGACGCGCGACATCCCCTGGCGGCGGCCGATCGCGTCGCTCAACTACCTGCTCACCAGCCACGTCTGGCGACAGGACCACAACGGCTTCAGCCACCAGGACCCGGGCTTCATCGACCACGTGGTCAACAAGAAGGCCGAGGTGATCCGGGTCTACCTGCCGCCCGATGCGAACTGCCTGCTCAGCGTGGCCGATCACTGCCTGCGCAGCCGGAACTACGTCAACGTGATCGTCGCCGGCAAGCAGCCGGCCCTGAACTACCTGTCGATGGACCGAGCGGTGCTGCACTGCACGCGCGGCATCAGTATCTGGGACTGGGCCAGCAACGATCAGGGATCCGAGCCGGACGTGGTCATGGCCTGCGCCGGCGACATCCCGACCCTGGAGACGCTGGCCGCCGTCGACCTGCTGCGGCGCCACGTGCCGGACATCAAGGTGCGGGTCGTCAACGTGGTGGACCTGATGCGGCTCCAGGATGAGCGCGAGCATCCGCACGGCCTGCCCGACAGCGAGTTCGACTCGCTCTTCACCGACGACAGGCCGATCATCTTCGCCTACCACGGCTATCCCTGGCTGATCCACCGGCTGACGTATCGGCGAACCAACCACGACAACCTGCACGTGCGCGGCTACAAGGAGGAGGGCACCACCACCACACCGTTCGATATGGTGATGCTCAATGACCTCGACCGATACCACCTGGTGATCGACGTCATCGACCGCGTGCCGGGCCTCGCCGATCGGGCAGGGCACGTGCGCCAAGACATGGTCGATCGACGCCTGGCGGCGCGCGCCTACACCCGCGAGCACGGCGAGGACGACCCGGAGATCCATGACTGGACCTGGCCCGGCTGACGGCTGCGCATAGACCGATGTGGGTGCTCGTCCTCAACGCCGGCTCCTCTTCGCTAAAAACCAGCTTGATCGAGGAGCCGGGCGACCGGACCTTGGCCAGCCACGAGCTCGAACGGGCTCCCGGCCCGGACGCCTGGATTGATGCGCTGCGCGCCGTCCTGACCGATGCCGGTGAGGTCGACGCAGTGGGCCACCGCGTGGTCCACGGCGGGACACGCCATACCGCGCCGCTGCTCCTCGACGACGCCGTGGTCGACGAGCTCGGTGCGTTGAGCGGCCTGGCGCCGCTGCACAACGGGCCGGCTCTCGAGGCGATCGCCGCGGCGCGCCGGGCCATGCCAGGCGTGCCGCAGGTCGCCTGTTTCGACACCGCCTTCCACGCCGGGCTGCCGCCGCCGGCGCACGTCTACCCGCTCCCGTACGCGTGGTACGCCGACTGGGGCATCCGGCGCTTCGGCTTCCACGGCCTGTCGGTGGCGTGGTCGGTCGAGCAGGCGGCCGCGCTCCTGGGTCGGCCCGTTGGTGAGCTGGGTCTGGTCGTGGCCCACCTGGGCGGCGGCTGCTCGGTGACGGCCGTGATGGGTGGTCGCTCAGCGGACACCTCGATGGGCATGACCCCGCTCGAGGGGCTGATGATGGGCACCCGGTCCGGCTCGGTCGATCCGGGCATCCTGCTGGAGCTGCTGGACGACGGCCGCCTGTCGGTGAGCGACCTGTCCGACGCCCTCCAGCATCGGTCCGGACTGCTGGGAGTCTCGGGCGTCAGCGCCGACCTGCGCGAGGTCCAGGCCGCCGCGGTCGCCGGCAACGTGCGAGGGGCGCTGGCGCTGGAGCTCTTCGTCCGCCGGGCCGCGGCTGCCATCGCGGCTGCGGCAACCGCCCTGCCGCGCATGGATGCCCTCGTCTTCACCGGCGGCATCGGGGAACACGCGGCCGAGACGCGCGTCGAGGTCTGTCTGCGCCTCGGTCAGCTGGGCGTGGCGGCGAGGCTATCGGCGCCGGACGACGAGGAGGATGCGGTCCTAAGCCCGCCCGGCTCCGCTGTCTCCGTGCTTCGGGTTGCCGCTCGAGAGGACGTGGTCATCGCTCGCGAGGTCGCCCGGGTCGCGGTGCGGTAGCACGCGCTGGTCCGCTTCTTCGACTGGCTGGTCGCGCAGGGCGAGTTGCCGCCTCGCCGATGACCAATCCGGCCACCAGCAGCCGCACTCCCCACGGGCGGGTGCTGGCCGGCGAGGAGATCGCCGCGCTGCTGGCGGCCTGCGCTGGACCTGCCTCGAGGACGTCCGGGATGCGGCCATTCCGCCTCTCGCTCGCCTGGGCCGCACCGAGCTGGCTGCGCTGCAGCTCGACGACGTCGAGCTCGACCTCGACGTGGTCTATGTCGCCGGATGCCGGGCGACCGCCGCGGGCGGTGCCGTTCGATCGGCCCACCGCCCGTGCGCTCGAGCCCTACCTCGCAGCGCGCGCCCTCCACCCATGGGCACACCTCTCGCACTTCTGGCTGGGGCGGCGTCGAAGCCTGACGGACCGCGGCGTCGATCAAGCCATCCGGCACCGCGGCGAGCTGGCCGGTGTGCCGAACCTACATGCGCACCAGTTCCGCCACACCCTCGTAGAGCAGTACCTGGCCGATGGCGGCGACAGCCGCGACCTCATGCGCCTGGTGGGCTGGAGAGGCGCCAGCTCCTAGGGCGCTATGGTGGCAGCGAGCTGGGCGATCGGGCTCCGGGCGCACATCGGCTGCTCAGCCTCGGAGACCGGCTCTAGGTCAAACGGCCGCTCCGAACGCGCTGCTAAGCGGCCTCATCGACCCGGCGGGTTGCCGGTCGCACGCTGCGGATGAGGCGAATGGAACCGATGCTTGACATTAGAGCCGCTCTAAGCCCTACGGTTGCTCAATGCGCATCGGGAACTTGGCAGAAAAGCTTGGCATCACACCCCACGCCATCCGCTTCTACGAGCGCCGCGGGCTGTTGCCGGCACCCGGCCGCGGTAGCAACCGTTACCGCGAGTACACCGATGTCGACGCCGAGCGGCTGCGGCTGCTGATCGGCCTACGACAACTCGACATCCCGCTCGACCAGGCGGCCGAGCTGGCCAGCATGTGCGCGGCGGGGCGCTGCGACGAGGTGTCGGAGGGGCTACGGACGCTCCTCATCGAGAAGCGCCAGGAGCTGGCGCGGCGGGTGGCCGACATGCGCTACCTGGATCAGCGAATGGCACACCTGGCCGGCGAGCTCGAGGCCGGCGCCGCACCCCGAACCGTGATCAGTCTCGGAAAGGAGGACGAGCATGCCCCTGCGCTGTGAAGACTGCTGCTGCGAGCAGCACTGCTGCGGCTGCGGCGCCAAGTGAGCACCAGAGGCCGGTGACGATCACCGACCTGTTCGCCGTCGTCAGGGCCGCGCGGGGGCAGCCGCGCGCCTCGACCGTGACCGCAGGATCGAGATGAGCGCGGCGCCCGGCATGGAAGAGACAGCCGAGGCAGCAACGAGAAAGGATAGAGACCGATGCCCGGTCATGAGGCTTGCGCAACAGCAGGCGAAACCGAACCCGCTGAGGAGAACATGGCCGTCGCTCAAGAAATGATCGCGACCCATCCGCGAAGAACCAGTAACGCTGAATTGACGCGCTGTATCGAGGCCTGCTTCGAGTGCGCACAAGCATGTACCGCCTGTGCCGACGCCTGCCTGGCCGAGGAGAAGGTTGCGGAGCTGGTGCGCTGCATCCGCCTGAACCTCGACTGCGCCGACGTCTGTGACACGACCGGCCGAGTGCTCTCCCGCCTCACCGAGGCCGATGCCGGCCTTCAGCGCTCATTGCTCGAGGTCTGCGCCGAGGCGTGCCGGGTATGCGCCGAGGAATGTGAGCGCCACGCGCAGATGGGCATGGAGCACTGCCGGATTTGCGCCGAGGCATGCCGTCACTGTGAGGAGGCCTGCCGCTCCCTGATCGGGTCCCTCGCCGCCTGAGCCCTGGACTTTGGTGACCACGGAGGCGAGACAGGCGGAAGCGCCGGCCTCGTTGGGTGATCAGGCTGGCCGCGGCTCCACAGCCCGCGCGACCGGCTGATCATCGGAGCCCAGCCGTAGCGTTCGCAGTAGGCTCGGGGTGGATGTCGCGCTCGGCCAAGGGCTTACCTCTCTCGGCCGCCCCACTGAGGCACCGGCGTGGTCACGCCAGAACTTTGATTCGAACGCGGGCGAGGTCAGCATCCCGCGCGCCTCGTTGCCAGCAGTCAGATGTCTGGACGTGGCACGGCGCGAATGACGGGTGTAGAAAGGCGCAGTCGCGCCGGCGGTGAGCGATCCGCACCTTGCGTGCCGCGTCCTCCTGGCAAGCGGAATCGAATGGGGGGCTGCCAGCGGTCTATCGCATCGGAACGACTCGGCATGTCGCCTTCCCGCTGTACTTACACCACGCACCACAGTCTCGCCCATCCGGAGGAGCACAGCGGTGAGCCGCCTCGGGCCTCAGATGCACTCGGCGTCCGGCACGCGGCGGTGTGGCACGTCGGATGCGGGTACCTCCGCGAAGAGGTGACCAGTATGGAGACGAGCGCCTGCGGCCAGCACGACGGCGAGCACGGGCATATCCACGCTGAAGAGACGTGCGGTCACGAAGTCGTTACGCCACGGACACCACTTCGACTTCGAGCACGA
>Ga0136619_10000763_pt1 | contig 12313 bp, 12 predicted proteins | sample AntDrymUQ3532106_2_FD_104807 | JGI IMG/M metagenome (GOLD analysis project Ga0136619, IMG submission 104807) | Polar desert sand microbial communities from Dry Valleys, Antarctica - metaG UQ353 (21.06) | ecosystem: Environmental > Terrestrial > Soil > Desert | place: Antarctica: Dry Valley...
ACGTCCCGGACGGCCCCGAGATGCCGGACTTCTTCTCTTCTCGGAACGAGTTCCGGGATAGGGACGGCGGCATTCCCCCGGTCGGTCACAGCGTATCCGAGGTCGTCGAGGGCGTCCGTGAGCCTCGCGTACCGGATGGCGGAAGGCCCCATGTCCACGCCGCGGCGGCCCTGTCCGAGGTCCATCGCCACACCGAAAATCTCCACGGGCTTTGTCATGGCGAATCCTGTTGAGGGAGTCGTTTCGTGCGTGGTTCGGGGGTCGGGAGGCGCAAAAGCGAGGTATTGCGTGCGTAAGTTTTCACCCGAAGGCCGCTCCTCCTGAGCGGCGCGGGTCGGCGGCGGCCTCGAAACGGCCTTCGGGTGTGTGGCGCACGGCGTTGACGCCGCCGAAGTACATGTTCGGTCCTTCGAATGGCAAAATGCGCTCGTAGCCTCCGGGCTTCGTGTCGGCGGCTCCCGTCTCGAAGGCGAAGAGGTTGCCTTCGGAGTGGATGCGCGGGGCGAGCACGGCTTTCTCCAGTGGCATCCCGAAATCCACGACGTTGGCGATGATCTGAAGGATGGCCGTCGGGATGCGGGAAGCACCGGGGGAACCAAGCGAGATCAAACCTCCTTCCTCCGATGAGGCGATTGTCGGGCTCATGCTGGAGATAAGCCGGTCTCCCGGATTCAGCGCATGGAAGCCGAGCGGGTTCAACTCCGGCTCGCCGAGGCTGTTGTTCATCGGGATGCCGGTGCCGGGGATGACGATGCCGGAACCGTAGCCCATGCTGGCCGTGATGGAGACGGCAAACCCCTCGGCGTCCACGCACGAGAGATGCGAGGTGTGAGCCTTCCCGAAAGCCCCGAGAATGCGCCCGCGCTGCGACCGGGCGTACTCCTCGCTCGTGAGCCGCTCCGCCACCCGGAAGTTCTCCGCGCCATCGTTGTACTCCGATTCCCGATCCTGGAGCGCGAACCGCATCGCGCCAGCCATCGCCCGCACGTAATCATCTTCGCTCATGGAGGCGAGATCGTACCCCGACACAACCCGGAGCATCTGCGCGAGCGTGGCCCCTCCGGCGGATGGCGGGCCGTTCGTGTACACCTCTCCCGCGCCGTAGGGAACCGTCATGGGTTGGCGGATGACGGCCTCGTATTCGGCGAGATCCCGCTCCGTGATGATGCCGCCCATCCCGAGGATGTAGCCAGAGATTCGCCGCGCGAGATCCCCGTTATAAAACAGGTCCGACCCCGTTTCGCTGACGGCCTCCATAGTATCGGCGAGCTCCGGAAACCGGACCTCCTCCCCTTCCAGATACACCCTTTCGCCCGTGAAGAAGTTCTTCCGGGTCTCGTCCGTGAACCGCAGCACCTCCTCGGCGACCTCGAACCACATACCGCTCGTCTTGCAAAGCAGGAACCCTTCCCGCGCCAGCCGGATGGCCGGGACGAGCGTCTCCCGCAGCGTCAGCCGTCCGTGACGGCGCAGCAAAGTCTCCCATCCCCGGAGCGTGCCCGGCACGCCGCACGAAGCCGCCCCCACCGTCGAATGGACGCCCGCGCCATATTTCAACGTCACCGTCGGCGGGCTGCCATTTGCCCCGAACGCGGAGGCTGGCAGGTCCTTGCCTGGCATCGCGTCGTAGTAGTCAATGAGCTCGGCTTCACCGGCCGGGTTGCGGACGAGGGCGAACCCGCTCCCCCCGATGGAACTCATCAGCGGCTCGGTGACGCCCACCGCGGCGGCGGCGGCGACAGCGGCATCGGCGGCGTTGCCCCCAGCGCGGTAGACCTCCGCCGCGGCCTCGGCGGCGTAGGGTGTCCCGGCGGCGGCGGCGAAGGTATGTCCGTTGAGCGAGGTTTCCATAACCTGACATTATGCACGTTTATCGTCGCCAGATGCCGAAAGGCTGCTCGACGGGGTAGCGAATACAGTCGAAACAAAAGAGTCATGGTCGAGAGGGGCTTGTCGCTATCGGTCCGTTTTTGGCTACGGGGTACGCTATCTTTGCCGCTCCGTTATGATTGAACACGGAGGCGGTGGATCAACGGTCGAGAGCGAGCGGACGATGGTGCGTAAAGGTTTGACGCGCAGGCGAGTGGGTGGCGAGGAGGGTTTTCGCTGGCGCGGCGTGGAGGTCTGGCGGGTTGAGGGCTTCTCGGATTCCGTCTTCGCCTTCGCGGTCACGCTGCTCGTGGTGTCCCTGGAGGTCCCGCGGACTTTCGACGAGTTGCTCGCGGTCATGCGAGGCTTCTTCGCCTTCGCGATATGCTTCGCGCTGCTCCTGTCGGTCTGGCACGATCACTATAAGTACTTCCGCCGCTACGGTTTGAGAGACACTCCAACCATGTGGCTGAATTCGGTATTGCTGTTCCTCGTGCTGCTCTACGTGTACCCGCTGAAGTTCCTCTTCACCTTGTTGACGGACCAATTTCTCGGTCTCGGTGACAAGACGCGCGTGCCGGGCGGCGGCACCGTGGAGATGATCGAGCCGTCTCAGATCCCGTTGCTGATGACGATCTACGGAGCGGGCTTCGTCGCCGTCCAGCTCGTGTTCGTGCTGTTCTACTGGCGGGCTTACTCATTGCGCGACGCGCTCGCGCTCGACTCGCGCGAGCTGTCGGTGACGCGCGAGGAGACACAGGGTTTCCTCCTCAACGTACTGGTCGGGCTTGTCTCGGTAGGCATCGCCAGTCTTGGCGGGGAGAGGATGGTCTCCTGGGCAGGTTATGCCTACTTGCTGATACTGCCGCTCCAGGCCATCAACAGCCGCATCATGGCCTCGCGCAGAAGGAGATTTTGATCCTCGGCGCGGCAGCGGGCGCGTCTCCCGAGCGCGGCGAGAATTGGCTATCATAATCCTCTGTCCATGGCGACGGGAAGGGCGTACACATTGAAAACGGAAAACGGCGGTGCTCCCCGCAGGGGCTTCAACACGGCTTCTTACGAAGAGATCAAGGGCGCACAGGTCGCGGATTCGTACTTCCATCGCACGCTGGACGTGCTACGCGCCCGTGGGATGGAGAACACCCCGGTCCACGTCGAGGTCGCTTATAAGTCATCCAATCCAGATGAATGGTTCGTGGTCGCCGGACTGGACGAGGTGGCGCACCTCCTGGAGGATGTCGAGGTCGAGGCGCGGTCTGTTCCCGAAGGCACGATCTGCCGTCCGAACGAGCCGATACTGACGCTCTCCGGGCCGTATGGAGCGTTCGGGGAGCATGAGACGGCCATATTGGGATTTCTGTGCCAGGCATCTGGGGTTGCGACAGCGGCGGCGCGGTGTCGGATGGCGGCTGGTGAGCGACCGGTGATATCTTTCGGGGCGAGGAGGATGCACCCGGCGATCACGCCGATGATCGAACGTTCCGCCTACCTGGGCGGCTGCGATGGCGTGACGATCAACGTGGCCGCCGAAGCTCTGGGGATTCCGGCAAGTGGCACCACGCCCCACGCGCTGGTCCTCGTCCTCGGCTCGACTGAGGAGGCGGCGAAGGCGTTCGACGAGGCAATGCCACAGGAGATACCACGCACCATCGTCATAGACACCTTCGACGACGAGAAGTTCGGGGCGCTCATCGCGGCCCGGGCGATACCGGATTCCATTTACGCCATCCGCATGGACACGCCGGGCAACCGCCGCGGGGACTTCCTCGACCTGATGCGCGAGGTGCGCTGGGAGCTCGACCGTCACGGCTTTGGGCACGTCCGGATCTTCGCCTCCGGCGGCATGGACGTGGATTACATCCTCCACCTCAACCCCGTCTGCGACGCATACGGTGTCGGCGGCTACATCGCCTCCGCGCCGATGGTGGATTACTCCCTCGATATCGTCGAAGTGAACGGCGAGGATCGCTCCAAACGCGGCAAGCGCGGCGGCCGGAAACGCCTCCTCGAACTCGAAGACGGCTCCCGCAAGGTCATCACGGCGGATGCCGCCATCCCCGAAGGCGCCCGCGACCTCTTCCAACCGCTTGGCGAAGAACGCCCCGCGGATGTTTCTAGTATCCGGCGGAGGGTCCTTGATCAACTGGCTACGGGAGCTTATACGCACGGATCGCGGGCTACCTAGTACAAATGTACTAGAAAAAAATCACTCATTTAGGGGATGCGCGGTTCCCCGATACACGCCATCATTGTGTCAGGTCCAAATCGCGATACACGAAAGGACGACACGATGACGAACTCGCCGCGGATTTCGGAAGTCCCTCCACTCACCTGCCCTTCCTGCGAGACCGACCAGTTGCGCCCCCTGAGCCAGGCATCGGCGCGCTGCGCCTCGTGCGGCTGCCTCCTCAACGGGACAGCCCTCCAGACGCTACGTCAGATAGTGATGCTCCCGGACGTTGTCGGCGGCCACGCCTGCGAGTGCGGACACCCGGAGATGCGCCTCCTCCCCGATGGCGTGTTCCGATGCCCCTGCTGCCACGCCGAGGTGCTCCCAATAACCCTCGCGGAAGTCTCCCCTGGTACCGAACATCACGGCAAAGCCTACTGGTCAGGCTGGCTGGAAGGCCGCTTTGGAGACTCGGCGCGCTTCACCGAAAGCGAGAGCCTGAAGCAGTGGGAAGAACTCTCGGATCGCCTCGCCTACTACCAGGGACACCGCGCGGGAAGCCGGGATCGCCGTCCGAGAAGGAACACCGCGCCGCAAGCCGCGTGAACGAAGCTCCGGATCCTCACGTCCCACCGGAACTTATAACCAGGTAATAGCTGCATTCTCCTTCTCCAGCATTGTCGAACCGGTGCGGCGCATCCGCCTCGAAGAAGACTGCGTCTCCCTCCTCCAGCAAATACTCATCCCCCCCGAGTACCGCTCGCAACCGCCCCCGTTCCACGACCACATGCTCCTCGACGCCCTTCCGGTGCGGCGGAAATTCCCCCGAACTCGCCCCCTCGGGCACGACGTTTCGCACGAACTCCACTCCCCGCGCCCCGAATGCCGGGGAGAGCAATTGCCGCTCGAAGCCAGTCTCCGGGTCCCGCATCACCACGCGCCTCTCACGCGGCACCACGACGACCTCGCGCCGCTCCTCAGTGCCGAGCAACCCCGATAGCGTCACCCCAAAGCCCTCGGCAATACGGGCCGCCACAACCAGCGTCGGGTTCTTCTCGCCCCGCTCCAGCTTCGACAGCATCGCCCGGCTTACCCCACTCCTCTCCGCCAACGCCGCAAGCGTCATCCCCCGCCGCTTCCTGAGTTCCCGCACCCGCGCCCCAAGACGCTCCGCCGATACCGCCTCCACCACCGCGGAACTTCCCCTTGTGTCATTCTCGTCCATTTGGTAGAAATTACTCTATCATAGTAGATATACGCAAGATACGGTGATGGATATTCTTGGCGTCGGGGTTGCGGCGCTACCTTTCGTGGTGGCTGGGGCCGCCATGTTGGGGTTTGGGTGGCCGGCGACGAGGGCGGGGGCGGCGACGCTGGTGGTCGCGGTGGCGGCTGCGTTGTTTTGGCCTGGTTTCGAGGCCGGGAGGTTAGGCGGGGCGGTGGTGGGTGGAGTTTCCACTGCCGCCGCGGTTTTGTACGTGTTATTCGGCGGATTATTGCTCTACAACTTGCTTGCGGCGGGTGGGGCGGTGGAGACGGTATCGCGGTTTCTGGGGGAGGTTGAGCCGGAGCGGGAGGGATTGGCGTTGGTCGTGGTGATCGGGGTCGCGCCCTTCTTCGAGTCGGTGACGGGGTTCGGGGTGGCGGTTGTGATAAGCGCGCCGATCTTGCTGGCGGCTGGCTTCCCGCCTTTGAAGGCGGCGGTGCTCGCGAGTTGGGGACAGTGCGCGGTGCCGTGGGGAGCATTGGGGGTGGGGACCGTGATCGGGGCCGATCTCTCCGGCACGAGTTTCGCGGCGCTCTCCGACTGGAGCGCGCTCCTCAGCCTTCCCCTCTTCCCCGTCTACGGCATCGCGGCCGTCATGCTCGCCGGCGGGATGGATGGCCTCCGGCGACGAGGCGCGGAAGCGATATTGCTCGGCTTGCTGGCAGGAATAGGCACGCTCCTGACGAGCCTGTTCCTGGTCCCCGAGCTATCCGGGGTCATAGGCGGCCTCGTAGCCACGGCGGCGTTCCTGGGGCTCCGGCGGCGGCGTCTTATCGGACTCGACGTGCCAATACGGTCGCTCCTCCCGTACGCTTTTCTGGTGGCAGTGCTGGCCTTAGCGAATGGACCAGAGGTTGCCCGGACGCTCGCCGAAAGCCTGGGGCCAGTTTTCACTGGCCCCGGCCTGCCGCTCCTCATCTCTGCTGCGTTCGCCGCTCTCCTGTTCGGTCTGGGGGCCAGATCTGTGGGAGCGGCTGTCCGGGGAACGAGCCGTCAGTGGTTGCCGATGGCGGGGGCGGTGCTCACGTTCGTGCTCGCGGGAGAAGTGGTGGCGAGTTCAGGGGCGGCGGCGTTGCTGGCGTCGGGGGCGGCGGGGCTCGGAGGTCTGTATCCGGTGGCTGCGCCGGTCATCGGGGCGTTGGGGGGCGTGCTCACCGGGTCCAACGCCGCCTCCAACGCGCTATTCATGCCGCTCCAGATCGAAGCTGCGAGAGGTCTGGGTGTCCCGGAGACACTGACGGCGGCCATCCAGAACGTCTCAGGCAGCCACGCCAGCCTGCTCGCGCCCCAGCGCATCATCCTGGCCGCGACGGCTACCGGGCTGCTCGGTCGAGAAGGTGAGATAGTCTGGGCAGCGTTGCCACCAGTGATCATTTCGGTCGTAGTACTCGCTTTGATCGGGGGGCTCCTGTAGCTACCAGTCGTAGGCTTCGGGGCGGCGGTTGGCGAGGGCTGGGAACTCGGCGCGGAAGCGGTCGAGGTAGTCGAGGTCCAACTCCGCGAGGGCGTGGCCGTCGCGGTCGGGGCATGTGGCGAGGACGGTTCCCCACGGATCCACGATCATGGACCGCCCATACGTCCATCGCCCGTCGGCCTTCTGCCCCCACTGGGCAGGCGCCACCACGAAAGCCTGGTTTTCGACGGCGCGGGCTCGGAGCAGAAGCTCCCAGTGGTCCTTGCCCGTCTGCAACGTGAACGCGGCGGGCACCATGAGCACGTCGGCGCCGTGGAGCACGAGCAGACGGTACAGTTCAGGGAAGCGCACGTCGTAGCAGACCGTGAGGCCGAGGGTCGCAACGCCTGCTTTGGCTGTAACGACCTCACGCCCCGGCGCGATGCTCGCGCTCTCCAGGTACTCTCTGTCAGAGACCTTCACGTCGAAGAGGTGGATCTTGCGGTAGACGGCTGAAAGGTTCCCGTCCGGCCCGAAGACGGTCGAGGTATTGGAGAGCTTCTCGGAATCAGGCCGACCTTCGAGAATGGAGCCGCCGAGGACGTAGATCCCCAGATCCCGAGCCAGCTCGCCCAGAAAGTCCGTCGTGGGACCGGGGATGGGTTCGGCGTTCTCACGGTAGACTTTTTCGAGGCCGTGGCAACTCCAGAGTTCCGGCAGGGCGACCAGCTCCGCCCCGGCAGATGCGGCGTTCCGGATCAGCCGTTCCGCCGTCCTCATATTCTCCCGCTTCTCCGGCGTTGACGACATCTGAATCGCCGCCGCCGTCATCTTGCGTCCGTCCATGCTTTCCCTCCTTCGCGCTCCGAAAGCTCCGGTCCCGAGGACATACTATCAGCCGGCGCCGTGAACCCGGCTCAGGCCCCATCGCGGGCCGTGAGAGCCTGAATGCACTCCTCCCGCGCCTGCCATGCCATCTCCGGTTTCAGGCTGCGGGCCATCGCCCACTCCCTGACGAACTCCCGATGACGTTGGACCTTGTACGCGCCGATCCCGCCAGGTTCGATCTCCTCTTCATCGAGGAACGGGAGGGACTTTTTTTCTCCCGCCACAGTGAGGTCCACGCGAGCACCCCGATAAACCAGGTAGCAATGCGCCTCCGGGATGAAGTCCATCCCGTACCGCCGGAGCACCGGCCCGACGCCCGGCGTGTTGATTCCATCCATCTCGTATATCCCGAGACGCAGTTTCACTGGCCGGTCGTGTTCCTGTGCGAGTGCGGCGAGCAGGGCGTGCTTGGTGCTGCACGTCCCGCGTCCTTCCTCCAGGACAAGCCGGTAATTAGATCTGTCCGAGTTCCTGCCATAGGGCAAGAGCATCACATAGCGGGCGGCGGCCCGGAAGTTTCGTATGCCGCTCGCGGCGAACCACGCGCCCAAGCTGGCTTCGGGTTTCAACGAAAAGTCCGGCAACTCCGCTGGGTCCGCCGACAGCGCGTGCCGCACGAGTCTAGTCAGCGCCGAGGGCGCGGTCGAGGTGGACGGCGGCGCTTATGAGGGCGAGATGGGTGAAGGCTTGCGGGAAGTTGCCGAGGGCCTCGCCGGAATGTCCGATCTCCTCCGAGTACAACCCGAGGTGGTTGGCGTAAGAGAACATTTTCTCAAGGGCGAGGCGGGCCTCATCAAGCCGGCCTGCCTGCGTGAGACACTCCACGAGCCAGAAGGAACACAGGCTGAAACTCCCCTCGTCGCCTTCGAGACCGTCGGGGGCTGCGTGCCCGACGTTGTAGCGGTCCACGAGGGTGTCGTGGGCGAGCTCTTCCTGTATGCGCTCTAAAGTCGCCAGCCAGCGCGGGTCCGTTGGCCCGACGAACTTCACGAGAGGCATCATCAGGAGCGAGGCATCGAGGGCGTCCGAGCCGTAATGCTGGACAAAACTCTGTTTCTCGGGGTTCCAGCCTTTCTCCATCACTTCTTCGTAGATGGCGTCGCGCTCCTGTATCCAGCGTCCATCTCCGGCGGGGAGGCCGCGCTGGCGCGAGATGCGGCCGGCGCGTTCCAGGGCGACCCAGCTCAGGACCTTCGAGGAGACGAATTGTCTTCGGCCGCCGCGGACCTCCCAGATCCCCTCGTCCGGCTCCCGCCAGTTCTCCGCGAGCCAGCCGAGGATCTTGCGTAGATTCTGCCAGAGGTCGTAGTCCAAAGGCGCGCCGTGCTTGTTGTACAGATACGCCGCATCGAGGACGGCCCCGTACAGGTCGAGCTGGCGCTGGCCGTGCGCGCCGTTGCCGAGCCTGACCGGCGCGGAGTTCCGGTAGCCGGAGAGGTGAGTCAACTCCGTCTCCCCGATATCCGCGCGGCCATCAATTCCGTAGAGCGGTTGCAACAGGCCGTCTGCGTCCTGTTGGCAGCGGTCGCGGAGCCAGCCCATGAAGCTGCGCGCCTCGTCCTCGAATCCGATGTAGATCAGGGCGTACAAAGCCAGCGCGGCGTCCCGCAGCCAGGTGTAGCGGTAGTCCCAGTTGCGCTCGCCCCCGATACTCTCAGGTAGCCCCATTGTCGGGGAGGCGATCAGTGCCCCGGTCGGTTCGTAGACCATGAGCTTGAGCGCGAGGGCGGAGCGATTGACGACCTCCCGCCATCGCCCGTGATATGTGCTGCGTGAGATCCAACGCCGCCAGTACCCGAGCGTGCTCCCGAGCAACGCCTGATACGCCGCATCCGTGATCGGCTCCCCCGGCCCCTCTCCCCCCCCGACTTCCGAAAGCACGAACATCGCCGCCTCGCCCGACTTCAACTCAAACGTCGCCGCGGCGGACCTGTGCGGCCCCTCCCGTAAAACCGCATCGGAGGCCAGCCCCAAAGACATCTCAGGTCCTCGGAATACCGCGCCTTTCTTGCCGACGGTGACCTCGTGCGCGGCGCGGGCGTAGTCGAAGGCCGGGCGGCACTCCACCTCGAAGGTCATCGAACCCCGGATCACGCGGACGTGCCGAACCAGCCGTTGCAGCTCGTTCGAGTCGCTCAGGATCGGCATGAAGTCAACGACCTCCGCGACGCCTTCTGGTGAGAGGAACCGTGTCAGGAGGACGTTGGTGTCTGGCAGATAGAGTTGCTGGCTCTTCGCGTAGTCCACGGGTCGCAGCAGGAAGTGCCCACCCTTCTCGTCATCCAGGATGGAGCAAAACACGCTCGGGGCGTCGAAGCGTGGCAGGCACAGCCAGTCAATCGTCCCGTCGGAGCCGACCAGCGCCGCCGCATGCAGGTTGCCTATGACGCCGTGATCTTCTATCGGCAAGTAGGCCATCAGAGGGTCAGCTTATCAGCATTTCAGCTTCACCCGTGCCGTTCCCGCCCCGCCCGCTCATTCCGTCTCCGTCGCGCGAGCGAAGCAAGACAGTACCCGCCCATCACTTGCGCGGTGAGGTTTTAGCCAGCGCAACCTGTTTGCTGACAGGCTGAAGTGCTGACTAGCTCTCATCTGACCACCAGCACGCCGCCGATCAGTACCAGGACGACGCCCAGTACGGTATACGCGCTCAACCCTCCGGCTCCGGCCCCGAAGAGCCCGATACGGTCCAGGATTAGGGCCGCGATGAGTTGGCTGCCGATGACCAGCGAGAACGCCCGGGCCACCCCGGCCTGGCCCGCCGCGAACGCGATGCCGCCCAGGATGAACGCCCCCAGAATCCCGGAGACGGCGGCGTAGATCACGATCCGTGAAGAGAATTCAGGCTTCGACCAAAGCAGCGCCACGGCCAGCCCGGCAAAACCGGTTGCGAACCCGGAGATGGCGACCATCATCGCCGGACCGAGGCTCCGTTGGGCCGCCGCCGTGAGGCTCACCTGGAACGCCACCGTCACCCCAACCATCACCGCAATTACGACAGCCAACCTCAATAACTACCTCCCGGACAGTTTGTTTCGTCGCGCAAAGCACGCAACCAGCCGATTGTAGCTGGACCAGACTTCGGTTTCTCCGGCTTGTGCGCGGGGTATACGGGAAGGTGTTTGTATTTAGATAGGTAGCCAGCAACGGATGGAGGCAAGCCGTGGAAGAAATGCTTGGCGGGACCAGGATCACCTACCTGGGGCACGCGACTTTCAGGATAGTAACGCCGGGGGACGAGCAGATCATCATTGACCCGTTCCTGACGAACAACCCGACGACGCCCGAGGAACTGAAGCGCGTCGGCGAGCTTGACACCATCCTCATAACTCACGGTCACTTCGACCACTTCGACGACGTGGAGTCACTAGCGGGACAGACCGGAGCAGTGACGCTCTCGAACTTCGAGATCATGTCCTACCTGCAAAGCCGGGGCGTGGAGACCGCGCAGCCGATCATGAAGGGCGGCACGGCCCAGGTCGGCGGCATCAAGGTCACGGCAACCAACGCCTTCCACGGCTCGTCCATCGCCATGGATGACGGAAGCTACATCTACGGCGGCGAGCCGCTGGGCTACGTGCTGGAGTTCGAGAGCGGCTTCAAGCTGTACCACGCCGGGGACACCTGCCTGTTCGGAGACATGCAGCTCATCGGCGAGCTGTACAACCCTGACCTCGCCCTGCTCCCCATCGGGGACCGGCTCACGATGGGACCGCTGGAGGCGGCGCACGCCGCGAGGCTGCTCGGAGTGAACCATGTCGTACCGATTCACTACAGCACTGACATCATGCCGATCTTCACCGGCACCCCGGAGAAGTTCCAGCAGCACCTGAGCGAGATCTCCCCCGGCACAACCATGCACGTCATGGAGCCGGGCGACGACCTGGCTTCGTAGAGCATTTCAGCTAATCAGCACTTCAGCGGCCGGCTTTCTCATGCCGGCCGTTTCTTTTGTACTCGATCCGGACGGTTTCGCCATCGGAAGTTTTTCTCAGGCGGACGCGGCGGTTGGTTGGGGGGCCGCCCCGAGCTGGCGCATCATGGCGGGTGTGTCCCACACGTGCCACAGGTCCGTGTTCTTGCCATCAACCCAGCGGAAGAAGTGCATGTGGGGCACTTCGATGCGCCGCCCCGTCGGCGGGATGTCCCGGAACGGCCCGACCTCGAAGCGGCCCTCGTGCGTGCCAGTCATCGTCGAGCGGGTGGCGACGATGTCCCCCTCGGCCAGTATGTGGTGGATCTCGAAGCTCAGGTCCGGGAACGCCGCGCGCATCTTCGTGATGATGTCCTTGAGGTGCGCGGCGAAATCCGTGCCCGGCGCTTCCTGATGGTCTTCCCCGCGGTCGGCTACCAGCTCGTCCACCACCGAGAGGTCGCCCTTGTTGAACATCTCCTCGAAGCCCCTGAGTGTCAGGGCCTTGTTCCGCTCTTCGGTGGTCATGTCCGCTTCCTCCTCACTAGCTTTCCCTCGTTCGAGTTATGCTATATTCGATGTAGTTATACTACAATGACTTTCGTAGCGAAGTCAAGAGGAAACTGAGAAAATTGCGAGAAATGCGCAAGGAAGCCGGATTGACCCATCGTCAGAGGCAGGCGCTACAGACGCGGCGCCTGATCGTGGACGCCGCCAGGGAGCTTTTTTTGGAGCGGGGATACGCCGTCACGACGATGGAGGCCATAGCTGGGGAGGCCGGTGTGGCGGTGAGCACCGTATACGCGATCT
>Ga0136619_10000767_pt1 | contig 12267 bp, 8 predicted proteins | sample AntDrymUQ3532106_2_FD_104807 | JGI IMG/M metagenome (GOLD analysis project Ga0136619, IMG submission 104807) | Polar desert sand microbial communities from Dry Valleys, Antarctica - metaG UQ353 (21.06) | ecosystem: Environmental > Terrestrial > Soil > Desert | place: Antarctica: Dry Valley...
CCGGCATGGCGACCACCAAGCTCGGCGATCTGCTCAAGCAGCGCCTCGACGGTACAGAGTCGCCCGATTGAAGGCGCGCCATGCATGAATGGCAGAGGTTTCTCAGAGTTTGTGAAAGAACCGTTGCGAGCGAAGGGATCTCGCGTTCCGCCGGAACGCGAGATCCCGAGCGCAGTAGGTTTTTTCACAAACTCTCACCGGCCCGGTAAGCGACACGGCTAAGGTACGGACAGATGACTAAGTCGGAACTCATCGAATCCCTCGCGCACAAGCAGATCCAACTGGGGAATAAAGATGTTGAGTTAGCGGTTAAGACCTTGTTGGAGCTCATGGCGTATACGCTTTCGACGGGGAGACGCATCGAGATCCGCGGCTTCGGAAGTTTCTCTCTCCACTATCGCCCGGCCCGGATCGGACGCAACCCGAAATCCGGGGATCCGGTGCCCCTGCCGGCGAAATACGTGCCGCACTTTAAACCGGGCAAACAGATGAGAGAACGCGTCAACGGCGTGAAATAATTCGGTCTCGGAAAAAATCGAAGCGTGGTTTCCCCGCCCCGTGGGGGGATTTGAAGGAGGGAAGTGCTACGTTTAACGACTCAGGCGTGTGGCTATGGTTCGCGTTTTAAAAGTATTCTTTTTGCTGGTCGTCGTCCTCGTCGGCCTTGAGCTGCATGTCAAGAATCATCAATTAGTCGTGATCGATTATTATCTGGGTACGGTGCAGTTGCCGGTGTCTCTCTTGATCGCTTGCATGTTGCTCTTGGGCGCGGTTCTGGGCGTCCTGGTAAATCTCAGTGTCATTGTGCGTTTGCGGCGTAAGATTGGTGAGTTGAAGCGTTCTTTGAAATCCGTGGATCAACAGTTGACGAGAGGCCAATCCATCACAACGCTCAAGGATGCCTCCTGAGCCGTTCTCGAACCTCATTTGGTTGCTATTGCCGCTTGCCGCGGCGTCCGGTTGGTATCTGGCAAGCCGCGGCGGCGCTCACCGCCGCGGCGTCGAACCCACCACCCTCTCCAAGGATTACTTCAAAGGCCTAAACTACCTCCTAAACGAACAGCCGGATAAGGCAATCGACGTGTTCATCGCGATGCTGGAGGTCGAGAGCGACACGATTGAAACACAGCTTGCGTTGGGCAATCTGTTCCGCCGGCGCGGCGAAGTCGATCGGGCCATCCGCATCCATCAAAATCTAATTACGCATTCCGCGTTGGGCGACGAGCAACGTTCCCTGGCGGCGCTCGAGTTAGGAATGGATTACATGCGCTCGGGCTTGTTCGATCGAGCGGAGGGGCTATTTAAAACCTTATTGGACTCCGGAACGCACACGAAGAAGGCATTATCGCAGTTGCTGGATATCTATCAGCAAGAGCAAGATTGGGATAAGGCGATCGCGTGCGCGCGCGAGATCGAGACCCGATGCCAAGAGGATATGGGCCGTATAACAGCCCAGTTTTACTGCGAATGGGCGCAGCAGTGCGAGCTTCAAGGCCAGACCGCCGAGGCCGTCCGATTATTGCAACGCGCGTTGGAAGTTGATCCCGGCTGCGCGCGCGCTAGCCTGATGGAAGGTAAAATCGCGAAGGCTTCCGGCGACACTCGGGCGGCGGTCATGGCGTTCAAAAGGATTGAGCATCAGGACCCTTCGGTTCTGGTACAAGCGCTACCGTACTTGCTCGAATGCTATCGAAGTTTGGGGCAATCCAACGAGCTTATAGCGTATTTGCAGACGCTCGTCGCCAAGAAATTCGGTGTTCAGATTTTGTTGATGCTGGCGGATCTGATCGTGGAACAGCGGGGCATCGAAGCGGCGATAAGCTATTTGAGTGAGGAGCTAAACCGGCGGCCTTCCTTACGCGGATTGAACCAAATGCTCAAGTATTCAAACGCACACGGCGCGGCGTTGTCCAAGCCGCAGTTGACGGTGCTCAGCGACTACGTAGGCCGCTTGTTACGCCATCGATCGAACTACCAATGTCAGCACTGCGGGTTCCTAGCGAAGACGCACCATTGGCAATGCCCGACCTGCAAGCATTGGAACAGTATGAGGCCGGTCGATGATCTCGACGGCAACTGAGCAACGCGATGAGCGTAAGCGAATCAAAACCAGAAAACAGCGTGTTCGAACCCCCGGGCCCGCGTCCGGCCGGTGAACGGCTCTATTGGACGCGCTTACACGGAAGCGCCAAGGCGCTTGCCGTCTCAAGGCTCGCGGAGAGATGGAACGGCCTGGTGGTGGTCATCGCCGAGGACGCACTGCATGCGGAGCGCCTCGAGGAGGCGCTTGGGTTCTTTAGCGGAGGTGGTCAAGCAGCCGAAATCCTTAACTTTCCTGACTGGGAAACCTTGCCCTATGACCGCTTTTCACCTTATCAGGACATCGTCTCGCGGCGTCTGGAAACGCTGGCGCGCTTACCGCAACTAAGCGCGGGTTATTTAATTACCTCCGTCGCCACCTTGATGCATCGGTTGGCGCCGCGCGACTATCTTGAAGCCAACACCCTCGTGCTCAAAGTGGGCGAGCGCCTGGATCGCGAGCGTTTCCGCGAACGGCTGATTCACGGAGGGTATCGCTGCGTCTCGCAGGTGCTGGAGCACGGTGACTTCGCCGTTCGGGGATCGCTACTCGATGTGTATCCGATGGGTAGCCGGTTCCCTTATCGCATCGATTGGTTCGACGAGCTGATCGATACTCTGCGCCTCTTCGATCCGGAAACGCAACGCTCCCTCGAGAGCAGCGATCGGATCGAGGTGCTACCCGCGCGCGAGTTTCCTCTAACGCCGAAGGCGCTCGAGTGCTTCCGCGCGAACTGGCGCGCGCGCTTTGAGGGCGCGCCCGGGGATTGCTCGATCTACCGCGAGGTGAGCCAGGGCCTCGCGCCCGGGGGTATCGAGTATTACTTGCCGCTTTTTTTCGCCGGCAGCGCGATCTTGTTCGATTATCTGCCCGAGAGGAGCGTCGTGGTTCTGGATGACGGTGCGTTGGAGGCTGCAAGAGCGTTTTGGGCTGAAATTGGTCAACGCTATGAAGCCGCCCGCCACGATCGCGAGCGGCCGTTGTTACCCCCCGATGAAGTGTTTCTCTCGCCCGAGGAGCTTTCCGCTCGGCTCAAAATCCATCCGGCGATCCTCATCGAGGGGCTCACGGCGCCAAAGCATGCCGTGAGTTTCTCAAGCAGCATGCCGGCGCAGCTTCCTATCGACGGCCGGGCCGCGGATCCGTTGGCGGTTGTCAAACACTATTTGCAAACTATCGGCGGACGGGTCTTGTTTGCCGCCGAGTCGAAAGGCCGCCGCGAGACGCTCTCGGAGCTCCTGCGCCAACACCAGATTGAATTCCAAGCCTACGCGGATTGGGCGTCGTTTCTTAAGGGTGAAGCGCGAATCGGATTGACCATCGCCGCCCTTGATCAAGGCATGCAGTTGCACAGTCCACGCATCGCCGTCGTTGGCGAAGCTCAGTTGTTCGGAGAACGCGCGAGGCAAGAGCGCCGCCGCAGCCGCGCGGCACGGGATCCGGAAAGCATCATTCGCGATCTCAGCGAGCTCCGCGCCGGCGCGCCGGTGGTGCATGAGCATCACGGGGTTGGACGCTATCTGGGACTCTTTCCGATCGAGACCAACGGCATTCCCGGTGAATACCTCGGCATCGAGTACGCCGATGCGGATCGCCTCTATGTTCCCGTGCTCTCGCTCCACCTCATCACCCGGTATTCCGGCGTGGACCCCGGTCACGCGCCCTTGCACAAGCTCGGCAGCGGTCAGTGGCAACGCGCCCGCGCCAAGGCCTTGAGACGCATCCGTGACGTGGCCGCGGAGCTTCTGGAGATCTACGCGCGCCGCGCCGCGCGCAAGGGATACGCGTTTACGCTGGAACGGGATCAATACCAGGCGTTTATACAGGGGTTTCCTTTTGAGGAGACACCGGATCAGGAGGCGGCGATCGCCGCGGTTTTGCACGATCTCCAGGCCGAGCAACCGATGGATCGGCTGGTGTGCGGCGATGTCGGGTTCGGGAAAACCGAGGTCGCCATGCGCGCGGCTTTCGCCGCGGGAATGGGCGGCAAGCAGGTAGCGATCCTGGTGCCGACCACTCTGCTGGCGCAACAGCACTTTCGAAACTTCCAGGATCGGTTCGCGGAATGGCCGCTCCGCATAGAGCTACTGTCACGGTTCCAGGGCAAGAAAGACCAGGATAAAGTCGCGGCGGGGCTGAAGGACGGCGCGGTCGATATTGTCGTCGGAACACACAAGCTGTTGCAGGAGTCCATTGTCTTCAAGCGCCTCGGGCTGCTCGTGATCGATGAAGAGCACCGCTTCGGGGTGCGGCAAAAGGAGCGGCTGAAGGCCCTGCGTTCGGAGGTGGATATCTTGACGCTGACCGCGACCCCGATTCCGCGCACGCTCAACTTGGCCTTGTTCGGCACCCGCGAGCTATCGATCATCGCCTCGCCCCCCGCACGGCGCATCGCCGTCAAGACCTTCGTGACCGAGTGGGACCAGGCGCTGTTCCGCGAAGCCATGGGGCGCGAGATCAGCCGCGGCGGCCAGATCTACTTCCTGCACAACGAGGTGGAAACGATCGAAGCAACCGCTCGCGAGGTTGCGGTGCTCATTCCCGAGGCGCGCGTGCGCGTGGCGCACGGGCAGATGCGCGAGCGCGAGCTCGAGCAGGTGATGCTCGATTTCTACCATCGCCGCTTTGCGTGCCTCCTCTGCACGACTATCATCGAGACCGGGATCGACGTCCCGAACGCCAATACGATCATCATCAATCGCGCCGACAAGTTCGGACTCGCCCAGCTCTATCAACTGCGGGGCCGGGTGGGCCGTTCGCATCACCGGGCGTATACCTATCTCGTGGTGCCGTCCCGGAAGGCCCTCAAGGGCGACGCCCTGAGGAGGCTCGAAGCCATCGAGTCGATCGAGGATCTCGGCATCGGGTTTACCTTAGCCACCCATGATCTCGAGATCCGCGGCGCCGGAGAGATCCTCGGTGAGGAGCAAAGCGGGCATATTCAGGAAGTCGGTTTCGGCTTATTCACGGAACTGCTCGAGCGGGCGATCCAGGCGCTCAAGGCCGGGCGGCAGCCCGAGCTCGACCGGCCGCTCGATCATGGCGTCGAGGTCGAGATCCATGTTCCGGTACTGATCCCCGGCGATTATGTACCCGATGTCCATACCCGTCTTATCATGTACAAACGGATCGCGAACGCCAGGGATCCTGAGGAGCTTGGCGAGTTGGAAGAAGAAATGATCGATCGTTTCGGCACGCTGCCGCAGTCCGCCAAGGATCTGTTTCGGATCACGCGGCTCAAGCAGCGGGCGGCGCCTCTCGGGGTCCGCAAGATCGATCTCGGCGCGCATGGCGGGCGAGTGCTCTTTCACGCGCAGGCCCCGCTCGACCCGCTGGCCTTAGTGAAACTGATGCAGACCCAACTTCATACCTACAAGCTCGAGCAAGGAGACAAGATCCGGATCACGGCCTCGCTGCCCGATGGCGATGCGCGCATCGGCGTGCTCGATCGTTTGTTCGATCAACTACAACAGCGGGCGGCGGCTTAGTTTGTAGGCATCTCGCCGCACGGATCATGAAACGTGTTTATTGCTCGGAGGATCGACTACTCGTCGGTTTCCTCAAAGGTGTCCTCGATGGCCACCGCATCGACTGCCTGGTCAAGAATGAATATCTCATCGGCGGTATCGGGGAGCTGCCGCCGGGCGCCTGTTGGCCCGAGCTTTGGGTGATCGAAGAGAGTGATCTGCCGCAGGCTCGCACTCTCATCGCTTCGGTTTTAGAAGGCGGATCCGGCAGGGAGCCTTGGCGCTGTCCGGCGTGCGGCGAATGGATCGAGCCGCAGTTCACAGAATGCTGGCAATGCGCGCAGTTTGAGGATGACCTACCCTGACGCCTTTAAAACGCTTCATCGGCTTCGGCGGCCGGGGTCCGGGCCGTTCCGTATCCACCACCGCCAGGCGTTTCAATCACCAAGACATCGCCGGGCCGCATCATGGTCTCCGCGCACCCGCCCAAGGATTCTACCTTACCGTTTGCCCGCTCCACCGAGTTGCGCCCGACCTGACCCGGCTCGCCGCCCGCGAGCCCGTAGGGCGGTATGCGCCGATGGCTCGATAGGATCGCCGCATTCATCGTTTCCAGGAACCGCACCCGGCGCACCGCGCCGTCCCCGCCGCGGTATCGGCCCCGGCCGCCGCAGCCGTGGCGAATGTGGAAACTCTCAAGCAACACCGGGAAGCGCCACTCCAAGACCTCGGGATCGGTCAAGCGTGTGTTGGTCATGTGTGTCTGCACGCAGTCGGTGCCGTCGAAGCCCTCCCCGGCGCCCGAGCCACCGGCGATGGTCTCATAGTATTGATACTCCTCATTGCCGAAGGTGAAGTTGTTCATAGTGCCTTGCGCGGCGGCCATCACACCGAGCGCCCCATAAAGCGCGTCGGTGACATACTGCGAGGTCTCGACATTGCCCGCCACCACTGCCGCCGGGTAACGCGGGTTGAGCATCGAGCTCGCCGGGATGATGACCGTCAAGGGCTTGAGGCACCCGGCGTTGAGCGGGATGTCATCGTCGACGAGTGTCCGGAAAACGTAAATCACCGCGGCCAAGGTCACGGCCGCCGGTGCGTTGAAGTTGTTCGCCTGCTGCGGCGAGGTGCCGGTAAAGTCGATCACCGCGGTGCGTGTGGTCCTGTCTATCGTGATCTTGACCTTGATCGCCGCGCCATGGTCCATCTCGTAAATGAACTCACCGTCACGAAGCACCTCGATCGCTCGCCGCACCGATTCCTCGGCGTTATCTTGAACATGCTGCATGTAGGCCTGCACGGCTTTCAGGCCGAAGTAAGCCACCATGCGGCGGAGCTCCTGCACGCCTTTTTCGTTGGCAGCGATCATCGCGCGCACGTCGGCCAGATTCTGCCTCGGGTTGCGCGCGGGATAGCGGCCCGAGGTCAGGATCTTCAGTAACTCACCCGCGCGCAAGCGGCCTTGATCGACGAGGAGGAAGTTGTCGATCAACACACCCTCTTCCTCAATATGGCGACTCGCCGGAGGCATGGAGCCTGGCGTCATCCCACCGATGTCGGCGTGATGCCCGCGCGAGCCGAGGTAGAAAAAAATGCGCTCGCCCGCCTCCTCGAATACCGGGGTGATGACGGTCATGTCCGGCAGGTGCGTGCCACCGCGGTAAGGGGCGTTCAGCAGGTAGACGTCACCCGGACGTATCGTGTCGGCGTTCGCGTGCCTCACCGCTTGCACGCTCTCGCTCATCGACCCGAGGTGCACGGGCAGGTGAGGCGCATTGGCGACCAACTGCCCCGCGGCATCGAACAGCGCGCAAGAGAAGTCCAGGCGCTCTTTGATGTTGACCGAGTAAGCGGTGTTGGCGAGCGCTGCGCCCATCCGCTCGGCGATCGACATGAACAGGTTGCTGAATATTTCCAGCATCACCGGATCGGCCCGGACGCCTAGCGCGGTGCTTTTCGGGCGAGGGACCTTGCGCGTGAGCACCAGACAGTTTTGTGGCGTGACGGCGGCCTGCCAGCCCGGCTCGATCACGGTGGTTGCGTTGGCTTCGGCGATGATCGCGGGTCCTGCGATCCGATCGCCGGGCCGAAGCTTATCCCGCTCATAGATCGGCGTCGGATGCTGACAGCCGCCGCTGCGCATGGTCACGATCTCAGCGGGTGCCGGAGAGCCGGCCACTTCTACCTTCGCGGCAGGAGATGGCGGCAGCGGAGGTTCTTCCGATACGTCTCCCAACCCCGTCATTTCGACGGAAACCGCTTCCACGACGAGCGGGCGATCGGTCATTAAAAAACCGTAGCGTTGGCGGTAGGCCTGTTCGAACTGCTCGATCATGTGATTCGGCGCGGCAGAATTGACCGTCAACGCAGAGTCCGTTCCCTCGTAACGCAGATGCACGCGCTTAGCCACCCGCCACCGCGGACTCCCTTGATCCCTCGAATATTCGCGGCCCTCCGTCGCAAGCTCCTCGAAAACGGTGCGCAGGCCCGGCATGAGCGCCGGATCGAGCTTCGCTTCGATGGCGCGCTCGCGCATGACGCTCACCTCGGCGAGTCCCATGCCATAGGCGGAAAGCACACCGGCGTGAGCGTGAATGAAGACCTTATCCATCGCCAAGGCGTCGGCGACCGAACAGGCATGTTGTCCGGCCGCCCCGCCGAAGCAGCATAGACAATAGGCGGTGACATCGTATCCGCGTTGCACCGAAATCTTCTTGATGGCATTGGCCATATTTTCTATCGCGACCTGAACGAAGCCCTCGGCCACTTCCACCGGCGATCGGTTATCGCCGATGGCGGCCGTGATCTCCGCCGCGAGATCCTCGAACTTGCCTCGCACGATCTCGGCATCGAGCGGCTGATCGCCGCACGCACCAAATACGCACGGAAAGAACTTCGGTTGCAGTTTGCCGAGCATCACGTTGCAGTCGGTGATGGTGAGCGGTCCGTTGGCGCGATAACACGCCGGCCCGGGGTAGGCCCCTGCCGATTCGGGCCCTACCCGATAGCGCATGCCGTCGAAGTGAAGAATCGAGCCGCCGCCCGCAGCCACCGTATGGATGCACAGCATTGGGGCGCGAAGCCGTACCCCGGCGACTTGCGTCTCCAAGGCGCGTTCGAGCTCGCCCGCGTAATGGGAGACGTCGGTGGAGGTGCCGCCCATATCGAAGCCGATGACCTTGTCGAATCCCGCGGCGAGCGCTGTCCTGACCGCCCCGACCACACCGCCTGCCGGGCCGGAGAGGATGCTGTCCTTGCCGCGGAACCGATGGGCCTCTGCCAGCCCGCCATTGGATTGCATGAACAGTAAACGCGAGCCATGAAGCTCCCGTGTCATGCGCTCGACATAGCGGCTGAGGATCGGGGAGAGATAGGCGTCCGCGACCGTGGTGTCGCCCCGACTCACGAATTTTATCAGCGGGCTGACTTCGTGCGATGCCGAGACCTGCGTGAAGCCGATCTCACGGGCTTTCTGCGCCACCTGCCGCTCGTGGACCGGATAGCGATAGCCGTGCATGAAAACGATCGCGACCGCGCGCAAGCCGCGGGCGAACGCGGCTCGCAACTCGTTTTCAGCCCCCCCAAGATCCAGCGGTACGAGCACCTCGCCGCGGGGGCCGACGCGCTCCCTCACCTCGATCACGTCTGCGTAGAGCATCTCCGGCATGATGATGTGGCGCGCGAAGATGTGGGGGCGGTTCTGGTAGCCGATGCGCAACGCATCGCGGAAACCCTTTGTCACCACCAACAGTGTCGGTTCACCCTTGCGTTCGAGAAGGGCATTGGTCGCGACAGTCGTGCCCATCTTCACGGCCTCGATTCCCTCACTTGGGATCGGCGCATCGTGGCTGAGGCCTAAAAAATAACGAATGCCGGCGAGCGCCGCGTCGGTATAACGGCCAGGATTTTCGGAGAGGAGCTTGTGGGTTAAAACCCGCCCGTCGGGCTTGCGGGCGACGATATCTGTGAACGTACCCCCGCGGTCGATCCAGAACTGCCAGCGGGGTTTCAATTCGGACGGTTTCTCCATCGCCGGGAAGATAGCACAAACGGCAGGCTGCGCCTCCCGCCAACGCGCCGACCGCTAGCCGTGCGCGAGGGAATCAACGTGTACTACGTCGCGGCCACCCGAACGATGCGGTACGACCGGCTCGTAGGAATTCGAGGTTGGAATTCGGTGTGGAATTCGGGCCATGCGCAAGTCCATTTGCTCGTTGGGTGAAACAGCGCTTAGACTACCACATGCATTTTTGCTCTGACCACGAATTCCGACAGCGACGAGATTGGGCCGCGAATGCTGGCTCGGATCGGAAAGCGCACAGGGCTGAGGCCCCAAGATCTTTAACGCCCAACCAGACGCTCCATGGGAGCGCTCCTATCGTCGCGCCCGGTGAGCTTAGTCGTTTTATACTCATAGAGCCGTAGGCGCATGACCGCTCCTAAACTCTTCATTTCATATAGCTGGGCAGATGCTGAGCACGAACAGTGGGTCGTGGATCTGGCTACAGAGCTGCGTGAGTCTGGCGTTGACGTGATCCTGGACAAGTGGGATCTTAGAGAAGGTCATGACGCCGTCGCTTTTATGGAGCAGATGGTCACCAATCCAGATATAAACAAAGTTGCGATTGTCTCTGATGAAACATATGCGGCCAAAGCCGACGGTCGGGCTGGCGGGGTAGGAACGGAGACACAAATTATTTCTAGAAAAGTGTATGAGAACCAAGCCCAAGAGAAATTTGTAGCTATTGTTTCGGAGAAAGATGAAAACGGCAAACCATTTATTCCAACGTATTACGACTCTCGCATATACATTGACCTGAGCGAGGCCGACCGGTATTCAGAGAATTTTGAAAAATTGCTGAGGTGGATATTTGACAAGCCTCTCTACGTCAAGCCTGAGCTTGGAAGCAGACCATCATTTCTATCTGAAGGGGAGCACATTTCGCTTGGTACGACCGCGAAATTCAAGAGATGCGTTTATGCCCTAAAAAATAACAAGGCATTCGCCGCCGGTGCTTTCGAAGAGTACTGCAACTCCTTCGCTTCGAATTTGGAACGCTTTAGGCTATCGCGACCCGACGGAGAGTTCGACGACGCAGTAGTGGCGAGCATTTCGGAGTTCCTACCATTTCGCAACGAGGCTATTCAACTTTTCATCACCGTCGCGCAGTATTCACCAACCCAAGAACTTGTGCAGAGGATTCATCGCTTGTTCGAGAGCTTGATACCGTACATGAACAGGCCTGGACACATTTCTCAGTGGAATGAATGGGATTTCGACAACCTTATGTTTTTGGTTCACGAGTTGTTTCTGTATGCCATGGCCGTGTTCCTAAGGCACGACCGACTGGATCAAGCGAATTATCTGCTTGAACAGCAGTACTACCTTCCTGGCAACTCTGACTATGGACGAGATGTAATGGTCAGTTTTGTTGTGTTCCGGAAGTACATGCAATCCTTAGAACATCGGAACAAGAGATTGAGCCTGCGCAGGTTGTCCGTCAGAGCCGATCTATTAAAAGAGCGATGTAACGGAACAGGAATCGAATTCCGCTATCTTCTGCAGGCAGATTTTGTGGCGTTCATGCGAGCAGAGATCGAGGCCAAGGATGATTATAAGTGTTGGTGGCCAGAAACTCTGTTGTATCTCGGCCATTTCAACAGCGCCTTCGAGATTTTCGCCCGGTCAGCTTCAAAGGCCTACTTCAATCGGGTCAAAGTTCTGCTCGCAATTGACTCCCCGAAAGACCTAGAGCCGCTATTCAAGAGCTATCAAGACGGCTCGCGAAGGTTGCCAAGGTGGGGGATCGAAGGATTTAACCCGGCAGCACTGCTCGGATACGAGCATCTGGCCACTCGGGCATAGCGAGCGTAGATTCTATGTTGCGTTGTTAACCTTTTTTTCCGAGCAGTGCTGGGTTGAAGGGGGCGTGGCCCCATTCGACATTTCATCGGTGGGTGAAGGCAGGTGCCTATCCACGTAATTGGGACGGCGAGGGTGCGTTGGACGTTGCCGCCGGCGAGCGTAGACGATAATCTGGTGACGTGTCATTCGGCGGAACACCCCTGCGGGGCTTCCGCCCGCGGGCTGGTTCGGGACTTTCACCCAACTCGCTTTGTGCCATGCCCGGCACACACGCTTAAGTTGGGCGGCGCGGCGTTTTTTGCCGCGTCCGCCTCGAACGCGATGTAAGGCCTGCTGACACCTGTGCAAGACCAAGAAGCGACCGCAGAGCGGTATTGACGGCGGTGGAATCGGGAAAGGCTTCTAATACGTCGGGGTCAAGGACCACAACATTCGAGCCCTCCTTCCAAAGGCGCTTGAAGTACTTACCGCGTTCACCTTTGGAAAAATCTAAATCGTACTCAGGGCGCAGATCGTCATCGAGTTCGTGGCTTTTGCGTTTCATATTTTCGTCTTTCGCGAGGTGTGGCCATCCGCGCGCTGATTATCCGGATCCCGTCGGCGCGATCTGTGTGTGCGATGGTGGAGCGCCTTGTTGGACACATTGCTTGTGAAAACAGCGACCGGCACATGGCGAGCCACTGCTACGGACTTACGAAGTGCCTTAATACGTTCAATCTCGTGCATGGTTTGAGCCTTGAAATACGACTCACCGCAATGGGGACATGACCACATCGGGATGCTCTCTATCATGAGAAGTTTAGCACGATGACCAAAACTCCGGGTGACCTCGCGAAGCTGAACCCCAGCTTGCC
>Ga0136619_10000771_pt1 | contig 12251 bp, 12 predicted proteins | sample AntDrymUQ3532106_2_FD_104807 | JGI IMG/M metagenome (GOLD analysis project Ga0136619, IMG submission 104807) | Polar desert sand microbial communities from Dry Valleys, Antarctica - metaG UQ353 (21.06) | ecosystem: Environmental > Terrestrial > Soil > Desert | place: Antarctica: Dry Valley...
CCCGCTCGCCACACCGGTCGTGGCGGCGCTCGTGCAGCGCCTCGGCGGCGAAGTCACGCGCCGGCTGCCGATCATCGACGGTTTTGCGGCGCGTCTGCCCGCACGGGCGCTCCCAACCCTGGCGGCCTCTCCCGTCGTCGCCGCTCTCTGGCCCGACACCCGCGTGCGGCTGCACGGCGAGGACGACGACGAGGGAGACGACGACATTCCACTCGCCGAATACGACGTCCTCCCCGGCAACGACATCTGGCAGGACGCAATCGGCCTGAGCTCCCTGCGGGCCCGCTACGACGGCGACGACATCGCCGTGGCCGTCCTCGACACCGGCGTCGCCCGCGTGCCGGATCTGGAGCAGCGCGTCGCCTTGCGCGTCGACTTCACCCCTGGCCATGACGGCCTCGACCGGTTCGGCCACGGCACGCACATGGCCGGCATCGTGGCCGGCGACGGCACCGCCTCTGGCGGAAGCAGGCTCGGCGTCGCCCCAGACGCCGATCTCGTCGCGCTCAAGGTCGCCGGCCCCGACGGCGCGACCGACACGTCGGTCGTGATCGCAGCGCTCCAGTGGGTCGCCGCACACGCGGACGAGTACGACGTCCGTGTCCTCAACCTCTCTTTCGGCACAGACGCGCGCCAGAGTGCGTTCCTCGACCCGCTCAACCACGCCGTCCAGCGGGTGTGGGACGCCGGCATCCTCGTCGTTGTGTCGGCCGGCAACGCCGGCCCAGACGATGGCACCGTCCGCAAGCCGGGCGACGACCCGATCGCCCTCACGGTCGGCGCCGCGGATCTCGCAGGGACTGCTGACCCAGGCGACGACCGTGTGGCAGAGTTCTCGAGCCGCGGGCGCACCGCGGACGGGATCGCCAAGCCCGACCTCGTTGCGCCCGGGATCAGCATCGTCTCGCTGCGCGCACCCGACAGCACCGCCGACCGGCTGCGGCCCGCCGCTCGACTCGACACGCACTACTTCAAAGGGACCGGCAGCTCACAGGCCGCCGCCATCGTCTCCGGCCTCGCCGCCTTGCTCTTCGAGGCCGATCCGCTCTTGACCCCGGAGGAGGCCCGTGCGGCACTCGTCGGCACGGCCGGCGGCCCACTCGCACGTGCGCCCGGAGGCGGCGCAGGACTCGTCGACGCCGACGCCGCGCTCGATGCTGTTCTCGCAGGCCGGTTCGACGATGCGAGTCGCACGCTCGGGCGCTCGAGCGGCTTCGGCACGCTCGATGGCAGCCGCGGTTCGACGCGCGTCCTCGCAGACCCCGACGGTGACGGCCGGCCGCAAGAGATCGCCGGTGAGCAGGACGTCCTCGGACGCACCTGGGAAGCGCAGGCGTGGTCGGCGTGGTCGAAGGCGACTTGGGCGCTGTCGCCCTGGAGCGCGCTCGTCGCCTTGTCGCTTGTCTGGGAGGCGCAGGCGTGGTCGGCGCAGGCGTGGTCGGCGCAGGCCTGGAGTGGGATGGTCTGGGACGCCCAGGCCTGGTCGGGCCGAGACTGGGACTCGGCCGCCTGGGTGGCGCAGGCCTGGTCGGCACAGGCCTGGAGCACCTGGGGCTAGTGAGGTGAACGCGACGCCACGCCTCCCCGGCCCTGCACGAGCCCTGATCGGCGTCGTCGTGGCCGCGGGCGGCGTGGCCCTCGTCGTGCGCGCCTCCGAGGTTGTCGCCTGGGAGGGGGAGCAGGCGATCGGCTTCGCTGTCCTCGCGCTCGCGGTCGTCGTGTCCGAGCAGTTCCAGTTGCCGTTCCAGCGCGGCTCGGAGACGCACAACTTCAACCTCACAGATGCGGTCTGGACCGCGGGGCTGCTACTCGTCGAACCCGGTGTGCTGACACTCGCCGTCGCGTCGGGAGTGCTGGCAGGCGAGTCGATCAAGGGCTGGTCGCCGGTGAAGATCGCCTTCAACGTGGGTCAGTTCGTCGTCGGCATAACCGCCGCGAGCGTGGTCTACGGGCTGCTCGACGCAGGCGGGCTCGACGAGCCGCGAACCTGGGCTGCGGCCGCGATCGCGATGGGCGCCTTCTTCGTCGTCAACACGGTCGCGATCGGGCTCGTGCTCGCATTCGTGCAGGGAATCTCACTCGCCTCCGTGATCGTGCCAACGCTTCCTCTCGGCGCGCTCAACTGGGCAGGCAACGTCGCGCTCGGGACGCTGGCGGCGGTCGTCTGGCAGGTCGATCCACTCGGGCTTCCCCTGCTGATCGCCCCGCTCGGGGTCGCGTTCGTCGCCTACCGCGGCTGGCTCTGGAGCATGCGCGAGCGCGAGCGGATGGCAAACATGGCCCAGGTCGCCGAGGAAATTGCCAGCGGTCGCCAGCTCGACCGCCGGCTCCCCGAGCAAGAGCCCCACGAAGCGACCGGGGTTCTCGCACGCATCCTCAACCGGATGCTCGATCGCGTCGAGGGGGCACTCGCCCGTGAGCGGCGCTTCCTCAGCGAAATGTCGCACGAGCTACGCACTCCGATCACGATCTGCCGCGGCAACGTCGAGGTGCTCGAGCCCACGCCGAGCCGCGACGAGGTCGCGGAGACCCGCGAGATCTTGCTCTCGGAGCTCGACCGAATGAGTCGACTCGTTGAGGACATGACGACGCTCGCCCGCGCAGAGAATCCCGGCTTCGTACGTCGACGGAACGTCGACGTCGACCGCTTTCTCGCCGACGTGACGTCCTCAGCAAAGGTGCTGCTGAATGGACGCCTCCAGGTCGAGCGGAAACCGACGAGCGATCGGGTGGTTAGCGCCGATCCGCAGCGGCTGACGCAGGCGCTACTCAACCTGCTCCAGAACGCGGCGGTGCACGGGCCTGCGGCCGGTCCGGTCGTGCTCGGCCTCGAGCGCGAGGAAGACACCTGGCGGTTCGACGTCCGGGACGGCGGCATCGACTTGAGCGTCGAGGAGCGACAGCGGGTGTTCGAGCCGTTCGCCCGTGGCCGCACCGCCGCGGCGGGTAGCGGCCTCGGGCTCGCGATCGTGCGCGGGATCGCCGAGGCACACGGCGGCTCGGCCGGCGTCGACAGTCAGCCAGGCCGGGGCGCGACATTCTGGATCAGGGTGCCGGCGTGACCATCCTCGTCGTCGAGGACGAGACCCGCATCGCCTCCTTCGTGCGCAAGGGGCTCAAGGCGCGTGGCTACGAAGCCGAAACCGTCGCGACAGGCGGAGCCGCCCTCGCCCGGCTCGCCCATGGTGGCGTCGCGCTCATGATCCTCGATCTCGGGCTTCCCGACCTCGACGGGATCGAGGTTCTACAGCGTGTCCGTCGCGACGGGTCGCCCGTGCCGATCATCGTGCTGACGGCGAGAAACGACGCTGAGGACGAGATCCGCGAGCTCAACCTGCCCATCAACGGCTACATCACGAAGCCGTTCGCCTTCGACCACCTGGCCGAGTGCGTCCGCACCGGCCTCGCCAACGGGCACGCCGCCTGACGACCGAGCGAAAGGCGGCCATCACGACAGCGAAGGTCGAGATCACCGAGCGCCGGACGGCCGCCGCGCGAGACTGTCTCCTGCGCAGCAGCTCTGCTGATTCGCCCGCGGGGAACCAACCGGTTGCGTCGGCTGCGCCTAACGGCCGGCCAGGCGCTCGCTCACGACGTCACGCAACTCGGCGAGAATCAGCGGTTTCGTGACGAAGGCGGCCCCGGCTTCGGCGCAGCGCCGCCGCACATTGTCATCGTCGTGCGCCGTGAGCACGACCACGGGCAGGTCGGGCTGCTGCTCGGCCAGATCGCTCAGCACATCGAGCCCGGAGACGCCGGGGAGGCCGATGTCGAGCAGCACCAAATCAAAGCTCTCGGTCGTCGAGAGGAAGAGGCCGACCTCGCCGTCCTCGGCGATCACGACCTCGTGCCCATCCTGCCTCAGCCCCCGCGCGACGAGGTGCGCGATACGCGCCTCGTCCTCGATTACCAGCACCCGGCCACCGCGAGCGCGAGCGGCAGAGTCGGGATCGAGGCGATAACCCATGCCGCGCACGCTCGCGATTCGGTCCTTGCCGAGCTTCTTGCGCAGATAGCCCACATAGACGTCGACGACGTTCGAGCCGGGGTCGTAGTCGTAGCCCCAGACGTGGCTCAGCAGCTGCTCGCGGGAGAGCACCTGCCCCTGGTGGCGGAAGAAGATCTCGGCGAGCGCGAACTCGCGCGCCGTCAGCTCCACCTGCTCGCCGTTGACGATCGCCTGGCGTGTGCGCAGGTCCAACGCAGTGCTCCCAGCCGCGAGAAAGGTTTCTTCCGGAGCATGCATCCCACGCAGACGCACCCGAACGCGTGCGAGCAACTCTTCGAAGCGGAACGGCTTGGCGATGTAGTCGTCGGCACCGCCTTCGAGGCCCGCCACGGTGTCGGTCAGGCTGTCCCGCGCGGTGAGGATGATGACCGGCACGCGTCGATCGCGTCGGCGCAGCTCCTCCAGCACCTCGAGCCCGTCCACATCCGGTAGGCCTAGATCGAGGATGACGAGATCGAAGCTGCCCGAGCCGACGAGCCGCATCGCCTGGCGACCCTCGGCCGAAACCAGCGTGGCGAAGCCGTTCGCCTTGAGTCCCTTCTCGAGAAACGCCGCGATGCGCGCCTCATCCTCGACGATCAGGATCCGGCTCATGTGCCGACCTCCGCCGGGGCAGGCACAATCACTGTGAACGTCGCGCCCTGGCCGGGACGGCTCGCGAGTTCGACCCGGCCACCGTGTGCGCGCGCGATCGCCTCAACGATCGACAGGCCGAGGCCGGCGCCCTCCGTGCGCCGGCCGGACGCGCCGCGCGAGAAACGGCCGAAGATGCGCGACTGATCCTCGCTCGGAATTCCTAGGCCCGTGTCGCGAACCCAGATCCGAGCCTCGCCGTCGGAGACGAAGGTGCCGAGCGCAACGACTTGGCCCTCGTCCGTCTGCTTCGTCGCGTTCTCGGCGAGCTGGACGACAGCCTGTGTGAGCCGCTGCCGGTCCGCGAGGATCGATCCCTTGCCGATGCTCTCGACGCGCCAGTCGCGCGGCGCGATCGCCGCGAGCTTGTCGTGTAGCTCGCGCGTCAGAGACTCGACGTCCACGGGCTCCGGCCGGAGAAAGTCCGGCTGCTCGGCCTTGGCAAGCAGCAGCAGATCGTTGACAATCCTGCTCATCCGGTCGAGCTCGTCCGTCACGAGCGCAACCGTCTCGCGCTTGTCCTCGGGATCGTCCGAGAGGAGTTCGAGATGACCGCGGACGATCGTGATCGGCGTCTTTAGCTCATGGCCGGCGTCGTCGACGAAACGTCGCTGCCCCATGAAGGCGGTCTCGAGCCGGTCGAGCATGTCGTTGAACGTGCGACCGAGCTGCGCGACCTCGTCGTGCCCGCGAACCGAGATCCGCTGCGTCAGGTCGGTCTCCGTAATCGACTGCGCCGTGTCGCGCAACATCCGCAGAGGCGCAAGCACGCGACCCGCGGCTCCCCAGGCGACAACGAACGACAACAGAAGCACCGCCGTGAAGACCTCGGCGGCGACCGTGATCGCGCTCTCGATCTCATCACGCTCATTGGCCGGGAAGTTCGCCACAGTGAAGGTCGCCAGGACGCGATCGCCGATCTCGACCGGGACGTTGAGATAACGCGCCGAACCCGTCGAGGTCGCCACCGCACCACGGTGTGCCTCGTCGAGTGGGCGTCTGAGCGCGACCTCGCGTAGCACTTCCCCAGGCCGATACTCGGCCTCACCCGCACGGACCCAGCGATAGAGACGACGGTCGATCGACGAGATGATCACCTCACCCTCATCCGGCACGTTCCGCGAGAAATAGACGTCGAAGATGCGACGCACGTCGGCACCGAACGGCTCACCCGTGCGCGGGTCGTTGCCGCGCACCAGCCGACGGAACTCGGCAACCTCCTGTGTCAACTGCTGCTCTATCTCCTCATCCAGGCGATTGAACAGCACCTCGCGAATCAGGAACAGCGACAGCGCAGCCGACATGGCAGTCAAGATCGCGAATGCCGCGAGGATTCGCGTGCGGGTGCCTGAGACAAGCGACCGTCGGTCCCGGCGGTTCGTCCGACCGGGCATCGCGGCCGGCGGGTCGCCGGCGTCCGACTGCACGCTAACCTGGGACGCGGGTCGGGAACGCATGGCGCCATCGTCTCCGATCCGAGCAGCCGGATGCCGCCGCTCAGTCACCGCTGTCATCGTCATCACCGCCGTCGTCACCACCGCCGTCGTCACCACCGCCGTCGTCATCACCGCCGTCGTCATCACCGCCGTCGAGATCACCGAGGTCGTCGTCGAGTGCTGAATCGACAGGGTCGTCACTCGCGCCTGGCGGTGGCGGAGGCGCCGGCTGCGCAGGCCCGGGATCGCGATCGTCCGCTCCGTCGTTGTCGGCCGGACCCTGCGCGTGAGGCGATCGTGCCGGTGGCCCGGGCCTTGGCCCGGTCGCCGCGGGACGGCTGGACTTGCGATCGCGCGTGGTCGTCCGCCCAGCCGGTTCCTTCGCACGCTCATCGTCGGAGCGCGCGACCGGGCGAGGGAGCTTGATCGGAGCGACGGGCTCGCGCTCAGGGGTCTTCAGCGCCTGCGCAGCCACGACCACCGCGAGACCCAGGCCAACCGATGCGACGAGAGCCGACCGCTTCATCCCGTTCATCATTTCCAACCCAGCGAAGAACTACATGAGCGGGGAATGAGAGTCTTCTCATCTTTTCGCGTGACGCGCCCCCGTCGTTGACCAGTCGAGGCGTCGCCGCCCGGCTTCCCGACGGTAGCTCCGGCCCGCCCTCACCCGATGTGCCCGTCGCGACCGCCTACCCGTAGGTCTCTCGTCAAGGAGGAGAGCGGATTTGGCATCGCGGTCGTAAGAGGATTCTCATCTCCTGCTGTCGCTGCGCTTCTCGCAAGCGTCGCCGCCGCGTTCGCTGCGCCGGCACAGGCGGAGGAGCGCACATGCCGCGGAACCTTGGGTCGCGTAACGGTCGACAACCTACGTGTTCCGGCGTCGGCGACCTGCATCTTGAACGGGACCCGAGTCAAGGGGACAGTGAAGGTCGAGCGCGGACGCGACCGCTGAGGCGGGCCGCCCGACCCGTAAGCTGCGGGTAGAGCTCCGGCTCGGCTGCATCGAGGCTGAGATCGGACGTGACGCGGCTATCATCGAACGGCGGCTTGCTGGTCAATGCCTCGAACAGGACCGCGCCGACCCCCCACACGTCGGCCGCGTCGCAGACATGTCCTCCTCGCGCCTGCTCCGGTGCCAGGTAGCACCAGGTACCGAGTCCGGCGGGGGCTCGGCCCGGCCGGCGGGCGATGCTCAGGTCGATGGTGATCGCGCGTCCCCCATCGGCGATGATGTTCGAGGGCTTGAGATCGAGATGAAGGTAGCCCCTTCCGTGCAGATACCCAACCGCGGAGAGTAACTGCAGCCCGAGAACTGCCGCCTCCGCGGGGACAAGGGGGCCGGAGGTCTCGATCAGGTGGGAAAGGGTCTGCCCGCGCAACCAGCGCCGAGATCGCCTCGCCCGCAGCTCCGAGCACAAAGCCCTCGATCGCCTGCACATCACCTGACAAGCGCGCCAGCGTGTCCCCCAGCCGGCGCCGGTCGACCACATCGGGCGACTGGTGCATTAGATGCCGGTACAACGTCCGCCGAATGGAGAGGACGAAGCGCCTGCCCACCCATGCGCCCAAGAGACTTGCCTCACTTTTCGTGGCGCCGATCGGCATCCACGAGGCCCAGTCAGGCTCGGCGTGCGGTCAACGACGACGCTGCGAGATCAGCTCCGCAGGGCCGAGACCACGAAGACCGAGGCGCAGCGGATCCGGGCGGGCGGCTTCAGAGCCGCCCGCCCGGAGGGCGGGCGCGTGAGGAACCTTGTGGTGACGGAGAACTTGACCGTCTGGCCCGCCCTCAGACGGAGCGTGCGGGACGCCGGGGCCTTCGGGTTGAGGTGCGCGACCCTCCAGCCCGGCGTCACCTTGACCAGCGCGGGAAGCTCACCCACGCTTCTGAGCGTGAAGGCCGTGGTCAGCCGAACGCCGCTGCCGGACGGCAGCTCGAACGTGCACCGCTGGGTGAAGAGCACGCGAGCTTCGGCAGACGTGACCGCGTGCGCCGTGGGCACGAGGAACGCGAGGCCGGTGAGGGCCGAGAGGGCGAACGACCGCTTCATTGGAACGGCAGCCTAGACGAGAAACGCCGGGACACCGAAGCGGCTCGTGTCTAGGCTCCTCGGATGAAGGTTCTCTCCGTCGTCGGCAACCGGCCGCAGTTCATCAAGGCGGCGCCGCTCTCAGTCGCCCTGCGGGAGGCCGGGATCGAGGAGGTCTCGCTGCACACCGGCCAGCACTACGACCGGGACATGTCCGAGATCTTCTATGAGGAGCTCGGGCTCGACCCGCCTGCCTACTCCCTCGATCTGCGAACCGCGTCGGTGGAGACGATGGGTCCGGCGATCGGCGCCGCGCTCGAGCGCGAGCGCCCCGATTTCCTCGTGGTATTCGGTGACACGAACTCCACGCTCGCCGGCGCACGCGCGGCCGCCAGCCTCGAGATCCCGATCGCTCATGTGGAGGCCGGACTGCGCAGCGGCGATTGGAGCATGCCGGAGGAGCGAACTCGCGTGGACGTCGACAGCTTCTCGACCATCCTGTTCGCACCGGACGACCGGTCACGTCGCACGTTGCTCGCCGAGGCGGTCACCGGCGACATCGCAGTCGTTGGCGACGTCATGGCCGACGTGTCGTTACGTTTCGCGCCGATTGCGAAGGCGCGCTATCCCCGACTCGGTCCCGCCTACGTCGTCGCCACGATCCATCGCCAGGCGAACGTCGAGAGACGTCGGCTGGGGCGCATCGTGACCGGATTGAACGCCCTCGACGAGCCGGTCGTGTTCCCCGCACATCCACGAACTCGTGCGGCGCTCGCCCGCTACAACCTCGTCCTCGCCCCACACGTTCGACTCGTCGCGCCGCTCGGCTACCTGCCGTTCGCGGCGCTCGCCTCGCAGGCGCGTGTGATTCTGACCGACTCCGGCGGGCTGCAGAAGGAGGCGTACTGGTACGGCGTACCCTGCGTGACCGCACGACCCTCCACCGAGTGGATCGACACGGTCGAGGCCGGCGCGAACGTGCTCGTCGACGACGACCCGGACGCGATCGTGCGGGCGGTCGCTGAGGCGCGGATGCCGACGTCGCGTCCGCAGCTGTACGGGGACGGCCACGCCTCCGAGCGGATCGCCAGCACCCTACTCGGTAGGATCGAGCGCCGATGAGCGACGTCGCCATCGTTGGAGCCGGCTACGTCGGCGTGCCGCTCGCTCAGGTGTTCGCCGAGGCCGGGCGCACGGTACTTCTCGTCGACCGCGACGCCGAGCGGGTCGCGATGCTGCTCCGCGGCGAGAGCTACATCGGGGATGTTCCCTCTGAGACGCTCCGACAGCTCGTTCAGGAGCGCGGGCTGCGCGCGACAACCGACTACGACGAGCTGCGGAAGGCCGATGCGATCCTGATTGCGCTTCCGACGCCGCTTTCCAAGCAGCGCGAGCCGGACCTCTCGATCCTGACGAGCGCGGTGGATGAGATCGCTCAGCGCCTTCGGCCTGGACATCTCGTCGTTCTCGAGTCGACGACCTACCCCGGCACAACGCGTGAGGAGGTGCTGCCGCGGCTCGAGGCGACGGGCCTCGAGGTCGGGAAGGACTTCTGGCTCGCGTTTTCCCCAGAGCGGGTCGACCCCGGCCGGGAGGACTGGACGACGAAGAACGTGCCAAAGGTCGTCGGTGGAATCACGGAGGCCTGCATCGAGCGCGCGGCCGCGCTGTACGAGGGCGCCGTGGACAGCGTCCACCGTGTGTCCTCACCCGAGGCTGCCGAGCTGACGAAGCTGCTCGAGAACATTTTCCGCTCCGTCAACATCGCGCTCGTGAACGAGCTGGCACAGCTCTGCGACCGGCTCGGGATCGACGTCTGGGAGGTCGTCGGGGCAGCAGCGACGAAGCCGTTCGGCTTCATGAGCTTCAAGCCGGGTCCAGGGCTCGGCGGCCACTGCATCCCGATCGATCCGTTCTATCTGACCTGGAAGGCGCGGGAGTACGGCTTCTACACCGAGTTCATCGAGCTCGCCGGCAAGGTCAACGAGAACATGCCGTACTACTGTCGCTCGCTGATCTCGCAGGCGCTCAACCACGGTAGGGAGCAGTCGCTCAAGGGCGCCAAGGTACTCGTCCTTGGCGTGGCGTACAAGCCTGGAATCGGCGACGTGCGCGAGTCGCCCGCGCTCAAGCTGATCGAGCTGCTCCAGAACGCGGGCTCCGAGGTCTCCTACCACGACCCGCACGTCCCGAGGCTGGACGGGTTCGAGCTCGCGTCGGTGCCGCTCGAGACGAAACCGTACGATTGCGTGGCGATCGTCACAGACCATGCCGGAATCGACTACGAGGCACTCGTTGACGACGGCGTCGTGATCGTCGACTTTCGGAACGCGACGGGCGCGAAGGGTCGTGCAGCGCCGAACGTCTGGAAGCTGTAGTGCCGCGGATCGGTCAGGTGGGGCTCGGCTACTGGGGGAAGAACCTCGTCCGCAACTTTGCCGAGCTCGCCACGCTCGCCTGGCTCTGCGATGCATCCGCGGAGCTGCGGGAGCAGTTCGCGGGGCGTCATCCCGAGGCGCGCGTGACCGCGAGCTTCGCCGACCTGCTGGCCGACGAGGAGCTCGACGCCGTCGTGATCGCGACGCCCGTCCCAACGCATTACCCGCTCGCGAGGCAGGCGCTCGACGCGGGGAAGCACGTCTTCGTCGAGAAGCCGCCCGCGATGAAGGGCGCGGAGATGGAGGAGCTGCTCGAGCTTGCGGAGGAGCGCAACCTGGTGCTGATGCCCGGCCACCTGCTCCTGTACCACCCCGGCGTCCTCAAGCTGAAAGAGCTCCTGGACACGGGCGACCTGGGTGAGCTCCTCTGCGTCTACAGCAACCGCCAGAACCTGGGGATCATCCGCCGCGACGAGAATGCCCTCTGGTCGCTCGGCGTCCACGACCTCTCGGTGATCCTGCATCTCGTCGCCGAGGAGCCCGACGAGGTCGTCGCGAACGGCAACGCCTTCCTCAACGAGGGAGTCGAGGACGTCGTCTTCTGTTACCTCCGCTTCCCCTCCGGCAAGATCGCGCACATGCACCTCTCGTGGCTCGACCCGCACAAGATGCGCAAGCTGACTGTCGTCGGGCGCGAGAAGATGGCCGTGTTCGACGACATGGAGCTCGAGCGCAAGGTGACGATCTACGAGAAGGCGCCATGGGAGCCCGCCGGCACCTACGGGGAGTGGCGCACGCGCACCGGCGACATCTTCAGCCCGAAGATTCCGAATGACGAGCCCCTTCGGCTCGAGTGCGAGCACTTCCTGCGGCTCTTGGCCCAGGGACCGGGCGATCACGTCGAGGCCCGCGACGGGCTCAGGGTCGTGCGCGCCCTCGATCGCCTCACCGAGAGCCTCCGTGGCTGACGTGCATCCGACCGCGACGGTGTACCCGGGCACCGTTCTCGGCGAGGGCGTGAAGGTGCTCGAGGGGGCGGTCGTCGGCAAGCAGCCGACGCTGTCGCCACGATCGACCGCGAGCCGCGAGCCGCTGCCGCCGACGACGGTGGGCACGGGGACGATCGTCTCGACCGGAGCGATCGTCTTCGCCGGGACGACGATCGGCGCTCGCGTCGTCCTCGGCGACCAGTCGTGCGTGCGGGAACGAGTGGAGATCGGCGACGACGTCGTCCTCGGCCGGGGGTCGCTGGTCGAGAACGACACGACGATCGGCGCGATGACGAAGATCCAGGCGAACGCCTACATCACCGCCTACTCGACGCTCGAGGAGCACGTTTTCATCGCTCCGTGCGTCGTGACGTCGAACGACAACTGGATGGGCAGGACCGAGAAGCGTCACGGGAATGTCAAAGGCCCGACCATTCGTCGCGGAGCGCGCGTCGGCGGCGGCGCCGTCATCTGCCCTGCAATCGAGATCGGGGAGGAAGCGTTCGTCGGCGCGGGTGCGGTCGTGACGAAGAACGTGCCGCCGAGAGCGCTCGTCGTCGGCAACCCGGCGCGGCATGTTCGCGATGTCCCGGACGAGGAGCTGCTCGAGAACCAGACGTGAGCTTGTCGGGAGCCAAACGCGAGCCGCGTTCCTGGCGACGCCGGAGGCCGGCTCCGCCGGCCGGGAGGCGTCGCCGGCCAGGGACGCGGCTCAGGCCTTCACGATGACGAGCTTGTAGAGCCCCTCCCCGCGCGAGCCGAGCTTCACCTGA
>Ga0136619_10000774_pt1 | contig 12223 bp, 16 predicted proteins | sample AntDrymUQ3532106_2_FD_104807 | JGI IMG/M metagenome (GOLD analysis project Ga0136619, IMG submission 104807) | Polar desert sand microbial communities from Dry Valleys, Antarctica - metaG UQ353 (21.06) | ecosystem: Environmental > Terrestrial > Soil > Desert | place: Antarctica: Dry Valley...
AGTCCGGCATCTCGGAGTCCGCGTACCGCCACGATGCGCGGACCGTATCGCCCTCGTCGAGGAGGAACGCCGAGCGCTCCGGCACGCCCTCCATCCGGCGGTACGTCCGCCCCGCCGCGAGGCGATTCGCGAGCGTTCCGTTCCAGTCCGAGAGCAAGGGCGTCTCGATCCCGAGCGCCTGCTTCCACGCCCGATGCGACCAGCTCGAATCGCGCGAGGCGCCAAAGACACGCACGCCTGCAGTGGCGAACTCAGCCTCTCTGTCACGCAGGAGGCGCAGCTCCTGCGTTCAGGTCGGCGACCAGTCGAAGAGATAGAAGAGGAGCAGGATCGGCCCTTCCGCGAGGAGCGCCTCGAGCTCGGCGGGCTCGCCGTTCTCCAGCCAGATCACGACGCGGAGCCTACGGCAAGACGACGAATGCGACTCCGGCCGGGGTGGCGCCCAGCGGGATCCTGCGCAATCGCCCGCTCATCGTGTCCCAGTCGGTGAGCGAGGCGCTTCCGGGGCAGGTGGCAAGGACTCGCCACTGGTGTACCGCGGCGAGGGCCCGGGTGCCCGGACAGCCTGCAATGGTGCGAAGGACGCGGCCATCCCGCAGCGAGGCCAGTTTCACACGCCCGTAGGCATCGTCAGCGACCCAGACGCGGTCGCCTGAATAAAAGTTGACGAGGACTTCGCCGACGCGCCGCGCGACGACTCGTCGAAACACCACGCGTTGCCGTCCCCAGTCGACGCGTGCGATCGAGCCGCTGCCCCGGTAGGAGACGAGGACGTCCGCGGTGTCGGGCCGCTTCGAGATCGAGCGAACGATGCCGCCTGCCGGCATCCGTCCGATCACGCGCCGCCGCCGGGGATCCACGAGCGTCAGGAACGGCCGCCGCTCGTCGGCGATCACGGCAAGGTCGCCCACCGCAAGCGCGTGCGGCCGTCCGCCCACCTCGATCCGCGTGACGATGTGTCTATTCCGGAGATCGAGCACGACCAGCCGGCCCCGGCGCGCATCGGTCACGTACGCCCGCAACGCGTCCACGACGACGTCGCTCGGTCTCCCGAGGCCACGCCAGACCTTCACGATCCGGCGGGAGCCGGCGTCGATCATCGTCAGCGCTCCAGCCGCGGGGCTCGTGACCAGGACGAAGGTGCGGCGCGCGGACTCGTGGTAGACAGCCAGCTCCTGCGGGCGACCCGGCACGCGAAGACGTGCGACGATGTGTCCGGTGCCGAGGTCGACCACCGCGACCTCGGACGCAGCCGGGATCGCGACGAAGGCGAGCGGGGTTCCACCTGTGCGAGCGCCGCCTGCTCCGCTCGCCCCGACGAGAGCGCAGAGCGCGATCAACGCGACAGCTCGTCGAATCACGGCGTCACCAGCCCAGGATCAGGAACGTGCCCCTGTCCATTTGGCCGCGAGTGCCCAGCACGAAGGGAATCAGCCGTCGGCGGACCATCGATTCGATACGAGGAGCAGGGGCTGCCGGCCGTCGGGGCGGGGGAACTGCCTCGCGAGTCCGGACACGGCGATCGCGAAGCGGGTGGAGCGGTTGATGAAGAGCCATCGGTCGGCCGAGCGCCAGGCGACGAGGATGAAGCGACCGTTGGGAGACCACGCCAGCTCGCCGAAGTCGCCGCGCCCGGTGAAGATCCGCTTCGCCGAGCCGCTGCGATCGACATCGAGGACGCTCACCGAGGTCCGAGTCTGGTCCGTGACAGTTCCGGGTTCGCGGCGCAAGATGCCGATCGTGTGTCCGCTAGGTGCGAAGGACGCGGCAACGATCTCTGATCGAGGGAACACGATTCGCCGGAGTCTGCGGCCGCGCGCGTCGAAGACCCGCACCTCGAACCGGGAGACGGCGAGCGCCCGCCGTCCGTCCGCCGACCACGAGACGCCGAGCGACTGATGAAAGGGAAACGGGCGGCGCCACAGGATCCTGTCGGTGTCGACGTCCAGTAGCGAGAGTCCGTCCGTCGTCAGGTGGAGGAGCTGCCGTCGTGAGCCGGGCTGCCATGCAAACGGGCCGATGTCCCCACGCGCCAGCAGCCGGTCGCCGTCGCCGTCCCCTTCGACGACTCGGAGCCCGGAACGGGCGACGTAGGCGATGCGGGTATCGAACCGGGTCCCGCCCCAGGTGGGCGACTGAACCTCGCGGCGGGCAAGCGACCAGCGCTCCTTTCCTTCGGGCGTCAGGGCGTAGAGCCCGTTCCGCCGCGTCGCCACGATGAAGCGGCCGAACGGTGACCAGCGGGCATCCTCGTAGTCGCCGAGCCTCCGGCGTGACCCGTCGCGTCGAACCACCCACACGCCGCCCTGCTCGGCCGAGACGACGAGCAGCCTGCCCGGCGCCGGCAGCGAGAACAACGCCGCCTCCGTGCGTTGCACCCCGGCCGGCAGCACCGCGTCGCGCACCTCGTCGAGGACGGCGCGGCCGGGCGGGCTGAACGCGGCGGCCACGACGGTGAGCCCCGCCGCGACGAGCACGAGGGGCCTCCACGAGCGGGTCCGCGTCACCGGCTCTCGCGTCGCAAACGCCGCGCTCACGACCCGCCAGGCTCGCTCCCGCGCCTCGTGCTCGCCCGGGATCTCGATCCAGTCCAACTCGCGCCTCACACCTTCTCCTTCAGTGCGTCGAGCCCGCGGCGCAGGCGGGAGTTGACCGTGCCCCGCGGCAGCGCCAGCAGCTGCGCGATCTCGCCGGGTGTGTACCCGAGCAGGTGCCGGAGGACGACGACCGCGCGTTGCTCAGGACCGAGCTCTGCCATCGCCGCGAGGAGCGTCCCGTCGAGCGGCGGCGCCTGCTCGGATGCGGGCAGGGAGTCGCCGAGCTCGGCCTCCGCGCGGAGCTGCCGTGCTCGCGTCCAGTCAATCGCCCGATTCACGACGATCCGGTGCAGCCAGGGCCCGAACGGTCGCCTGCGATCGAAGCGGTCGAGAGCGCGGATTGCAGCGAGGAAGGACTCCTGCGCGATGTCCTCAGCGGCGGCGGTGTCGTGGACGACGAGAAACGCGGCTCGGTGGGCACGCGGCCAGTGCAGGCGAAAGAGCGCCTCCAGATCGGAGGCGGATCCGCGCTGCGCCCCGCGCACAAGGGCGCGCTCGTTGCTGCGCTCATCTCTGGGGATGCGCATCCCGTGACGACTCTACGACCGGAGCGGCGGACGAGGTCCATGTCTGTGATACGGGCGCGACCCGTCGCGGGGTCCGGGGACCCCAATGACGTTCTGCGGTGTATGAGCGAGTGACCCCGAAGGAGGAACCCGATGCGTCGCCTCGCTCTTCTCACAACGCTCTTGTCCCTACCGTTGCTCGCCGCCTGCGGCGCGAACGAGACCACTGTGGCCCCGGAGTCCTCCGAGATCATTCTTGGTCGGCCACTGGGTCCGACCGGACCCCTCGCCGGATTCGATGCGCGCAGCAGCGAGCGCCGGTTCGAGTTGCGCGATGCGCTCGCTGCGGCCGACGGCAGCGCGCTGTACGCGATGCGCGACGGAGCCGTGGAAGTCTTCGATCCGCGGAGTGGGGAGCGCACAGGCCGGATCTCGGCTCCCGGAGGCTGGGATCTCGCGGCGGTCTCCGCCGACGGTGCGCACGTCGCGCTGGTGCGGGGAGGAACGCAGGTGCGGGTGGTCGAGACGAACACGGGTAGGCATCGCACGGTGAGTCTCCCTGAGGACTTCGAGGTCGAGACGGTCTCGCCCGACGGGAAATTCCTCTTTTTGATTCAGCACTTCGCGGACGGGGCCTACTCCGTTCGCGGCTACAACCTCGTCGCGGGTCAGCTCGTGAAGGGGTCGCTCGGAACGAAGGGCGAGACCGTGAAGATGGTCGGGCACGCCGCGGGGACCGCCGCCTCGACGGACGGGCGGTGGCTGCTCACGCTTTACGTCGACTCGAGCCGGCGCAAGGCGTTCGTGCACGCGCTGAACGTCGAGGGGCGTTATCCGCTCTGCATCGACCTTCCGTCCGGAAAGGGAGACCTCCCCAAGCTGGCGCAGTACGCCCTGTCCGTCTCGCCGGATGGGCGCACCGCCTTCGCGGCCAACCCGGCGCTCGGTCGGGTCGTCGAGGTGCACCTGCTTTCCGCCAGGCCGGTGTGGACGGGCGGGTTCAAGGCCGCGCCGGGCGCCGGCTCGCGGAGCGTGCTTTCCCGTGACGGGCGCCGGCTCTTCTTCACGAACGGCGCGTCGGTGTGGTCGTACGAGACGGGCACGGGGGTTATCCGCGAGGCCCACCGGAGCCCGGAGCCGATACGCGACCTCACGCTCGCTCGCGACGGGAAGACGCTCTACCTGATCCCCACGGGAGGTAAGCCAACGCCGGTCCGCGTCTAAGAACTCGATTCAAAATGAGGAGCCATCGCCGTTCGAGCGCACCAGACCGGCGGGGCCCTCATTCTGAACCGAGTTCTAGGCCGCCGGAGTGGCCTCGGTCGCCTTCGCGATCTCCTCGACGACCTCGACGATGTCGCGGTTCGCGTTGAACACGCGAAGCTGACGGTCGGAGCCGTTGCCCCGCGAGAGGATCTCGGCGATGCCTCCGAGCTCGCGCTCGGAGCCGAGCTCGCGTGCATGTGGCTCGATCTCCTTCAGCGTGCGCCGGATGATCTGCGCGACGGGCACGCGGTTGCGTCGCCCGGTGGCGAGATCCATCACCGGGGCCTCGAGTCCGTAGCGGGCCGCGAGCCATTTGTTCTCGGTCGTCAGGATCCTGTGGAAGGACGGGATCTGCTCGCCGCGATCGAATTGCTCCGAGAGGAACTTGACGAGCGCCTGGCAGTAGGCAGCGAGCGCCGTCGCGTCTTCCACCCGGGTGACGGCGTCGCAGATCCGAATCTCGACCGTTCCGAGCCGCGGGTGCAGGCGGATGTCCCACCAGATGTGGGTGTAGTCGGCGATACAGCCGGTGCGCTCCAGCTGGCCGACAAGCTCGGCGTAGTCCTCATAGTCGCGGAAGCGAGGTGGGGGGCCCGAGCGGGGAAAGGCGGCGAAGACCATCTGTCGGCTCGAAGAGAGCCCGGTCGGCTCGCCCCGCCAGAATGGGGAGCTGGCGGAGAGGGCGAGTAGGGGGCCGAGCTGAGGCAGCAGCCCGTTGACGACCTGGATCGCCTTCTCCGGGTCGTCGACGGCGACGTGCACGTGCATCCCGAAGATGAGCTCACGCCGGGCGATGTATTGCAGCTGGTCGACGAGGTTGCGGTAGCGGTCGCGTGCCGTGATGCGCTGCCGCTCGAACAGCGAGAACGGGTGCGTGCCCGCGGAGCCGACGCGGAGGCCCTTGTCGCGACCGACTTGCGTGACGTAGCCGCGCAGCTTCAAGAGCTCGCGCTGCACGTCGCCGGCGTTCCGGCAGACAGGGGTCGCGATCTCCAGCACCGACTGCATCAGCTCGGCGTTGATCTGCGGCTCGAGCTCGTGGCCGCTGATCGCCTGGAGGACCGTGTCGATGTGCTGGACGAGGTCGAATGTCTCGCTGTCGAGGAGCATGTACTCCTCTTCGACGCCGAGCGTGTAGGGGTCGGACTGCCCGAACCTATGGTCGCGTACGCTGCCGGCGTGCAGCGCACCTGCACCCTTGCCCGTGATCGAACCCGGAAAGATCTGCTTCATGTCGCCGGCATGGGGACGGTGAGGTCGAGGGCGCGGCGGATTACGAGCACGAGGGGAATGCCGAGGGCGATCGTGGCAGCGAGCTTCGCCTCGATCTGACCGGCGAAGAACTCGAGTGAGCCGAATGCGACGAGCAGGAAGACGAGGGTATCGAGCGGCACGCTGACCGCGTTGGTCGCGAGTACCCGGAGGGGATCTGCGACGCGGTCGCGCAAACCAGCACCGAGCCCGTTGTCCACGGTCTCCGAGACGGCGAACGCGGCAAGGCTCCCCGCGACGATTCGCCAGGTGTCCGCCAGCTCGCCAAAGCCCTGCCCGGGGAAGGCGGGCCTCCAGGCATCCACGATCGCGATCCAGCCCGCGAGCAGGCCGGAGGCGACGAACCCCGCGGCGACCATCACCTGCGCGTTGATCCAGCCCTCCCGCCGCGTGGGGGCCGTGTGGTGTGCGAGCTCGATCAGCGCCAGCGACACACCGATCAGCACGGCCCCGCCGGGTGCCGCGTCACCCGTCCAGGGAAGCTCGACGATCTTCTGAGCGCCGATCTGCGCCGAGCAGACGACCCCGACGTAGAGGCCGGTGAGGAGTGCGAGCCGCATCAGCGAAGGACGGCGTCGGCCTCGATCTCGACCCGCCAGCGGGGGTCGAGCAGGGCCTTCACCACGATGGCGGTGGAAGCCGGCCGGATCTCCGAGAAGACCTCGCCATGGGCGCGTGCGACGTCCTCGTAGTCAGCAGCGTCGACGAGGTAGAGGCGAGTACGTACGACGTCGTCGAAGCGAGCGCCCGCCTCCTCGAGCGCGCCGCCGATGATCTCGAGGCAGAGTCTCGCCTGCCCGTACGCGTCCTCGGGCGGGTCGCCCTCGCGCGGGATCGGTGCCGTGCCGGCCACTCGGACGTCGCGGCCGACGACGAAGGCGCGCGAGAACCCGACCATCTGCTCGTGCGGGGAGTGGCCGGGAATGCGGCGGCGCTGCACGTATCTAGTATCGCGGGCCGTGGACGCCCTGCGCCAGATCGAGGACTGGCCCGCCGAGCATCGGGCGGCCGGCGTCGCCACCGCCGACGCGGTGCTCGCCACGGCGGGCGACGTCGACCGCACGCTCGCGTGGGCTTCTGTGAGCAAGCTCCTCGTTGCCTACGCAACTCTGGTCGCGGCCGAGGAGGGCACGCTCGGGCTCGACGATCCTGCTGGGCCGGAGGGATCGACGATCCGACACCTGCTCGCGCACGCGTCCGGGTTGGGACCGGACGGTGAGGTCCTCGCACTACCCCAGCGAACGCGCATCTACTCCAACGAGGGCATCAACGTGGTGGCTCGCGATCTCGCCGCCAAGGCAGAGATGCCGTTTGCCGACTACCTGACCGAAGCGGTCTTGCGCCCGCTGGGCCTGCGGGCCGAGCTTCGCGACGATCCGGGCGCCGGAATCCTCGGTAGCCTCCGCGATCTGCTCGCCCTCGGCAGCGAGTTGCTCGATCCCACGCTGATCACGCGAGAGACGCTCGCGGAGGCGACGAGCGTGCAATTCCCCGGGCTGAAGGGCGTCCTGCCGGGCTACGGACGCCACGATCCCAACGACTGGGGTCTCGGCTTCGAGCTCAAGACCGGGAAGACACCGCACTGGACGGGTGGCCGGAACTCTCCCGCCACATTCGGTCACTTCGGCTCGAAGCCCGGCTCGGCGACCTTCCTCTGGGTCGACCCCCATGCAGGTCTCGTGTGTGCCACGCTTGCCGACGTCGACTTCGGTGACTGGGCGCGCGCAGCCTGGCCGCGCCTTTCCGACGCCGTGCTCTCGGGGCTCTAGCGTCTCCTGTAAGCATCCTGTGAATCTCGGTAACTCAGTTGCGGTTCGGTCGTCGTAGCGAGTGGCACGAATGTTCACGACGAGGAAAGAGGTCACGATGAGCCGCAACAGGTACCGATCGATGCTGGCGCTCGCGGGAGGAAGCATTTTGCTGCTGCTGCTTGCAGCTGTCGTTGGATTCGCGGGTAAGGGCGCGGCCGCAAGTCAAGTCGCTCCGAAGAACGACTCGCCGCCGACGCTCGCGGGCACGGCCGAGGTGGGGAAGACATTGACGGCGAACAGGGGTAGTTGGAGCGGGACCGAGCCGATCACGTACGTCTATCGCTTCCAGCGGTGCAACAAGGAGGGCGGGGCATGCTTCACCGGTGACTCGACGACGCAGAGAACGTTCGTCGTGGGTACCGACGACGTGGGCAAGACGATCCGTGTCCGCGTCACGGCCACGAACAAGGACGGGACCACAAATGCCACCTCGGTTCCGACCGCCGTCGTAAAGGCTGCCGACGCAGCACCGGCTCCACCGGCTCCACCGGCCGGGTCGGGGTGCGCAGGCAACGCGCCCATCCAGGTGGCGGGAATAGCTTCGCCGGAGCGGCTGTTGGTCGACCAGGCGTTGCTCAGTCCGTCGGTGGTCGGTCGCTCGACGCCGTCTGTCACCCTCCGCGTCCACGTCTCGTGCAAGGGCAAGGCGGTACAGGGGGCCCTCGTGGAGGCGGCGGCGGTGCCGTTCAACCAGTTCTCGTCGCCTGGTGAGCAGACGACGGGATCCGACGGCTTCGCCACCATCACGATGAACCAGCTGAGCGGCTTCCCGGCCGCGGACAAGCAGCAGCTGCTTGTGATCTTCATCCGCGCCCGGAAGGCTGGCGAGAACGTGCTCGCTGGCATCTCGACCCGCCGACTGGTGTCTTTCCCGGTCGACCTCAGGAAGTAACGCAGGCAGTGCAGCGCGCGGGGGCCGGAACTGGCCCCCGCGCGGGTGCGCAGCTAGCCCCCTGGATGGGCCACGACGACGTCATTCATCGTCGGCGGCGAACAGCGGACGCAGGTACTCGTCAAAGGTCGCCCGGTCGCAGCTCGCGACGGTGGCCGGCGTGATCGCACGCACCGTGGCCGTGCGCGGGATGTTCATCGCGAGCGCGACCTCGCCAAAGTACTCGCCGGGGCGCAGGACGCGGCGGTCGCCGAGGGCGTCCTGCGACACGTTGAGCATCCCCGAAAGGACGACGTAGAACCGGTCGCCGGGTGTGCCCTGCTGCACGACCGGAGACCCAGCGGCTACCTCCTCCCGGGCCATTCTTCCCGCAAGTCGGTTCAGCTGCTCCCCCGGCAGCCCTGCCAGGAGCCCAATCCGGGACAGCTCGTGCACCGTTGCGGGAACGTGTCTCACTCGTCGTCGTCACCCATTGGATCAGAGCTCTGCGGATCCGAATCGGCGGGCGCCGGCCCGCGCATGTCCTCTTCCTGCTCGATGCGCTCGGGTCCTTCCTCATGCTCCTCGTCCGTCGCGCGCGGTTCGTCGGGCATGTCGCTCCTCTCAGTATGGTCGTCGCCGTGGGCATTCTCGACGGTTGGCGGTTCTGTCCCCGGTGCGCAGCCTCCCTAACGCCAGCGGCAGCCTCGGTTCGCTGCGGCGCGTGTGGCTGGGTCGGCTGGGCAAACCCCGTTCCAGGCGCCCAGGCGCTCGTGGAACGGGACGGGCGCGTCCTGCTAGGACGGCGCCGGCTCGATCCCTCCGCCGGTCTCTGGGATATCCCTGGCGGCTTCGTCGACGAGGACGAGCACCCCTTGCAGGCGCTCGAGCGCGAGCTTCGCGAAGAGACCGGCCTCTCGATCGAGCCGACCGAGTTCCTCGGCATCTGGATGCAGCCCTACGACGGCCGGAGCGTGCTCTGTCTTACCTGGCTTGCCCGGGCGACGCGCGGACGGGAGCGTCCGGGCGACGATCTCGAGGAGCTGTGCTGGTTCAAGCCCTCGGAGCTACCGGCGCCCGCTGAGCTGGCCTTCGAGACCTTCGTCGAGATTCTCGCCCTCTGGCGGGCGCGGCACGAGCAGTCGTAACCCGAGCGGTTCCACCCGGAACTCGAGCGGCGTGTCGAGCCTCTCCGGCTCCCCGTCGATCGCGGCGCGCAACGAGGATCGGCCGTGTTCGATCGTGAGCTTCGCACAGCTCCGTTCCTCCCAGGTGATGCGGCGGAAGCCGTGTGGGACGTAGAGATGCAGCCGTCCGCCGTCCATTCGCTGACGTTCACCGATCGACAACAGGTTGAGGTCGTAGGCGTTGCAAGCGACGAGGACGAGGCGCGCGCCAACCACCTCACCGTCGATGATGAAGCGCTCTTTCCGGTGGTGCTCGCGAGCGACGAGCAGGAGCGCCCGGAGTCGCGCGAGCAGCTCACGGCGGCGGCGGTGATGCTCCCGGCGGTGCACGAGACGTGCATACAGGCCGAGCGACACGTTGTTCAGGAACAGGTGCTCCCCCACCCGGCCGACGTCGACGCGCCGCTCCACCCCGTCGAACGCGTCGAGCGCGCCGATCGGATCGTCGCGATCGAGCCCGATGTCACGGGCGAAGTGGTTGCGCGTACCGTAGGGGATGCAGACGAACGGGAGGTTACGGTCGATGGCGACATCCGCGACGGCCGTGAGCGACCCGTCTCCGCCGGCCATGCCGAGTGCGTCCGTTTCGGCGTCCCGCGCGATCGCCTCCAGGTCGTCGCCCTCGACGAGCAGATGCACTCGGATGCCACGGCTCTCGGCTGCCTCGCGCAGCTCGTCGGCGCTCGGAGAGTCGCTCCCGGGGCGGGGGTTCACGATCAGGAATCGGTCCATTGGTCAATAGGCCCGGATGTGTCGAAGATGGGCCGTTCGGCCCATGTACCCATCCGACCGAATGTCGATCATTCGACATGGAATGAACGATCGCGGCTTCCACTTCATCGAGAGCGATCTTGCCGAGACGTGGGTCGAGGACTGGGCCGCCGTCGGAGTCGAAGAGCTCGAGGCCCTGCTTGGCAAGCACGCCGCCTTCCTCGGCTACCTCGACACCGTCGAAGACTGACCCCTCCGCCGCGTTTAGGCTCTCCCGGCGGCGGAATCATGTTGTCCGGATGAAGTCCGACGATCTGATCAGGGGCATGCCCGGGCACCCGACGCATCCGCCCCTGACCGATGCGACCATCGGGATCTACACGTTTGCCACCATCGCGGGCGTTCTCTCCGCCCTGGGCATCGCGGAGGACGCAGCCGCAAAGGGCTGGGCCCTCGGCCTCGTGATCGGTCTGGCCGTGTCAGCCCCCACGGCCCTCACCGGGCTCGTCGACTGGTTGAGGATCGAGTCCGGGACGCCGCTGAAGCGAACCGCCACAGCGCACCTCATCGCCATGGTCTCGGCCACCGCCTTCTTCCTGATCGCCGCTATCGCCGGCTATTCGGAGGGAATGGACGGCGTCGTCGGCTCAGGCTCGCTGATCCTGACGCTGATCGCGTTCGGACTCCTCACGGTCGGCGGCTGGCTCGGCGGCACGATCGTGTTCGTGCACGGCATGCGGGTACTCAACCTCGTGGAGGAACCGGCGCGGCGAGCAGCGTCTCCGGTTCCTCGCGCCGAGGAACGAGAAGCCGAGGGAACGTAGGAAGCGAGCTACTCGGCCAGGCCGAGCTGCCGCTCCAACGCGCTCTTCGGCTGGGCGCCCATCGCGGCTGCGGCCGGCTCGCCGTCGCGGAAGAGGATCATCGTCGGGATCGACGCGATGCCGAACTTCTCGGCCAGTCCGCGCTCCTCGTCGATGTTCACCTTGACGAGCTTCAGATCGCCGTTTCGCTCCTCGATGATCTTGTCGAGCACCGGGGCGACGGCGTGACAGGGGCCGCACCATTCCGCCCAGAAGTCGACGATCACCGGCGTCTCGCTCTTCGTGACCTCCTGCTCGAAGGTCGACTCGGTTACTGCAGTTGCCATGGAGGTTGATTCCTTTCGCTGAGGTCGGACGGGAGATACCCGCCGACACCCATTGAAAACGATAGGCCCGGACGGACTGTTCCCTAGAATCGTCGGCGTTGTGTTCAAGCCGTTTGCGGACAAGCCGGACCACCCGAGGCTAGAGCTCGAGATCCTCGAGCTCTGGGAGCGTGAGGGGACGTTCGAGCAGCTTCGCGAGCAGAATCGCGGCGGGCCGACGTTCAGCTTTATGGATGGGCCGATCACGGCCAACAACCCCGCGGCCGTGCACCACGGCCATGGGCGCACGCTGAAGGACGTCTTCCAGCGCTACAAGGCGATGCGTGGATTCGACCAGCGCTACCAGAACGGGTTCGACTGTCAGGGCCTCCACGTCGAGGTCGAGGTCGAGAAGTCACTCGGGCTCGACTCGAAGCGCGAGATCGAGGCGTACGGGCTCGCGGAGTTCGCGGATCGGTGCAAGGAGCGGGTCGCACACTTCGCCGCGATGCAGACCCAGCAATCACAGCGGCTCGGCATGTGGATGGACTGGAAGAATTCGTACTACACGTTCAGCGACACGAACATCGAGTACATCTGGGGGTTCCTCAAGCACGTCGACGAGCGTGGCTGGCTGTATAAGGGACATCGTTCGACCCAGTGGTGCCCGCGCTGCGGCACTTCTTTGTCCAAGCATGAGCAGGCAGGCGAAGAGAACTACGCCGAGCTCGAGCACCCTTCCCTCTTCGTCCGCTTCCCCTTGCTCGAGCGCGAGGGCGAAGCGCTCGTTGTCTGGACGACCACCCCGTGGACGCTGCCCGCGAACGTCGCGGCTGCGGTCAGGCCGGGCGCGTCGTACGGGCGGCGTGAGAA
>Ga0136619_10000775_pt1 | contig 12222 bp, 11 predicted proteins | sample AntDrymUQ3532106_2_FD_104807 | JGI IMG/M metagenome (GOLD analysis project Ga0136619, IMG submission 104807) | Polar desert sand microbial communities from Dry Valleys, Antarctica - metaG UQ353 (21.06) | ecosystem: Environmental > Terrestrial > Soil > Desert | place: Antarctica: Dry Valley...
CGGTGCGGTAGATATCATCGTCCGCCGACACGCCGTCAACGATTGTCGGGTGGCAGAAGATACCGGCGTCCGGGTCGCCGACGAAGCCTTCTCGGGGGTTATCCTTCATGATGCGGCCTATTCCGGTGGAGCCGTGGACACTATGGTGGGCTTCGATGAGATCCAACCATCCCAGGAATCGCTCGTGGAACTTCTCGCTGATCATCGGACCGTAGAGTACGTCCTGTGTGGGATCCCCGATGGGCGCTTCCTCGACGGCTTTCGTGAGCCGGGAGAGGAACTCGTCGTGGACGGACTCGTGGAGGATCACGGTCCCGAGCGACGTACAGCGCTGCCCGGCGGTACCGAAGCCGCTGAAGAGCGCGCCTTCGACGGCCAGGTCGAGATCCGCATCCGGCATCACAACGAGCGGGTTCTTACCACCAAGTTCCAGGCACGGGTTCTGGAGATGCCGGCCGCACAGAGCCCCGATCTCCTGCCCGACTTCCGAGGAGCCGGTGAAGCCGACCTTGTCCACGAGCCCTTCGTCCAGCGCCCGCTCCAGCCCCTCGAAGGTGGCCTTGCCTTCTGCCTGCACCACGTTGAGCACGCCGGCAGGCAGCCCTCCGGCGATGAAGAGCCGCGCAAAGGCGTCGCTGATGGCGGGGGAGTATTCGGCTGGCTTCCACACGACGGTGTTTCCGCAGGTGAGGGCGGGAATGATGTACCAGGATGGAACGGCGACGGGGAAGTTTCCAGCAGTGATAATGGCCGCCACGCCCACCGGCACGCGGAAGGTGAAGAGCTGCTTGTCTGGCATCTCCGAGGGGACGGTCTGGCCGTAGAGCCGTCTACCTTCGCCGGTAAAGAAGTCGCAGGTGTCTATGATCTCCTGTACCTCGCCGAGCGACTCCGCGTACGGTTTGCCGATCTCGCGGGTCACCAGTCGGGACAGCGCCTCCTTGTTGTTCTCGATGATGCGCCCGATCTTCTTTATGACCTGGGCCCGGATCGGGGCCGGCACAGCCGCCCACTCCTTCTGCGCCTTCCTGGCAGCGCGGCTCGCTTCGACGAAAGTCCCGGCGTCACCGAGTAGTACATCGGCTACCTTCTCGTCTGTTCGCGCAGGGTTGACCGAACTCGAACGCCCGCCGGGCGCGTCTTCGAGCGTCTTTCCGCCGATAATCGAAGCTACGGTGCGGGTCGTGGTTCTGTCTCTGGCGTCGGTGGTGCTCATGCGTGTACCTCCATGGGGGTGACATCTCCAACGGCTTTCTTGTGAAGCTCCATCCTACATCAGCGTTGCCGTAGCTCGCATGAGTAGCCTGTATGACTCGGGAGAAGCGTGCGGACCAGGAGCAGCAAGGAGTTTATGACACGAGCAGCCTACCAGTGGAGGCGGGTTCCTAGGAATCTTTGGAAACAGGCTCCTTGGGTTCCTCGGGCGCTTCAGGGGCGGGCCCGTCGGGTTCCTCGGATTTGGGAGCAGGCTCATGGGATTCTTCGGGAGCCGGGGGCTCGACGGTGATGCGCGAGATCTCCGCGGCCTCGAGTTTGGTAAAGAACTCCTTGCCTTCGATGGAGAAGGCCGGGGTTACTCGCTCCAACCATCCAGGCATCCACCAGCCGGCTTGTCCGAGCAGCGACATTATCGCCGGGACGAGGAGGCACCGGACGACGGTCGCGTCCACGCCGACCGCAACTGCCATGCCGAGGCCGAACTGCTTGATCGTGCGGTCTCCGTTTATGACGAAAGCCAGGAACACGGAGACCATGATCATGGCCGCCGAGGTGATCACATGTGCCGTCGAGGCGAGTCCATGCACGACGGCTTCGTGCGGATCTCCCGTCTCTTTCCACTGCTCGCGCACGTGGGTCATAAGGAAGACTTCGTAGTCCATCGAGAGCCCGAACAGAACGGCGAACATCATCAGCGGCACGAAGGAGACGATCGGGACCGCGCCTTCGAGACCGATGAGCTTCGCGCTCCAGTCGTGATCGAAGGCGTAGGCGACCACCCCGAAGGCGGCGAGGATCGAGAACGTGTTCATTATGACCGCTTTGAGCGGGACCAGAAGTGAACGGAAGGCGATCAGGAGAACCAGGAAAGAGAGGCCCAGCACGATCCCGATCACGAGTGGGAGCTTGGACGAGATCTCGCTCGCCAGGTCTATGTAGCTAGCTGTTGTGCCGCCAACGTCGGCCTCCATCTGTTTGCCCTTCGTCGCGCCAGGGATCACATCGTCACACAGGGCATGGACCAGGTTCTCGGTAGCCCGCGATGAAGGAGCCGTGTTCGGTGTGACGGTATAGACTGCGGCGTCGCCTTTCTTGTTGACCAGCGGCAGCGTTACCGAATCCACGCCCTTGGCCTTCTCCATCTTGTTGCGCAGGTTGACGAGCCGTGGGTCAGAGGACTTGGATTTCAGGAACTCTTCTTGCTGCTTGAATTTGGCTTCCTGCTGCTGCGCGGATTTGCTCTGTTCCTGCTTGGCTTACTGTTGCTTCGCTTGCTTCTCTATGGACTTGTTTTCCTGAGCCTGCTTTTGCTTGGCTTGCTGTTGTATGGACTTGTTCTCCTGAGACTCTTTCTGCTGCGCCTGCTGTTGTACGAACCCCTGCGCCCTAGGACCTAGCTGCCGTTCTGCCTGCTGCGCCTGGTCCTGTATCTGCTTGTCCGCCTGATCCTGCTTCTGTTGGGCCTGATTCTGTATTTGCTTGTCTGCTTTTGCCTGTTGCTGTTGGGCCTGCTGCTGGATCTCCTTGTCCGCCTTCGCCTGCTGTTGGGCGATTTTCTGTTGCAGTTCCTTTTGCTGCTTCTCCTGTTGTTCCTTCTGCTGCTTCTGCAGTTTGTCGAGCTGGGCCTGGTCGTTGTGGGCAGGTTTGGCGAGGCTCACGGCGATAAGGATCGGACCGTTGGAGCCGACACCGAAGCCTTCGCTCATCAGGTCGTAGGACTGGCGCAGTTGCGTGCTCTTGGGCATCGCGCCGTTGTCTGTCTGCCCCAGGTGGAGCAGACGTATGGGCGTGGCGAGCAGGAGGAGCACGAAAATACCCACGATCAAGGCGGGCCAGGGATGCGAGCCGACGAGGGCGGCCCATCGAGCCCAGCCGTGCGGCCGCTCGTCGTGGTGCGCTCTCATACCAGGCAGGCGCAGGCGATTGATGCGAAGCCCGAGAAGTCCCAGGACCGCAGGCAGAAGCGTGATCGCTGCGAGGACCGCAACGAGCACCACGACGGTGGCCGTGTATCCTAGCGTCGTCACCAGCGGTATCCCGGCCGCCCCGAGAGAGAGCAGGGCTATGATCACCGTGCCTCCGGCGAAGACGACGGCGCCCCCGGAGGTGGCCGTTGCGCGTGCGACCGACTCGCACGCCTCCATGCCGTCGGCGAGCTGGCTGCGGTGGCGGGTGACTATGAAAAGCGCGTAGTCGATCCCGACGCCCAGCCCGATCATCGTCGCAAGAGCCGGGGCGGAAGTCGGCACTTCCAGGGTGTGGCTAAGCAAGGTAATTATCCCCATCCCGATAGCCAATCCCGAGATCGCGGTTAGGATCGGAAGCCCCATCGCGACGAGGGTCCCGAAGGTGAACAGCAGGATCACCACCGCCGCAAGAAGCCCGGAAACCTCGGAGAAGCGAGTCGAGGGCTTCGAGACCTCCTTGCCCAGGTAACCTCCGGCGGCGGGATCCAGGCCGGCTTTCTGGAGTGGCTGGTCGATACGGATGATCCGCTTTGCCTCGTCGAGGCTTAGCTCGGACGGGCTGTCCTTGAGGTTTAGTGCAATGTAGCCGATCTTCTCGTCTTTGTTGAGCTGGCCGGTGCCCTTCTCATCGAAGGGACCTACCACTGACGCAATCGCCCGGTCTTTGTCGTAGACTTTCGTGACGGCCTTGATCGGCTTCTCGTAGCGGGAGTCGGTGAGCCCAGAATCCTTCGGAGCCTGGAAGTCGATCGGGACCGAGCCGTTGGCCTGGTCCGGGAACTTGTCGCTCAACAGGTTGCTTGCCGCCTGGCTACCGGTCCCCGGCAGCGTGAGGTTGTCGTTCGTCTCCTGGCCAACGGTCCGGGCCACGGTAACGACCCCGACCACAACCACCAACCACAACACGGTGACCACGAGAGGATGTCGCGTGCAGAAACGACCGAGGCGGTAGAGATAAGGAGTCACGGCAATCTCCTTTGTACCCGCATGTAAGTGGCAAAACAGGCTTGTATTGCAGGTTATTTATACTAACTCTGTTCTTTTGGCGCAACTGTGATTTTCAACATTACAATCGTCCAACTACGCGTCTGTAGCGTGCCGAGAAGCTGTCACGGCTCGTGGAGTAGAATGCCAGTGAGAGAGGCAGCCCTTTCGCTAAAGGAGCAAGAGTTTGAGCATCCTGGACAAAGCCCTGGCCAACTCCGTGCCCCTGATCCCACGTCCGGTCGTGAAGCGCATTTCTAGCCGCTACATCGCGGGCGACACGCTCGGGGAGGCTGTGGAGGTGGTCCGGGCTCTCAATGAAGAAGGTTGCGCGGCCACGATAGACGTGCTCGGCGAGAGCACCGAGAACAAGGCCGAAGCCGCCGCGACGCTCGGAGACTACAAGGAGGTTCTCGACGCGCTGGTGGGGAACGACCTCGACTCGGGGATCTCGGTCAAGCTCACGGACCTCGGGCTCACGCTGAACGAGGAGCTTTGCCGCGCGAATCTGGAGGAGATCGTGGAGTACGCGGCGGCGAGAGATCGCTTCGTTCGGGTGGACATGGAGGACTCGCCCCATACCGAAAAAACCATCAACATCGTCCTCGGGCTGCGCGAACGGCACGAGAACGTCGGGGCCGTGATCCAGGCTTACATGCGCCGAAGCATCGAAGACGTGGTGCGTCTGGTCGAAGCGGGCGTTCCGGTCAGGCTGTGCAAGGGAATCTACGATGAGCCGCGCGAGGTGGCGTACAAGGACTTCGACACCGTCCGGCAGAACTACATCTTCCTGCTCGACGAGCTTCTCAAAGGTGGTGTCTACGTTGGCATAGCTACCCATGACGAGTTCCTGATCTGGCACGCCCTCAGGCTCATACACCAGCTCGATGTCCCGAAAGGCAGCTACGAGTTCCAGATGCTTCTCGGCGTGGACGAGGAGTTGCGCCGCATACTCCTCGCGGCGGGGCACAGGCTCAGGGTGTACGTCCCGTTCGGTGAGGAATGGTACGAATATTCGTCACGTCGCCTCAAAGAGAACCCCAGGATCGCACGTTACGTGACGCGGGATATGATCGAGGAGGCAGCAGGTCTCATCAAGGGGCGGATCAGGGATAAACGGCGTGCTGATAGGTGATTTGGTGTTCGAACTGGTCAACCTATTGGGGCGTGGCGCGAGAAAGATAGTACGAAAGAAACGGAACGGCAAACGGAGGCCGTAGACCGAAGGAGAAAAGCATGGGACTTTTGCCATACAAGAACGAGGTGTACCTCGACTGGGCCGACGAGAAGAATGTGGGGACGATGAATCTTGCCCTGAAAGAGGTCGAGGCGCAACTAGGGAAGAGCTATCCGCTCGTCATAGCCGGGAAGCTGGTAGAAACAGAGGGAGAGATCTCTTCCGTAAATCCCGCGAAGCCCTCGCAGGTTGTTGGCCGCGTCGGACGCGCCACCGAGCGAGAGGCGGACATGGCGCTGGAGTCGGCCACGCAGGCTTTCGCTTCGTGGAGCCGCACGTCGCCGGAGGCGCGGGCGCGTATTCTGCTCCGGGCGGCGGCGATCATGCGCCGCAGGAAGTTCGAGTTGCTTGCGTGGGAGGCTTTCGAGGGCGGCAAGCCGTGGGCCGAGGCCGACGCCCAGGTGGCCGAGGCCATAGACTTCCTGGAGTACTACGCCCGCGAGATGCTCCGGCTCAAGGACGGCGTGGAGATCTACGCCATCCCCGGCGAGGAGAGCCGCTACTCCTACCAGCCGATGGGCGTCGGCGTCGTCATCGCCCCCTGGAATTTCCCGACCGCCATCCTCACGGGCATGTCCGCCGCCGCCATCGTTACGGGGAACACGGTCGTAATGAAGCCGTCGGAGTTCACCTCGGTTATCGGGGCGGTGGTCGCGGAGATTTTCCAGGAGGCCGGGCTGCCCGATGGAGTCCTGAACTTCCTGCCGGGATACGGGTCGGAGATCGGGGACTACCTCGTCACCGATGCCCGTACGCGCTTCATCTCGTTCACCGGTTCGATGCGGACGGGGCTCAGGATCAACGAGCTGGCGGCCAGGCAGGCCGAGGGACAGCGTTGGATCAAGCGGGTCATCGCCGAGATGGGCGGCAAGGACGCAATGGTCATCGACGACTCCGCCGACCTCGACGCCGCGGCAGCCGATATCGTGAAGAGCGCCTACGGCTACTCCGGCCAGAAGTGCAGCGCCGCCAGCCGCGCCATCCTCCACTCAGATGTCTACGACGAAGTGCTGTCGAAGGTCATCGAACGGGCGAAGGGACTTCGCATCGGTATTCCGGCAGAAGACGGCGCGGACGTGAACGTTGGGCCCGTCATCAGCGAGCCGCAGTTCGAGAAGGTGGCCGGCTACATAGACGTTGGCAAGGGCGAAGGAGACCGGGTCCTCGGCGATGACCCCGGCAACCCCGAGAACGGATACTTCGTCACCCCGACCATCTTCGAGGCGGACGCGAAAGCGCGGGTCTCGCAGGAGGAGATCTTCGGCCCCGTCCTCTCCGTGATACGGGCCAGTGACTTCGACGACGCCATGAAGATCGCCAACGACAACCCCTACGGCCTCACCGGCGGCGTCTACTCGAAGAACCGCGACCATCTCGAAAAAGCGCGCAGGGAGTTCGAGGCGGGCAACGTATACTTCAACCGTAGCATCACCGGTGCGCTGGTCGGCGTACAGCCCTTCGGGGGCTTCGGGCTCTCCGGCACAGACTCCAAGGCCGGCGGCCCGGACTACCTCCCGCTCCACATGCTCGCCCGTACGGTGGTCGAGCGGTTCTAGTGGCTTCCGGATCAACCATGCGCCCGGTCGTGGTGGACCACGTGTCTCTGCGGGTGCCCGACCTCGAAGTCAGCCGGCGCTTCTACGAGGCCGCCCTCGCGCCCCTGGGTTTCGGGGTTCTGTACTCGGACGAGGGCGGATACAGCTTCGGCCTGGAAGCCCGCGAGATGAGCGCCGACGACTTCTGGATCCTCGAAGGCGGCACGCCTTCGGCACGTGTCCACGTCGCCTTTGCCGCAAGAGACTAGGCATCGGTGGACGCTTTCCACGAAGCCGCTCTTGAAGCGGGCGGACGCGACAATGGGGCTCCAGGGCTTCGTCCCGAATACCACGCCGGGTACTACGGCGCCTTCGTGCTCGATCCCGATGGCAACAACATCGAGGCCGTGCATCATGGTCCACCCGAGGTATGACGAGATGAGATTATTCGAAGATCTCGGAGACCCGGCACTCGAAGCCGGGCACGACGGTTCCGCCGCTCAAGGCGTCCTCGGTGGTGAGCGTGGTGATCTCTTTCAGGGACTCGTACACCACTACTGAGCGGGTGTTCGGGTAGACGACCCAGACCAGGCGGACGCCGGACTCTAGCCACATCTGGACTTTGGACTGGACTTCGGCCGCAGTGTCGTTTGGGGAGACGACTTCGGCGACGAGGTCAGGTGCGAGATTCCAGTACCCTTCTGGCACGCCTTCGGGTGGTATGCGATCCCGCGCCACTAAGGAGACGTCCGGTGCGCGAACCGTATCTGGGTCTCGGGAAATACGATAGCCTGTCTCTGCGGCAAGCAGCTTGCCCAGCCGGTTTTCTCTCACATATTGGCCCAACAGTATCGTAAGCGCTGCGGCCGTGTCTCCGTAGCGCGCTCCCGCAGGTGCCATCTCCCGTATCTCCCCTTCCACGAGCTCGCGGCGCTTGCCGTCGTCTGGCAGCCGGAACAGGTCTTCGGCGTTCATCCTGGTGCGGGTCTCGGCCACGTCTAGAAGCCCCACTCGCTCAGGAGCCGGTCCCCGAAGACGTCCGGGTCGTGGTCGGGACGGGCGTTGCGGCGTTCGAGTTGGACGATGATGTTGGCTACGGACTCGTCGGTGCGGGCCATGCGTGCGGCGAGGGTGCGTCCGATCTCGTAGACGAGCTTGCAGGCCGCCAGGGAGTCTTCGTCTAGCATCTCCAGGAGTTGGTCCCTGGAGATACCGTGAGCTTCCACGGGGGTTTTCGCGGTGACGCTCGCGGTCGCCCGGGGTTCCGTCAGCAGGCCCATCTCGCCGACAATGGTGGGAGCCTCCATGGTAGCCAGATGGTGCAGGCGGCCGGGAAGGACCTTCTTGTGTACTTCCACGGCGCCCGAGGTCACGACGTATAGTGTTTCTTCCGGGCCGCCTTCTTCGTAGATGAACGCCCCCGGTCCGAAGCTCGCGGGCTCCATCAGCTCCGCCAGCTCATCCTGTTCGTCAGGAGACAGGCGCTCGAAGAGGGGTATGCTATCGAGTGATGGTGTCCGTGACATGTGAGGTTCCTCCTAGACAGTCCACTCGGTTATGAGGCGATCCCGGAAAGCTTCCAGGTCGGTCTCTCCGCGGCGTTCGAGGTCCCTGATGGCTTCCACGACCTCTTCGTCCAGGCGGGTGAGCCTCTGGGCCAGGGTGCGGGCGATGCGGTATGAGAGCTTGAAAGCCGCGGGCCGTCCCTCGGAGATCATGCGCCGGAACGCTTCGCGCGGGACCCTGATCGCCTCGACGCGACTGGAGGCCCGGACGGTCGCCGAGGCCTCATTTTGTCCGAGTAGGCCCCGCTCGCCCACGACGGTCGCCTCCCGGTCGGCATCTATCTCCGCGAGCGAGCGCTCGCGGTCCCCCGGGATCTTCTTTCGTACCTCTACCCGACCCGACGTGAGGACGAAAAGGCTCGAAGATTCCTCGCCTTCCGAGATGATCACCGCCCCCGCCTCGAACACCGTCGGCTGTGCGCCGTCCATGAACTCCGAGCGCTCCTCATCCGTCAGGAACTCGAAGAACCTTACCCTCTGCAACCTCTCCTCGGTCATCCCCATTCCCCGGTGTGGCCTGCAGGCTTCGCAAGGATTATATGCCCGCCGCCGATCCTGCGAAACGCGCCGATAACGGGGAGCCATCTCAGACGCTGCAGGAACGAAAACGGGCGCGGTGCCGAGGCACCGCGCCCGCTCTTCCGTTGGGCCGTGTGAGGCCGGACCTTAGTAGCTGAGAACCTCTACATCCACGTAGTCCACGCCAGCGTAGGTCAGCCCGATCTCCTCGGCCGCCACCTGCGACAGGTCGAGCTCCCGACCCGCCACGTACGGCCCGCTGTCGGTGACCGTCACCACGGTGGAGTAGCCGCCGTAGCTCACCAGCAGCCTCGTCCCGAACGGGTACTGCAGGGAAGCCGCCGTGTACTCGGTGTACGGCTCGAAGACGTCGCCGCTCGCGGTCAGGTTCCCCTCGAGGCCAGGCCCGTACCAACTCGCTAGCTGGGTGTCGGCCGATGCCTCGTCTTGCAGGACAGCCAGCGAAACGACCATAACGCCAGCCACCATGAATATCTTGAGCAAAGACTTCATAAAGTCCCCCTCCAGATTAGCTTGCACAACAAGCAGAGGAACCTAACATTCATCCAAGCGCGTTACAAGGTAATACAAGAAAACACAAGCCGTTGCAGATACGGTTTTGTGAATAAATTACATTGAGGTTGCAGTAATGTTACGGAAATGTTTCGGACGCTGCAAGGCTTTCTCTAGCGGTGTTTGATGGTTGCGGGGAAAATTGAGTAGATGGCGATGGCCGAAGTTTTTGGCCGTTTCTAATTTTCGTCGAGGAGGCGCTGGTATCGGGTGGCGCGGGCCTTGAAATCGGGGAGTTTGCGGTCGGCGGAGCGTTGGGCGCCGCGGGGCATGGCGCCGCTTCGGGCGAGCTGGATGTAGGATTCGGTGACGCGGAGGGCGTCCTGGTGGTTTCGGCGGCGTTCGTGGAGGCTGGCGAGCGCTTCGTAGGGGTGGCTCCCGACGAAACCCTCGGCGACGCTCTCTTCATAGAGGCGTATCGTCGTGTCCGGGTTTCCCCGGCGGTCGGCCTCCATCGCCTGGTGGTGGCGTTCGACGGCGGCCTCGTAGCCGCGCAGGGGGTCATGTTCAGTCCCGATCCTCTCCCTCTCCTCGGGGGCCAGGGTGGAGAGGCCGAAGCGCTCTTCGTGTCGTGAATGTCGCGAGGCTTCTTCTCTTCCGCCGAGGATCCTGCGGAGTCTTCCGAACAAGCGTGCTCCCGTCTCTTTAGCCTGCGGGGATTATAGACTGTGCCGAGTTTGCACTGATCCCACAGAGAGGAGCGCCGCTGGTGCCTTACGATTTCGCCCGTTACTTGAAGGTCCGGAGCGCTCACGGCGCGAGCTGGTCCCCCGATGGCCGCCGGGTATCTTTCCTGACGGACATCACCGGCGTGCCGCAGGTCTGGGAAGTGCCCCTGGAAGGCGGCTGGCCAGAGCAGTTGACGTTTTACGAGGAGCGCGTCTCGCACGCCGGGTATTCCCCGGTGGACGACAGGCTCCTCTTCGGGATGGACGCGGGCGGCAACGAGAGGACGCAGCTATTCTTGCTGGACGGCTCCGCAGGTGAGGAGCGGGACCTCACCCGCGACCCGGAGGCGATCCACTACTCTGGCGGTTTCTCCCCAGGCGGAGACCGCATCGCCTACACCGCCACCCGCCGCAACGGCACGGACTTCGACGTATACGTGCAGGAGTTGTCCGGCGAACCGGAGATGGTATGGGAGACCTCCGGCTATCACACGATGGCGGATTGGGGGCCGGATGGGTCGGCCCTGATCGTCTCCCGGCACCACTCCAACCTGAACAACGACCTGTACCGCCTGGGCCTTTCGACCGGAGAGACGCGCCTCCTGACGCCGCACGAGGGCGACGCCCGCTTCAACACGGTCCAGGCCACGCCGGACGGGGACGCCCTCTACCTCGCCACCGACAGGGACGGGGACTTCCTGCGGCTGGCGCGCCTGGATCTCTCGACGTTGGATCTTACGTACCTCACGCCAGACGACTGGGACGTGGAGAGCGTAGAGCTTTCGCGCGACGGGCGCTGGCTCGTGGCCGGCCGCAACGTCGAGGGGTACTCGGACCTCGTGCTCTTCTCCGGCAGGGGACGGCGCGTGCCGGGGCCGCAACTCCCGGGGGGTCTGTGCGGCGAATTCGCGTTCTCGCCTGACTCGCGGCGGCTCGCCTTCACGCTCACCGGCCCGGACCGCAACCCGGACGTGTGGACGCTCGACCTGCCAGACGGCGAGCCCCGTTGTCTCACCCGCTCCTCGACGGCCGGCATCCCGAGGAGTACATTCCGAAAGCCGCGTCTCGTCCGCTACCCGACCTTCGACGACCGCGATATCCCCGCCCTTTTCTACGAGCCAGACAGAGAAACAGGACAGAAGGCCCCGGTCGTCGTCAACGTTCACGGTGGCCCCGAGGGTCAGTCCCGGCCCGCCTTCGCGCCCGTGACGCAGTACCTCCTGGATCTCGGCCTCGGCGTCTTCTTCCCGAACGTCCGGGGCTCCACCGGCTACGGCAAGGCCTTCACCCACCTGGACGACGTCGAGTTGCGCATGAACTCGGTGGCGGACCTGGCGCACGCGGCGCGCTGGCTGCGGGAGCAGGGTCACGGGCGCATCGCGGTCATGGGCGGCTCCTACGGCGGGTTCATGGTGCTCGCCGCGATGACGGAGTATCCAGAACTGTGGAGCGCCGGGGTGGACATCGTCGGCATCGCAAATATGGTCACCTTCCTGGAGAACACCGGAAGCTACCGTCGGCGCTTACGCGAGCCGGAGTACGGATCTCTGGAGAAGAACCGCGAGTTCCTGGAATCCATAAGCCCCATCCACAAGGCGGAGAAGATAGCAGCGCCGCTCATGGTCATACACGGTAAGAACGACCCCCGCGTTCCCGTAGGAGAGGCCGAGCAAATAGTCGAGCGGGTGAGCAAGAACGGCGGCATCGTCGAATACCTCCTCTACCAAGACGAGGGCCATGGCCTCGCCAAGCTGAAGAACCGCCTCGACGCCTACCCGAAGATAGCCGCTTTTCTGGAACGGCATCTAGAGCAGGACGGTTGAGCGAGCGGCGCACCAGCATAGACGCTGCGGCCTTTGCGTACAGGTCTCGCAAAAGCGGAGAGGTCGAGATCTCCCACTACGGCCGCCCTGTGATCGCCCTGCGCGCCGAAGCCGCCGCGAAGTTCGTGAACCG
>Ga0136619_10000781_pt1 | contig 12194 bp, 8 predicted proteins | sample AntDrymUQ3532106_2_FD_104807 | JGI IMG/M metagenome (GOLD analysis project Ga0136619, IMG submission 104807) | Polar desert sand microbial communities from Dry Valleys, Antarctica - metaG UQ353 (21.06) | ecosystem: Environmental > Terrestrial > Soil > Desert | place: Antarctica: Dry Valley...
CTGGTCGAGCACCCGGCCGGGACCTCGGACGGGGCACCGCAGCAGCTGCGCAGCGCATAGCGCAGGGCGACATTCAGCGCAGGTGCGAGTCGAACCAGTTCAGCGTGCGGGTCCAGGCTTCGGTGGCGGCGTCCTGGTCGGTGTCGAACCGAGGGTGCGAACCGGGCAAGTGCACCAGATCGGTGGCGACGTCCGCCGAGGCGGCTGCGTCCCGCAACTTCTCGATCTCGTCGTCGGGCACCAGCCCGTCCCCGCCGTAGATGCCCAGCCACGGGCAGCGCAGCTCGGGAGCGGCCGCCACCAGCGGAGGCAGCGTCTCGGACACCGGAACCAGCACCCCCACCGCGGCCACGCTCACCGCTGCGCCCAGATCCCGGCGGGCCGCGACGATGAGGGCGACGCTGCCGCCCAGGCCGAAGCCGACGACGCCCATCCGGTCGCCGGTCACCGCACGGTCGGCCAGCCATCACCGACGTGCTCGGCAAGCGCGGCGTGGAGACGCGCCTGGCCGGCCGGGTGACAGTACGCGAGGAGAGCGCCGCCGGCGCCTTGGAGGTGATGAGCCGGTTCGCGCTCGAGCCGCGGTTGTTGCTGTACCTGCCGCCGACGATGTCGCCGTGCGCGACCAACGGCAGCACCGGCGCCGTCTACACCCGTACGGGCCGTTCGTTCTTCGCCCCCGCGCTGACCGAAACGCTCCTTGCACGGCTGCGCGCGGCCATCGGCGACGCCGGCCTGTGGGACGACCTAGGCAGCGACTGGCTGCTGCTGGACTACGAACTCCTGCCGTGGTCGGCGAAGGCCGAGGACCTGCTGCGGCACCAGTACGCCGCGGTTGGCGCCGCCGCGCGGTCCGCGGCGCCCGTCGCCGTCGCGGCGCTGTCTCAGACCGCGGGCCGCGGCATCGACGTGGCGGACCTGCTCGGTCGGATCCGAGCCCGGGCCGAGAACGCGCATGCCTTCACCGCGGCCTACCGGCGCTACGTCTGGAACACCGACGGCCTCGACGGCGTCCAGGTCGCACCGTTCCAGGTGCTGGCCACCGAGGGCCGTACCTGGACCGACCGCGAGCATGTCTGGCACCTCGTCGCCGCGGACCGCCTCGTCGCCGTCGCGTCGGACCTGGTGCGCAAGACCCGGCGACTGGGAGTCGACACGACCAACGAGTCATCCGTCGCCGCCGGCGTCACCTGGTGGACCGACCTGACCGACGCCGGCGGCGAGGGCATGGTGGTCAAGCTGGCGGCCAACCTGGTACGCGGCCAGAAGGGCTGGGTCCAGCCCGGCATCAAGGTGCGCGGCCAAGAGTACCTACGGATCATCTACGGCCCCGACTACACCGACCCCGCCAACCTCGACCGCCTGCGCACCCGCGGACTCGGCCACAAACGCTCCCTGGCCGCGCGCGAGTTCGCGCTCGGCATCGAGTCGCTCGAACGCGTCGCGCGCGGCGAGCCGCTATGGCGCGTCCACGAGGCGGTGTTCGCCGTCCTGGCCCTGGAGTCCGAACCGGTCGACCCGCGTCTCTGAAGCATCGGGGTTGTGGCGCAGTCACAAGCGATTAGCGCCACCAGCAGCCCAGGGCTTAGGTTCGGCGGCCTCAGCCCTACGGCCGCGGCTTGAGCCCCGCGTGGAAGGCGACCATTGCTCTCTCGCGGGCACCGAGCCCCGAGGTGGGCAACAGTCGAGCGATCTGGGTAGCTGACGCGAGATGGGAACGCGGTAGGTCTTGGCGGCGGAGGTACGCAGCCAATCCTGAAGTCCGAGAGTTCCGCGCCTCCTGAGCGTTGGATCGTCGTCGGCAGTCGCGATGAGGTCCGCCACGAAGACCGCCCTGACTTGCAAGGCGCTTTCGGCGTCTTCCCGGCGTAGGCATCGGTCATGCGCCCCCACTCGTCACAGGCAGGATCTCGACCTTGTTCAACGCGGCGAGGTCTCTCTCCGCGTTGCCGCGGATCTCAGCCGGGCCCCGGTTGTCCAGCACCGCGAAGTGCCGGCACGTCCCCACCACTGGTGGCCCGGTTCGCGACCCGTCCTCAACGGCGCCGGTCCAGGCAGGCAACCTGCTGACCGGCGTCCGGGGCGGCCGGATCTGATTCTCCTCGAAGCCTCGGCGGGCAGGTTCCGAGGTGCTGCTGCACAACCGCAGGGGCGAGTCACTCCTGGCTGATCACGATCACGGTCGGGACCCGTTCGCGGACGACGGCGAGCGCGCGGCGGGCGGTGCCCGGGTCGAGCGGGCCAAGGGACTCGTCGAGCACGATCACCTTCGGCTCGGCGAGCAGCGTGCGGGCGAGCCCGACCAGGGTCCGCTCGCCGTTGGAGAGCTGCCAGCCGGTCTCACCGACGGTCTGGGCGAGCCCGGCGGGCATGCGCTCGATCAGCGGACCGAGACCGAGCTCGGTGCAGATCTCGGTGGCGGCGGCGAGATCGGTCTCGGCCGGCGGCCAGGCACGACCGAGCAGCAGGTTGAACGCCAGCGGCGCGAGCACCAGGTGGTCGTCGTGAAACTGCGGGACGAGCGTCGCGCGACCCCGAACCTCGCCCGAGGCCGCGGGTCGCAGCCCGCAGAGCACCTCCGCCAGCGTCGACTTACCCGACCCGGAAACCCCGCTCAGCAGCACCCGCTCGCCGGGGGCCACCGTCAAGTCGACGTCGTGCAAGACCTGCGCCTCGCCGCGACGGGCCGTCAGATCCTCGGCGGCGACCGCCTCGCCCGGGCGCGGCGGGTCGTGCGGGTGCTCGGCCGGGGGCACGGCGAGCAGCGGGCGCAGCTGCTCGACGCCGACCACCGCCTCGTCGAGCGCGATCAGCGCCCCGCCGGCGCGCTGTAGGCCGCTGGTCGCGAGCAACAGGCCGCCGACCCCCACGGCGATGGCGGTCGCGTCCGGCGAACCGGCCGCCGCGGCCAGGCCGAGCGCCGCGGCCCCGATGAGCACCCACGCGCGGGGCATCAGCTCGGCCAGCGCGACCTCGATCCGTTCGGCGCGCCGGGCGCAGCGGTCGTAGCCGTCCAGGTCGGCCGCGACGTCGACCGGCGAGCCCTGCACGAGCGCCGTGCGGTGCCCGGCCAGGCGCTCGGTCAGCCGCTGCGTCGCGGCGATCCGCAGCCCGGCCCAGCGGCGGAACCCCCGACGGTGCGCCGCCGCGGCCACCGCCCCCAGCAGGACCGTGGCGGCGAGCACGAACGCCGCCGGGTGCCCGACGTCGACGGCGGCGAGCACCGCGAGCGCGGCCGCGACCTCGACCGCGCCGAGCAGCACGCCGAGCGCGCCGGTCGCGGCGACCGTCGCCGCCGGCTCCAGCTCGTACACCCGACCCAGCGTGCGCCCCGGCCCCTCCGCCCGCACCCGCGCGGGGTCCACGCCCAGCGCCCCGGCGAACAGCTGCTGCCGCAGTCGCTGCGCGAGCGCCGCGGACGTGCCGGCCCCGAACCACGCAGCGGCGCCGACCACGGGCACGGTCGTGGCGAGCACGGCGACCCAGGGCCACAGCCGCTCGGCGCCGATGTCGCCGTCGAGGATCGCCGCGCCGATCAGCGCCCAGCCGGCCAGCGCCAGCCCGGCGCGCGCGAGACTGATCGCCAGCTCGATCCCGAACCGCCACGCCACCCGCGGCGCCCTCGCGGCGGCCTCCGCTTGGACTGACGTCGCGTCAGTTCTGGACGCCGAGGCGTTCGCCGGGAGGTGGGCCTCGGCGGGCGCCGGCGCAACCGCGGTCCGAGCCACGACGGCGGCGCCGGATGGCACGGGCGCAGGCCCGCCCTCGAGCAGACGGCCGGCGTCCATCCGGATTCGCCGCCACCCGGTGCCGGCGTCGAGGTCGGCGCGCAGCGCCCGCTCGGCCTCCAGCAGCGCCGCGAACCGGCTGCCGGGCGTCGCGGCGAGCTCCCGCGGGTGCCCGTCCTCGACGACGCGGCCGCGGTCGAGCACGAGCACCCGGTCGAAACCGGCGGCGTCGGCGAGGTCGTGCGTAGCGCACAGCAGCGTCGCGTCCCGCCACCGGCCGCGGGCCACCTGCAGCAGCCGGGAGCGCTGCGCGCGGTCGAGTCCGCGCAGCGCCTCGTCCAGCACCGCCAGCCGCACCCCGTCCCGGGCGAGCGCCCGGGCCAGCCGGGCCCGCTGGCCCTCCCCGCCGGAGAGCCCGCCGCCGTCGTCGCCGAGGTTGGCGGCGCCGAGCCGCGCCGCGACCGTGTCCAGCTCCGCGCCGGCCAGCGCCGCGGCGGCCGGCTCTCCGGTGCCGACATTCACGCCGAACGGGGCGTTCCAGAGCCGCACCTCCGGCGAGACCCACGCGGTGCCGGCCCACAGCCGGGCGGCACCGGACGGGTCCAGCATCGAGCCGTCCACCCGCACCGCGCCGGCGCTCGGCTCGGTGAGCCCGAGGACGAGCGCGAGCAGCGACGACTTCCCCGACCCGCTCGCGCCGACCAGCGCGACGTGCTCGCCAGGGGCGACCCGGACCGTGACCTCGCGCAGCACGGGACGCCCGGCCGCGAGCACCGTGACGTCCTCGAGCGCGATCGCGGTGGCCTTGTCCGGCGGCGCCTCGAGCGCAGTGCCCGACTCGGCAGTGCCCAGTGCGGCGGCGCCGGGCCAGGCGGCGGCCGGTTCGGCGGCGGCGCCCAGCGGCTCGGCCAGCCGCAGCGCCAGCACCCGCAGCAGCGGCCAGCGCAGCGCCACCAGGGTGAGCCGTTCGGCGGCAAGCAAGATCCCGGTGGCCCAGAACACGAACAGCAGCCGGCTGGCGGCGCCGTCCAGGCGCGGCAGCGCCATCAGCACGAGCGGGACGGCGACCGCGAGCGCGACCGCGGCCTGGACGGCGGCGACCGCGGCCCGGGCGCGGCCGGCGGCGGAGGTCGCGGTCCGCCACGCCGCGAGCCGGTGGGCGTGCTCGGTGGCCAGCGCCGGGCCGCCGCGCACGGCGCGGATCGGGTGGGTGCCAAGGACGGCGTCGAGCTCGAGCTGGGCGAGCGCGACGCCGTGCTCGCGCCGGCGCAGCTCGACCTCGCGCAGCACCGGCTGCGCGAGAACGGTCGCCCCGGTCACGCCCAGGCCCGCGGTCAGCGCCAGCGGGGTGCCGGCGGGGTCGAGCACGCACAGACCGGCGACCATCGCAAGCAGCGACGCGCCCGCTGTGACCGCGTCGGCGGCGTAGCCGGGCAGCGCGCGCAGCTCGTGCAGGGCGTGCGCGCGCTCGGCCAGGTCCGAGGCGGGCCGGGAGCGGACGTAGCGGTCCGGCAGCCGGGGCAGCGTGTCGGCCAGCGCGGCGCGTAGACCGAGATCCAGTCGGCGGCCGATCGCCAGCCGCACCCGGGCGGCGAGGAGCTCGACGAGGAGCATCGCGCCGGCCACCGTCGCGACCGCGGCCAGCGCCCCGGAGATCCCCGGTCGGTCGAGAGCGTTGCGCAGCAGCGTGGCCTCTGCGGCGGCGGCGAGCCCGACCACCGCGGAGGCCGCGACCAGCGTCCGCAGCGGGACCCGGCCGGCGGCGCGGGCGGCGTCGAGCAGCAGTCGCGCCGGCGGGCGGGGCCGGGTGGTCAGCGCGGCGCGCAGCACCGGCGGCAACGCGTCGAGGTCCGGCGGGTCGGCCTTGGGGCCGCGGGCGCGCAGCAGCACGGCTCCGCGCAGGGTGACGGTCCCGCCGTCGCCGTCGCCGTCAGCATCGTTGTGGGGCCGGGCGAACCACGCGTCTTCCGGGATGGCGTCCGGGTCGGCACGCAGCGCGGCCAGCCTCGCCTGCGCGGCCGCGCCGCGGGCGCCGGTGCCGGTCACGGCGCGCACGGCGGCGTCGAGCGCAGCCAGCTGCGCCCAGCCGGCCTGCCCGGCCGCCGCGAGCACGGCGTCGGGCTCAGCGACCCCGAGCGCGCTCAGCCGGTGCCGCAACCCGGCTTGGAACGCCGGCCCCGCGCTGTAGCGGGCGAACGCCGCGGCCCGCACCGCCTGTGTGTGCACGTACAGGTCGTCGAGCACCCGGCGCGCGCGGACCAGCCGCCGCCCCAAGCCGGGGTCCATCACCTGGACCAGCCGGCGGTGCCGGCGCCAGAGCACGACGAAGTGCGGCATGCCGTTGGCCAGCCGCACCACCGCAAGCACCGGCAGCGGCCCGGCCGGCGGGTCGAGCAGCACGTGGTCGACCGGGACCATCACCTGCACGGCGTCCAGACCGAGCCGGCCGGCGACCTCGGTGAGCGCGTCGACCGAGGTCCCGTCGACGTCGGTGCGGCACGCCTCGCGCAGGCTGCCGTAGTGCGCGTCGATGCCGAACCCGGCCAGCAGGGAGCGCAGCGCCGCCGGGCCGCAGTCCATCCCGGAGGTCTGGATGGTCTCGGGCACCACCCGCCGGGGGCGCTCGCCGGCCGCCGGCGGCGCGGCCGCCGCGCCGGGCGCGTTCACGGCCGCTCGGCGAGGCGGCGACGGGCCTTGACCAGGAAGCGGTGGTCCTCCACGACGCGGCCGGTCAGGTTGCGCACCGCCCGCTCGGTCAGCGCGCGGCCCTCGGCCCGGTCGCCCGCTCGGTCCAGGACACGGCCGAGGTTGAGCAGCGTGGGCGCGAGCTCCGGGTGTTCCGGGCCGAGGGCGGCCTCCCGGATGGCCAGGCCGGCGCGGTAGGCGGCCTCGGCCTCCGAAAGGCGGCCGACGCGGTCCAGCGCCGCGCCCAGCGTGCAGCGGGCGATGCCGACCTCCAGGTGGTCCGGCCCGTACAAGGTGGTGAATCCGGCGATGGTCTCCGCCAGCAGGTCGATGGCCTCGCCGTGGCGGCCGAGCCCGGAGACGATCGAGGCGAGCTGCCCCCGGTCCGCGCAGGCCCCGGGGGAGACCGCCCCGGTCAGCGCGACGTGCAGCTCCAACGCCGCGCGGGTGTGGTTCTCGGCGTCCGCCAGGTCCCGGCGGCTGTGCGCCAGGCCGCCGAGGTTGTGCAGCAGGCCCGCCCGGAACTCCGGGTCGTCCCCGGAGTGGCTGTCCAGCGCCGCCGCGTAGTGGGCCGCGGCGGCGTCGAGGTTTCCGCAGAACTTCTCCAGCACTCCGAAGCTGTTGTTGACCAGGGCGGTGACCGGGTGCCGGGGCGGCAGCTCCGCAGCAGCGCGCAGGGCCTCCTGCAGCGCGACCCGCGCACCCTCACGGTCCCCGGCGAGCACCCGGGCGTCACCCAGGGTCCGGTGCGCGGTGGCGGCCTGCGCCGCGCCCGCGGCGGCGTTGCATGCGCGCTCTGCGGCGGCGAGGGCGGCGGCGGGATCCCCCGCCTCCATCGCCGCCCGTGCCGCCGCCACCTCGCACGCCCACGTCGCCATGGGGGACATCATCGCGCTACACGACGTCCTCGGCGTGGTTCAGCCAGATGCCACCGCTGCCGGGCCCGGCGGTGAGGCCGGTGTGCACGGCCAGGTCGTCGTCGGTGGTGTCCTCGGCGTGCTGGAAAACAATGGGGTTGCCGGGCCCGGCGGTGAGGCCGGTGTCGACGGCGAGGTCGTCGTCGGCGGTGTCCTCGGCGTGGTTCAGCGACCAGCCACCGGCGCTGAGTCCGGAGTCGACCACCAGGTCGTCATCGGTGGTGTCCTCGGCGTGGTTCCACTTGATCCCGCCGGCGGTGAGGCCGGTGTCCACGGTCAGGTCGTCACTGCTGACGTCGCTGCTGGTCGCGGTGGTGGTGGTGGGCTGGGTGTTCATGTCTGCTCCTGTGTGGTCTCGGTGGGTAGGGCACAACAGTGCGCCGCGAGAAGGACGCGGCGTGAGAGTGCTCACCACTCCAATGCCGTGACTACGACCACCACCCGCCCGACGCAAGCACTCCCGGGGGCGTCGCGGGCGTGGTTTCATGCGGCGGGGCGCCCAGCAGCGGCGCCGACGCGGGGAGGTGGACCGAGGGTGGGAGCCGTCGCCTCGGACTCCCGGCCCGCCGGCGCGGCGGCCGGGGGCTGGCCGCTGGTCGGGCGGGACGGCGAGCTGCGCATGGTCACCACGGCGCTCGGCCGTTCCGATGCCCGCGGCGTGGTGCTGGCCGGCCCGGCCGGCGCGGGCAAGACCCGGCTGGCGCAGGAGTGCCTGGCCCGCGCCGAGGCGTCCGGGCTGCCGACCGCGCAGGTCGCGGCGAGCCGGGCGGCGGCGAAGCTGCCCTTCGGCGCCGTTGCCCCGCTGCTTCCAGCCGCCGGGTGGCGGGCCGCCGGCGCCGGGCCGCCGGAGCGGGCCGACCTGCTGCGCCAGTTCGCCGCCGCGCTCGGGGAGCGGTCCGGCGCCCAGCGCCTCGTCCTGCTCGTCGACGACGCCCACCTGCTCGACGACGCCTCCGCGACGCTGATCTACCAGCTCGCCACCGCGGGCACCGCGCTCCTGATCGCCACCGTCCGCACCGAGGAGCGCGCGCCGGATGCGGTGCTCGCGCTGTGGAAGGACGGCCTGTTGGACCGGCTCGAGCTCGGCGGCCTCGACGGCCTCGCGATCGGGGACCTGCTCGCCGCCGCCCTCGGCGGCCCGGTCGACGCGGGCACGGTCGCGGCGCTGGCCGCCCGGTGCCGCGGCAACGCGCTCTACCTGCGTGAGCTCGTGCTCGGCGCGGTCGCGGCCGGCACGCTCGCGGCGGACGGCGGGCTGTGGCGGCTGACCGGTCCGCTCGCGCCGCCGGGGCGGCTGGTCGAGCTGATCGAGGCCCGGCTCGCCGACCTGGACGGTGAGCAGCGGGCCCTGCTGGAGGCGGTCGCGGTCGGGGAGCCGCTCTCGGTGGCCGAGTTGACGGCGGCCGGCGAGCTGGCCGACGCCGAGGCGCTGGAGTGCGCGGGCCTGCTGGCCAGCGGGCTGGACGGCCGGCGGCTGGAGTTCTCTCTCGCCCACCCGCTGCACGGGGACGTGCTCCGCGGGCGGATCTCGGCGCTGCGGCACCGCACGCTCAGCGCGACGCTGGCCGGCGCGCTCGCGGCCACCGGCGCCCGGCGGGCCGGGGACGAGCTGCGGCTGGCGGTCTGGCAGCTCGACTCCGGCGGCAGCTCGCCCGACCTTCTGCTGCGCGCCGCACTGGCGGCCCGGGCGCGGTTCTCCTTCCCGCTCGCCGAACGGCTGGCCCGCGCCGCGCACTCCGACGGCGCCGGCTTCGGCGCCGCCGTGCTCGCCGCGGAACTGGCCGGCATCACCGGGCGCGGCGAGGACGCCGAGACCGAGCTGGCGGCGCTCGCCGAGCGGGCGGGTGACACCGACGAGCGGGGGCGGGTCGCGGTGGCGCGGCTGGAGAACCTGCGGCTGATGGGACGCGCCGAGGCCGCCATCGCCGTCGCGGACGCCGGGCTCGCCGCCCTGCCCGCCGGGGCGTGGCGGGACGGCCTCGCCGCCCGGCGGGCCGCGGCGGTGCTGGATCGGCACGGGCCCACGGCGGCACTGGCGGCGGTGGCCGAAGCCGGCGCGCCCGGCGGACCGACCGGCTGGGCCCGCCTGGTGCAGGTGCTCGCGCTGATCCGCACCGGCGCGTTCGGCGCCGCCGCCGACGCGGCCGAGCGCGGGCTCGCAGACGTCGCCGCCGACCCGTTGCTGGCGACGCCACCGGCTGTGCTCGAGGTCGCGCGGGCGGACGCGCTCGCGCACGCCGGGGGCCTCGCCGCGGCCCAGGCGATCAGCGCCGCCGCGCACGAGGCGGCGGTGGCCGCCGGGTGGGTGGACGCGCAGGCGTTCACCGCCCGCCAGCTCGCCCAGACCCACCTGACCACCGGGCGGGTGAGCACCGCCGCCCGGTACGCCCGCGAGGGCGCGGCGCTGTTGCGCAAGCTCAGCCGCCGCCCGCTGCTGCGGGACTGCCTGCAGCGGCTGGCGAGCGCCGAGGCGCTGCGCGGGAACTCCGGCGCCGCCGCGGACGCGCTCGCCGAGATCGACGCCCTCGAGCTGGCACCCAGCGCGTCGACCGGGGCGGACCTGCTCGGCTCGCGGGCGTGGACGGCGGTCGCCGCCGGGGACGTCCCCACCGCGCGGACCCTGCTGGAGCAGGCGGCCGCGTTCGCCGGCGGCAACGACGACCGGCTCGGCGAGGCCAACGCGCTGCACGACCTGGCCCGGCTGGGCTTCACCGCCGCGGTCGCGAAGCGGCTTCGTGAGGTGGCGTCAGATCTCGACGGCGGGCTGGCGGCGGCCCGGGTCACCCACGTCGGCGGGCTCGCCGGCGGCGACCCGGCCGCGTTGGCCAAGGCCTCGGAGGCCTTCGAGTCCCACGGCGCCCTGCTGCTCGCCGCCGAGGCCGCCGCCGACGCCTCCGTCGCCCACCAGCGCCGCGGCGACGGCCGGGCTGCGGCCGCCGCGTCGCGGCGGGCCGCCGGACTGGCCGCCGCCTGCGAGGGCGCGGCCACCCCCGCGCTGCGCTCGGTCGAGGCCCGCGGCCTGCTCACCCCCGGCGAGCGCCTGGTCGCCGACCTCGCGGCCGCCGGACGGCCGAACCGGGACATCGCCGCGTCGCTGTTCCTCTCGCTGCGCACGGTCGAGAACCGGCTGCACCGCATCTACGCGAAGCTCGGCATCTCCGGGCGCGCCGAGCTGGCAGCTGCGCTCGCGGAGTAACCGTCCGCACGGTGCCGGACCACCAACGGCATCGCCAAGGTAGTCCATGACACGTCATCGAGCTCAGCCCTGCCAGCAGTGGTAGCCCGGCCCTGGCAGGTCCGCAGTCAGCCGGGTGGGGCCCGCTCGACGAGTGCGGCGGCGGCAGCCGCGTGCTCGCGTGCGGCGCGCGCGGCCGCGGCCGCGGCCGTGTCGAGATCACCGGCTCCAGCGTGCGTCTCCGCCGCCCGGCAGGCCGCTTCCAGCCGCGGCAGCCCGAGGGTGGCGGCGTTGCCCTTGAGGGTGTGCGCCGCCCGGCCCGCGGTTGCCGCATCCCCGGCGGCCAGGCCCGCGTGCAGTTCGGTGAGCAGTCGCGGGGCGTCCTGGGCGAAGACCTCGAGCAGCTCCGCGACCAGCTCGGGTCCGTCCGCGCCGAGGGACTGGGTGAGCCGGCGCAGCGGCTCCGGGTCGAGCACCGGCGGTCCGGTCTCCGCCGTCATGGCGCGGTACTCACGACGCGGTACCCCCGAGGGGGACTACGAGCGTGCTCACGAGGACGGGGCGGCGCCGCAGGTGCAGGCCGCCAGCCGGGCCCGCAGCGCGGCCAGCTCCTCGGCCTGCGCGTCCACGAGCTTGTGGTACTCGGCCTCCATGTCCCCGAACCGGCGCCGCGCCAGCGCCGCGTTGATCCGGGCGCGCAGCACGAGGGGGTCGAACGGCTTGGAGATGAAGTCCTCGGCCCCGGCCTCCAGGCAGGCGACGATGCTCGCGGTGTCCTCGACCGCGGAGATCACCAGCACCGGCGTCCGCCACAGCACCGGGCTCGCCTTGACCACGCGCAGCACCTCCAGCCCGCCCACCCCCGGCATGATCAGGTCGAGCAGCACCGCACCGAAAGGCCCCTCCTCGAGCGCGTCGAGCGCGCCCTGCCCGTCCTCCACCGCGCGAACCTGATAGCCCTCGGCCTCCAGCAGGCGGGTCAGCGTCAGCCGGTTGAGCCGGTCGTCGTCGACGACGAGGACGGCGGTTGCGCTCACCGCGGCGCTCCTTTCAGGCGGATGACGTGCACCAGGAGTACCACCGCCCGCGCCCCGGGGCCAGACTGAGCGCGCGCCCGCGTGGCGGGCCGAGGAGGAGGTTGCCGTGCCCGACCCCGATCCGGCGAGCGAGCTGCGCACGGTCGCCGTCCCGCCGGAGATGGCGCCGCTGTTCGCCGCGGCGCAGGACTACGTCACCCGGTACTTCGCCGACGCCCGCTTCGACCCGACGCAGGGCACGATCGAGGTGTTCGGGCAGCGGTACATGCTGGTGCGCGCTGCATCGATGTCGGTGGACTTCTTCGACCGCATCCTGCGCCTGTACGCCGACCAGGGCGCGGAGCAAGCCGCGGCGGTCGCGCGCGGGCTGCTCTTCGACGTCGCGCACTCCTTGGGCGCCGCCGACGCGCGCAACTTTCACACCCGAATGGACCTGACCGACCCGATCGCCAAGCTGTCCGCGGGCCCGATCCATTTCGCGCACACCGGGTGGGCCTTCGTCGACATCTCGGCGGAGAGCCGGCCCTGCCCGGACGAGAACTTCTTCCTGCTCTACGACCACCCGTACTCCTTCGAGTCACACTCCTGGCTGGCCGCGGGCAAGCCGGTCGACTTCCCGGTCTGCATCATGAACGCGGGCTACTCCTCGGGC